>Ga0268298_10001627_pt1 | contig 25967 bp, 24 predicted proteins | sample WWTPWeurt_MetaG_FD_194462 | JGI IMG/M metagenome (GOLD analysis project Ga0268298, IMG submission 194462) | Activated sludge microbial communities from WWTP in Nijmegen, Gelderland, Netherland - WWTP Weurt | ecosystem: Engineered > WWTP > Aerobic digester > Activated sludge | place...
GTGATGCTTCTTGTTTCCAGAACAGTCTCCTGCGTAACGACGCTAATTCTTTGAATTATAGTGTGCTGTGAGGTGAATTGCAAATACCAGACAATTGCAGTTTTGTATGTGAGGCACTTGCATGGATTTACTTTCTACGGCAAAATGCACTGACCGTGAAGATCCTAGCCATCAGCGACCAAATCATCGAGCGCATGTACACACTCACAACCAATGGGCATTTCCATGATGTGGAACTGATCCTCGGCTGCGGCGACCTTCCCTACGCGTACCTTGAATATCTGGTGACCATGTTGAACATGCCAATGCTTTATGTGCCTGGCAACCACGACCCCAAAGCGGCGCAAGCCCAGGCCGAAGGCGGTCTTAACCTGGACCTGAGGATCATCCGTCACAAAAAATTTTTGATCGGCGGTTTTGGGGGGTCGATCCAATATCGACCCGACGGGATCAACCAATACACCCAGGCGGCGGCTTTTCAGCGGGCGTACACCATGCTCCCCAGGCTGATCATCAATCGCATGCAATACGGTCGCGCGCTCGACATCCTCATCACCCACTCGCCGCCCTTTGGCATCCATGACGACTCGGATCTGGCACACAATGGGTTGAAAGCCATCAACTGGCTGATACGCTTCGCCCAGCCGCGCTATGTTTTTCACGGACATACTCATTTTTACAAACAGAACCTCACCAGCCCTGAAACAACGATCGGGCTCACAAGGGTCGTAAATGTGTATCCATATAAAACGATCGAAGTAAGCCATTAACGAGAGAAACCATGTCTGACGAACTTTCCCAACGCGTACGCGCAGATTTTAGCAAGGCGCGCTTCAAATCCTTTATCAACCAGGTCTTGTCTGTCTTTTCAGGCAGACCCACCACCCTGCTTTCCTACGACGAGATCAAGGAAAACCTGCACATCGGCGGTCCCATCTATCGGGGAGTAAAAACCATTCGCGTGGATCAGATCGCGGGGAGTTTGAACCGCTACCACGAATTCGACCGGGCTTTTCTTCCAAAGGATGATCAGCTTGCCACTCGCTGGCAAAAGGTTGACCGGGCTTTCTATCAAGAGATCGATCTGCCTCCGGTCGTGCTGTACAAGGTCGGCGAAGTTTATTTCGTGGTGGATGGACATCACCGCGTTTCGGTCGCCCGTGAGCAGGGACAGCTCTTCATCGAAGCGGAGATCCGCGAATGCGCCACACGCGTGAACATCACCCCCAACATCAAACCTGAAGACCTGAAGATCCTCGGCGCAAAGGTACACTTCCTTGAACGCACAGCGCTGGACCACATCCGCCCGGATGCGAACATCAAGACCACCATCCCAGACGGTTTTGAACGTATGCTTGAACACATCGCGGTACATCGCTACTTTATGGGATTGGATCTGAAGCGCGACATCTCTGAAGAAGAGGCGGTGGCGCATTGGTACGACACCGTGTACCTGCCCATCGTGGAGATCATCCGCAGCAGCAAGATCCTTAAGGACTTCAAAGGACGCACCGAAGGCGACCTGTATCTGTGGACGCTCGACCATCAACATTACCTTTCCTCCGAAGAGGGGCAGGAACTTCTGCCCCCGGAAGAGGCCGCCCGAAAGTTCATTCAAGAGAAAGAGTGACCATGACAGACCTGCATCCCTTGGCCGGAGTTTACGCTGCGGCAGTAACTCCCATTCGCGAAGTTTCCCCAACTGGGGACAAACCCGGGTCACTCCTCGACCTGGAATCGATCCCTGTTTACTTGCGCTTTCTCGCCTCTCGTGGATGCCACGGCGCGCTGTTCTTCGGCACCACAGGCGAGGGACCATCCTTTTCACCCAAGGAACGCGAAGTTCTGATGCGCTCAGTGCGGGTGTACCGACAGCAAATTCCCGGCTTCAAATTGTTGGCAGGGACAGGCACGCCGAGTCTCAGCGAATCGATCGACTTGACCAAACTGGCATTTGACCTCGGCTTCGACGGCGTGGTCGTCTTGCCGCCGTATTACTTCCGCAAGGCAAGCGACGACGGATTATTCAATTGGTTCAGCGAGCTGATCACAAAATCTGTGCCATCCAATAAATATCTGCTCGGCTATCACATCCCCAGCGCGGCAGGAATCGGATTCTCATTAGACCTGCTTGCGAGGTTAAAGTCCGCATTCCCGAATCAATTCGCGGGCATCAAAGATTCTTCGCACGACGAATCTTTCTCCGCATCTGTCGGTCAAAGATTCGGAAAAGACATGCTCGTCCTCAATGGCACGGATTCGCACCTGCACCACGCGCTGGAAAATCACGCGCAGGGAGCGATCACCGCCGCGGCGAACCTCATCTCTGAAGACTTGCGCGAAGTTTGGGATCTGTTTCAGGAAGGCAAAGACCCAAGCGAAGCTCAAAAACGCGCCACAGAACAAAGGCACATTCTTGAGAAATATCTGCCCTTCCCGCCTATTTTGAAAGCCTTGCTTCATAAATATTACGAATTTCCCAGGTGGGCAGTCCGCCCGCCGCTGGAAGGGGTTTCCCCCGAGGTCGAAGCACAAGCCATGCAAGAGTTAGAGAAATTTAACGTTGAACGTTAAACGTTAAACTCAATATGAACTGGCGACTTTTACACACTCCCCCATCCTCTGGCGCGTGGAACATGGCAGTGGACGAATCCATCCTTGAGCATATCCATCGCGGCGAGTCGATCCCCACACTGCGGCTGTACTCGTGGAATCCGCCCTGCCTGTCGCTTGGTCACGCCCAATCTTTTGCGGATGTGGATATGGAACGGGTCAAGGCTCATGGCTGGGAAGTCGTCCGCCGCGTGACGGGGGGACGGGCTATCCTGCATACGGATGAATTGACCTACTCTGTGACAGGCTCCGCTGAAGAACCTATCCTTGCGGGCGGCGTGCTTGAATCCTATAACCGACTGGCACAGGCTTTGTTGTTTGCGATTCGGGAATTGGGCTTGCCCGTTGAAATGAAAGAACACATCACCGAACCCGCAACCTTAAATCTGAACCCGGTTTGCTTTGAAGTTCCTTCCACTTACGAGATCACTGTGGAAGGGAAGAAGCTCATTGGTTCGGCGCAGGCGCGTAAGAAGGAAGGCGTGCTGCAACATGGTTCACTTCCATTAACAGGCGACCTGACTCGAATCTGCGAGGCGTTGAAGTTCAAAGATGAAGCAGCACGAGAGAATGCGGCGCAAAGATTACTGGCGCGCGCCACGACCGTCGAATCCATTATCGGCGTGAAAACAGATTGGGAAACAGCAGCCCAATCCTTCGTTAAAGGATTCGAAGCGCAGTTGGGAATCCGCTTTGAGCGTGGAGAATTATCCCGATCCGAATCCGCAAGAGCTGAAGAATTGGTACAAGAAAAATATGCAAACCCTGTCTGGACGGAGCGGTCATGAAAAATTTTATGGTGTATGGATCTTATGGGTATACGGGAAGTTTGATCGTGGAACAGGCGGTGAAGGCGGGCTTGAAGCCTTTGCTTGCAGGGCGGGATGAAACTCAAGTGCGGGCGCAGGCAGAAAAATTCGGTCTGGAATATCGCGCCTTCAAAGTGGAAGATGCCGCCGCGCTCGATGCGGCGCTGATGGAAGTGGATGCGGTGCTGCATTGCGCGGGTCCGTTCGTGCTGACATTTCGGCAGATGGCTGAGGCGTGCATCCGCACCGGGCGTCATTATGTGGACATCAGCGGTGAGATCGAAGGCTTTGAAGCGCTGGCGTTGATGGATGAAAAAGCAAAAGCGGCAGGCGTGATGCTTCTGCCCGGCGGCGGATTCGATGTCGTCCCTTCAGATTGTTTGATCGCGCACGCAGCAAGCAAACTGCCAGGCGCGACCCATCTTGAACTTTATATCAAAAGCATCGGCAGCGGAATCTCACGCGGCACGGCTCGCTCGGGCATCGAGAACAGTCACCGCGCAGGGCGCATCCGCCGCGACGGAAAGATCGTCAGCGTGCCGAATGTGTGGGACAGCAAATATATCGACTTCGGGCGCGTGCCGACGCGTGTCATCTCGGTTGGCTGGGGCGATGTCAGCACGGGGTATCACAGCACGGGCATTCCCAATATCACAACCTACATGAGCTTCCCCGCGCCGATGATTCAGACCATGAAACTGACCCGCTACTTTGGTTTTGTGCTTTATCTGCGACCCGTCAAAAATTTCATCAAGTGGCTGATCGGAAAAACTCTGGTGGCTGGACCTTCGCGCGCGCAAAACGAAAACGGATTCAGCCTGCTGATCGCGGAAGTGACCGATGGCAGGCAGACCGTCCGCGCTAAGTTGAAAACTCCCGAAGCGTATTATCTGACCGCGCTCACTTCAGTAGAAATTATGAAGCGCATCATTTCTTTGGACCTCAAGCCTGGTTTCCAAACCCCAAGCAAAGTCTACGGGGCGGATTTTATTTTGCAATTTAGCGGCGTCGAAAGAACAGATCTATGAAAAACCCCGTCATTGAAGGAAATAAAGCAACGCTTTACTGGAACGGCAAGACCGCGCCGAAGGTCATCAGCGACATGCACGGCTGGGAAGACCACCCGCAAAAGATGATTCGCGTGGAAAAGAATCTCTGGGCGTTCTCAATGGAACTGCCCGCCGCGTCATATCTCGAATACGCCTTTTACGAACCGCGCTCCGAAAAAAGGATCGCGGACCCGCTCAATCCGGAGAGTGTTTATAACGGCGTGGGAAATTACAACCATTTTTTCTACATGCCCGAACATTCCCCCACCGAATTGGCGATCCGCAAAAAGAAGGTGCCAAGCGGAAAGGTGACTCGTCACACGGTGGACACCTGGATGCTGGCAGATGACGGCTCGCGGGAAATTTATTTCTACCGCCCGCCTGTGAAGGGTCCTGTGCCTTTGCTAGTCGTTTATGACGGCGCAGATTATTTGGAGCGCGCAAAATTAAATATCATCGTGGATAACCTGATCCACGAAAAACGAATCCAACCCATCGCGATGGCATTCCTGTCAAACGGCGAAGAGTATCGCGGCGTGGAATACGCCTGCTCCGATGCGACCATCATGTGGCTGGACAATATCATTCTGCCGCTGGCACGCAAGAAATTAAATCTGGTGGATGTGAAAGACCAGCGCGGCGCGTTCGGCGTGATGGGCGCATCCTTTGGCGGGTTGATGTCCATGTACACGGGGCTGAGGATGTCTGAGACTTTTGGCAAGGTCATCAGTCAATCGGGCGTATTCGAATCTGAGGGGCGTGATTTTTCGGCTGTGGACCTGATCCGCGCGGGGCAGGCGCGCGACCTGAAAATCTGGATGGACATCGGTCACTTCGACTGGCTGTTGGAAGACAACCGCCGATTGCAGCCCATCCTGCGCGAGAACGGATACAACGTCACCTACCGTGAGTTCAGCGGCGGACACAACTACACCTGCTGGCGGGACGAAGCGGGGATCGCACTCGAAGCCATGTTCGGCTAACCACAAAGTCACGAAGACACCAAGGCAGGTGTAGAGTCTTCGTGATGAAAAAAATGGCTTTACCAACGCATAAAAGTCAGTGCGTCATTCCTTGCCCTGAACTGGAAGTATAATGACACTGTATGTCCATCTTATCTGGTAAACACATTCTACTTGGCGTAACGGGTTCCATTGCTGGCTATAAAGCCGCCGAAATTGCTTCCAAATTGGCACAGGCTGGCGCGCAAGTGGATGTGATCCTGACCGCCGCGGGGGAAAAGTTCGTTACACCGCTCACCTTTCAATCCGTCACGGGACGCCGCGCCTACACAGATAAAGACCTGTGGGGCAGCGAAGCGCACGTGCTTCACGTCAGCTTTGGCAAGACCGCCGACCTGCTGCTCATCGCTCCATGCACGGCAGATACCATCGCCAAACTTGCGAACGGACTCGCCGACAATTTGCTCACGGTCACCGCGCTCGCGGCAACCTGTCCGCTGGTGATCGCGCCCGCAATGGATGGCGGGATGTTCGATCACCCTGCCACGCAGAAAAATCTCGCCACGCTCAAGGAACGGGGCGCGGTCGTGATCGGACCTGCCAGCGGGCACCTCGCCTCAGGGCTGGTCGGCACGGGACGCATGTCTGAGCCAGCCGAGATCCTTGGCGCGGTTCGGATTGTGCTCGGCAGAAATGGAAAAATGGCAGGGAAGAAAGTGGTCGTCACCGCGGGCGGAACTCAGGAAGCGCTCGACCCAGTGCGGGTCATTACCAATCATTCATCAGGCAAGCAGGGATACGCCCTCGCGCAAGCGGCGCTCGACTCAGGCGCAGACGTTTGCCTGATCACCACACCCACAGCATTGACTCCGCCCGTGGGCGCGCGCGTGGTCAAAGTGAACAGCGCGCAAGAGATGCTCGATGCCGTGCTTGCAGAATCCGCAGATGCGCTGGTGATGGCGGCGGCGGCGGCAGACTTCACACCGAAGACAACTGCCAAGGATAAAATGAAAAAGCGCGATGGCATTCCGCAGATCGAGCTCACAGCGGCGCCTGATATTCTTAGAACAGTATCCAGCCAGCCCGATGGAAAGATACGCTTCAAGGTCACGGCGGGTTTCGCAGCGGAAAGTCGAGACCTTCTCGAAAACGCCTCTGAAAAGTTACAATCAAAGAAATTGGATTTCATCGTCGCGAACGATATCTCCTCCGATGATGCGGGTTTTGCGGTGGATACGAATCGGGTTACGCTTTTATTTGCCAACGGAACAAAAGAAATATTGCCGCTTATGAGCAAGGCAGAGGTGGCTGAAAGAATTATCGAACACATTTCAAGGTTGTTGGAGTGAACATGCGCATTTTAGTCATCTCGGATATTCATGCAAATTTCACCGCACTCGAAGCCGTATTTCAGCACGCCGGAGAGGTGGATGCAACCTGGTGTCTTGGCGACCTCGTTGGGTATGGTCCCGACCCAAATGCTGTTGTGGAGGAAATGCGCGACCGCAAAAACCTGGTCTGCATGCTGGGCAATCACGATGGCGCCCTGACAGGCGGCATGCCGCTCGAAACCTTCAACGGGGATGCGCGCCGTTCGCTGTATTACCACGAGAAGGTCATCACCTCCGGCAACCTCGACTTTCTGCGCTCCCTGCCTTCCAAGACAAAAGTGGTGGGAGAAGCCACCATCGCCCACGGCAGTCCGCGCGACCCGTTGTGGGAATACATTTTGAACGCGCTCACCGCCCGCCTGAACTTTGAAACGTTCGACACCCCGTGGTGCTTTGTTGGACATTCCCACATCCAAAGTTATTTTGCGCTCAATGAGAAACTGGACAAGGTGACTCACGCCCAGACCAAAGTGGACGCGACGCTCGACCTTCAGCCGAAGATGATCCTGAACCCGGGATCGGTCGGTCAGCCCAGAGACCGCGATCCACGCGCCGCCTACGCCATTTACGAGACCGAAGCACGCACATGGACTCCGCACCGGGTGGAATACAACGTCGCGGAAGTGCAGGAAAGAATCCGCGCGGCGGGATTACCCGAGAAACACGCGGTGCGCATTGCCGAAGGCTGGTAACCAAAACAAAGGATGAAGGCAGAAGGACGAACTCGGAACAATTGAAGACCAATGCACGTCCTTTGGGCAGAGAATTCATCAGGTTAGAAACAGGAGAAGAAACCATGAAACGCATATTGCCCTTAAGTCTCATCGTCATCGCCGCACTGGTCCTTGCCGCATGCGGCAGCAGTGCTTCGCGTGAAGAAGTCACGACCGATTATTACGCCATAGGCGGAGCGCCGATGGCTCCCGAAGCCATGCCCGCCGAATCCTTCGCCATGCCGATGGCGACCGCAGGACCTTCATACGATGCTGTCACTGCCAATGATGGATCGAATGCCTCCGCCGCGCAAGTGGAGCGGATCGTCATTCAGAATGCCGACCTTGCCATCGTGGTATCTGATGTGAAGGGGCGGATGCAAAATATTCAGGTCATGGCACAGCAGATGGGCGGATTCGTTGTCTCGTCCAACATCTATCAGAGTTACACGAGCAACGGCACGATGGTGCCCGAAGCGCAGGTGGTGATCCGTGTGCCGGCTGAAAACTTGGAAGACGCCCTCGACCAGATCAAAAAGGATGTGGTCGAAGTGCAGAACGAGAATCGCTCCGGGCAGGATGTGACTTCCGAATATGTAGATCTGCAATCGCGCTTGAAGAACTACGAAGCCGCCGAAGCGCAGTTAAGTGAGATCCTTGAAAACGCGACCGATACCGAAGATGTGGTCAGCATCTTCAACCAGTTGGTAATTTATCGCGAGCAGATCGAGATGGTCAAAGGGCAGATGAAATATTATGAAGAAGCCGCTGCCCTGTCTGCAATCAGCATCCGCATCATCGCCGAAGAGACCGTTCAGCCTGTGGTGATCGGCAAATGGGAGCCGAAGGGTGTGGCGCTTGAAGCCGTGCAGGACCTGATCGACTTCATGAAGGGCTTTGTGGAATTCCTGATCCGCTTTGTGATCTACACACTGCCCGTCTGGATCATAATCGCCATCCCGTTGTATCTTGCCTTCCTCGGTGTACGCGCCCTGTTCCGTAAGATGCGCGGCAACAAAACGAAGAAGGAAGAGCCGAAGGCGGAAGAAGAAAAGAAGTAGGCTAAAGTAACAAGAGAGGCGTTGCCGAACGGCAATGCCTCTCTTTATTTATTCGGTCATTTATATTTTATTTTCCGTTCAACCACATATACCTTTCAAGCGGAATGGAGATCGGGGTGAAGACAAATCCCTCCACATAAGGCTGCACCAATTGATAGGAAAGCGAGTGCGTGGTGAACAACACGGGCGCATCGTCCACGATCATCTGCTCGGCTTGCTGATACATCTCAATGCGCCGGGTTACATCCCGCTCCACACGCGCCTGCTCAAGCAGGGCATCCAACTCAGGGTTGGAGTATTTGCCGTGATTTTGATTCGACCCGCTGTGAAAAAGAATGTCGGCAAAGTTCTCAGGATCGGGATAGTCTGCACACCAGCCGCCGTTGAATACCTGTCCATGATTGCCGGAAAAGATCTGCTCGTAATAGAAGTTGTATTCGATATTCTCGATCTTGAGCGTTACGCCAAGGTTCTGCTCCCACATCTCTGCCATGGCAGAAACATCCGCACTGACATAACTGCCGATGCCGCCGTTGGTATACACGATGGGAGGCAATCCATCCGCGCCGCCATATTTGGATTGTTTGAGCAGTTCGCGCGCCTGCTCAGGGTCGTAGGGCAGACCCTGAAGGTCATAATTGAAACCGGGCAAACCGGGCGGGAAGATCCCAAAAGCCGGCAGAGCCTTGCCGCGCAGAACAACATCAATGTATCGCTGACGGTCGAACGCCATCGAAAAAGCCTTGCGCACATTGACATCGTCAAAGGGCGGCTGGGTGGTATCGAACACCACATAACTGGTACACAGGTCCACGCCAGTCACCAGTTGAGTGTGCAGAGGTTCGGTCGGGTCGAGCATGCGGTCGGCGTCGTACAGGCTCACGCCCGCGATGTCCACATCTCCGGTCTCGAAGAGACGCAGGTCATCGCCCGCGTATAACTTGAACACCACATACGGAATGGAAGGCGCGCCGAGATAAAAATCCTGATTGGCTTCATACAATTTGTACTCAAAAGATTTCCACTCGGACAGACGATAGGGTCCGGTGCCGTTGGGCGAACGCACCCACTCCTCGCCCGCTTCCACGTTTTCCCTGTCCACCACAAATGCAGTTGGGAAGGTCAACTTCAGGAGGAAGTAGGGCTTGGGCGCGTCAATGGTGACTTGCAGGGTGAGGTCATCGATGACCTTCAACCCGCGGATGGAATCTTCCTGCCCGGCATTCTTCTCCCGCACGCCCACGATGTCGCCCAGATAGGTCAATGCCGTGTCAGACGCAAGCTCGGGGCTGGCTGCCCGTTCCCAGGAATAGACCACATCCCCGGCAGTGACTTGCCTTCCGTTGTGGAACTTTGCATTCTCACGCAAGTGGAAGGTATAGACCGTGCCGTCTTCGTTCACCTCCCAAGTGGAGGCGAGGTCGGGGGTGAGATTCAGGCTCGGGTCAAAGGAGACCAATCCGCTGAAGACGAGCTTATCGCCTGAACTGTACGTGGTGGCGGGGTCGTAATCTCGCAAGTTGGTAGATTCTCCTCCGCTGTAGACCAATGCCTGATCCAGCGGAATATCCACCTGCAAGGCAGATGCCTTCCGCCCGCTGGCAGAGAGCAGCATGGAGAATGCCAGTGTGAGGACGAGAAGCGCGGACGCGAAACGATTCTTTTGGAAGATGTTATTCATTCTTGCCTGCCTTTTGATTTCCCGTGCGAACCACAAAGCCAAGTATCATCACGCCGAAGATAAGCAGGAGCATAAAACAAAAACAAGCCAGGGCAACCGTCAATGCAATGAAGGGTCCATTGAACCGGGACTCTGGGACGTTGCCGCTTTCGTCGAAGGAAGAGGTGGGGATCGCGTACGGCGTGGGAGTCACTGCCAGCGGAATACCCGAGACGGGCACATACGTCGGGACAAATGTCGGGGTGGGCATGGCTGTCGGTTGGGCAGAAACAGGACGAGGCGCAGCCCCGACCGATTTCCTCCACGCGTCTTCCAGCCCATCGGTATCGAATCCATACACTTCGATCAGCGCATCATCAACAGGTTTGGCATCGCGCAAGGCATCGAGCAGCGCGGTCAATTTATCCTGACCGTAGTCTTCGATCAAAAAGCTGACGATGCTGTGTGACTGACTGTAGGACAGGTCGGCTTTGTCGGGCAGTTCAGAGAAGCCGCCATTCAACGAGCGGACGGTTAGCAATGTGTCATTTTTGATCGCGGCATCAAGTTGAGACTGCATGTATGAACTCAGATCGCCTTCGCTGAACATGGCGAGCCCTTCATTCAACCAGGTTGGCACGGTGCCGATGCAAGAGAAAGTGTAATGCCCGATCAGGATGTGGGTCAGTTCGTGGATGACGGTGTTCTGGTCCCAGGTGGAATCTGAAGCGGAGATGCCCATGATGAAGATGTTGTGTTCGGGGAAGGCCATGCCGCCCGTCCACGAAGGCTCGAAGAGAATGGCTTCCTGCATGTCATCATAGTTGGGATACACATACAGATCAATGGGCGCGTCGGTGGTCAGGTTCGCCTGCTCTTTATTACGGCGGAGTCCTTCAACGCCGGCTTCGAGCATGGTCTGGGCAAAGGATTTGTCTTTGCCATACCAGTGCAGCCGCAGGTCTCCACTGGTGAGGGTCTGCCAATCATGGACATCGTCCAACCAGGTTGCGTTTTGCACTTCGCTGGAAAATTCTGCGCCGGTCTCATCGGTGTATACCCAACGCCACCAGATGCTTGCACCCGGCGGAAGCGACCCGCTCTGGCGCATGTCCCACACCCATCTGACCTCGGTCGTCTTTGCAGATTCAAATTCAGGGTAGGCTTTGGCGATCACATCACCGCAGGTTAATTGCCTGTTTCCATATTCCAGGGTCACCGAGGTAATGTTCGCGGGGGCGTTGAGCGTGGCTGAGAACTCAGCCATATTCGGAAAGTCGAATACCACCTGATCATCCTGAACATCCGCAAAAGAGGCGGCAATAACGCTCTGCGCGGGCATGGCGATCAAGGCAATGAGCAGAAGAAGTCTTATCGTAAAAATTCGCATGCAGGTTCCTCCTCCAAAATTTTACCTACTATAACATTGAACGAATTATCACACTTAATGGGACAAAATCGGGAAGTTTTAGTGACATACATCCACCCTCAAAACTAAGGGTTATTTAATCTCGCCATGTAAAATGGATATAACTTGTTACATTTTACACATTTTATGAGTTCGGGTGAAATCGAACTCAAAGTTCTCTGGAGGAACTCATGCAACGAACAAAATTCTTTATCGGTGGCGGGCTCATTTTGGCAGCCGTGATCTACCTGATATTCTCGTCCACACAGGCTAGCGCCGAATACTTCATGACCGTTGACGAAATGAAGGCAGAAGGCCCGTCAGTTGCGGGCAAGAGCCTGCGCCTTTCCGGCGCCGTGCTCGGCGACACGATCCAATATGATGCTTCCACCCTCACCCTCACATTTGAGGTGGCTCACGTCTCTGGCGACAATGCAGAGATCGAGGCTCAAGGTGGACTGGCTGAAGTGCTCTACCAGGCGGTCAATGACCCCACCCGTCAGAAGGTGCAGGTTGTTTATGTTGGACCCAAGCCCGACCTTCTTCGCGGCGAAGCGCAAGCCATCATGACCGGCACGCTGGGCGATGACGGCGTTTTCTATGCCGACGAGCTTTTGCTCAAGTGCCCCACCAAGTATGAAGAGGCTGTCCCCGAGCAGGCTTCCTCCAACTAACTGTACACGTATTCACCGAAAACCCGCCCTGTTGAGGGGCGGCTTCATGGGAGATCACGGAGTTCACAGTTTTTCAGAGTTCTCCGTGATCTCTATAGTCTCAGCGAAAATTCTTCAAAACCTTAATAAGGAAATCTTATGGTCGCAGAATTTGGATATGGAATTTTAGCGGTTTCGTTTTTAGCCGCCCTATACAGCACCATTGCGGGTGTCTACGGCGCGCTAAATAAATCGGCGTCAATGGTGGAGAGCGCGCGCCGCGCCATGCTCCTCACTTTCCCTTTGATCAGCATTTCAGCCGCATCGTTGATCTACCTACTGGTCAACAATCATTATGAAGTCTCCTTCGTTTACGAAGTGACCAGCCGCAGCATGCCCACCTATTTGAAGATCACCGCCTGGTGGGGCGGGCAGGCCGGCTCACTGGTCTTCTGGTCGTGGCTGCTGGCGGTCTTCACCTCCGCGGTGACCCTGCGCAAATGGGACCGTGACATCGAGTTCCTGCCGTGGGTGATCATGGTCTCCGGCGTTACTTTGATGTTCTTCCTCGGACTCGTGATCTTCTACGAAAACCCGTTCACCCGCTTCTGGCTGGTGGGAGGAAATGTCGAACCGCACATGTTCCCGCCTCTTAATGCGACCATCTTCACGCCGCAGGATGGACAGGGCTTGAACCCGCTCTTGCGCCACCCGGGCATGGTCATTCATCCGCCCATGCTTTATCTTGGCTTCGTCTCCTACGTGATCCCCTACGCCTTCGCCATCGCGGCGCTCATCACCGGCCGCACAGACGACCGCTGGATCCGCCTGACCCGCCGTTGGTCTTTGTGGGCCTGGCTCTTCCTCTCCTTCGGCCTTGTGCTCGGCGGACGCTGGGCATACGACGTTCTCGGCTGGGGCGGATATTGGGGCTGGGACCCGGTTGAGATCGCGGCTTTCATGCCGTGGCTGACCGGCACAGCGTTCCTGCACTCGGTCATGATCCAGGAAAAGCGCGGTTTGCTCAAGCACTGGAACATGATCCTGATCATCCTGACCTACGCGTTGGTCATCTTCGGCACCTTCCTCACCCGCTCCGGCGTGCTCTCTTCGGTGCATGCCTTTGCCAACAGCCCGATCGGCCCGCTCTTCATGGCTTTCGTTTCGATTACATTGGTGGCATCCATTGCCCTCGTCATTCAACGCTGGCCCACCCTGAAAGCCGAAACCGAAATGAAGTCGATGCTTTCGCGTGAAGCCCTCTTCCTGCTCAACAACCTGTTGTTCATGAGCGTGCTTGTGGTCTGTTTCTGGGGCGTGATCTTCCCGTTGATCTCGGAACTAGCCACAGGTCAAAAAGTGACCGTGGGTCCCCCGTTCTATGAACGCGCCACCGCCCCCATCTTCGCAGCATTGATGTTCCTGATGGGCGTCGCTCCGCTTTCAGCTTGGGGACATTCCACTGTGGAGACCCTTGGCAAGTCCATGTGGAAGTCTGCGGTTGCGGCTCTCGTCCTGACCGTTGTCCTGTTCTTCACCTACACCAAGAATTACATCCCCCTGATCGGATTCTTCCTGATCGCTTTCGTGATCTTCGTGACCTTGCAGGAGTTTTGGCGCGCCGCCCGCGCACGCCAGAAGGCGCAGAAGGAAACCTTCTTCACCTCACTGTATCGCTTGATGGGACGCAATCGCCGCCGCTACGGCGGATATATCATCCACATCAGCATGATGTTGATGGCCATTGGCATCCTTGGGATTGAAGTCTTCCAAAAGGAGACTCAGGGTACTCTCTCGCAGGGCGAGGAACTCAACCTCTCCGGCTATACCATCCAATACCGTGAGCTCGCTTCGTGGGATGACGGCGGCAAGGGCGTGAACTACACCCGCGCCACAGTGGATGTGTACGAGAACGGGATCTACCTCGGCGAACTCAACCCGCGCATTGACTTCTATTTTGACTCACAGCAGAACATGACCATTCCCGGTCAGCGCGCCACCTTAAGAGATGACCTGTACATTCTGCTTGTAGATTGGCAACCCGTTTCGAACATGGGTGCGACCTTCAAGATCTTTGTGAACCCTCTCGTCAACTGGCTGTGGATCGGAAGCCTGCTCTTCCTGCTTGGTGTGATCTTTGCCGCCTGGCCAGACCGTGACCCGGCCGAAGAACCCATCCGCGTGACTCGAAAAGCCAGCCAGACCAGCGCGGCGGATTAACAATAATTTCCAAAAGTCGAAAGTCATGCGGCTTTCGACTTTTGGACTGAGTCTATCTGGAGACAGCCCATGAAAAAGTTCTTATACACATTAGCCTTCATGCTCTTATTTAGTTTATTTACCGGCGTTGCATTTGCGCAGGAACCCACCCCTTCTGACGATGAAGTCAACGCGGTGGCGCACCAACTATACTGCCCGGTGTGCGAAAGCACCCCGCTCGACGTCTGCCCGACTGAAGCCTGCCGCCAATGGCGCGACCTGATCCGCCAGCAATTGGCTGACGGCATGACAGAAGCCGAGATCAAACAATATTTTGTAGATAACTACGGCGCACGTGTTCTGGCCGAGCCCCCCAAGCAGGGCACTTACTGGCTCTTCTATCTTCTGCCGCCCATTATCATCCTTGCAGGCGCATTTATTCTTTTCCGATCCATGAAATCCTGGACCAAGAAGTCTGCCGTCGTCCCTGCCAGCAACAACGAGGTCAGCAGCGAAAAGCCCAAGGATGATTACATTTCACAGTTCGAAGAAGAATTAAAGAAAAGAAAATAAATTCGGTCGGAGCGGACGATCAGCCTGATCGACCCTGACGCGCCGCTCTCACCACATTTTGGAGAATGTCATGACAGAAACAACCGAAACCAAAAAGGGCGTTCCTCTTTGGACACAGATCGTGATCTGGGTCTTTGTTGCCGCGCTGCTCGCATTGGTGGGTATCACACTCAACAAACGTCAGCAGGGAACCGTCCAGCCCGGCGATAAGATCCCCGACTTCACCCTGCCCCTCTTCAGCGGATACGAATACAACGGGCAAAGCGAAGTAAAACTTTCCAACTTTGAAGGCAAACTGGTCGTGCTCAACTTCTGGGCATCGTGGTGCAAACCCTGCGAACAGGAAGCCGCCGAGTTGGAAGAAGCCTGGAAGTTCTACCAGGATCGTGATGATGTGGTTTTCCTTGGCATAGATTATGTAGACACCGAACCGGAAGCCCGCGCCTATTTGGGAAAATTTGGCATCACCTTCTTTAACGGTCCGGATATGGGCACCAAGATCTCGCAGATCTTCCGCGTGCGCGGCGTGCCAGAAACCTACTTCATCGATCAAAGCGGCACTTTGTATTATGTCAAAGTCGGGCCGTTCACATCTGTCAATGAGATCAAATCCATCATTGACCAACAACTTCCCTAAGGCGGACAAATGGAACTAGGCTCGATCTTTCTCATACTTGCGGTTGCCGTGGTCGTGGGCATCTATTTATACGCGCCTTTTACAGCGCACGCACGCCGCTCTCACCTGAACGAATCCCACGAAGTGTCTTCACTGAAAGCGGAACGTGACCGTGTGATCAACTCGCTTCAGGAACTCGACTTCGATTTCAACCTCGGAAAGATCCCCGATGGGGAATATCCTGAGCAGCGCAATGCCCTCCTGCAAAAAGGCGCGGACATTCTTCGCAAACTTGATGAACTCGCCCCGGCGACCTCTTCCGCTCTCAATGCAGAAGCGCGGATCGAGAAAGCCACCGCAGCCGGCCGCGCCGATGCCTCTGCTGAAAAAGGCGCATTTGCCGATAACGATGAAGATATCGAATCGATGATCGCTGCACGCCGCAAACAGATCAAGAGCAAGTCTGCCGGCTTCTGCCCGAAATGCGGCAAGCCTGTTCTCGTCACAGATAAATTCTGCCCTTCCTGCGGCAAATCACTAAACTAACGTTGAACCTACATCGTTTGGCGTTCAACTGAGGAAATAATGAAACTTCGTCACATACTTCTTATTGCAATTATCGCCGTGCTTCTCGCCGCCTGTAACTTCACCCTCGCGGAAGATGTCACCCCCCCTGCCGGATATATTCCGCCCACCCCCATGCCCACCCTGGGACCGCTCTACCCTGAAGGCACGCCCAATATTATGAACGGCGCCGCTATTTATATGGAAAAGTGCGCTCCCTGCCACGGTCTTTCCGGCTTGGGAGATGGTGAACAGGGCAAACAGCTTCCTGTCGCTGTGATTCCCATCGGTCTGCCTGAGATCGCGCGAAAGAGCAAGCCATCTGCCTGGTACACCCAGGTCACACAGGGTAATCTCGACCGCTTCATGCCGCCCTTTGCCAGTCTCAACGATCAGGAACGCTGGGACGTGGTCGCTTTTGCGCTCACGCTTCACACCTCGCCCGATCAAGTGAATCTGGGCAGGAGCATCGTGGAAGAAAATTGTGCCGAGTGCGCCGGATATTTCAGCGATCTAAAGCGGATGTCGGAACTGTCTGATAACGACATCATCCGCATCATCACTGAAGGCAAGGATGAAATCCCTGCGTTCGGAAAAGGTCTTTCAGACGATGAAGCCATGTCGGTCGCCATGTACCTGCGGACCTTGACCTTCGTTTCGCCTCATGTCCAGTTGACAGATGTCCCCGCTACCGAAGCGCCAGCCGCCAGCCCGGCAGCAGAGACTCCGGCAGTTGAGACAACGCCCGTCGATGGCACTCAAGCCGCAGTCACGACTGACGCGGTAACTCCGTCCGCAGAATCAACCCCCGAAGCGACAGCAGCTCCTGTTGCGGGTGTGGGAAATGTCAGCGGCTCCGTAGTCAACCAGACCGGTAAAGATCTTCCCGCCGATACAAAAGTTTCCCTGACCGCCTTTGAGCATGCCGGCGATATGAACGCCGGACCGCAAGAAGCGGGCGCGTACGAAACAACTGTGAACGCGGACGGTACATTTGTATTCGAGAACATTGATATCCCCGAAAGCCGGATCTATGTTGCCGAAGTGACCGTGGACGGGCTGACCTATCAATCAGAATTTACTGTGGTGGAAGCCGGCATGACAGAAGTAACCGTTGCGCCCATCATTGTCTACGCCACCACGGACGACCTCTCTGTGTTGAAAGTTGAATCGCTGCAAATGTTCTTTGATTTCGCCGGCGAAGGCTCGGCTCAGATCTTTGCGGTCTATTCCATTACCAACACCAGCGACAAGACCGTCATCGTCAGCATGGGCGCTGACCAGAAGATCCCCTTCATCTCTTTCCCCGAAGGCGTTGAAGAACTGGGATACGAAGCCGCGCAAGACAGCGCATCCTTCCTCCCCACCGCAGATGGTTTTGCCATGCCGCCCAGTGAAGCTCCCTATGGGCTGATCGCGTTCTCCTCCGTCGTCAAAGCGGACGAGATCGTCATCTCGCAACCTGCAGTAGTGGACATTGGCGAGCTGACCCTCTTCCTGCCCGAAGGAATTACAGCCGAAGGCAAGACCCTCACCGACGATGGAGTGCAACAGATCCAGACCACAAGCTTCCAGGTCTACACTGGCGCTCCCACCAAGAAGGGCGAGAAGATCGAGTTTACGCTGAGCGGCAATGTCAAAGATTCGACCGCCGTCAACCCCGATGTGACCCAGAACAAGAATCTGCTGATCGGTATCGGTGCGCTCGGTATCGTGCTGATCGCCGCGGGCGCATGGATGTTCCTGCGCGACCGCAAGAGCGGAGAAGAAGAGTCTGAGGATGAAGAAGAGGATGAAGAATTCGACGACACCGAATCTCTGATGGATGCCATCATTGCACTCGATGACCTTCACCGATCGGGCAAACTCTCCGATGAAGCCTATCAAAAGCGCCGCGCCGAATTGAAAGACGCATTGAAAAGAAAGAAATAATAAGTTGAAGGCTGCAAGCTTGTTCACTCTTGCAGCCTTCACTTCCACCCCACACCCCATGATTGAAGTCAAAAAGCTAGTCAAACGTTTTGGATTAAAGATCATTCTGCGCGGACTGGATTTCTCCGTCGAGCCGGGCGAGTTCGTTGCCTTGCTTGGTCCCAATGGCGCCGGAAAGACCACCTTCCTGCGCATCCTCGCCACGCTTTCCCGCCCATCCATGGGTCAAGTGAGCGTAGCCGGGTACAGCCTGCCCGACCAATCGGCCCAGGTCCGCGCAAGGCTGGGAGTGGTATCTCACCTGCCCTTGCTCTACCCCGACCTGACCGCCGAAGAAAACCTCCTCTTCTACGGGCGCATGTATGGCATTGCCAGCCTGGAAGCGCGCACAACAGAAGTGCTCAAAATGGTGGGGCTGGAAAATCGCCGCCGTGACCTTGTACGCACGTTCTCTCGCGGCATGCAGCAGCGCCTCGCCATTGGAAGAGCGGTCATCCACGACCCTGAGGTGATGCTGTTCGACGAGCCTTACACAGGTCTCGATCAGGACGCGTCCGAAATGCTGGATGATGTGCTGCGCTCGGTGGCCGCCATGGGACGGACCGTGGTGATGACCTCGCACGATCTGGCCCGCGCTGAAGACCTGGCCACCCGCTTCGACATTCTCTCCCGCGGAGTGATCGCCGCGTCCACCACACAAGAGCAATTGGGAAACTCCAACCTGCTTACCTACTACAAACAGGCCCTGGCAGATTGATATGACAACGAAAACTGACATCCTCCCCAAAGTCAAAGACAGACCCGCCAGCCCATCTTTCTTAAAAGCCACTCTGGCGATCGTTCAAAAAGATCTGGCGGCAGAATTTCGCTCACGCGAACTGCTGTCTGCCATGCTGGTCTTCTCCCTGCTGGTCATCATTATCTTTAACTTCGCGCTCGAACTGGATATCAAGACCCGCCAGTCGGTGACCGCAGGCGTGTTGTGGACCACATTCGCCTTCGCTGGCACCCTTGGCTTGAACCGCTCGATGGCTGTTGAAAAAGATCGTGGCTGCATGGACGGACTTCTGCTCGCCCCCGTGGACCGCGCTGTCATTTATTTTGGCAAAGGCATCAGCAACCTCGCGTTCATGTTGATCGTGGAAGTCATTGTCCTGCCGGTGTACAGCCTGTTATATAACGTGAACTTATTTCAGCCAACCTTGCTTGGGGTCATCCTGCTCGGATCCATTGGCTACACAGCGGTCGGCACCCTGCTCTCGACCATGACAGTGCAAACCCGCACCCGTGACGTTCTGCTGCCCATCCTGCTGTTCCCAATTGCAATTCCGGTTCTGCTCTCGGCGGTTAAAGCCAGCGGGGGCATTTTGACCGGCGCCGAGTTTTCCGAGATCCTCACGCCTTTGAACATTCTGATCGTCTATGATGTGATCTTTATCGCCGTCGCATACATGGTCTTTGATGCCGTTGTCGAGGAATAAATCGACAAACAAAAATTCATAAAATCGAAATCGTAAATCTTAAGGAGTAGCTATGCAACCCAAACCAACCGCCTTGAAAATCCTCGATATCGTCTCCATTATCGTCCTCGGTGTTTCAACCTACCTGGCCCTCTTCTTCGCCCCCACCGAAGCGGTCATGGGACAGGTGCAGCGCGTTTTCTATTTCCACATTGGCACCGCGTGGGTGGGGCTGCTCGGCTTCGTCATCGCGGCGGTCGCCGGCGTGACCTATCTCATCACCAAGGATTTGAAATGGGATCGCTTTGAAGTTGCCGCTGTGGAAGTCAGCACCATGTTCTTCCTGATCACGATCGTCCTCGGTTCCATTTGGGCCCGCCCCGCCTGGAACACCTGGTGGACATGGGATCCCCGCCTGACCACAGCCGCGATCACCGAACTCATCTACATCGCTTATTTCATGCTGCGCCAGGGCATTGAAGATCCAGACCGCCGCGCTCGGTTCGGAGCGGTCTATACTTTGCTGGGCGGCATCAGCGCCCCGATCACTTTCATGGTCATCCGCCTGTTCCGCACCATCCACCCCGTTGTCATCGGCAATCAGAGCGCCGAAGCCCAGGGCGGATTCAGCATGACCAGCGACATGCGAGTGGCATTTTTCTTTGCCCTCTTTGCCTTCACCATCATTTTCATTGACCTGATGTGGCACCGTATCCGCATTGGCAGCCTGGAAGAAAAGGTTGAGCAGCTAAAACTCAACGTTTCGATGTAATTTTAGGAGAAAACCATGTTCCTTGAAACCATTCCCGACACCTCCAACTACATGATCGCAGGTTTTGTATTCACCTTCGTGGTCATGGGCATCTACGTTTTCAGCATGTATCTGCGAAATAACAACCTGAAACGCGACGCTGAAACCCTCGAGTCCCTGAAAGAAGAAAAACCGGCCAAAGTCGGAAAAAAATAAAGTTATTACAAAAATAATTGCCCATCTCAAAAGAGTCCGCTATAATGTGCGCGGGCTCTTTTTATTTCCATGTCACGACGCTGGCTGCTCGGACTCCTCTCCTTGATCCTCGCCGTTTCCGGTGTGGCATTTACGCGCGAGTTCCAATCTCCAGCCGCCGCTCCCCCCGGTCCAGATCGTATCGCCCCTGTCGTAGTGGACTATATCTCCTACGAATGGTACATGGCCACCTGGTCAGACCAGGAAATGGTCTGTTCGATCATTGTGGATCACGAAGGGATGCCCCTGCCCGGCGAAGTGTACCGAGACTGCGGCGAAGAAGTTTATTCGGAATGGATCGTTCAACCCCCCTGCGGCACAAAGATCAAAGACACCTGCGACGGTTACTATGCGGTATTCGTCCGCAGTACCCCCGCTCAAAAAGAGATCCCCATGGAATTGGCCCCTGCCAGCGCATGGATTTCCCTTGAGGGCTGCGAACCCGTCCTGAGCACATCTACAAATATATGTGAAAGCGTTCCTGCGATCGTGATCAGCGGGATCGAACCTCTGCCAAACGAAACCATCACCAGCATCGGCGGGACATACGATGGCAGAAACTTTGATTGCGACAATACCAACACCTGCAAAATTCCCGTCAGCGAAACCCCCAAAGACGGGGTGAACGTTGAATTCTGGTCATACTCCACTTATGGAGATAGCAGCGAGGTCTTCACTGCCCGCGTCCGCGTGCAAAAGATGGATGAAGGTGATCCCGATCGGCTGTACTGGTACGCGGATGTGCTCTCTTCCCAATGGCAGGGACATAACGTGGCCACCTGTTCCGATGCGTGGAACGTCTTCCCCCCGGTCGGCGGACCGCCCGTCTGGTTGTCCACTCCCAAGCAAAGCGAAGACCTGAGCAGTGACATCCCCTACACCTATCTGGCTTACAACCTCATCATGCAGGGACAAGTGGATGCAAGGGCATGCCCCGACGGCGGCGTGACCGCCGGAAGTGTCAATCAATGCGGGCTCGAAGCTTCACGTCCCGCGGTCAAGGCTTGGCAAAACCAATTCGATGAATTGATCCTTACCACCGCGCAAGAGACAGGTGTCCCAGCCCGGCTGCTAAAGAACCTCTTCGCGAGGGAAAGTCAGTTTTGGCCGGGCAGCTTCCAAAACAGCGATGACGCTGGGCTGGGGCAATTGACAGAAAATGGCGCAGACACCACACTCTTCTGGAACACCAATTTCTACGAAGATTTTTGCCCGCTTGTTTTCGAAGGTGATACCTGCGGCGCCGGGTACATGCATCTTGAAGATGATGCACGCACCCTTCTTCGGCACGCACTCGTGAACAGCGTCAATGCGACCTGCGAAGAATGCCCGCTCGGGTTGGATCTGGCTCAAGCCGATTATTCAGTGGGGGTGTTCGCTCACAGCATGATCGCCAACTGCGAACAAGCCGGGCAGGTGGTTAAGAACTACTCGCTCAGGTCTCCAGGGCAGGTTGCCTCTTTTGAAGACCTGTGGAAGTTCACTCTCGTCAACTACAACGCCGGCGGCGGATGTCTGGCCGACGCGGTTTCCAAAGCGTTTGGGAACAATCCGGTTCTCACCTGGGAGAACGTCTCTCCCTTCCTGACTGGCGCGTGCTCGGGCGCAGTGGATTACGTGAACGATATCAGCAAGTAAAGTAAATTGTTCATCGGGGGAGAGGATGAACGTCACAAGTGATTTTTGATACAATCGAATAAAGTTGTGCTACACTGTACCGCATTCGCCGTACAAAATTCGGAGGCTCCATGCTCACGCTTGCAGAAAAAATCCTCTTTGTGTTCGCAGTCCTTGTCTCACTTTATTTCACCTACAAAGGTGTGATGAAGATCGTCGGTCACATCGCCAGCGGTCAGGGAAAAATTGATTGGTCGCTCGTCACCAAACGGATCGGAGAGCTCATCGTTAAGGTGGGATTGTTCCAACCCGTTTTTCGTTTCAGACTCGGACCAAGCATCCTGCATGCGCTCATTGGCTGGGGTTTCCTTTCCTTCCTCCTTATCAACCTCGCGGATCTGATCTACGCCTACACAGGATTTAAACTGCTTGAGAACACCGGCGTCTTTGGGGATGCGTACCGCCTGCTTGCAGACATTGCAAACGTTGCCATCATCGTCGGCATTGTTGCCATGGCTGTCCGCCGCTTCATCCTTCGACCTGCAACTCTTTCTACGCGCGAAACGACATTGCTCAACCCGAAAGCGCGGACGGGCATCACCCGCGACTCAGCCATCGTCGCCACCTTCATCTTCATCCATAACTCGATGCGCTTCCTCGGTGAGTCCTTTGCGCTGGCGATGAACAATCACACAGACGCCTGGCAGCCGACCATCTCTGCCGCATCCAAATTCTTTGTTGGGATGAGCCCGGCCGCATTGACCGTTGGAGAGCATCTCGCTTTCTGGCTGTCGATTGGCGCGGTTGTTGCCTTCCTGCCTTACTTCCCCTACTCCAAACATATCCATTTGTTCTTTGCCCCTTTGAATTTTGCCCTCAAGCCCGAGCGTAAATCCATTGGACAGTTGAGCTATATCAATCTCGACGACCAATCCATCGAGCAGTTCGGTGCTGCAAAGATGAAAGACCTCGGCTGGGAGCAGATCATGGACAGCTACGCCTGCATCATGTGCTTCCGCTGTCAGGAAGTTTGCCCCGCGTACAACACGGGCAAATTGCTTTCGCCTGCCGCATTGGAGATCAACAAGCGATATCACTTCAACGGCGGCGGCACGACCGATGTTGCCATGACCGAGTTCATCAGTGAAGAAGCGGTGTGGGCTTGCACAAGCTGCGGCGCGTGCGTGGATATTTGCCCCGTGGGCAATGAACCGATGCGTGACATTCTCGACATTCGCCGCAACCTGTCCATGATGGAAAGCGCCTTCCCCAAACAATTGGAAACCGCGTTCAAGGGCATGGAGCGCAACCAGAATCCGTGGAATGTTTCGCAGGCTGACCGCATGAAATGGGCCGCAGGGATGACCGTCCCGACCATTGAGCAGAACCCCGAGCCGGATATTTTGTGGTGGGTCGGCTGTGCGCCCGCAACAGACAGCCGCGCACAAAAGACCGCGCAAGCCTTCGCAAAGATATTGAACGCAGCGGGGGTCAACTACGCCGTGCTCGGCAAGAACGAATCCTGCACTGGCGACTCGGCTCGCCGCGCGGGACGCGAAGACATCTTCTTCGGGTTGGCATCGCAAAATGTGGAGATCCTGAACGAGGTCGCCCCGAAGCGCATTGTCACCACCTGCCCGCATTGTCTGCACACCATCAAGAATGAATACCCCGCTTTCGGCGGAAATTATCAGGTCATCCATCACACACAGCTGATCAATGAGTTGGTTGGCGCGGGGAAGATCTCGATGAACCTTGAAAGCGACAACATGAAGATCACCTTCCACGACCCGTGCTATTTGGGACGGCACAACAAGGAAGTGGACGCGCCGCGCGATGCGTTGAAATCTGCCGGCGCTCTGACCATTGAAATGCCGCGCAACTCTGCCAAGTCCTTCTGCTGCGGCGCAGGCGGGGCGCAGATGTGGAAGGAAGAGGAGCAGGGATCGGCGCGGGTGAACGTCACCCGTTTCAATGAAGCCAAAGCCACAGGCGCGAACACTGTCGCGGTGGGATGTCCATTCTGCTTGACGATGATGACCGATGCTGCAAAAGGCGATGGCGATTCGATCCAGGTGAAGGATGTGGCAGAGATTGTGGCAGAGCGATTAAAGTAGATTCGAGTATGAGGTGCTTTTTAACAGAGCGCACCTTTTCAAGCAACACAGCGGTGAGACCATGATAAACATTGAACGCAGAAAACACTACATCTACCTTGAGTTTTCTGAACCTTACACCCGTGAAAAATTCTTTTCCATTTCAAACAATGTATTGGAAATATGTGAGAAGGAAAATTTCAAAAAAATCCTTGTAAATATCCAGAACATGCCCGGCAGGATCATGGCCATGGAACGGTTTGAAATGGGAGTCCAAGGCGCCCTGCTCTTCAGTCACAAGGCGACCATTGCCGTCGTTTACCGCAAAGAGGAGATCGATGGGTTCGCAGAAACTGTGGGCGTCAACCGCGGATTAAGCGGGCGTATTTTCAGCGAGATGGACAAGGCTTTGGAATGGCTGGGGGTTGAGTGAGTAAAAGTTGAAAAGTGATCGATGATCAGCGGGCGGACAGAAATGTCCGCCTTTTTTATCCTTCATCCTTCCTCTCTCATCCTTTATAATCCCTCAATCCAAAACTCAGGAGAGAGTTCATGCCCAAGAAAAAGGGTTCTATTTTGCTTCCCCTAGAGAAAGATGAAGTAATAAAAGATTACCGCCTCGCCTATCAAAGCAGGCAGGTATCCCTTATCGGTAGAAGAGAAGTATTAAGCGGCAAGGCAAAGTTCGGCATTTTCGGCGACGGCAAAGAGATCGCCCAACTCGCCATTGCCCGTGCCTTCCAAAAAGGCGACTGGCGCTCTGGATATTATCGCGATCAAACCTGGATGTTCATGCTGGGCGTGATGAGCATTCAGGAATTTTTTGCGCAACTTTACGCGCACGGCGATGTCACGTACGACCCCGCCAGCGCCGGGCGGCAAATGAACGCGCACTTCGCGTCTCGTAATTTATATCCCAACGGCACATGGCGCTCGCAAACGCAAATGTACAACACCGCAAGTGACATCTCCCCCACTGCCGCACAAATGCCGCGCGCGGTTGGGCTGGCTTATGCCTCGGTCATCTATCGCAAGGTCAAAGAACTTCAAGACCAAAAAGATTTTTCGATCAACGGCAACGAGATCGCCTTCGCGACCATCGGCAACGCATCTTCATCAGAAGGTCACTTCTGGGAGTCGGTCAATGCGATCGGCGTGCTGAAAGCGCCCGCCATCGTCACCATTTATGACGACGGCTACGGCATCTCCGTCCCCAATCAATTTCAAATGGTCAAGGAAAATATCGGCTCCTTGCTCAAAGGCTTCGAGCGTGACCCGCTCTCGCCGCCCGACAAAGTACAAAACGGCTACGACCATTACACCGTCCGCGCGTGGGATTACCCCGCCCTCGTGGAAACCTACCTCACCGCCGCCGAGATCGCGCGCGAATATCACATCCCCGCACTCGTGCATGTCATTGACGTGACCCAGCCGCAGGGACATTCCACATCGGGCAGCCATGAAAGATACAAGTCCGCGCAGAGACTCAAATGGGAAGAGGAATTTGACGGGCTCAAAAAGATGCGGGCGTGGATGATAGAGAATCGCGTCATCTCTGCGCCCGAGCTTGATTCTGTTGAAAAAG
>Ga0268298_10001628_pt1 | contig 25955 bp, 27 predicted proteins | sample WWTPWeurt_MetaG_FD_194462 | JGI IMG/M metagenome (GOLD analysis project Ga0268298, IMG submission 194462) | Activated sludge microbial communities from WWTP in Nijmegen, Gelderland, Netherland - WWTP Weurt | ecosystem: Engineered > WWTP > Aerobic digester > Activated sludge | place...
CCGGCACGGCGGCGGGGCTGGCCCGCATCAACGGCACGCGGGCCAGGCCCGGGGCGGTCGCGCGACGCCTGGCGTGCTGCGCGGAACTGGCGCCGACCTGGGTGCAGAGCTGTTTCTTCCTGATCGACGGCGGGGCCCCGGCCGAACACGAAATTCGTGCCTGGCTGGATCTGCTGGCCCCGCTAGCGCCCAAGCTGGCCGGCGTGCATCTCTACAGCCTGGCCCGGCCCTCGCTGCAAAAGGAAGCGCCTCGGCTCGGGCGCATGGATGCGGCTGGGTTGGAAGCGCTCGCGGCGCGCGTCCGCCGCCTCGGGCTGAAGGTGCGCGTCAGCCCCTGATTTTCGGCGTGGCGGGTGCGATTGGCGGCGCGGACTATCGGGTAAAATCGCGCCTCCTTCAACTGAAGAACCACGGCAATGGCTTTGATAGTCCAGAAATACGGCGGCACCTCGATGGGCTCGCCCGACCGCATCCGCAATGTCGCCCGGCGCGTCGCGCGCTGGAAGGCCAAGGGGCACCAGTTGGTGGTCGTCGTATCGGCCATGAGCGGCGAGACCAACCGCCTGATCGCCCTGGCCAAGGATGTTTCGCCGCAACCCGACGGCCGCGAGCTGGATGTCATGATTTCCACCGGCGAGCAGGTGACGATCGCCCTGCTGGCGATGGCGCTCAAGGACATCGGCGTCGAAGCGAAGAGCTACACCGGCGGCCAGGTCAAGGTACTGACCGATTCCACCTTCACCAAGGCGCGCATCCTCCACATCGACGAAGGCAACATGCGCCGCGACCTCGACCAGGGCACGGTGGTGATCGTCGCCGGCTTCCAGGGCGTGGATGAGGACGGCAACATCACCACGCTCGGCCGCGGCGGCTCGGACACCTCCGGCGTCGCGCTCGCGGCGGCGCTGAAGGCCGACGAATGCCAGATCTATACCGACGTCGACGGCGTCTACACCACCGACCCGCGCATCGTGCCCGAAGCGCGCAAGCTGGAAAGCGTGACCTTCGAAGAGATGCTGGAGATGGCCAGCCTCGGCTCCAAGGTGCTGCAGATCCGCTCGGTGGAATTTGCCGGCAAGTACAAGGTCAAGCTGCGCGTGCTGTCCAGCCTGGAAGAGGAAGGCAAGGAAACCTCCGGCACGCTGATTACTTTCGAGGAAGACAAGAACATGGAACAACCGATCATTTCCGGCATCGCCTTCAACCGCGACGAGGCCAAGCTCACCGTGCTCGGCGTGCCCGACCGCCCCGGCATCGCCTACCAGATCCTCGGCCCGATCGGCGAGGCCAACATCGACGTCGACATGATCATCCAGAACGTCGGCCATGACGGCACCACGGACTTTTCCTTCACCGTCAATCGCGGCGACTTCGCCCGCGCCAGGAAGATGCTGGAAGACCAGATCAAGCCGCACATCGGCGCCCGCGCCATCGAGGGCGACAACAAGATCTGCAAGGTCTCGGCGGTCGGCGTCGGCATGCGCTCGCACCCCGGCGTTGCCAGCAGGATGTTCCGCACCCTGGCCGAAGAGGGCATCAACATCCAGATGATTTCGACTTCCGAGATCAAGATCTCGGTGGTGGTCGACGAGAAGTACCTCGAACTGGCGGTGCGGGTGCTGCACCGGGCTTTCGAACTGGATCAGGCGGCCTGAGTTCCTTCTGATCCTTGCCGGCTACCCCGGCCGTGCGCCGGGGCGTCGGCTTCAGAAAATCCCCAGCGCGAGTCCGGCCGCCAGCGTGGCTCCCAGTTCCCGGCAGCGCCCGAGGTCCGCGGCGCCGATCGTTTTGGGCGCAAGGATGGCCTCCGCGGTTTGCGCATGGGTGCACACGATCAGCGGCTCGGCGACCGGCCGCAGGCGCCATCCGGTGGCGATGCGCTCGATCTGCCGCGCCGCGTTCCGGCCGTCGCTGCCGGCGCTGATCAGCGTTGCATAGGGCCGGCCGTTGATCCGCTCGAGGGCGGGGTAGTAGCAACGATCGAAAAAATCCTTCATCAGCCCCGAGATCGCCGCAAGATTTTCCGGGGTGGCAAAGACATAGCCAGCGGCATCGACGACGTCGATGGCATGGGCAAGCGAAGCATGGAGGGTGCGCACGCGCACCTGGGATTCCAGGGCCGCGCCCTCGGCCAGCGCATCCGCCATTTGCCGGGTGGCGCCGGTCATCGAATGAAATACGACCAGTAATGTCTTCATGTCAGGGTGTCGGCATCGCGCTTGCACCGGAGTTCCGTCGCCTGCCGGGCCCATCCGTTGCATCGTGGATGGTTACGCCGTCCGGCCGGGAGGCGATCGAACTGTCCGCGGTGAATTAGAATATGCCACAACCAGCGCAGCGGGAAGGACGTCGCGGCAAGGAAAGTGTTTCGGGCTTGATGGCGTCGATCGAAGGCCAATGCCCTGTCCTTCACCAAAGCATCAGCGCACGATTGTTGCGGAGCCGTCATCCGCGTTCATGATCTTTCAGGAGTTCCAATGCGGCGATTTCTCTTGCCACTCGCAATCTTCATCGTCCTGGTGGGCTTTCTTGCCGTGGGTTTGCGCCTGAATCCGCGGGAGGTGCCTTCACCGCTGATCGGCAAGCCGGTGCCGTCGTTCCGGCTGCCGCAGTTGCAGGCGCCGGATCAGTCCATCAGCCCCGAAGATCTGCGCGGCAAGGTCTGGCTGCTCAACGTCTGGGCCTCGTGGTGTGTCTCCTGCCGCCAGGAGCACCCGGTCCTGATCGAACTGGATCGGCAGAAAAAGATAATGATTGTCGGTCTGAACTACAAGGATGACCGCGCCGCGGCAATCGCCTGGCTCAAGCAGTATGGCGGTGATCCCTATGCGATATCAGCGGTCGATGCCGACGGCCGCGTGGGCATCGATTTCGGGGTGTATGGCGTACCGGAGACCTTTCTCATCGACAAGAACGGCGTGATCCGCGACAAGCATATCGGCCCCCTGACGACCGAGGTGCTGAAGAACAAGATCCTGCCAAATGCGGAGAAACTTGCTCGCGACTGATTCACGGGAAGGATGCGCCGCCACGGCAAAAAGTCGGCGCCGGCGCTACGGCGTTGCCGCCACTGACGAGAAGGCAGCTTGAGAATCTGGTGGGCGGTACTGGGATCGAACCAGTGGCTTCCACCGTGTGAAGGTGGCACTCTACCGCTGAGTTAACCGCCCGCGAAAGAGGGCCGAATTTAACCACAAAGGCCGGATGACGGTCAATCGAAAGCATTGTCCAATGACGGTTCGTACCCGCTTCGCCCCCAGTCCCACCGGTTTCCTGCATATCGGCGGCGCCCGCACGGCGCTGTTTGCCTGGGCCTATGCCCGGCGCCACGGCGGCAAGTTCATCCTGCGCATCGAGGACACCGACGTCGCCCGTTCGACGCCGGAGGCGGTGCAGGCGATCCTCGACGGCATGCAGTGGCTGGGATTGGCCCACGACGAGGGGCCGTTCTACCAGATGCAGCGCATGGATCGATACCGGCAGGTGATCGACGAGATGGTGGCGGCGGGTACCGCCTATCACTGCTACATGTCGAAAGAGGAACTCGATGCCTTGCGCGCCGAGCAGGAGGCGCGCAAGGAAAAGCCCCGTTATGACGGACGCTGGCGGCCGGAGCCGGGCAAGACGCTGCCCCTGCCGCCGTCCGCGGCGTCGCCGGTCGTGCGTTTTCGCGCGCCGCAAGAGGGCGTGGTGGCTTGGGATGACCAGGTCAAGGGCCGCATCGAATTCGCCAATAGCGAGCTCGACGACTTCATCATCGCCCGCGCCGACGGCACGCCGACCTACAATTTCTGTGTCGTGGTCGACGACCGCGACATGGAAATCACCCACGTGATCCGCGGCGACGATCACGTGAACAACACGCCGCGCCAGATCAACCTGCTGCGCGCGCTCGGCGCGCCGATACCGGAATACGCGCACCTGTCGATGATCCTCGGCGACGACGGGCAGAAGCTGTCGAAGCGCCATGGCGCCGTGTCGGTCATGGAGTACGACGCGGAAGGCTACCTGCCCGAAGCGGTGCTGAACTACCTGGCGCGGCTGGGCTGGTCGCACGGCGACGACGAAGTGTTCGACATGGAGCAGTTCGTCAGGTGGTTCGACCTCGACCACATCACATCGTCGGCGGCGCAGTTCAACACCGAAAAGCTCAACTGGCTCAATGCGCACTACCTGAAACTGGCGGCGCCGCAACGGCTGGCCGCCGAGGCGACGCGCCGGCTGGCGCGACAAGGCGTGGCCGTGGCCGGCGGCCCCGACGTGGCGACGGTCGCGGCTTTGTACAGGGATCGCGTCGGCAACCTGAACGAACTGGCGGACGCCATCCATCCCTTTTACCTGGCGCCGAAGCCGACGCCCGAGATGCGCGCCCAGCATTTCACCGCCGCGGCGCTTGCCGGCCTGGCGGCCCTGCGCGGGCGCATGGCGTCCTGCGCCTGGCAGGCCGCGGAGCTGGGGCAGGCGGTCAAGCAGACGGCTGCCGAGTCCGGCCTGAAGATGGGGCAGCTGGCGATTCCCCTGCGCGTCGCCCTGCTGGGGCTGCCCCAATCGCCTTCGATCGACTCGGTGCTGGAAGTGCTGGGGCGGGAGCGCGTGCTGGAGCGTTTGGCCAAGGTGCTTGCCGCCGCAGCGGATTGACAAGCGCTGGCTTAGGAGCGAGAGTTCCCGCAGTTCTTTACGGGCTGACCATGTCGCGCGTCCTGCTTCCGCTGTTCCTGCTGTTTCTCGTCACGGCGTGCGCCACGTCGCCCGAGGGGCGTTCGCAACTGGTGGCGCCGGCGCCCTTGCAGGGTTTCAGCGCCGTCTATTCCGAGTTCGACATGCACCTGCAACTGGTCACGGCCGCGGATGCGCCGGCCTGCCAGGATGCGCAGTGCGTCGCCGACCGGGCGTTTGACCAGCGCGTCCTGGCGCTGGGACGGCGGCTGGCCGTATCCGCCTTCCGCCAGCATGCCGACCTGTATTTGCGCTTTCCGCGCTTCGAATTCATCGTCGTCGACAAGGTCGAACCCGGCGCGGCCTCCAGTGCCGGCGGAACCGTGATGGTCTATCGCGGCTTGCAGGCCATGAATCTGGACGATGCGGTGCTTGCCTTCGTCCTCGCGCGGGAAATGTGCCACATCATCGCCGGCCACCACGACGAGAATGTCGCCGCCAGCGTACTCGTCGCGGTGGCGGCGCAAATACTGTTTCCGGCGCTGAACATCGGCGGACTGTTTGCCGGCAGCGCCGCCGCCGCCGGTTCTGCCGCGGGCGCGACGGCCCTGACGTCGGGCGCATCCTTCCTCGGTTCGCGCGCTCTGCGCGCCAGCTATCGTCCGACGCAGGTGCGCGAGGCCGAAGTCATGTCCTTGAAGCTGCTGAACGCTGCGGGATGGGAAGGCGTTGAAGTCAGCGACAAGCTGGAATCCCTGCGGCCGACCCTGTCCGAGGAGGCGAACTGGACCCGGGAGCTGCGTGAGTCGGCGCTGAACGTCGCCGGCATGATGCAGGGTCCGCCGCTCCCGTCCGCCGACGACGCGCGCGATCAGATGATTTCCGGATTGCCCTTCGACTTGCCGCCGCCCATCGTCAGCAAGCCGTTCTGAAGCCGCACGCGGTCGCCGCTTTGCCAGGCGGGCGGCGTTTCGCTGCTGAAGCTTCGGGTGCCGCCATCGTCGAAACGCACCACGACTTCGTAACGCTTGCCCTCCCGCAGCATTTTCTCGGCGTAGTTTCCGGCGAAGGCGCCGCCCACGGCGCCCAGCACCGTGGCGATGCTGCGGCCGGAACCCTTGCCGACCTGGTTGCCCAGCAGGCCGCCGGCGAGGCCCCCGGCGATGGCGCCGGCGCCGCTGCCCTTGGCCTCGACCGGAGTTTCGCGCACGGTTTCGACCACGCCGCATTCGTTGCAAATTGGCGGCGGCGTTGCCACGCGGTAGGCGGCATCCGGCGCTGCGGTCGGAAAAGTCGGCGCCGGCGCTACGGCAGTTTGTGGCGGCAGCGGCGCGGCGGAGGGGGCTGCGGCGACCGCGGGATTCACCACTGCCGGCGACGCGCCGCGGCGGGGGCCGGGCGGCGGCTGGTCGGCCGCTTCGGCAACCGGTCTGGCGATTTTCTTCGCCACGGCGATGTGCGGGCTTGCCGGGATGGGAGGCGCATTGGCTGCCGCAAGCGATGGCGCCGGTGACGCGTTGCGCGCGTCGGGGCCGGGCAGCCAGCCGGCCAGTACGCTGACTCCGGCCAGGCTCAGCGCGGTGACCGACGCCGCGGCAAGCAGCAGCAGCGGATGGGTTTGCGGGGGAATGGCGGGTGCCCTGCCGGGATGGGTTGCTTCCATGACGTGCTCCTTGTGTGGGTTGCGCATGAGCACCTTAACGTCCGATCCGGCGCGGCGACGACGGCCGCAATCCGCTGTTACATTTGTTGCGCCCTGGATCTGGCGCGGGGTGGCTTGCGTTTGCCGAAGCGCGCCGGAGCGAGGGCCTGCACCAGATCGCCTTCGAGGGGCAGCGGTGCGCCGTCAATCTGGTTGGCGAGCAGTTCGGCGCAGATTGCGGCGAAGACCAGGCCGCGCGCGCCGAAGCCGTCGCAGATCCACAGGCCGTCGCCGCCGGCGAGCGGCCCGACGATCGGCAGGCGGTCGGGCGACATCGGCCGGAACGACACCCGGCCATCCATCCCCGCGGCATCGAGCGCACTGCCGAAGCCCGGCAGCATCATGTCGAGGCGCTGGAGGTTCTCGGCGTGTTCCGCCGCCAGCGGGGTCGTGGCGCCGGTGGCGGCGGGCTCGACGATCGTTGTCGTGGCGCCGGCGCAGCGCAGGCCATCGACCGGCGGCGTGACATAGCCCAGGCGCGTGACGACGACGTCCAGCGGCGGTGTCGCCGTCGCCGCAAGATGGCTGACCAGGCCGCGGCCGGCGCGGATCGGCAGCGCCAGGTCGGGCACCAGCGCCATTGCGCCGATGCCGTTGGCCAGCACCACGGCATCGGCATCGACCGCTGCGCCGTTGCCGACGATAAGCCAGCCCCGGTCGCTACGCTCCAGCCGGGTCACGGTGAAACCGAAGCGGCAGTCGATGCCCTCGAGCAAGGCATGGCAGAGGCTGGGCGGGTTGATCCAGCCGGCCCCGGCGAACCACCAGCCGCCCATCGCGACCGGCCAGCCGGCCAGGGCGGAGGCCTCGTCGCGCTCGACGAAGCGGCAGTAATCGGCTGGCAGCGCCTGCGTTTCGACGATGCGGCGCTGGGTATCCTCGTGCCGCGCATCGCGCGCCACGTGCAGCACGCCGGTCCAGCCGGCGCGCAGGCCGGGGAGGCCGGCGTAGCGGCGGCGGCCGAGGAGAAACCCGGCGCGCAGCAGGCGGGCGAGGGCGCCGTCGTTCAGCGCCGGCAGCGGACGGAAGACGCCGGCCAGGTTGCCCGAGGCCCCCGCCGCCGGGCCTGCCGCCGCCTCGATCACGGTCACCGCATGGCCGTGGCGCGCCAGCGCCTGCGCCACCGAGGCACCGGCAATGCCGGCGCCGATCACGGCGATATGCTTTGCCGGGCTTGCGCTCACGGTGCAGCCGCCCGGCAGGCGGCCGCTCAGCATTTCGCGCTTGCCGCCGAAGCCCGGCCTGCGTTCGATGGAAAAGTCGGCGCCGGCGAGACGGCGGCGCACCTCGCCGGCCGTGGTCCAGGTGGCGAATGTGGCGCCCGGCGCGGCCAGGCGGCGGACCTGGGCGATGACCGGGTCCGACCAGAGCTCCGGATTGCGGTCGGGCGCGAAGCCGTCGAGGTAGATCGCATCGGCGGCAAGCGTCAATTGCGGCAGCAGCTCGGCCGCGGCGCCAAAGCCCAGGGTCAGCACGACGTTGCCCAGGTCGAGCCGGTGCAGGCCGGGCAGCGGCAGCGGCCACTGCGCGTCGAGTTCCGCCGCCAGCGCGGCGAGTTCGGGCCAGCGGCGATGCAGTTGTTCCAGGTCGGCCCGGGCGAAGGGGTGCTGTTCCACGGCAACGTAATGCAGGCGCCCGCCGGCGGCGGCCGGCGAAGCGCGCCAGGCCTGCCAGGTGGCGAGGAAGTTCACGCCGAGGCCGAAGCCGGTTTCGAGGATGACGAAGCGCCGCGCATCCTTCCAGCGCGCCGGCAGCTCGTTGCCGGCGAGGAAGACATGGCGCGCCTGCTCGAGGCCGCCCTGGCTGGAATGGTAGATGTCGCCGTAGCGCAGCGAGAACGGGGTGCCGTCCCCGGCGAACGCAAGTTCGGCGGGGACGATGGCGGCCATTACTCGCGGCGCATCTGCGGGAACAGGATCACGTCGCGGATCGAGGCCGAGTTGGTCAGCAGCATCACCAGGCGGTCGATGCCGATGCCGCAGCCGCCGGTCGGCGGCAGGCCGTATTCCAGCGCGCGGATGTAGTCGGCGTCGTAGTACATCGCCTCCTCGTCGCCGGCTTCCTTGGCCTTCGCCTGCTGCATGAAGCGCGCCGCCTGGTCCTCGGGATCGTTCAGCTCGGAAAAACCGTTGGCGATCTCGCGGCCGACGATGAACAGTTCGAAGCGCTCGGTGATCGCCGGGTTGCCGTCGCTGGCGCGCGCCAGCGGCGAGACTTCCGCCGGGTAGTCGATGATGTAGGTCGGGTCCCACAACTCGGCTTCGGTGGTTTCTTCGAACAGCACCAGCTGCAGCGTGCCCAGCCCGGCGTTGGCCAGGTGCGGGGCCTTGAGGTCGACGCGCAGGTCCTTGAGCTTCTGCCGGATCCAGTCCGCATCGTTCAACTGCTCGAAGCTGTAGCCTGGGTGGTAGTGATGGATGGCGCCGACGATGGTGAGCCGGGCAAACGGCTTGGAGAGGTCCAGCGTGCGGCCCTGGTATTCGAACACCTCGGTGCCCAGCGCCTCGCGCGCCGAGTGGCGCAGCAGGCCCTCGGTGAAGTCCATCAGGCGCCGGTAATCGGTGTAGGCCTCGTAGAACTCCATCATGGTGAACTCGGGATTGTGGCGCGGGCTGAGTCCCTCGTTGCGGAAGTTGCGGTTGACCTCGAACACCTTCTCGAAGCCGCCCACCACCAGGCGCTTGAGATACAACTCCGGGGCGATGCGCAGGAACAGTTCCATGTCCAGCGCGTTGTGGTGGGTGGTGAAGGGCTTGGCCGCGGCGCCGCCGGGGATGGGGTGCATCATCGGCGTTTCGACTTCGAGGAAGCCGTGGTGCATCATGAAATTGCGGATCGACTGGATCATCCGGCTGCGGGCGACGAAGGTGAAGCGCGTCTGCTCGTTGGTGATCAGGTCGAGCTCGCGCGCGCGGTACTTCTGCTCGACGTCGGTCAGGCCGTGGAATTTCTCCGGCAGCGGGCGCAGCGACTTGGTCAGCAGGCGGATGGCGCTGCATTGCACGGTCAGCTCGCCGGTCCTGGTCTTGAACAATGTGCCTTCGCAGCCGACGATGTCGCCCAGGTCCCAGCCCTTGAACTGCTTGTGCGCATCCTCGCCGCTGATGTCGTTGCTGACGAAGATCTGGATGCGCCCCGACACATCCTGGATGCTGGCGAAGCTGGCCTTGCCCATCACGCGCTTGAGCATGATGCGGCCGGCGACCTTGACGTCGATCGGCGTGGCTTCGAGCTCCTCGCGCGTCTTCGCGCTGTAGAGCTCATCGAGCTTGCCGGCGAGGTTCTCGCGCGAAAAATCGTTGGGGAAGGCCTGGCCCGTGGCGCGCCAGGCGGCGAGTTTCTCGCGGCGTTCGGCGATCAGGCGGTTTTCATCTACGGGTGGGGTTTGCGTGCTGTCGGTCATGGTGATGGACTCAATAGAAACGGTGAACGGTGAAGCCGAGCGCCGCGGCGGCCTCGGCCTGGGTCTTGTCGGCGGTGGCGAAGGCGGTAACGGCCAGTTGCTCGGCGGCGGCCAGGTGCAGGGCATCCAGGGTGCGCAAGGGCAGTTCCGCGAGCCGGCCGATCAGATGGTAAGCCGTGGTGAAGTTCTCGTCATCGATGCTGCCGACGCGCAGCGTGCCATCCTGGATATCGGCGGCGAGTTCCGCGTTGATGCGGCTTTCGCGCAAGGGGTCGATCTCCCGGTTGCGACGGCGGCGCGCCAGCGCGCAGCGCAACTCGACGACGGACAGGCGGCTGATCGCCATCGCGTTCTGCTGCAGCAGCGCGTCGAATTCCGCACTGAATGGCTCGTCCAGATAGCGCTTGACCAGCGCGCTGGTGTCGGCGTAGATCATCAGCACCGCTCTTCGCGGTCTTCCGCGATGGTCTGCGACAGCGGCGGGTCAAGCCGCGGCTGGCTGGCACGGAATGCCGCCAGCGAGCGGAACTTCGGCTTTGCCGGCTTGATCGGCAGGATGCGCGCCACCGGCTCGCCACGCCGGGTGACGATGACCTCGTCGTCGGTGGCGAAGAGCTGCTCCGGGTGGGAAAGCCCCTCGCGCGCTTCGCGGATGGTGATGGTTTTCACGGGAAATCCTTGTTGTGTCACAACGGGCAATATTGTGACACATTTCCGGCGGGGCAGGCCTTCGGCTGTGGCAGCAGATAGTCGGCGCTGGCGGTACGGCGGTTGGTTGGCCTGAGCGGTCACTGGCGATAGCTGGACGCATGTCTCAATTTGGCCACCCGCTTTTCGGTTCGGTCGAGATCGGCGTCGCCGTTGTCTGCTTTTCCTATATTAGTGCTATAGTGCCGTCGTGCAGTGGGTAAAGGAGGTTCAATCATGACAGCGACACCTGTTCAATCCAGCGTAAAGATCATCGGCGCCAACGGGCAGATTTCGCTCGGCAAGCAGTTCGCCGGGCGGCAGGTGCTCGTCGAGGAACGGGAGCCGGGCGTCTGGCTGGTGCGGACCGCCACGGTGATTCCCGACAACGAACGCTGGCTGCACCAGCCGCAGGCCGCGGCCGAACTCCAGGAAGCCATGACCTGGGCGCAGAACAATCCGCCGACCGACCGCAAGTCCGGTGCCGTGCTGGAGAAACTTCGTGGCAAAGGCTGAGACCGAGACGACGGTCAGGCTTGATTTGAACAACCCGGTGTTTCAGGAAAACCTGCTCACACTGCAAAAGCCGGAACGGCTCGCCGCGCTCGATACCCTTGGCCGCCTGCGGCAAATGACCTGGAACCAGGTATATCGGGACAAGGGGCTGCACTGGGAAAAGATACTCAGCGTCAAGCCTCCCGCCGGCATCGACGCCATCTATTCGCTCCGCATCACACAATCGCGCCGCGCCACCGCCTACCGCGATGGCGACTTCATCCGCCTGCTGACCGTCGCACCGGACCACGACAGCACTTACGGCAGGCAGTAAGCTTTCCTGGCGGTAACAGGTGAAAGACTGCGGTCCGCCGTACCGCCAGCGCCGACTTTTACACCCCTTGCTTCAGGCTGGCTTCGATGAAGACATCGAGGTCGCCGTCGAGCACTTTCTGCGTGGCGGAGATTTCGACGTTGGTGCGCAGGTCCTTGATGCGCGAGTTGTCCAGCACGTAGCTGCGGATCTGGTGGCCCCAGCCGACGTCGGTCTTGCCGGCTTCCAGCTTGTCGGCTTCGGCCTGGCGCTTGCGCAGTTCGAGCTCGTAGAGGCGCGATTTCAGCATCGCCATCGCTTCGGCGCGGTTGCGGTGCTGCGAGCGGTCGTTCTGGCACTGGACGACGATGCCGGTCGGAACGTGGGTGATGCGGATCGCCGAGTCGGTCTTGTTGATGTGCTGGCCGCCGGCGCCGGAGGCGCGGAAGGTGTCGGTGCGCAGGTCGGCGGGGTTGATTTCGACTTCGATGCTGTCGTCGATCTCGGGATACACGTAAAGGCTGGCGAAGCTGGTGTGGCGCCCGCCCGAGGAATCGAAGGGGGACTTGCGTACCAGGCGATGCACGCCGGTCTCGGTACGCAGGAAGCCGTAGGCATAGTCGCCCTCGACCTTGAGCGAGGCGCTGCGGATGCCGGCGACGTCGCCGTCGGTCTGCTCCAGCAGTTCGGTTTTCCAGCCCTTGCGCTCGCAGTATTTCAGGTACTGGCGCAGCAGCATGCTGGCCCAGTCGCAGGCTTCGGTGCCGCCGGCGCCGGCCTGGATGTCGATGAAGCAGTTGTTGGGGTCGGCCGGGTTGTTGAACATGCGGCGGAATTCGAGGTCGGCCACCAGTTTTTCCGCCCGGTCGAGATCGCCGTCGACGGCCGCCATGGTTTCCGCGTCGTCTTCGTCGCGCGCCAGTTCGAACAGTTCGCGGGCTTCGGCGAGGCCGGTGCCGACGCCGGACAGGGTGCCGACCACGGCTTCGAGGGACTTCTTTTCGCGGCCCAGGGCCTGGGCGCGCTCGGCGTCGTCCCAGATTTTCGGGTCTTCGAGGATCTGGTTCAGTTCGGCGAGTTTTTCCGCTTTGCCATCGTAGTCAAAGATACCTCCGCAGCTGTTCGCCACGACCGGAAAGGTCGGCGATGCGGTTGGCGACGGCGTTGATGCGTTCGGCTTCCATGACTGTTCCTGGCTGAAATGCAAAGATGGGAATTATACGCGCTGCGCCTGGCGACGTCGCTCGCGCAGTGATGAACCGGGGGCTGTGATAGCCTTGAATCTTTATCATCAACCCGGAAATTACGGCAATGTCGGAAATGATTTTTTACGAACGGGTCGTGGCGCTCAACGACAAGATCCACGGCGGGCTGCGGGTGCGTCCGGCAAGCAGCTTCGCGTATGCCGCGAGGACCAATTCGGTGCCGCTTCTGACCAGCGAGTTTTTCGAGGCGGCGCGCGAGTATCCGATCGTTTTTGCCCGCGGCGAAGCCGGTCCGGTGGCCGCGGCGCTGCTCGGCCTGCGCGAAGCGGAGAACCTTTTCGTCGACCGGGACGGCGAATGGGATGCGCGCTATGTACCGGCGTTCGTGCGGCGCTACCCCTTCGTCCCCGGCAAGGGCCCCCAGGGCGAATTGCTGGTATGCATCGACGAGGCGTCGTCGTGCTTCGATGCCGGCGAAGGCGAAGCCCTGTTCCAGGAGGGCAAGCCGACCCCGCAGCTGGAGCACGCGATGAAGTTCCTCGCCGAGTTCCACCAGGCGGCCGCCATCACCGAGACCCTGGGCCGGCGCTTGCAGGATCTGGGCGTGCTGCGCCAGGCCGATTCGGTAGCGCAATTGACCGATGGCACGCAGTTCCGCCTCAACGGCCTGAACGTGGTCGACGAATCCAAACTGCGCGCCCTGGATCGCGGTGTGGTCCAGGAGTTGTTCGCCAGCGGCGGTCTGGCGGTGATCTACGCCCACCTGATGTCCCTGGGAAATTTGGGCGGGCTGGTCGATCGTTTGAGCAAGCGCGGCGCAAGCGTAAAGCCCGCAGTGTCCTGAGGCCATGCCGGACCGCCGGAAAGTCCGCCCGGTGCGGACTTTCTTGCGCGCGGAAAATTTCCGCTATGATTGGAATTTCCCGCAGCAGCATTTCCATGGCCAAATACGTTTTCGTTACGGGTGGTGTCGTGTCCAGTCTGGGCAAGGGCATCGCCGCCGCCAGCCTCGGGGCGATCCTCGAATCGCGCGGCATCAGGGTTACCCACCTCAAGCTCGATCCCTACATCAACGTCGATCCCGGCACCATGTCGCCGTTCCAGCACGGCGAGGTGTTCGTTACCGAGGACGGCGCCGAGACCGACCTCGACCTCGGCCATTACGAGCGCTTCACCAGCGCCAAGATGGGCAAGCGCAACAACTTCACCACCGGCCAGATCTACGATTCGGTGATCAGGAAGGAGCGGCGCGGCGAGTATCTGGGCAAGACGGTGCAGGTCATCCCGCACATCACCGACGAGATCAAGATCCACATCAAGCGCGGCGCCGAGGGCGCCGACGTGGCCATCGTCGAGGTGGGCGGTACGGTGGGCGACATCGAATCGCTGCCCTTCCTCGAAGCGATTCGCCAGATGGGCATCGAAGAGGGCCGCGCCAACGCCTGCTACATCCACCTCACGCTGGTGCCCTGGATCGCCTCGGCCGGCGAACTCAAGACCAAGCCGACCCAGCACTCGGTCAAGGATCTGCGCGAGATCGGCATCCAGCCCGACATCCTGCTGTGCCGCGCCGACCGGCCGATACCGGAGGACGAGCGGCGCAAGATCGCGCTGTTCACCAATGTCCAGCCCGAGGCGGTGATCGCCGCGCTCGACGCCGATTCGATCTACAAGATTCCCGGCATGCTGCACGACCAGATGATCGACGAGATCGTCTGCCACAAGCTGGGCATCCTGGCCAAGGCCGCGAACCTCTCGGTCTGGAACAACCTGGTCGATGCGCTCGAACATCCGCAGCACGAGGTCAATGTCGCCTTCGTCGGCAAGTACGTCGATCTCACCGAGTCCTACAAGTCGCTGACCGAAGCCCTGGTGCATGCCGGCATCCACACGCGCAGCAAGGTATGCATCCACTTCATCGACTCCGAGGCGGTCGAGGCCGGCGGCACCGCGCCGCTGGAGAAGATGGATGCCATCCTGGTCCCCGGCGGTTTCGGCAAGCGCGGCACCGAAGGCAAGATCGCGGCGATCCGCCATGCGCGCGAAAACAGGGTGCCGTATCTGGGCATCTGCCTCGGCATGCAGCTCGCCACCATCGAGTTCGCCCGCCATGTCGCGGGTTTCGAGGGCGCCAACAGCACCGAGTTCGATGCCGACACGCCGCATCCGGTGGTGGCGCTGATCACCGAATGGCAGGACCGCGAGGGGCGCGTCGAAAAGCGCGACGCCGGTTCCGACCTCGGCGGCACCATGCGTCTGGGCGCCCAGCGTTGTCCGGTCAAGCCCGGCACCCTGGCGTCGGCGATCTACGGCGCCGAGGTCAACGAGAGGCATCGCCATCGCTACGAGGTGAACAACACCTACGTGCCCAAGCTCGAAGCGGCCGGCATGGTGATTTCGGCGCGCACGCCGAGCGAAGACCTGCCGGAGATGATGGAGCTGCCGGCGACGATGCACCCGTGGTTCGTCGGCGTGCAGTTCCACCCCGAATTCACCTCCAACCCGCGCACGGGCCACCCGCTGTTCATCGCCTACGTCAAGGCGGCGCTGGCTCACAAAGGCGTCAAGTGAAGCTCTGCGACCCAACATGGAAAGTCGCACCATGAAGCTGTGCGGCTTTGAGGTCGGCCTCGACCGGCCGCTGTTCCTGATCGCCGGCCCCTGTGTCATCGAATCGCGCGGGATGGCGCTCGATACCGCCGGGCAATTGCGCGACATCTGCCGCACGCTGGGCCTGAACTTCATCTACAAGTCGTCCTACGACAAGGCCAACCGCAGTTCCGGCAAGTCCTTCCGCGGGCTTGGCATGGAGCAGGGGCTGGACATCCTGGCCGATGTCAAAAAGCAGATCGGCGTGCCGGTGCTGACCGATGTGCATGCGGAACACGAAGTCGCGGCCGTCGCCTCCGTGGTCGACGTGCTGCAGACGCCGGCTTTCCTCTGCCGCCAGACCGATTTCATCCAGGCCTGTGCCGCATCGGGCAAGCCGGTGAACATCAAGAAGGGCCAGTTCATGGCGCCCGGCGACATGAAGCAGGTGGTGCTCAAGGCGCGCGAAGTGAATGGCGGCGCTGACAACATCATGGTCTGCGAGCGCGGCGCGTCCTTCGGTTACAACAACCTGGTGTCCGACATGCGCAGCCTGGCGATCATGCGCGAGACCGGCTGTCCGGTGGTGTTCGACGCCACGCATTCGGTGCAGTTGCCGGGCGGGCAGGGCGACCGCAGCGGCGGCCAGCGCGAGTTCGTGCCGGTGCTGGCAAGGGCGGCCGTAGCCGTTGGCGTTGCCGGCCTGTTCATGGAAACGCATCCCGATCCGGCCAGGGCCATGTCCGACGGGCCCAACGCGTGGCCGCTGCCGCAGATGGCGGCGCTGCTGGAACAACTGGTGGAGCTCGACGCGCTGGTCAAGCGGAAAGCGATGTTCGCATGACGAAACTCGCCTACATGGTGGTAGACGCGCGCTCCAGCGATCCGGAGCGCATGGTCGAGTACCGCCGGCTGGCGCAGATTGCCGTGGCGCACTATGGCGGCCGCTACCTGGTGCGCGGCGCGCCCTACGAGACCCTGGAAGGCAACTGGCAGCCGCAGCGCCTGGTGGTGCTGGAATTTCCCGACATGGAAGCCGCGCGAAAGTTCTATGATTCTCCGGAATATGCAGCAGCGCGCGCCGCGCGCGCAGGCGTGTCGGATTTCGACATGCTGCTGGCAGAGGCTTATTGATTCAATCACGAGGAAACAATCATGAGTGCAATCGTTGATGTCGTCGCCCGCGAGATTCTCGACTCGCGCGGCAATCCCACCGTCGAGGCCGATGTCCTGCTCGAATCCGGCGTCATGGGCCGCGCCGCCGTGCCTTCCGGCGCTTCCACCGGCTCGCGCGAGGCGATCGAACTGCGCGACGGCGACGCCGCGCGTTACCTCGGCAAGGGCGTGAGCAAGGCCGTGGAGAACGTCAACACCGAGATTTCCGAAGCCATCATCGGCCTCGACGCCGAGGAGCAGGCCTTCGTCGACAAGGCCCTGATCGACCTCGACGGCACCGACAACAAGTCGCGCCTCGGCGCCAATGCCATGCTCGCCGTCTCGATGGCGGTGGCCAAGGCCGCGGCCGAGGAAGCCGGCCTGCCGCTCTACCGCTATTTCGGCGGCTCCGGCCCGATGTCGCTGCCGGTGCCGATGATGAACGTGATCAACGGCGGCGCCCACGCCAACAACAACCTCGACATCCAGGAGTTCATGATCCTGCCGGTCGGCGCAGACAGCTTCCGCGAGGCGCTGCGCTGCGGCGCCGAGGTGTTCCAGCACCTGAAGAAACTGGTGGACAAGAAGGGTTACCCGACCACGGTCGGCGACGAGGGCGGCTTCGCGCCCAACGTTTCCGGCAACGACGAGGCCATCGAGCTGATCCTGCGCGCGATCGAATCCGCCGGCTATACGCCGGGCCAGGATGTCGTGCTGGGGCTGGACTGTGCCAGTTCGGAGTTCTACAAGGATGGCAAGTACATCCTCGCCTCGGAAAACCTGGAACTCGGCTCCGAGGCATTTGCCGACTACCTGGCGACCCTGGCCGACCGCTACCCGATCATCAGCATCGAGGACGGCATGGCGGAAGGCGACTGGGGTGGCTGGAAGACGCTGACCGACAAGCTGGGCAAGAAGGTGCAGATCGTCGGTGATGACCTCTTCGTCACCAATCCGAAGATCCTCCGCGAAGGCATCCAGAAGGGCATCGCCAATTCCATCCTGATCAAGATCAACCAGATTGGCACCCTGACCGAAACCTTTGCCGCGGTCGAAATGGCCAAGCGCGCCGGCTACACCAATGTCATTTCGCACCGCTCCGGCGAAACCGAGGATTCGACCATCGCCGACATCGCGGTCGGCCTCAATGCCGGCCAGATCAAGACCGGCTCGCTCAGCCGCTCGGACCGCATCGCCAAGTACAACCAGCTGCTGCGCATCGAGGAAGACCTCGGCGAGACGGCGACCTACCCCGGACTGGACGCCTTCTACAACATCAGGAAGTAGGCCCCGCGGCCGTTCGCAATGAATTGGCCGACGCTGGCGCTGGTCGTCCTCATCGCCCTCCTGCAATATCCGTTATGGCTGGGCAAGGGCGGCTGGATCCGCGTCTGGGACTACGAGCGCCAGCTGCAGGCGCAGCGCCAGGTCAACCAGAAGCTGGAGCAGCGCAATGCCGGCCTGGATGCCGAGGTGCGCGACCTCAAGTCGGGCCTCGATGCCATCGAAGAGCGTGCCCGCTATGAGCTGGGCATGATCAAGGAAGGCGAGGTTTTCGTCCAGGTGCCGCAGAAGGCCCCGCCGGCGCCAACCCCGCCGCCGGCCAAGGGCGACGCGGCGCAGTGACTCAGTTCGCCTGTTGCAGGCCCGCGCGATAGCGCCGCGCGTTTTCCACGTAGCCCTGCGCCGCCAGCAGCAGGCGCGCCACTTCGTCGTCGGAGAGCTGGCGCACCACCTTGCCCGGCGAGCCCATCACCAGCGAGCGTTCCGGGATCACCTTGCCTTCCGGGATCAGCGAATTCGCGCCGATGATGCAGTGGCGGCCGATCACGGCATGGTTGAGGATCACGCTCTTGATGCCGATCAGCGATTCCTCGCCGATGGTGCAGCCATGCAGCATGACCAGGTGGCCGACGGTGACGTTCGCGCCCAGGATCATCGGCACGCCGGCGTCGACGTGCAGTACCGAGCCGTCCTGGATGTTGCTGCCGGCGCCGATGGTGATCGTGTCGTTGTCGCCGCGCACGACGGCGTTCCACCAGATGCTGGCAGCGTCGCCGAGACGGACGTCGCCGATCACGGTGGCGTTGGGGGCGACCCAGGCCTTACGCCCGAGGACGGGCTGCCGGTCGCCGAGGTTGTAGATGGCCATGGGATTCCTCCTGTTCGCGACGCCTAGCGGTCACGTTTTGACTTCCATTCCGGCTTGGCGCCGGCGGGCTTCTTCCAGTCCGGCTTCTTGCCGGCGCGGGCGGGCGGCGCCTTGCGCGGCGGGCGGGTATCGACGAACTCGCCGGGCGCCATGACGCGCGTCTTGAGCGCGAACTGGCGCACCCGGATGCGACGCAGGATGTCCATCAGGTCGGCCGGCAGCCCGGCCGGCAGTTCCACCGAGCTGTAGTCGTCGAACAGGTTGATCTGGCCGATGTCCTTGCCGGCGATGCCGGCTTCGTTGGCGATGGCACCGACGATTTCCTTGGGCAGCACGCCCTGGTTGCGGCCGATCTCGATGCGGTAGCGTGCAAGTTGGCCGGGCGCGAAGCTGCGCGGCTGCACCGGCGTGTCGCCGCGGTTTTCGCGCGCCGGGCGCTCGCGGCGGGGTTCGGTGGCTCCGTCATCGGGCTTGCTGCGGGCCTTGAAATCGGGCTTGCGTTCAAAAGTCGGCGCTGGCGACACGGCGTGGGTAGCCGGCGCCGCATCGCGCGGCGCATGGTCGTTGGCACCAGGCATTTGCAGCGGGCGTTCGCGCGTCGCCAGCCAGGCCAGTGCGGCGGCGATCTCGCGCGCGGCGATGTCCTGCTCGCCTTCCATGCGGCGCACCACGTCGAAGAAGAAATCCAGCTTCTCGCCCTTGATGATGTCCACCACCTGCTGGGTGAACTGGGCGACGCGGCGGTTGGCGACCTCGCCCGGGGTCGGCATGGTCAGTGCGGTGATCTTCTGCTTGGTGGCGCGCTCGATGAGTTTGAGCATGTACATCTCGCGCGGCGCCAGGAACAGGATGGCGCGGCCGGTGCGCCCGGCGCGGCCGGTGCGGCCGATGCGGTGCACGTAGGCCTCGGTGTCGTAGGGCACGTCGTAGTTGATGACGTGGCTGATGCGCGCCACGTCCAGCCCGCGCGCGGCGACGTCGGTGGCGACCACGATGTCGATGGTGCCGGCCTTGAGGCGTTCGATCACCTGTTCGCGCAGGCCCTGGGTCAGGTCGCCGTTCAGCGCCGCGACCGAATAGCCGCGCGCTTCGAGCTTGTCGGCAAGTTCCACGGTGGCGGTCTTGGTGCGCACGAAGATGATGGCGGCGTCGAAATCGTCCTCGACTTCGAGGATGCGCGTCAGCGCTTCCAGCTTCTGCCCGGTATGCGTCTGGCAGTAAGACTGGCTGGTGCTGACCACGGTCGAGGTGGCCGAGCGGATCTTGATTTCCTTCGGCTCGCGCAGGTGCTCGTGCGCCACGCGGCGGATCACGTCAGGCATGGTGGCCGAGAACAGCGCGGTCTGGCGCTCGGCCGGGGTGTGTTCGAGGATCCACTTGACGTCGTCGATGAAGCCCATGCGCAGCATTTCGTCGGCTTCGTCCAGCACCAGCGTTTGCAGGTTGCCCAGCACCAGGCTCTTGCGCTCCAGGTGGTCCATGACGCGTCCGGGTGTGCCGACGATGACGTGGGTGCCGCGCGACAGCGCGCGCAACTGCACCACCATGCTTTGCCCGCCGTAGATCGGCAGGACGTGGAAGCCGGGCATGTGGTGGGCGTACTTCTGCAAGGCCTCGGCGACCTGGATCGCCAGCTCGCGCGTCGGCGTCAGGATCAGGGCCTGCGGCACGGCGCGCTTGAGGTCGATCTTCTGTAGCAGCGGCAGGGCGAAGGCGGCGGTCTTGCCGGTGCCGGTCTGGGCCTCGCCGAGCAGGTCGTGGCCGGCCAGCAGCACGGGGATGCAGGCCGCCTGGATCGGTGAGGGCGTCTCGTAACCGACGTCGGCGAGCGCCTTGAGCAATGGCGGGGCAAGCCCGAGGGTGTCGAACCCGGCTGCAGTGATTTCTGGGGTGGTGGTCATGGCATGCCTGCGCGGGGCAGGGAATTTCGAGGGAAAGGCGGGCCGGAGATGTTGAATCGGCCGGAGAACCGCGCATTATCCCCGAATTCGGGCCAAAAAGCCCGTGTTTATTCGCCCGCGGCGTGGCGTTCGATCACGCCGTCGATGAATTTGCGGAGGAATCCCTCGGTTTGCGCGCTGTGGAAACGGTCGATTTCGACGCCGCGGCTGTAGGCGATCACGGTCGGAAAGCCGCGCACCTTGTGCCGCCCGGCGATCCGCATGTTCTCGTCGGCGTCGACATTGGCCAGCAGGAAGGCGCCGTCGTAGCTGCGCGCCAGGCGGTCGAGCAAGGGGCCCAGCACGCGGCAGGGCGCGCACCAGTCGGCGCCGATGTCGACCAGCACCGGGGTTTCATGTGAGCGCGCCACCACCGCCGTCTCGAAATCCTCTTCGGTGGCGTCGAAGATCGTTGCCGTTGCTTCCTGCTTCGTGTGCATCGTGCGTGCGCTTCCGTCAGACCCGCAGCAGGGCGATCTTCAACGGCGGCTGGCCGTCGGAACTCGGGAAGTCGGCTTCCGGCAGGATCCATTCCATCTCGCGGATCGGCCGTCCGGCCTTGGCCGCGCTGCGCTGCAGCTGGTCCAGCCAGGCATCGCGCCTGACGTCGGCGACGTTGTTGCTGCAGATCAGCGTGCCGCCCTCGGCGACACAGAGCAGGGCCGGCTTGAACACGGCGGCGTAGTCATTGACCAGGTCCACCACGCCGAAGGGGCTCCTGGCGTAACGCGGCGGATCGAGGAAGACCAGGTCGAAGGCCTGCCTTTCCAGTTGCGGAAAGGGGGGCATCAGCTTGCCGCGCACCCGCTGCGCCTGGCCCAGCCCCGAGTACTGGCGCATCGCGGCGAAGGCATCGCACTTGACGAAGCGCGGGCGCACCGGCAGCGGGTTGAGCCGCGCGCTTTCCTTGCCGATCGACAGACTCGACTCGGCGAAATCGACATTGACCACGAAGCGCGCGCCGGCCTTCGCCGCCGCGATGCCGACGCCGCAGGTGTAGGCGAACAGGTTCAGCAGCGATTTGCCCGGCGCTTCATGCATCACGCGCCGGCGCGCCGCGCGCAGGTCGAGGAACAGCCACGGGTCCTGCCCGGCATGGCGCCCGACGATGCGGTAGGCCACGCCCATCTCGTGCATCTGGCGCGGCAGCGTCGCCGCGTCGATTTCCTCCGGCGGCAGCGGATTGGCGATGCGCGAATTGGCCTGGCTGCGATCGTTGTACACCAGCGCCAGGCCCGGCAGGCGTTCGGCATAGAAGGCACGCAGCGCCGCGAGCGCCTGCGTTGCCAGCGGGCTGTGGAAGCACTGCACCAGCAGCAGCTCGCCGTAACGGTCGACGGTCAGGCCGGGATGGCCCTCGACGCTGCCGTGGAACAGGCGATAGGCGTCGGTCTGCTCGGCGTGCAGGCGCACCAGGAGGCCGGCACGTGCATCAAATGCGGCGGCAAGCAAGGGAAGGAGGGTGTCGGACATGGGGGCTTCCCGGCAGATGTTGTGCGCGTGCCAGAAGCGGAAGGCGCGGAAAAGGGCGCCATCTTACGCGCAAGCGGCGGTGAGCGCCGTGTCGCCGGCGCCGACTTCCGGATGCGGTCGGGCCCGGTCGCGAATTCCGTCCCAACCCAGTGCGCTGGCGACCTTGGCGAAACTGTCTTCCGGCGGCGCCTCGATCGCAAGTACGCGACCATCCTGCGGATGACGAAACTCGATACTGGTACACGCCAAGAGCAAGCGCCCGCAGCTGAAACGCTGCAGGAAGAAGCGATTGTGGATTCCCTTGCCCCAGGTGGCGTCACCGATGATGGGATGGGCGATGTGTTTCATGTGGCGGCGCAGCTGGTGTTGACGGCCGGTCCCGGGGGTGAGACTCACCAGCGCATAGCGCGAGGTCGGGTAGCGGTCGATGGCCACGGGCAGTTCGGCGGTGGCCAGCCGCCGGTACTCGGTGACCGCCGACAGTCCGTCGGTTCTGACCTCGGGCGCGACGCGGCGACCGTAATCGTCGAACCGGCGCGACAGGGCATGGTCGATAACGCCGGACTCGGCTGGCCAGCCGCGGACGATGGCGAGGTAGTGTTTTCGCAGCTCGTCGCGCTGGAACTGGCCGCCGACCTGGCGCGCGCTGTCGGCATCGAGCGCGAACAGCAGCACGCCGGAGGTGCCCTTGTCGAGGCGATGCAAGGGATGCACCCGCCGGCCGATCTGGTCGCGCAGCAACTGCACGGCGAAGCGCGTTTCATGGCGGTCGATGTCGCTGCGGTGCACCAGCAGTCCGGCGGGCTTGTTGATGGCGACCAGGCAGTCGTCGCGGTAGAGAATGTCGAGCATGTTGCGCAGGCTGCGGATGAAATGGAAAAAGTCGGTCGAACCAAACTGCCTGACTTGTGTCGGATCAGGAGTCGGCGATGTTACGGTACGGCGCCCAAGGGTCCTTGATCACTCAAGTGGCCCACACCACCGGAATTTTGACCGCTGCTGCGCCGCATAGTAGTCTTGCACCGACACCGCGCAACAAATGTGCTGTCGCTTGCGCCGGAATTTCGGCGCCGGTCAAGAATAGCAGCGATTGGGGCGGCACCGGGGAACTGCGAGCCGAGCATTGGGGTGACGGGAAATGAATATCATCGCGTGGAGTAGTGAATTTGCCCTGGGCGTCGATGAAATCGACCAGCAGCACCAGGCCCTGGTGGGCATGATCAACGCCCTTGACGCCAGTACCCGCGACGATTCTTCGTCGGATACCGTGCGTCAACTGCTGCGCGATCTCAACGACTACGTGCGGGATCACTTCGCTTTCGAGGAACGCCTGATGGCCGGGGGCGGGTGTTCGCTGGAACTGGTCACCCGGCATCTGGGCGAACATGCCTACTTTCGCAGTGTGCTGAAGGATTTGACGTCCGATTTCGAGAACGGACGGCGTAACGTCACTGCTACGCTGATCGAATACCTGGTGCATTGGCTGCTGCACCATATCGTGGTCGTGGACAAGGCCATGGCGCATCAGCTCGATTCCGCGGACCCTGAACTCGACAAGCGCGTTGCCGCCGTGTTGACGCGCGATGTGGCCGGGGGCTTGAGCGACTCGGAGCGCTACCTGCTGGCGGAACTGCGGCGCGCCAATCAAGAACTCGAACTGCAGGTTCGCCAGCGCACCCGGATCCTTAACGATCAGAAATACAAGCTGGAAGCCGCTTTGCGCGAGAAGTCGGCTCTGATCGAAAAAATGTCGGCCGAGCTTGCGTCACTGCGCCCGACGAATTAGCCGCCGGCAGAATGTCTCGGCGCCGTGCGCGCGCCTGCGGTCCGGTCCCGGCCATCCGTGTCGCGATTTGCAGCAGACGCCTGGGCATCCGCAGCCCGGGCGGTGCGTCGCGGGTGCCGACTGCCTGCAGGGCCAAGTCCGAGCTTGATTCTTTTCCCGCCTTCTTTCATAATTCGCCCCTCGCTTGGCCGGTGTTTGCTTCGGCAGGCGCGCAGTTTTCGGTGGTGGCTGTAGCTCAGTTGGTAGAGTCCTGGATTGTGATTCCAGTTGTCGTGGGTTCGAGTCCCATCAGCCACCCCACCCAAATTCCGCATCATGACCGGCGCCGGTGTTCTGCAGGCGCCTTGCAGGCTATCCAAGGCCCTGCGGATTTCCCTAGTGGATCCTGACGATAAAAATCGCGCAATTGCGCATAGACCTCCGGGTACTCGCTCCTGAGCAGTTCCGGGGTTTCGAAAAATGCTTCGCTGGTGACGGCAAAGAACTCGTTGGGCATTTCCGCGCCATACGGATCGAGGGGCGTATCCTCGCCGGCATCGACGCGTCGCCGAAAGTCGCCGAAGGCCGCGCTCATGACGTCGATCCAGCGCCGCCGCGACATGCCGGCATGCAATGGCGGCAGGCCGTCGGCGTCGCCGCTTTTCATGTCCAGCTTGTGGGCGAACTCGTGGATCACCACGTTGATGCCCTCGGCGTCTTCGGCCTGGTCGAACCAGGAAATCAGCACCGGGCCGCCGTACCAGGCTTCGCCCATGACTTCGTCGTCGTATTCATGCACCACGCCGTCCTCGTCGATCACGCGTCGCGGGATCACGAAGTCGCCGGGGTAAACCACGATGCCCACCCAGCCGGCATACCAGTCGAGGCCGAGGTGCAGGATCGGCAGGCAGGCCTGCAGCGCGATCGTGAGCTGGATGCGGGGCGTGAGCTGCAGGCCCTGCGCGCCGCTCCACTGTTTCTCGGCGATGAGCTGGCGGGCCAGCAGGCGCAGGCGGGCATGTTCGTCGGGCGTGAGATGGCCGAGGAAGGGCAAGCCGGCCTCGACCTGGTCCCAAAGCGGTTCCGGGATCCGCAGGCGATCGCCCCGGCGGCGGCGCCACCAGTCAAAAAGCGTGCGCATCATGTCCGGTGCCGGGTGTTGAGCCAGATGCCGGAAAGGATCAGGCCGATGCCGGCGGCATGATACGGCGCCGGCGTTTCATCGAGGAAGATCATCGCCAGCACGATTGTAAACGCCGGCACCAGGTGCATGAACAGCCCGGCACGGGCCGCGCCGACTTCGGCGACGCCGCGATTCCACAGGATGTAACCGAGGAAGGCGGGGAAGACGCCGGTATAGACAATGCCGGCGATCGATCCCGCGCTGGCGATCACATGGCGGCCCCGGGCCATTTCCCAGAGATAGAACGGAAACAGGAACAGCAGCCCGGTAAAGCTGATCGCGGCGAGGAAGGCCAGCGGATGCACCGCCGGCCGGCGCGCCAGCAACAGGGTGTAGGTCGCCCAGGCCACCACCGAGGCCAGGATCCAGAGGTCGCCGACATTCAGCGTCAGATCGAGCAGGCGCCGCATTTCGCCGCGGGCGACGATGGCCAGCACGCCGGCCAGTGACACCAGGATTCCCGTCGCCTCGCGCAAGTGCAGGCGCCGGCCCATCAGCAGCCACGAAATCAGCACGATCATGATCGGGATGAAGGAGTTCAGCAGCGTACCGTTGATGGCGGTGGTGTGTTGCAGGCCGCCATAGACCAGCACGTTGTAGCCGCCGGTGCCGAGTGCGCCGAAGAACAGCAGCCAGGGCCAGGCGGCGCGCAGTTGCGGCCAGTCGCGACGCACATGGGGCAGGGCCAGCGGCAGCAGGCAGAGCAGGGCCACCATCCAGCGCCAGAAGGAGAGCGCCACCGGCGGCAGTTCGGCGTGAAAGGCGCGGCTGACGATCCAGTTGCCGGCCCAGAACAGGTTGGCCAGCGTCAACAGCAGGTAGGGGGAGAGGCGAAGGGGTTTGGTCATGGATGGAGGATTATGTCCCCGTCCGCGTGCGGCGGGGACGGTATTCCGGCACTGTGGCCTGATCGGCGCGGGAGGGGGGCCACGGCCGGAGCGTGCCGCATGGGATAATCCGGCCATGGTCTCCGTGGTGCATTCCCTGCAGCAATCCGATGGCGAGGCTGCCGCACTGTCGCAATTGCGTCTGGGCATGTCCGACGCGGCGGCAGGGCGCATTGTCGACGCCCTGGCATTGGCGCGCGAAGCCTACGGCGAAAAGCTGCTCGGTACCGGAGAGCCGATATTGCAGCACGCCCTGGGCATGGCCCTGATCGTCGCTTCGCTCGACCTCGATGCCGATGCCCGCGTCGCCGCCCTGCTGTTTGCGGCCAGCGACCATGTCGAGGATTGCG
>Ga0268298_10001630_pt1 | contig 25954 bp, 21 predicted proteins | sample WWTPWeurt_MetaG_FD_194462 | JGI IMG/M metagenome (GOLD analysis project Ga0268298, IMG submission 194462) | Activated sludge microbial communities from WWTP in Nijmegen, Gelderland, Netherland - WWTP Weurt | ecosystem: Engineered > WWTP > Aerobic digester > Activated sludge | place...
TTCCTGTTGTTTCATCGCAAATAACTGCAAATTCCTCAAAACTTTCATTAATATCCGGAGGCAAAACTTGGATGTCCATATCCTTACATTCACTCACTTCAATAGCTACGCGATCCGAATTGTCTTGATCTGAAGTAAGAAGTGCCGCCATAAACGCCGCTGGAAAATGCGCCTTGAGATATGCTGTCTGATACCCGATAAGAGCGTAGCACGCCGCATGCGACCGATTAAATCCGTACCCGGCAAACGGTTCTATAAATTCAAATACCGTTTCTCCGACGCGACGATCTATTCCGTGTGCAACACACCCTTCGATAAATTTTATTTTCTGTTCTTTAATAAGTTCAAATATTTTTTTACCCATCGCCTTTCGCAAAATATCCGCTTCACCCAGTGAAAATCCCGCCAAGTCACGCGCTATCTGCATAACTTGTTCCTGATACACTGCGACACCATAGGTATTTTTGAGTATAGGCTCCAATTTTGGATGCAAATACTTTATCTTTTTTTTTCCATGTTTTCCATTAATGAAATCTGGTATCCACTCCATTGGACCGGGACGATAAAGTGCTACCATAGCGATTATATCTTCGAAAACTGACGGCTGAAGCTGTTTCAAATAGTTTTTCATGCCATTCGATTCCAGTTGAAATACCCCCGTCGTATGACCTTGCTGCAACAATGCATATGTTTCACTGTCATCAAGCTTTAAATTCTCAATATCCACAGAAACATTTCGTATCTTTCGCACAATTCGAAGTGTATTTTGAATAATAGTCAGGTTTTTCAGTCCCAAAAAATCCATTTTAAGTAAACCAACCTTTTCAACATAACTCGTTTTCGTCGAGGAAGAATATTGCGTACATACAGCATGTTCATCCCCTGTCACGCGCTGAATAGGAGTATATTCCACAACAGGATTTTTGGTAATTACCACTCCGCATGCATGTACCGATGCGTGCCGACACACACCCTCCAATCGCTTTGCACTGTCAATAAGATTTTTTGCATCAGTATTCGTGTCATACAACGATTTAAATTCCGGGACGGTTTCAAGTGTTTTAGCTATAGATGTAAATTGCGGAATCATTTTGGCGACCTGATCGCAAAATCCGTACGACAATCCCAATGCACGCCCAACATCTCGTATAGCAGCGCGTGCCGCCATTGTTCCGAAAGTCACAATTTGTGCCACATGATCCCAACCGTATTTTTCCCGACAGTACCCAATCACCTCATCGCGTCTATCATCCGCAAAATCCATATCAACATCAGGCATTGATACGCGTTCCGGATTAAGAAAACGTTCGAATAATAAATTGTATTCTATCGGATCAATATTGGTAATGCCGGTAAGATATGACACGAATGACCCTGCAGCACTTCCACGTCCCGGACCAACGACTATGCCGTTTGATCTTGCCCAGTTCACAAAATCCTGAACAATGAGAAAGTAGTCCGGATAGCCCATTGTTTCTATCACACCCAGTTCGTACTCCATGCGTTCTCGATGCTTTGACTGCACCTCATTCCCGAACCGTTTTATCAAACCTTCTTCAGAAAGCGCCCGCAAATGTGAGGTTGGCGTCTCCCCTTCAGGAAGTGGATAGTGTGGAAGTTGTATATTGCCGAGCTTTAATGTGAATTCGCATCTATCTGCTATCTTTTGGGTGTTTTCAATCGCTTCAGGAATATCACGAAAACGCTCTGTCATTTCTTCCGGAGACTGCAGGTGCATTTCAAAGTCCACCAAAGTTCTCCTGTCGTTTTCATAGACCTTTCTGTTTTCCTTGATACACAAGAGAATATCTTGGATCGGCGCGTCATCAGGAATAATATAATGCACATCAGCTGTTGCCACAACCGAAAGAGAAAGTTCCTTAGAAAGACGTATAAGTCCTTTGTTTACACTTTCCTGTTCAGCAACATGCGCATGACGCTGAAGCTCCAAATAAAAATTCTCTTTTCCGAATATATCCATGAATTCAATTGCCACTTTTTTGGCACGATTGTAATCATTTTTTATAAGGTGCTGCGAAATTTCCCCGTCGAGAGATCCACTCAGAGCAATCAATCCATCGGCGTACTGACGAAGAATATCCTTATCCGCGCGTGGACGACCCAGAAACAGCCCTTCAATGTGTGATGCAGTTACAAGACGGAGCAGATTTTTATATCCCTTTTCATTCTGCACCAAAACAGTAAGATGGTGCACTTTTTTATTTTCTGCATTTGAACCTTGATCTTTCATACTGCCAGGAGCAAGAAACAATTCGCACCCAATAATCGCCTTCATGCCACGTTCCTTCGCCATGGTAGTCAGTTCCACAGCACCATATAAGTTAGCATAGTCCGTCAGAGCAATCGTATCCATACCAAGCGCTTTCGCACGATCAAGCAGCTCGTCCACTTTGCCAAGTCCCTCCAAAAGACTGAAATGAGAATGCACATGAAGATGTACAAATGCCATATTGGTTCAAAATAAAATCCACTGCTTACGCACCGGATACATAAAAAATAATACGAAATACAAGTGATACATATATGATCGCGCTATTTCTTTCCGCCCGGGATCACTCCTTCGGGCAAGACAAGAAAAAATAAGGATCGTGCTTTAATGAAACTAAACTTCAACCATCATCATCCAAAAAAATTGAACATACTTTTCTTCTCTCTATTATACCTGCTCCAATGAAAATTGGAATTGCGTTATTTTGAGCCAGCGACCGGGCTTGAACCGGTGACCTATGCGTTACGAATGCATTGCTCTACCAACTGAGCTACGCTGGCGCACTAACAACAACTCTATTTTCCTATTGTAACGATCCCGCACCGAGAGTCAACCTATTGTACAGTTAAACAGTATGAGGTAACACTTAGTATAGTAAGAGATGACACTTGTTAACTATTGAACCATGTTTTTGACAATACACTTTGTGAGACATGATAGTTTACCAGATTAAAAAATTCGCTCATTGAGCGGATAAAGTTTATGAACCCTCAGCGGATATCCTTCAAAATCATGGGGCGGAATTAGTTGTTTCATAATATGTGCCTCGTATGGATACGTAGCGTCTATAACAACACCAACAGACGCATAGCCGCTTTCACCACGGATACCCTCGACATCACCAAGTCTTGCCGCCGTTTCAGCAAGATCCATCCATGCCTTTCGTCCAAACTCTGTTTCAATTTCTTGAAGCGGAGATGCCGGTTTAAAGGATGTTTTATCAACGATAAAAATTCCTTTTCCATGCTTGGCGCATACATCCACAAAAGGACGGAATGTGGGCTCTCCGATCCACGGTCCGACCGTAATACAATCGACGTCAAACTGAGATGGGATTAGCTCCAATCCGCCGTCAGAAGTTATCACATCCGATCATTCCAAGATGACCATCCGCATAGGCCTGAGCCGTATCACCTCCGTCCAAACGCTTGGCGTCTTCGATGATGATCATGAGTTCGTCGGCAGCAAAACACGCTCGCACAGTTTCCTCAAACGATCGGATACCACGAAAACTGTACTTCTCATAGAAAGCCCTCTGTGGCTTGAATCCGGCTACATGATCCGAAACGGCTTGGATAATGCCCTTGTTGAAGGTTGCAATCGCCCACTCGGTTGCATCAAGTTGACTTTCGTCTGCCTGAATCCGCTTCCCCGCTTCTTGTAAAAGAAACGGCGGAAAATATTTCAGTTGGGGATCTAACCCGCAAATGAGAATGGAATTTCTTCGTCGTATTAGAATAATCAGTCGGTCAGCAAAATTACCCTTCATGTTTCTATACTCCTCAATTGTTCAGGTACTTTGTTCCCCCACCAGATTCTGGTGAGTTACTTATACCATACAAAAAAAGCGCTTTTGGCGCAAAGTTTACATGTTTTTTATTTGCTGTGAATAGTTTTCGGAAAGTACAGCAATACATACGTTCGTGCGAATATACAAATATGCCTTCAAACATACATTCCAGTTACGATAGGGGTGTAGAGAATAAGAAAAAAGGCTTTCAGCGAATACGCCGAAAGCCTGCAACGAAAACACCTAAAAACCTGTCTCAGAAAATGTCCTATCTTCAGCTTCCGGTGGTATCCCTTTCACAGAAGATCGGCATTCGCCTATACAGGAACTGCGTCCATGCCCGGACAGGAGAAAATGCACCTGTATTACCCTGCTCCCATCGTCTCCTTTTGATAGTTGAGAGACAACGATATCCATCACTGATTGACCTCCATAAAAGAAATCTCTCATCACACATCCTCCGAATTTACCCAAGAACCGTCTATATAGAATCACAAAACACAATTTAAAGTATACTTATTTTAGCCTTTCCAGCAACTGCGTCACATCATCCCTTGAATAATAGTGCATAGTGATATTCACCCCGCCCCCCTGTTTCTTGACTTCCACTTTCGTGCCAAGCGTTTCGCAAAGCGCATCTTCAAACGATTTCAGCTGAGGATCTTTGCTCAATACGCGATGATATGCCTTCACTGGAACTTCCAGTCGCGCCTTCTCTTCCGTTTGACGAACCGTGAGATTCTGTTTCACAATCACATCGAAAAGAGCCCTCTGTTTTTCCGGATTTGAAATAGAAAGAATTGCTTTGGCATGTCCTTCAGTAATTTTTCCTTCCTCGAGAGCGCGCTGCACTTCTATCGGAAGAGAGAGTAAGCGAACACTGTTCGCAACGGCACTCCGACTTTTTCCAACCTTCACCGCTACCTCATCCTGATGCAATTGGAACATATCCATCATTTTTCGGTAGGCGCGCGCCTCTTCCAAAGGATTGAGATCATGCCGCTGTACGTTTTCAATTACGGCCAATTCGAGTTTCTGTTGTTCTTCAAATGATCGAACAATCACAGGAACAGTAAGAAGCCCAGCGAGTTTCGCCGCACGATATCGCCGTTCTCCTGCAACAATCTCAAACACATCTCCGTTCTTCGTTACGATAAGCGGAAGTAATATGCCATGCTGTTTGATAGAGTTGGAGAGCTCCTGAAGCTTCTCTTCCTGAAAATGTTTTCTTGGCTGATGTGGATTCGGTACAATACTCGCCACAGACACCTCCTGCACGCGTTCGCCAGAAAGCGCAGATCCTGGAGAAATTTCGTTCTCCTGTTGCAACTGCGGATGTGCCGAAGCGTTCGTAGAAATACCTCTTGTGTATACCGGTTTATTGGAAGGAATAAGCGACGACAAACCTCTTCCCAATCCGTATTGTTGCGGCATAAGAAAATAATAAAAAATTAAGCAGCTTACGTCTTCGGAGTATTCCTCTGCTGACTCCTGGATATCACTTCCCGCGCCAAACTGCGATACGATCGTGCACCTTTCGAAAAAGAATCGAAATGAAAAATAGATTTTCCGAAACTCGGCGCTTCAGCCAAACGGACAGAACGGGGGATAACTGTTTCAAAAACGGGAGCAGGAAAATGCTCCTGCACCTCTTTCATAACCTGTCTTGCCAAACGATTTCGCCGATCATACATCGTCAATAGCGCGCCCATAACTTCAATATCTGGCTGTAGATTCTCCTTCACTAGCATAATCGTCTCGAGAAGTTGGCTAAGTCCCTCCAGAGCAAAATATTCTGTTTGTACTGGTATAATAATTTCATCGCTAGCTACAAGTCCGTTGATGGTCAGAAGTCCGAGAGACGGAGGACTGTCAATAATGATAAAATCATACCGTGTCCGTATCTGGCGCAATACTTCATACAGACGATACTCGCGATTTTCGAGGTGCACCAATTCCACACTGGCACCCGCTAAGTTTTGCGATGCAGGCAAAATATCCGGCATATATTCCGGTGTTTTTATAACAAACCGGTCAATATTCCTTCCGCTCATGATTGCCTCATACAATCCCTGTTCAAGCGAACGGATATCCAAACCGAGTCCGCTGGACGCATTGCCCTGCGGATCAAGATCCACCAGCAAAACGGATTTATTTTCAAGCGTAAGATACGCGGAAAGATTGATAGCGGATGTTGTCTTGCCAACGCCGCCCTTTTGGTTGATGAGAGAAATAATAATAGCCATAGAACATCTTCATTATATTTCCACAGCGCAAAAAGAGCAATGAGTTTACTCTTTTGGCACAAAAAAAAGACTCCTCTGAGTCTTTTTCTGCTATTCGATTGTGGAGCGGGATAGTTAATACGGTTAGAACTGGGTTTATAAAGACAAATACTGCCTAGAATCATCCTAGTGCGAGACATATTATTCAAACCTCCTTTTCATTAATTCAACTTGCTCGTCAGCTCTTTTTTGCTCATATTCAATCTGCTTATCTAGATAAATCTCATATTCTTTGACAAAAGACTGTATTTTTTTGCTTTTTTCCGTTTTCCAAGATTGAATTTCTCCTCTTTTCTTTTTATAAGCCTCAACAAAGCCATACTCTCCCATTACCAAACCAGTTTTTGATAACACATGAAAAATCTCACCCTTATACTCTTTTGTTAGGGGGTATTTTTTTACAAATTTTTGACAAACCTTATGCAAAAATACTTGACCTTCATATTTATCAAGAATTGATGTGACTATTTTCGCGTTACTTTCTCCACCCTTATCAATCAAATTAAATAATTTTGATTCTAATTTATTATCAAACTGGGGGAATATTATCCCAAATAAATTTCCAGCATCCCAACTATATAACCAGTCCTTTTCGCCAAACCATTTTAATATTTGGCTTATAACAACGTCTGCATTTTTGTCTTTAGACAATACTTCTCCAAGTATATGTAAGTCGTAAGGAATCGAATCATATGCCGTGTCCAATTTCTTTTTTTTCTTTATTTGAATTCTGTCATAGAAAAAGTTGATTATCTTTTTAGGAGCAGTTTTCGCAAAAAAAGATAGAATTTCTTCAATATGATAATCAACTCTAGGAGCAATAATTAAATTATTAAGTATAATTTCAAAATCTTTCTCTTCTAATGAATTTAGGATGGAGTCTTTTTGATGCCAGACATCATTAATCCAGAAATAACTTTTAAGAATTGTTAGTTCTTTGATTGTATTTAAAAATAGCTCCTTATTATTATATTTAGGATAATTATTTGCAAGAACTCTAATTATACCATTTAACGCAGAAACATTTTTCTCTGTTTTTGATTTTTGAAAAAGCATTAATACCAATTCCTCTTCAATTTCAACATCATAACTGAAGATGTTAGCACAGACATCCAAATAATTTCCTCTTTTTATCCATTCTTTCATAATCCCTATTCCTTGGATTTTCGAACTGCTATTTAAAATTCCCGACATAAGCGAAACCAAAAATGGGAAAGGAATTCGGTTATTTTTTTCTAAAATTCTAAAAGCAAAGCTTGGTTTATGTTTGGCGAGCTCATTAAGGAAAATGTTGAAATATTGATAGCCGCTAGAATCAGAGTTCTTAAAATTTTTAAATATGTGAAAAATTCTATTTTTCCAGACTTCAAAATTTACTTCATTGATATCCATTACAAACTCTTGGACTTTTTCCGTCCTTACTTTTCTACACTCTTCCCAACTTAGTTTTTCCGAAAACCTATCTTCATAACCCACAAAGACTCGGTATATTTTATATTCCACATTTTTGTTGATTTTTTCTCTTAATTTTTTCAGTTTTGGTATCTTATTATCCCCAAATCTTTTATAGAGCCAGCTTACTTGTTTTTCAATCTCGCTAATAATCTCGTTGTCTGATTTCGAAAGTATTTTTTCAAAATAATTAACTATGGATTCTGCATTATTTTGCACCATATTCTCCATGTCATCACCATAAACTCCTTGACGAGGGGTTTGAGTTGCTATTTCCATGGCGGACAGAATTTCCTTCTTTTGACTAATATTTTTAGCGTATGAATACAACTTCATTAATAATTTTATCGTTCGTTCTCTTATATTTGTTAATTCTGTTGTTGCCTTTAAAGGTCCAGAGGAAAATACCATGGTTTTATAGTCTTTCATAGAAGTCCCTTCAAATGATGGATTCAGTAAATTTTTACTAATTGCCAATATGATTTCCATTCTTTTAATTAATATTTCCTCGTTCCAACTCTCTATTCTATCTAACACAAACTCTTTTGGTTTATAGCCAATTTTTTGAAGTATATTATAATCATTTTTTGTAAATGAAGATATTATTTCAATTATGCCCTTTCTTTTATTAATGTTTTGTTGTTCAAATATCTCTACCAGTAAATCAAAGAAATCTTCGGGATACAGAAACTTCAAATAATTAATAATTTCTAAGCACAATGAAAGAATGTCATCATAACTATGCCCCTTGAGTTTTCCAAAGGATGTGTTAATATTTTCTGTTTTGAAAGCTTTGGACTTTTCGAGTGAACTTCTAATGATTTTAAATAAATCAATATTATCTGGCAGTTTACCCTTAAATAATTCCACCTTGCTTTTAAGAAAACTTAAATCCGAATACAAATCATTAATAGATTTTGGATTTAAAATATTTTGAGTAAATGCATATCCAAACATCCTATTTCCTTCAGAAATTGAGTTAAATTTTCTCCATATTTCATCAAACTCATTTTGAGCTGGTCGGATGTATTTTTTTAAAACATCTTCAAATCTGTTTTTTAATACACCGACTTCTTCTTTATAAAAAGATCCGATTTCCTCTGGTGGATTATAACTAATATCATGCTCTAATTCTGAAGATGAGTGATATAAAATAGTTGTCAATTGTATTTCGCACCTCAAATTTTTAAATTTAGCATACTCGGGCATCGAAAGTCTGTTTTCTTTCAGTTTTATATAGAAATGTTCTCCATAATAAACCTTATTTTTACTTTCATTAGAAAATGGGTAATGCAACTTAACAGACTCAACCTTAAATTCATCCCAGAGATATTTCTTAAAAAGTTCAATATCCTCTTGCACATAAAACAGAACTCTACACCCAGCTAAATCCTTTACTTGTTCTAATTTCGAGTATTTATTTTGAATGATTTTTTTCTTAAGCTTCTTGTAGTTTTTTTCACGGCAAGATGTTTGATATTTTTGTACCGAACTACTCTCTAAAAGAGTCTTCAATATCAATTCAACACTAAAAGAAAAATCTCTATAAATCGATTTCCACTTTTCTAAATATTCCTTAATGAATTCATCTGCTCGCTTTTCGATTTTCTGGTCCATAATAAACTGCTTTTCGCTATTATTGTGTCTTTATCTTATTCTTGAACACCTTATGAGTAAAGATTTTTCAACAATCTACCATCAAGAGCTTCAAATTATTAAAATCCGCGACCAAACACAATTATTTGTTTCAACTAAAACCTTACTTGCTTCGGATCTTGCCGAGTAATTTATTGGAAATGCCAATCAATCCCAAACAAAGCAAAGCCGTTCCAATAGAAAGACGGATGTCATTATAATTCAAAACTGGTATTGCAACCATAAAGAAATAAGAAAACGCCCGCACTACTCGCAGAGATGTTTCGGCAATAAATTCAAAATTTGATTGAATTTGAAGATTTTTATTTTTCATATTCTAATTACTGCCAAACTGCTCCATTCCAGTATTCCAACAAACTTTGGACAATATAAATCAACGAGCCGATGAGTGGTTAGAACTGACCGAAAAAACATTCAGGTTTGCGGTATATGCAAAACATAATTTTAATGTTGGCGATTATACTGAAAAAACCAACATTCTAAGGGCTTTAGGGTCAAATTTCATCCCTAAACCTTAAGAAAACAGTATCAACTTATTGAAAAAGGTTTAGACACCATAAAAGCAGAATACCCAAGGTTAGAACTAACTGATTTTTCCTTAGATAAAACAAAAACAGCCCAATTTAAGGCTGTTTCTGCAACTCTGAGCGGGTGAGCGGAATCGAACCGCCGTCTCCAGCTTGGAAGGCTAGCATAATAACCATTATACGACACCCGCGCTACCATGTAGTTACCCCTCTAAACAAATGCGATCAAACCACACAGAAATCATATACAAAAAAACGTCCTTTGTCCAACCCTCAGACAACATACATCCTTCGGTACTGTTTGGCATATTCAAGATTAGCATTTTGATCTATGTACAATATTCCATCCTATCGGGCGATCTCCTGCGTGACCCCTTTCTGCGATCAAGAGGGTCATTCGGGATATGCAGTCAACGAGTAAGCTCTATGAAAACATTTCGATATGTTCAAAAAACTTCCCACAAAAAAGCTCTCTTTCAAACTACCTTAGGATAACCCTTGATGAAGACAGACTTCCAATCACTATTCCCTGTACAAAAAGCAACAACAAAGCTCAAGATGCAGTAAAATATTGACTTTTCATCATTTTGTGCTATACTTGCACGTTGCCTCTTTCAGGTTCAAAGCCCCTCTGGGTATGGCTCGAAAGATAGGCAATACACATCAACTCCTCAAGGAAGAAATTCCAAAGAGGAGAGTTTTTTGACAATTTATGACGCCCGAAAGGCGTCGGGAGAAAGAAGATGTTCGGAATAGGACCGATGGTCAAAAAATTATTCGGAGATGTAGATGTGCTGAGCATCTACAACTTTGTGAAAAACTTCAGACAGGGAGGAACTCAAGGTGGAACACCAACAGATAAGGGAGGGTTTTTTTCAATCGCCGAGGATCAGACATACGTTCAACTCCTCATGGAAATCCAACAAGAGGAGAACACTGTCAGCCCCGGAATGGGAGACTGGATGGTGAATGTGATAGATGGATTTTTCAACTATCTCTACCCCATTACCAACACATTTGAGGGATGGATCCGCAGGTGGGTGTTTGGCACCCGATTTAAAATGTTTATCACAACTCTTCCAGTGCACAAGACACCGGGAACACCCGCGAGAAGAAATAATCCAGGGATACCAGGAACGGTAACGGACTACCGAAAGATATTCCTGAAATGGATGGCTGAGGTTATTCTTTCCGCAGGGGATGACACTCTTGGGTTCAGAAAATTGGAAGATCTCCTGAAAAGAAGAGATGTTCCAGTAGGCATTCGAATTCCCGATGGTCTTTCGGATCTCCTCAATGGAGTTGGGGAGAAAACGGAAAAAATTTGGAATGAGGGATTTATTCCTCCCATTCCAAACAAAGTCTGGATGGTTGCGATTGGACTGCTGTGTGTCGGCGTGTCGATCGCCGCGCAAAGCTGGGTTGTGTTCTTCGGGTTTGCTATCATAGCTACTCTGGTTATGTTAGCAAAACAGTACTTCAACATCCTAAAAAGGAGACCATGAAATGTTTCAAAACCTGTTTTTTAGATCGATCGGCGGGATGGCTCTGTTTTTTATCATCGAGCTGTCCTTTCTCCTCATCGGATGGGGAGGAAAAAACGGATCGGATGGGTGGATCGTGGTAGCGCTTGCGCTCCATCTTGTATTCACATTCCTCATTTTTCTCAACCTCGCGCCACTCTTCGGAGTAGCGATAGCTGGATACGCGGGGGGAGTCGCTCCGCAGACGACCAGCATTGGAGGACAGGGAGCGCGCGAAGCGATAAGCTGGTACGTGAAAACCAGCATGGGAGTGTCACATGCGATAACACTCCTTCTCATGTCGCTCTTTTTCCTCGACTATCAGTTCAGCTTCGTTTGGTTTTTCCTCATGTTGCTGATATTGCTTGGTTGGGCGGAGTACACTCTCGTTTTCCCCACTGCAGAAACGTGGGCGAAGAGAGTCTCTACCACTATTATGGTCGGGATGACTGTGGTGGTAGTTCTGGTCTCACTCAGTCCGACCATTTCCTTCTTTCTGACCGGACGCGCCTTTGCCTCGAACGAAGGAAATGCCTATAAACAGGCGGTGATGTTCCAGATGGAACAGCAAAGGAATGCGAACAAAAGAAAAGAGGAAGCATGCAAGCGACTTCGGGACATCGTCATGAAGACAATGGCGACAAATGAGACGGAGCTTCGTGCGACTGGACAAATGAACCAAGGAGACTTGGACATTTGTAACAAGCAGGTAGAGGTAACCACAAAGTGGAACGCGCCTGCACTTGCTGTCTCCGGGACAAGCGGAGCGATAAATTGGATTTCAGCAAGTTCATGGCAAGAGATGGCCATTCTCGCCGGAATCATTCTCGGTGTTCTCCTCCTCTGGCGGATGTTGAAGAGCGGAGGCGCTCCTGCAACGACATGGAAGTTTCCGTGGAGGACAATCCTCGTCCTCGCCGCACTGGGGCTTGGCACGGCGCTTCTCTTTTATCCCACGCGTTCGTGGATCATGGAACAGATCGGAAACGCCAAGGTAGGAGAGATGATAAGTGGCGGAGAACGGAGTATTTCCTTCGCCATGACATCTCTCGAGCCGCACAGGGTATGTGGTCTCAAGAGAAACACCCTCTATCGCTTGGAAGGAATAAAAACGAGCGAAGGAAACAAAATCCCAGTCACTGACAGGGGTAATGGATCGCCATTCAATTCAGTTCCCATAGGAATGACCGGGGGACTTGAACCAGACTGCCCCATACAGGATAGGCTTTACGTGTGGGGAATCCTCGCGGGAGGAAAGAGGATTGGAGAAAAATTTCCAACGGATGCGGGGGGATGTACATCCGTTGCACTGAACATAGGACGAGTTCAGAAAGAAGGTTTCATCCTCAAAGAAAGGATTGGGGTGGAACTTTTTCTCCGCGAATAACTGCGGAGACGAAAGCGGGAGCAGTCATTGACTGCCCCCGTTTTTTATATGCAAAACCCTATCCCCTATCCCGCAACCTTACACAAAGAAATCGGCGATCTGCCCAGTCAAAACCAGCGCGGCAAGCGCAACGATAATACCGATAAGCGCGAATTTGAATATTTTCTTTCCCGTATCGAGTTTCTTCTCATCTCCCGAAGCCGTAAGAAATATCGCTCCGCCGACGACCAGCATGATAAGCGCAAGCACCCCGACGATACCGAGAAGAAACGACAGTGTGTTTCCGAGAATGATGGCGATTGACGGCGCGGCGGCGGCGTCCGGCGGAAGTGTCTGGTCGGCACTCAAAATCTTATAAATCTCCTTGAGAAACGACGGCGCGGCGATGCCGATCGCAAGTCCGATCATAGAAGCGGTAATCGCCTTCTTCGCCATGCCGGACTGTTTCTCGTTGCCGGCAGAGGTGATATAGAGCACCGCGCCGATAACGATAAATATGATGGAAAGCGTCACGATCACCCCGCGAAGTGCGCTGAGGATACTCGTGAGGAGTGCATCTACCGTATTGAGAGAGAGCGGATTTTTGAATTCGATTACTTTAATCTCTGGAGCGGGTCCAGATCCACCGCCCGGAGGAGGTGTGGTAGATTTCGGTTTGCAGTACTCTTTATTCTTAGGATCAGTAGTACACACTTTCGCAGCACAAGTAGAATCAGAGTCTTCTGTAGTGGAATTACAACTGGGCTTACAATTCGCCGCATCGCAGGTGTCACCGCTCCCCGCCGATTTACAGCAATGTTGCCCCTCAGAATCACAATCACTGGACCGCATAATCTCTTCGCCCGTACACGCTGCAGCTCCGCACGTCCCGCCCTGATCGGAACATGTTTTCGCAGAATCTCCCATACTTGGAACACAGCATGCAATATCCGTAGCAGCCCCAGTATTTCCGCAATTAGCTGGAGTGGATGTATAAACATTCCCTGTGTTATCTCTAAGAGCTTGTTCTGATGTTGCGTTACACTCTGCTTTACATACACCCTTTCTTTTTGGCTGTTCATTTTCTGTGCACGAAACCGTCTGACCCCCCGTAGCCGATTTACAGCATATTCCCGTATCAGCCCCTTGATTATTAAAATTACACGTTCCTCCAGATGCTTCTCCGTCACCACAGCCATCTTTACATGAATAACCGCTGGGACAACTGCCACTTGACGGTGGAGTAGGAGGAGTGGGAGGTGGAGTGGGTGCCTCAGTGTCCTTTCCTGTTCCCGTGATAGAAATGTCTATCTCTTTAACTACACTGCAACTGGTTCCAATCATTGCGGTATACGGCACAGTCATAACTTTACTTAAAGTCCCCGGTTCTACCGGATTAAATGAAATGGAAAAGCTACAACTTGGATCGGTAGATTTCAAAAACCTACCCCTACTACAATCTTCTCGATCAAGAACAAATGGTGCGTTACTGCTAAAATTTCCGAGCATTATACTTCCCCGACTGGAAGCGTTTAGGCATGCATTCACTTCGCTTGTAAGAGAAGCATCCACTCTGTTTGTTAAAGAAATCTGTATTTTTTTGGAGGTATTTACATTTACTTCCCCAAAATCTACAGTATTCGGACTCGCCTCAAGTGTCTGCGCATGTACATCATAAATACCAAAAAAAGACGCTATACATATCGCAAAAAATGCCAGTTGAAAAATAAGAATATTTTTCATATATTTCCCTACTGACTGTCTCATAAAAACACACACCAAAAAATTATATCGCATTCGGCGTAGCGAGCAGTATCCCGTTCACCGCGTAAATAATCACGAGTCCCGAAAGCGCCACAATAATCCCCACGATCGCCCACGTTATGCACCGCTTCGCGCTTTTGATCGTATCGTCATTCCCGCCAGCAAGTAAATACTTCGCACCACACACCGCGATCATTCCCGTCGCCACGATACCGATAACGCTAAACATCCACTGCGCTAAGTTGATCAAAATATCTTTCACCTTCGCACTGGAAAGCCCGGTGTTTGTCGGAAAGCAAACGCCCGCTCTTTTTTCATATCCATTTTCACACGCTCCATTATTACCACTATTACCGCTCGTTCCACTATTCACACCTCCACCAGTCGAACCAAATCCGCCACTCGTATTGCCTCCGCCAACAATAGGAAGCGCCCCACCTCCGGCATTCCCTGTGCACTGCCCACTTTGACATGTTCCAGAACTACAAAATGTCCCTCCTTGCGTACCACAAGGCACTATAGATTTTGAAATACAACAATTATAGCCGAATACTGCGTCGCACTGATTGACGTGGGGTCTTGTACTTATTTCGCTACTTGTACAGGAATCACCGCCTGATTCACAATCGCCATTATACGTCTTACCGGATATAGTACCCTCACAAGATTGCGCGCTTACGTCAACCGCAGAGAAGCTCAAAAGAGCAAGAAAAAACAAAGAAGCCAAGAAATGCTGTGTTTTTTTTATTTTCATAAAATGTCTCAAAAAAATACTTTCTATAAGTTAAGCTCGGCGAAATCTATATACTTCCTCCAGCATTCAATATAGTGTCTATCGCGTAAATAATCACCAACCCCGAAAGCGCCACAATCACACCGATAATCGCATACAGCATGGAACTCTTCGCTTTCTTCGCCATGTCTTCATCCGCTCCCGCCATGAAGTACTGAATAGCAGAAACAATGAACGCGATAATCGCCAAAAATCCGATGATGTAAAGAAACCACTGCACGAGATTTTCTATAATATCCTGTATCGGTTGAATCGAAAGCCCGGGAAATATCGAGTGTAACTCTCCCGGATTCCACCCTCGCGAACCTCCAGTGCTTGGAGGAGGTGGTGTCCCGCCACCCGGAGGAGGTGGTGTCCCGCCGCCACCTGATCCGCTTGTACAGCACACACCAACTTCACTTCCGTTTCCTGTTGCGCAAGGAGAATCGCCAGTAATTGAAGGCGGGGAACACGTTTTTTGACAAAAGAAAGCCCCTGTACAATTTACCAAATTGCCGCCACTCCCTCCACCATCTACACACAGCCCACCTTGACACGTTTTCCCTGCATCGCATTTCGTCCCGCCATCTTCACATTTCACGAGAGATTTGGATACGCAACAGGTAGCCCCCATACCACCGGATGAGCCGGAGTTACAATCTATAAATGCGGGTGTTCCCTCTATTTCGGAACTTGAACAAGAGGGCTTACTGGAATCACCCGTGCATTCAAAATCGTTATATGCCGTCCCTCTGATTGAACATGCTGCGAAGACCGTATCCGAAAAAAGAAACCCAGAAATAACTAAAGAAAAAAATGAGATAAGAAACCGGTACTGTGTTTTTGTTTTTTGCATAAAAATAAGAACTATCTATTAAAAACTAAAAAGGCTCAGCATTCAGGAACGCATCTGCCGCACGCAAAATAACCAGTCCGACAAGCGCCACAATCACACCGATGATCGCATACAACATGGAACTCTTCGCCTTCTTCGCCATCTCTTCGTCCGCTCCAGCAAGAAAATACTGGATGGCGGATATAAGAAACGCGATAATCGCTACTCCCCCGATAATCGCCAACAGCCAATCAAGAAGATTCGCAACAATATCTCCTATCGGAGCGCTCGGCAAATCCGTTTGATCATAGTTTCTTGGATCCCACTGCGCTCTCGCGAGAAAAGGCGCTGATCCGAGAACGAATGCCGCAAAAAAATAAAGTATTTTTTTCATAAAAAGCATATTTGTTTTTATCTGCTATTTCCATTGTACCGCGCACTGTATTTTTTTCAAGAGCGATTTCGAAACGCTGTATCCCCTTCTAAAAATATCCGCGTCGCCGCTACAGAGATTCCCATCCATACCCAGAAAAATCCGACGAGATGTCCCGAGTTGAACACATTCGGTACGATAACGGCTGCCGCAACAACAAGTATTCCCGCTCCGGCCACGCGTGTCTCTTTCCGAAGAGCGAGACGTATACCGGCAACTCCCACTGAAAGTATAACTGAACAAAACGCCACAAATCCAAACACTCCCGAACCGATCCAGACTTCCAAAAAAATATTGCTCGCGTTAAAAATATGTCCGTTTTCATCCGCCCCCAATCTTCTTCCTATTTCTCCCCATCCGGAACCGAACCACGGACGTTCCCATATCACACGGACTGATTCTTCCCAAAGACGAAACCGGACAGATACATTCGGATCCGGACGATCCACTTCAAAAACAAAGTGTCCTGACTGCATTTCAGATGTGATCTGTTCAATCGGAATATGCCGGCAATCATAGATTTCCAAATCTTCCAGACTACTAATCGCGTCCGGAAGCTGTACTGCATGTTCACACGATACTGTTATTTTTTGCAACCCCGTCCCGGAACTCTCCAATCGGTTAGACAGGTGAAACGGCGTGAGATGAAGGACTTTAACGAATGACACCGCGAACAAAAAAGCAAACACGACTGTTGCCACCCTTCGTGCGGAAAAAGAAATCGATCCAAACCATCGTCGCACGCCATACCGGAAAAAAACCGCCGAAAAAAAGAGTCCGAAGGCGACTACTGCCCCAAGCCACGCACTTCGAGCCACCGAAAGAATCAGTCCCATAGAACCAAAGAAAATGATTTCGTGAAGCGTCAGCGCCTGCAGTATGCGCCGACGTCCATATCCCGTTTGTTCAAACACAAAAAGCAGAAATGCAAGTGCAAGCGCTATACCTAAAGTCATATATATACCAAACCAATCCGCTTCTGGAAATACCCCGTTTGGTCGCCCAGGCATCAATTCACCGTGATTTCCTCCGTGCATAAATGCCCAATTTTGCCATATTCCCACCATCACTGTGATAAAAAACGCTCCGAAGAAATGTATAGCAGCCAATTCAATATCCTCTAAAGAACGCACAAATAAGCGAGAAATCCCGTATACCAGCAGAAAAGACATAACGATAATAGAGAGTCGGATCGCCTCCGACTCCCCTGAAAAAATCGCTCCCGCTACACTGCACGCTGCAAAAACAAAAAGAGCGGCATCTTGCCATACAAATCGAACTGCTTTATACGTTACTTTTCCGCGTACGAATTGCACGCTATATCCAAGGGCAGCCGAAACAGCAAAGAGCTGGTAAAACCTCAGATGAAAAGGCGCGCTCTCTGGTAAGATATTCAGCATTTCCAAAGGTAAAAATGCTATCATACACCAAAAAGACGCTTGTGGTCGAAAAAGTCCTATAATCAAAGATACCGCCACAGCACAAAAGCTTGCTGCACCGCTCCACGACGTCCACCCTGTCGCATACAACACAGAAAAAAGAGCTGTTAAGCAAATAGTCAAGAGAGGTATGATACGCGATAGATTCTTATTGACAATTGTATTCATATATGCTTTGATGATGTGAGTCCATTATATGGCACTTATCCGGGATGCATCAGTAAACCGATTCAAGAGAAGATGTCCCGTATGAACAGCGGTGTTCCACGAAAAACGTGGGGTGAACACATAGAATATCCGGGGTGTGCATGGCGCTTTGCGCTGCCGTCTGGACGCTGAACATACGTATACACTGCCTCCTTTTAGAATCCGCGTTTCTGTCCCGGATTTTTTTTGTCTTTTCGAACGATACGAATGACCTTTTTCAAATTTGCAAAACAAGGAAACACGCCCGAGATTGCACCGTTTATCAAAATACGCGCTTACTTCACTGCACCGTCCAAAATACGTTTCACAAACGAATTCCATGAAAACAACTTCGAACGCGCCTTTCCCCTTCGTGAAAGTTCTTCGCGAATTTTCTTGTCACCCAACACTCGGCGCATCACACTTGCCATATCCCGCTCATGCTCCGGATAAAAATATACCGCTGCATCTGCCGCCACTTCTGGTAAAGAAGATGTTTTTGATATTGCTATTGGAGTTCCGACACACATTGCTTCCAAAACAGGCATGCCAAATCCTTCATATTTGGAAGGATAGATGAATAGCGACGCATTTTTATACAGTGCCGGAAGAAATTCCTGCGGAACATGTCCCAGTATTTTTACATATGGGGTAATGTCAAGCTTCCGTACCAAAGACTCAACATCCGTCACAATTGGAGAAAGCTGTGGCATAAGTCTTCCTGAGATTACTAAAAAATTAGGTTTTGTTTTTGAATCGCGCTTTGATTGCTCCAAAAACAGTTTATACGCGCGCAGCAATCCATCTATGTTTTTTCGCATTTCCAAACCCCCGCCACAATACACGTATCCAGGTCGAAGATGGTACTTTTTCATAGTCTTCAGTGACATCGCATCAGAAATTTCCTGTCTAAATAGTGGGTCTACATCAATGTGCGCTACAGAGATACGCTTTGGATTTTCTCCAAGCAAACGAATGATATCCTTTTCTGTTTTTGAGCTGATAGCAATCAACGCATCGGATCGCTGTATCCCCCGTTCAACAAAAAACTGGTATGCACGCTTTCGCATGTTATTCAAATATTCCGGCATAATACGCGGAATCATATCGTGCACCACCATACTATGTCTCACGGATCGCGGACACACTGTCGCCGATTGATACAAACTAATAAACGATTCACACCCATCCGACGCAACGTGGCGGGGAAGCGCATAACGTTCCCACCATATCCGCCGAATCAAATCATCTCTTCTATATACGGCAGGAAGGAATGCACGAATATGAAAATTATTTGGAAGCGTCATATGCGGATCTTCCTCACAATAGAGAAAAAATTGGTATCGTGAAAAACCACCTTTTCCCTCCAACTTTGCCAGTGCTTGCAGAAAATGAATCGTTACCTGTCCAATGCCCGTGTCCGGTTTCCGCAAAAAAGATGCGTTAATACCTATATTCATATAATCCAAATATAGCATATTTCCCTACATCTTCCCAATGAAGTTTTCTTTACATGAAAATTTTGCACCTCTACAAAAACTCCCGAATTGTTCGGGAGTTTTGAATAGTAAAAAACGAAAAATTTTCAAGAACTTACGATTTCTTCTGAAGCTCTTCCTCAATCATCTTTTTGAGAGTGTCGTAGTCAACGGCTCCACCCAAAAATTGTTCGTTCACAAAAGAGGACGGGGTTCCGGATATTCCAAAATCAGTTGCTTCTTTTCGATCAGCATCTATCTTGTCCTGATATTTTTTGGAATCAAGACATTGCCCGAACTGTCGTGTATTCAAACGGAGCTGTGAAGCATAGTACTTAAATTTTTCTGTCCCTTCAGTTTTTGACCAATCATCTTGTCTTGAAAAAAGCACATTGCCATACTGCAAAAATTTTCCCTGCTCATGAGCACATTCTGAAGCAAGAGCGGCATTATTCGCCTGCGGATGAAAGTCAAGAGGCAGATGTTTATACGAATAGCGTATTGTATCTCCGTACTCCTTGAGTATTTTTTCTACAGCTGGTTGCATCAATCGGCAGTATGGACACTGAAAATCAGAAAATTCTATAATATGCACCTTCGCATTCTTATCACCAAATGAGGCTGTTTTTTCATTCACACTTGGAAGAGACATATATTTTCCTACAGGAATACCGATTTGCGCCGTATTCAAAACATAAGCAGCATCTTTTCGTTCAAAAAGAGGCTGTGCTTGAACATAAAAAAGTGTTTGTTCAACGGCATCGCCAAATATGAAGGCCGGAAGTGTTTTGATGCCCAGCGATTCAGCAAGTCGTTTCCCTTCAATCGAGTCGAACTGGACATTTTTGGCAAGCATGGTAGGAACATACCGGCGCAAAAAAACAAGAGCTTGATCCGGATTGCATTCCTCGCAAGATTCATCAGTTATTACCTGAACAGGAACTATAGGGTCAGTATACGCCACCCATGTTTTTCCCCCGACTTCAAACACATCAGACGCATTCAAAGCCTTCTGTGAAAATCCTTGACCGCTCAAAAGTTGCGCCACATCTACGAATACACTTCCCGCCAACAATCCTATCAGAATAATAATAATTCCATACGCATTCTTCAGGGACTTTTTTTCTTGAGGCTGAAATCCATCATTCCTTATATCATCTGTATTCGAATAAATACTCTCCTGAACCGTTACTTCCCTCTCATTATTTTTCGTTTCTTCCGACATATGTATACTGCATGTAAAAATTAGATTTTGAAAACAGAAGTTATTCCACTCGCTGTTACGTTATTGTTCACATGACGCACCTGCTCCAGGAACCGTTTGCGTCTGACCGTTTTGAGTTCCTTGTCTTTGCTTCTCAGAAACATCCTGGCTCATTTTTTCAAAGTCAAATTCCTGCTTTTTGTTCTCGATGCGATAGTCATTGTATCCCATGGTTAAATGTTTCGATGCTTCTATCTTTACCACAGCCCCCGCTATAGCAGCAAGGAGCACGATCATGACAAAATCTATATTCACCTTAAGCCTCATACTGATCAAACAAAATATTATAAAGAATACCACCATATAAACCGTTGCAGTGAACTATAATACCACCTTCTCGCAAGAGGTACAATATTGACACATCCTAATCACTATGGCGTAAATTGCCTCGCCTCAAACTGCGGATCTGCAAAAGTAGAAATTGCGCAGGTCTTATTACATATATATTTTGTTCCGCAAAACTTTTGCATAAAAATATGGTATTATTTTGATAGAAAATTAAATACGCATAACTTGTTCGTCGTTATGAAAACGTATATTAATTCCAAAAATTCCATTTATACCTGGATTTCTTTTTTTGTAGTCGTTTTTTTAGGTATTGCCCTGTGGAGCTCGTTCTATCGCGCATTTAACCATGATGAATTCGAAGCGATCCACTCCGCTTGGAAAATACATGCCGGCGAAACAATATATACAGACTTTCTTCAGCACCATCACCCTCTTACATATATAACACTTATTCCTTTATTTGATCTTTTCGGCGAGACGGCGCAAATGGTATTGGCGACACGGATAAGTATGTATATGCTTGCTGTCGGCATCGTATATATGACGTACAAAATAGCTTGTTGTGTGTTCGACCAAAAAACAGCTCTTATGGCGGTTTTTTTTCTTGTCTCCACGGTTACCTTCCTGCAAAAAATAATTGAGATTCGACCGGACATTTTACTTGTTTTTTTTGAACTTATTTCCGTATACTGTTTTATTCTCTTTTTTCAGGACACTCGAAAAAAAGGTATGCTCGTGATAAGTTCCGTAGCGCTCTTTATCGCTTTTCTCTCGTTGCAAAAAGCTGTTTTTCTCGCTTTTCTTCTAGGAATTTTCTTTCTTTTTTCACTCTGGATAAGAAAGGTGGGATGGCGCGATTTCCTGCTCTATTGGGGCGTATTTTTCATTGGACTCCTCGTATTTCTTTGGCGCGCACATGAACTCTTCGGACTTTCCGAATATATTTTTATGAACTGGATTATCAATACGAAACTTCTCAACACCTTTCCTTTGTATAAATATCTCCTCTTTTCATTCAAGGAAAATCCCGTCCTGTGGATACTTTTTTTTATAACTGTTTTCAATTCAGCTGTTGTTCTATATACAACGTTTCGAAAAGAAGGCTCTTTACAGAGCTTAAAAAATATTTCCGCCACGAACAGAAAGACAATGCTTCGCGGTTTGGTGTTCTTTTTTTCCATCGGACTTTTGCTGACGATTTTTCTTACCAAGTCGCCTTTTCCACAATACTACCTCACTTCGTTTCCGTTTATTGCCATGATAGTAGCATGGAAGGCGCAGACACTTCTCTCACCCAGAAAAAAACTATTTGTTTCAGTTATAATCCTCTCAAGCGCATGGTCAATATACATACTCTTTTCCGATTGGAAAGATAATACGTTTCAACTCAAGCAAATTGAGTTCGTCCTTTCGAACACTGACGCCGATGATTTCGTTTATGACGGCGACGCACAGTTCAATCTGTTTCGTAAAGATATAGATTATTTTTGGTATTCAGTGAAACCAGATACCGGAGTATTGGCATCCTATAAGCTTTTTCGCGACTATGACTATGATATTAATCGGCTTCTACGTGAAAAAAAGCCGAAGATTATCTCCGGATCGTTTGTTAATGAAAAGAAAAATACTTTCATCCAAGAAAACTATATTCCTGTGAAGGAGTATAAGAATATATTTATCCGAAAATAATATCCCATATCTATGATGAATGATAAACAAATAGCCGTCCTCATTCCATGTTATAACGAAGTGAAAACTATTGGAAAAGTTATCCAGGATTTTCGTCGCGAACTTCCCATGGCTACTATTTATGTCTATGACAATAATTCTCAAGATGGTACGTTTCACGCAGCCATGAAGGCAGGAGCCATCGTTCGAAAAGAAACTCGACAAGGAAAGGGAAATGTCGTTCGTACGATGTTTCGCGATATTGATGCGGATTACTACGTTCTTGTCGATGGAGACGACACCTATCCATCAGAAAATATTCACGCACTCCTTATGATGGCAGAGAACGGAATTGATATGGTTGTGGGAGACCGGCTTTCAAACGGAGCATACGCCAAAGAAAATGAACGAAGATTTCACGCGATCGGAAATGATTTGGTAAAGGCACTTATCAACAAACTTTTCGGCGTTTCACTGCGAGATATCATGAGCGGTTACCGCGTGTTTTCACAAAGATTTGTGAAATTGTATCCGGTGTTATGCGAAGGCTTTCAACTGGAAACCGATATGACAATTTTTGCTTTAAGCCGAAGACTTTCTCTCGGCGAAGTACCTATCAAGTATCGCAATCGTCCTCAGGGAAGCACATCGAAACTCAATACTTTTTCGGACGGCACACGTGTTATTGTTGCTATTTTTAATCTCTATCGTTTTTTTCATCCAATTCGATTTTTCGGCTCCCTATCGGTACTTTTCTTTTTGTGTGGATTATTCGTGGGTTTTCCAGTTATTGTAGAATTCATGGAGACACACTACATACAAAAAGTTCCCTCAGCGATCCTTGCTTCGGGAATTATGATTCTTTCTATGCTCAGCTTTTTTAATGGACTTGTTTTGGATGCGAATAAAAAATCCGAGCAAGAGCAGTTTGAACGCGATTTGAAACGACTCCACACTTCGAAACTTAGCCCCTCGATCACATAGCCCTCCTCAGTAGCTATCTATAATTTTTCTCCATTCATTTTCCCCAACAAAACCCTTACGAAAGAAAAAATAATCATTCATTTTTTGTTTTAAAAAAAGTCTTTGGAAAGAAGGTGTTCCCCTGTAAAGAATTTTACAGTTACTTGTAAACTATCAGACTATCTACAAAAGTAGAAATTGCGTAGGTCTTATTGCGGCTCAGCAATACGTGATACGTGGTCGATCTACAAAAGTAGAAATTGCGTAGGTCTTATTGCGCCTAATTGCGTACGCCTCGCGGTAGATCTACAAAAGTAGAAATTGCGTAGGTCTTATTGCGTTAACGGTTGACGATTTGATAGAATCATCTACAAAAGTAGAAATTGCGTAGGTCTTATTGCGCAGGAATGGGAAAAGAAAGACGGAGATCTACAAAAGTAGAAATTGCGTAGGTCTTATTGCGGTCTACCCTTCCGACAAAGTATTGTTATCTACAAAAGTAGAAATTGCGTAGGTCTTATTGCGTTTGTGTCGGTATGGAACGGAATAGATCTACAAAAGTAGAAATTGCGTAGGTCTTATTGCGCAGAAGGAGTGGATGGATCTCATAGAATCTACAAAAGTAGAAATTGCGTAGGTCTTATTGCGAGGTATTTTTGGCTCTCAATGATGAATCTACAAAAGTAGAAATTGCGTAGGTCTTATTGCGCTATTGCTCTTGAAAGGATAGAGTCGATCTACAAAAGTAGAAATTGCGTAGGTCTTATTGCGCATAACCGCGTCCAAGCAATCAAACTATCTACAAAAGTAGAAATTGCGTAGGTCTTATTGCGGAAAATCGCCCCCTACAAGCGCATTATCTACAAAAGTAGAAATTGCGTAGGTCTTATTGCGCTGGAAGCGGCAACCTCTTCAGATGATCTACAAAAGTAGAAATTGCGTAGGTCTTATTGCGGAATGGGAGGCGCTCGTCTGGATAAGATCTACAAAAGTAGAAATTGCGTAGGTCTTATTGCGCACGTAGGCCGTTGGTCACCGAGACATCTACAAAAGTAGAAATTGCGTAGGTCTTATTGCGTAGTGTAGGAAACAACGTGCTTGTTGGTATCTACAAAAGTAGAAATTGCGTAGGTCTTATTGCGTTGACCTCATGCCAGGTCAGGTTAATCTATCTACAAAAGTAGAAATTGCGTAGGTCTTATTGCGCTTTGATATTGCGTCCGTTGATAGCTATCTACAAAAGTAGAAATTGCGTAGGTCTTATTGCGTTAAGTAACAACCATATGAGTAAGATATCTACAAAAGTAGAAATTGCGTAGGTCTTATTGCGAATAAACCCATGGAAACAATACTAATATCTACAAAAGTAGAAATTGCGTAGGTCTTATTGCGTCGAAATCCCCCGCGTCGTGCGTTTCATCTACAAAAGTAGAAATTGCGTAGGTCTTATTGCGACGTTTGAGGGGCAAATGGCGGCCGATCTACAAAAGTAGAAATTGCGTAGGTCTTATTGCGAGCTACGTTGGCTTGAATAAGCCAAAAAGATACAAATCTCGCACAAAGCGACGACGACTTTTTGGCTTATTCACACAAAACCAGAACATACACATCATGGTTTTGCGATTTTTGTACAATATACGCAATAAAATAATAAGGCCCATTTCAATTTCTACCTACTTTTGTTATCTATTTTCAAAGATCCTGTCTCATACAATGACGATCACCTCTTCCCCTTCGTGCCGCGCATATCCGTATCGTTTCACCTTCTTCGTACACCCTTCACAGACTTGAAACACCACTATACTGTCAGCTCCGGTAAATTGCTTCTTGTACTTTAATTCTATCTCAATGAGCACGTTTTGCAAGACCCTTTGACTTTCGCGGAGCTGGAACACACTGTATTGAATCCGTCTTCCGTATTGTTCCAAAAACTTGGAAAATTTCGTTCTCATGCGATCATTCTCAAAGTCATACGACACGATAAGCATAGCATTTATCTTATGCGAAACAAGGGAAATTCATTCTCTTCTTCTCCATTAAGCACGCGATAATAATACGATCGAATATATTCATACAGCTCATTCTTTCTTTCCATCAATGCACTGAGAAATATCTTCGAATACTTCGCGCTCTGCTTGTAAGATAGCTGATAGAGTCCGTCTTTCACGAAAAAATCTCCTGCGTCGAATTGTCCCAGCGTATGCATTTTGAGAAGCGCGCGTTCGATCACGCACCGAAACGGCTCCATTACATCG
>Ga0268298_10001631_pt1 | contig 25946 bp, 23 predicted proteins | sample WWTPWeurt_MetaG_FD_194462 | JGI IMG/M metagenome (GOLD analysis project Ga0268298, IMG submission 194462) | Activated sludge microbial communities from WWTP in Nijmegen, Gelderland, Netherland - WWTP Weurt | ecosystem: Engineered > WWTP > Aerobic digester > Activated sludge | place...
GTTTTATTTCGTTTTTTATTTTTATAGCTTCATTTTTATTTTGTATATTTTTTTGAAAAAAAATGCCTTCTATAAGAAGGATGATTAAACCTAAAATTATTAATTTTATTTCTTTATTCTTCAGCATCTTTTATTTCTTGGTTTAAATTATCAATTTCTGCACTTATTGATGTATTTACTTTTTCATAATCTGGTAATTCTTCCACATTCTTAACTCCCATAAATGACAAAAGTTCAAAACTCGGTTTGTAAATAATTTTTCTTGTATCTTTTGGGTCAAGACTCTTTTCAATAAGTCCACGTACAGACAAAGCACGAAGTATAAAACTTGAATTTACTCCTCGTATATAGTCTATTTCTGATCTAGAAACTCCATTTTTGTATAAAATAATAGATAGAGTTTCTAAACTTGATTTGGAAAGCTCTTTGTTGAGTTCTTCTTTTTGTAAATTTTCAATTAAAGTACTTATTTCTGGATTTGTACCCAAAGATATATCGTTTTCTTTTTCAAGAAGCACTATTCCTCTATTTTCTAAATTATTTTTTAAATTCTGTATAGCTTCTTTGATTTCTTCCTCAGAAATTTCTAAAATACTGGAAAGTTTTTTTATAGAAATACTTTCACCTTTGAAAAATAATATTGCTTCTAATTTTTGTTCTAAATTCATATATTTAAATATTTTCTAATATTATTTCTTGTTTTTCAATTATTAAATCTTCGAAATTATTATTTTGTATTACATTCACTATCCCCTGTCTTACTAATTCTAGCATAGCAAGAAATCCAACAATAACAACCACACGTTCTTCTTTTGTAACTGCTTCTCCTGCGAATTCTTTGAAATTCATACTGAGTGCTGTTTGCATACGAAGAGTCATCTTATCTATCATTTCCTCTATACTTATAACCTTCTTTACTTCTACTTCTGGCAAAAATATTTTCTTTGGAATTTTATTTATAACTTCACTTGCAAAAGTCATCATTGATTCTTTTGTTATTTGGTCATCAGGCAAGAAAACCAAAGTAGAATTTTTCCTCTCAAGAGGTGCGAAAATAATTTTTTTACCGAAATTATTTTTTATATTCATAGAAAGTTTTGAATAAATTTCAAATAGTCGAAGCCTTTCCTCAAGATCAACTATTTCAGTTTCTTCTTCCGTTGTTAAATTTAGATTTGGAAGAAGGGATTTTGATTTTATTAATATTAGAGTTGCAGCAACTACAACGAAGTTTGAAATTTCTGCCGGAGTAAGATTAGCTAAACTATTTACATGTTGTATATAATCTTCAGTGACTTTTGAAAGTGAAATTTCGTTTATAAAAAGTTTTCGAGATTCTATTAAATTTAAAAGTAAAGCAAAAGGACCTTCAAATCCTGTTGTTACAACTTTATAAGAATTTTCCAAAACTTCATCCATTTTATTTACTAAATTTTTTTATATATTCATTTCGACTCATATAAGTTTCGGTATTTGATTTATCTGTAAATTCTATTCCATTAATATGATCATATTCATGCTGTATAATTCTAGCAAGTAAACCTTTTGCTTTAAGAGAAAATTTCTCACCTTTTTCATTATATGCTTCAACCATGATTTCATTGGGTCTTTTAACTATTCCAAACAAATTTGCAAAAGCTACGCTTCCACAACCTTCGTATCCATTTGAAAGTTTTTCTGAAAACCAAGTAATAGTTGGATTGATATAAATTTTTAAATCATCTAAATCTGAATTTTTTCTTGTTGGAGTTTTTGTTATTTCAGAAACAAATATTCTTACATTTTCGCCTATTTGCGGACCAGCCATTCCTACTAGCTTATGGTGGCGCATAGAATCAACAAGATTCTTTATTACTCTTTTTGTTTCGTTAGATTTAAAATCAACAACTTTTTTATTTTTAGCTCTTAATAATTTATTTCCAATTTGTGTTGCCTCTTTTATAATCATATTTTTATTTCTTAAGCTGTATTCCAAGTTCTTTTAGTTGTTTATCAGAAGCCATAGATGGCGCACCCATCATAAGATCTTTACCTTCACCTGTTTTAGGAAATGCTATTACTTCACGTATATTTGGCTCATTTTGAAGAAGCATTACTATACGATCGATACCTTGAGCACACCCTCCGTGTGGTGGAGCACCAAATTCGAAAGCTTCAAGCATATGACCAAAACGAGCTTCAATAAGTTCTTTTGAAAGGCCCAATAGTTCAAAGACTTTGTTCTGTAACTCTCTTTGATGAATACGGATAGATCCGCCGCCAAGTTCGTAACCATTTAATACTATGTCATATGCATTAGCACGAGCAGAAAGAGGATCAGTCTCGAGTAAATGAGCATCTTCAGCTTTTGGAGAAGTAAAAGGATGGTGTACAGCTTGCACTCCACCTTCTTTGTCTTTTTCAAACATTGGAAAATCTACAACCCAACAAAAAGCGAGTAAGTTTGGATCTTCTTTATTTTCTCTTAAATCTGGTTTATCGTTTCCATATTTTTCCATTGATTCTTTGTATGTAAGTCTTGGAAAAGGAATTTGTTGAATTTTCTTTTCAGGATAAATAGTTTGTACCATTTTTATAAACATTTCTTCTGTATAAGAAATTATTTCTTCTTGAGTAGTGAAAGATATTTCGTAATCAAGTTGTGTGAATTCTGGTTGACGATCTCCTCGTGTGTCTTCATCACGCATACATTTTGCAATTTGAAAATATTTTTCAAAACCAGCTACCATCGCGAGTTGTTTGAATTGTTGTGGTGACTGAGGAAGTACATAAAAATTACCTGGTTCTAGGCGTGATGGTACAAGGTATTCACGACTTCCTTCCGGTGTACCTTTTGTCATTATTGGAGTTTCTATATCTAAGAAACCATTATCATGCATGTATTGTCGGAAAAAAGTGACGATCTTATCACGCATGCGAATATTTTTTTGCATTCTTTCTGTACGAAGATCGAGATATTTATATTTCATTCTGAGGTCTTCATTGATCCCAGCAGTATTTTCATTTACTTGGAAAGGAGTGGTTTTTGCTTCATTCAAAACTTCTATTTGTAAAACCTCAAGCTCAATTTTTCCATTTTGCATGTCTTTGTTTACATTTTTTTCAGGACGAGCGTTTACTTTTGCATTTATTTTCAAAACCCATTCAGGACGAATTTCTTTTGCTAAATTTATAGCTTCACTATTTGGTAATGTTACACATTGTATCTTACCTGTTATGTCACGCATATCAAAAAAGACCATTTTACCTTGATCACGACGCACATCTACCCAACCAGCTATAACGACTTCTTTATCGATATTTTGCCCTAAATCTTTAATATAAATTCTATTTTGCATAGATTAAATTTAACATAAAATGTTATAAAAACCAATGATGCATTTTATTATATTTTTACTCCAATCCTTTCTTTAACTTCTTCTATTTTCTTTGAAGCGATAGTTTTTGCTTTTAGAGAGCCAGATTTCAGTATTTCAAATGCTTTAGGTATATCTTTTTCTAATTCCTTTCTTTTTTCACGAAGTGGAGCGATGAATTTTTCTAAATCTTCAATAAGAATTTCTTTTAAAGCTTTATACTTACCTTCATTTTCTTTGTATATTTCTTTTAGTTCATTTTCATGGCGAATTAATTTATGAATTTCATAAATATTTTTTGGAATTCCTGTACCAGAATCTGTAACAATACTCATCACGCATTTTTTAATTTCTTCATATTCAGCAAAAAGCGGAATTGTGTTTTTGTAACTCTTAGACATTTTTTGTCCATCTGTTCCAGGAACAGTGGCTACTTCTTTCATAATCAATTCTTTTGGAAGTTTAAAAATTTCTCCATATGTATTATTAAATTTTTCAGCAACATCACGAGTTATTTCTACGTGTTGTTTTTGATCAGCTCCAACAGGAACTATGTCTGGGCTATAAAGCAAAATATCAGAGGCCATAAGCATTGGATAATTAAATGTTCCAACTATTATATCTTTATTTTTTGCTTCTGCATCTTTGAAAGCATGTGCACGCATAAGATATGGCATCGTTGTAATGGTATCGAAAATCCAACATAGTTCTGTATGTTCAGAAATATCTGATTGTTTAAAAATCGTAACTTTTTTAGGATCAAGGCCAATAGCTAAATAATCGAGTAGAATTCCAGTGATATTATCCTGCATTTCTTTTGCATTGTGAATAAAATTCAGCGCATGATAATCAGCAATCATAATATACGCTTCATATTCATTTTGAAGGTCTACAAATTGCTTCATTGCTCCAAAATAATTACCAATATGTGGAGCTCCTGTAGGCTTTACGCCAGATAATAATACTTTTTTAGACATGACAATATAATATCATATTTCAATATTTTCAGCACAGGCATTTTTACCAGTTTAATAACAGGTTATCGACATTTTTGATTTCGGGGTTTTTTGAGATATGTTAAAATGTTTCCATGTCCAAAATAAAGAGAAATGAAATTCGTGTTCCTCCACAAAGTATTGATTCAGAAAAAGCTGTACTTGGATCTATTCTTTTACGTAAAGATGCACTCAATGAAATCGAAGATGCAATAAATGCAGATTCTTTTTATGTAGAAAAACATAAAATACTTTTTGAAACAATGCTCGAACTCGTATCACGAAATGAACCTATTGATATGCTTTCTCTTTCTACAAAACTTTCTGAAAAGAAAATGCTCGAAGCTGTAGGAGGAAATAAATATCTCGCAGATATAGTAAACAGTGTTCCTTCTTCTACTAATGCTCGTTATTACGCAGAGATCGTGCAGAAAAAATATATTTTGCGTTCACTTATTGATTCTGCGGATTATATTTCTGAACTTGCTTTTGATGAGAACGATGAACATATGGACGAAATTCTCGACCAAGCAGAAAAAAGAATTTTTAGTGTCGTTTCATCACCAAAGAATCAAAAATTCGTCGCCTTGAAAGATGCATTACCAGAAGCATGGGAAAGATTTGAAAAATTACAAGAACACAAAGGTATGCTTCGCGGGTTGCCGACTGGTTTTCGAGATTTGGACAATATTTTATCTGGTTTTCAAAAACAAGATCTCATTATTCTCGCAGCTCGTCCTTCCGTCGGTAAGACAACTCTCGCTCTTGATATAGCTCGTATGGCTGCAACAGTACACAATAAATCTGTAGGTATCTTCTCTCTTGAAATGTCCACACAACAATTGATCGATAGAATGCTTTCTGCAGAATCAAAAGTAAATGCATGGAAACTTCGTACGGGAGGAGTTTCTAGTGATAGTGATTTCTCATTAATCCGAGATTCTATTGATAGACTTTCAAAAGCACAAATTCATATTGATGATAAATCTGCGAACACTATCGTAGGTATGAAAGCTGCAGCTCGTAGACTTAAAGCAGAAAAAGGTCTCGACCTTATCGTTGTTGACTACTTGCAGCTTATGTCTACATCAAAAAGTTATGACAATATGGTAAACCAAGTCACAGAAATATCTCGTTCCCTTAAAGCTCTTGCTAAAGAGCTCGATGTTCCAGTGCTTGCCCTTTCACAGCTTTCTCGTGCTGTGGAAGCTCGTGGAGGTAAACCTCGTCTTTCAGACCTTCGTGACTCAGGATCTATCGAGCAGGACGCCGACGTTGTTATGTTTATTCACCGTGAAGATAAAGGTAAAGATGAATCAGAACGCACAAATATCGCTGAAATATTAATCGAGAAACACCGTAATGGACCGACAGGAAAAGTTGATTTGTATTTCGATGATAAGACAAGTTCATTCCTTAATCTTGAAAAAAGTAATCTTAGTGAATTTTCTAGTACAAAAGCTGATAGTGCACTCGATGAATTTTAATTTTTATGGACAGTATCGATAAATTAGCAGAATACTTTAAAGAATTCCCTGGAATCGGTGAAAGACAAGCAAAAAGATTTGTGTATTTTCTTATGTCTCGTAATTCAAATTATTCAGAAAATTTATCGAGGCTTATAACCGATTTAAAAAAAGAAATTGCACAATGTAAAGAATGTTTTAGATTTTTTAATTTAAATAAAATAAATCATAGTTTAATTTGTGAACTTTGTAGTGATCCAAGAAGAGATGATACTACCCTACTCATCGTAGAAAAAGATTCTGATTTGGAAAGTGTAAGAAAAAGTAGACTTTATAATGGAATGTATTTTGTTTTAGGTGGGCTCGTACCAATTATTGAAAAGAACACTCCGAGCCAAGTGCGACTAGGTGAACTCAAAGAAAAAATAAAAGGTAAAAATTTAAAAGAAATAATTTTAGCTTTTTCAATATCTCCTCAAGGCGACCATACTGATTTTTATATCAGAAGCCAGCTCAAAGATATCTGTGATCCACTAAATATAAAAATATCTTCTCTCGGCCGTGGACTCTCGACTGGTACAGAAATAGAATATTCCGACAACGAAACCATCAAAAACGCCCTAAAAAATAGGCAATAAAAAACCCACCGAAGTAGATTTTCTACTGGTGGGTATTTTTTTAAAAACCAAACCATAAACGTATAAAATGAATAACTGAAACATTGTTATGTTTTGCGGCAGTAACAAAAAATATTACCAACAAAACAACAACTAGTACTTGTGCTATTCTTCCGTTACGTTTTGCAATGTAATTTTGCTCAGATTGGCTCTTTTTTGATACAACCTTATAAAACAATATGATGATTGTAATAAACAATATCATACCGACAATACCGGGAAGTACCATTTTGGGTTCAAGCATAAACATAAGTGCAACTATACCAGTTGCGATTGTAGCTATAAAAGCTAAGTAAATTTTTACTGCTGTGTTCATTTTTTTTGTTTTTAGTTGTTAGACATTTATTGAGTTACCTATATTCCCATAAAGAAACAAAGGAAACCCAACAAATTTAACTAAAACAATAAATATATAAAAGAACTTATTACTGAATAAAGTATAGCATACTAATATTAAAAAGTCAAGTATATTTTGATACTAAAAAATCCCTCATTGCTGAAGGATTTTTTAGTTGATTGATAGTATTTTAACTTTAAAGAATGGTTGACGGTGACCGTTGCGGCGTAGGTAGCGGGATTTTTGTTTATATTTAACAACGAGGATTTTGCGTGCACGTCCGATTTCTGAGATCTCAGCTTCTACTTTCGCGCCATCGATAAAAGGCATACCGATAGTTGTATCTTTGCCATTATCAACAAGGAGAACTTTATCAAAAGAGACTTTGTCACCTTTTGCAAATTCACCCTTTATTTTCTCAATAGAAACAGTATCGCCTTTAGCGACTTTGTACTGTTTTCCACCTGTTTTTATGACTGCGAATTCCATAAGGACAATAATATACTAAAATTTTAATAAATGCAAGCCCTTTTATTTGGTTATAAAATAAGCCAATGATATAATAAATTTATGATTTCAAAATATCGTTATAACAATGTTGATTGGATAGATGTCCAATCTCCTACGAAAGAAGAAGTTTATTCATTAGTAGAAGAATACTCAATTCCAGCAATAATAACCGAAGAATTAATAACAGAGACAGTCCGTTCAAAAGTCGATTTATATGACAATTTGATCTATTTAGTCCTTCATTTCCCTGTAACTCGCACTAAGAATAAAGACCAATCCGAACAAGAAATAGACTTTATTGTAGGTAAAAATTTCCTTATAACTATTCACTATGAACTTATAAACCCGCTTCACGAATTTTTCAAAAAATTTGAAGTTCGAGCCCTTTTAAATAAAAAAGCAAAAGATGAACACGCGGGACATCTCTTCTACCACATCATCAAAGAGCTTTATAGAAATGTAAATCAGAATTTAGAAATGATAAATCCTGATCTAAAGAAAATTGAAAAGAATATTTTCGAAGGAAAAGAAAAAGATACAGTAAAAATAATCTCTGAAGTAAATAGAAAATTACTCAACTTCAAACAAGCAATGCGACACCATTATGAAGCATTGAAATCTTTCGAATCTGCGGGTAAAAAATTCTTTGAACCAGAATTCTCTTTCCAACTTGAAGCAATAATCGGTGAATACAATAAAATAAAAAATGCTATGGATTCACACAAAGAAGTCATTACTGATTTGCGCGAGACAAATGATTCCCTTCTTGCAAATAAAACCAACGAAACAATGAAAATCCTTACTATTATTACATTTATGATCTCACCAGTAACGGTTATTTCAAGCATATTTATGATGAATACTGATTTTATACTTATCCAGGGCGTAAGTGAGTTTTATATTGTGCTCGGAGCTATGCTTTTGACTAGTATCATCACTTTTATTTTCTTTAAAATGAAAAAATGGCTTTAAAATTTTATAATACTTTAACTAAAGAAAAAGAAGAATTTATTCCGATAGATCCGGAAGATGTACGGATGTATACGTGTGGACCCACAGTATACGATTATGTGACGATTGGTAATTGGAGAACATATACTCTTGGAGACATATCTTATCGAGTACTTGCTTTTAATGGTTACAACATAAGTTATGTTATGAATATAACTGATGTTGGGCATCTAACAGGAGATAATCTTGGGGATGCAGATACAGGTGAAGATAGAATGGAGAAAGCGAAAAAACGAGAAGGTAAAACTGCTTGGAATATTGCTGATTATTATAGTCAGGATTTTAAGGAAGGTTATAAAAAACTTAACCTAGTATTTCCTAAAGTATTTGCTAAAGCTACTGAACATATTAAAGAACAAATTGAATTAGTAGAAAAATTAATAGATAAAAAATTAGCATATAAAATTGATGACGGTATCTATTTTGATACATTGGCTTACGAAAAAAAAGGCTATAGATATGGAGAACTTTCTAATTTAAATCAAATTAAAGAAGGTGCTCGTGTAGAAATTAATTTTCAAAAGAAAAACCCTAGAGATTTTGCACTTTGGAAATTTAGTCCTGAAAATGAAAAACGTGACATGGAATGGCTTAGTCCATGGGGATTAGGCTTCCCTGGTTGGCATATAGAATGTTCAGCGATGAGTATGAAATATCTAGGACCTAAATTTGATTTACATTTAGGAGGTGAAGATTTAAAAAGTACTCATCATCCCAATGAAATTGCACAATCTCAAGGAGCTACTGATGAATTTCCTTTTGTAAAATATTGGCTTCATGGAGCATTTTTACAAGTAAATGGTGGACGAATGGGGAAAAGCCTTAATAATGCTTATACTTTACATGATATAGAAAGCAAAAAAATAGATCTTTTAGCCCTTAGATATTTTTATATGACGAGTCACTATAGATCTAGCCTTAATTTTACATGGGAAGCTTTGGAAGCATCAGAAAATGCTCTTAATAAACTCTATATGGAATATGATCACTACGCCGAAGTTACAGAAAATAATAACTCAATAAGTCAAAAATATATAGATAAATTTACTGATGCTATAAATAATGATTTAAATATGCCGCAAGCTTTAGCTGTAGTTTGGGAAATGGTAAAAGATAATAGCGTAACTAAAGAGGATAAAAAAAATACACTAGATTTATTTGATAATATACTTGGTTTTAAATTTAAACAAAAGAAACCTGAAAATAAAAATAATATTAGTGAGGAAATTAAGATTTTAATTGAAAAAAGAGATAAGGCTCGCGAAGAAAAAGACTGGCAGCTTTCTGATAAAATCAGAGATACCCTAGTGAAACAAGGTTATGAAGTATTAGACACTGCCAATAAAACACTAGTAAAAAAAATAAAATAGCATTATCCATTTTGGATAATGCTATTTAAATAAAACTTAAATTATTACTGGCAGCCTGCACAATCACAGCAGGCAAACCTTGGATCTGCCGGCCAAAATTTTTCATTTACTTCACCGAAGGATTCTTTCATAAAACCACGAGTATTATTAAGATACAGTGGTTCAAGTTCTATATTTTCTTCATCGGTGTTTGTTGGAGTATGATGTATAAAAAAACCAGCAACTTCCGAGCATAATTTACTGTAGTTGCGGGTATGTAAAAGATGTGCATGCCAAATGTCATCAACAAGTTTAGACATAGGAATTCTATTTCCTGCATATTTGATGTTCAAGAATAAGAATTTTTTATATTCATATTCTATTTCTTCAGCATCTTCCAGATTGTAAGACATTCTCTTAACAAGAAAATCTTTAACTCTGGATAGATCCCAAGACAACAGCTTGTTCCATAGAAGCGAATCTTTGTCATTCTTTAATTTTAAAGAATGTTTTCCTTTAATCAGTGTATCTGTATTCATTGTATTAATTCCAGACCTGCGTATGCAGATTTTCCTGTCCTTAGGCAGGGATTTTAAAACTGGATTGTTAAAAAACTATTTATGTTTAAATATTAACATTATCTAAAAAAATGTCAAACATAAATTTGAAAAAATATTCTATAATTTAAGCTTCTTGTAATTCCATCCAAAAAGTTGAACCTTTATTCATACCCTCGGAATCAACTCCAACTTTTCCGTTGTGGCCTTCTTCGATGATTTTCTTTGCAAGATATAAACCAAGACCAGAACCTCCAGCATTCATTTTTCCTCCTTCAGCACGAGCAAATTTTTGGAAAAGCTTTGCTTTTATTTCTGGTGTCATACCCATTCCAGTATCTTTTATAGATAAACGAATAGTTTTTTCATTTTTAGAAAGTAAAACATTTATACTTCCCTCTTTTGTGTATTTTATAGAGTTGTCTATGAAGTTCAAAATAACTTGTCGGATTTTTTCCATGTCTCCATTTACTGTGTATGGGGATTTTTTATCTGTTTCAAAAGTTAATTTCAAACCTTTCTTTTCTGCTGTTACAGATAAATCTTTTGCCAAGTCAGCACTCGCTTTTTCAAAATCAAAAGGAACTTTCACATATTGCATTCCTCCTTGTTCTATTTTAGAAACATTAAGCAAATCCTCAACAGTTAAAGACAAATGACGACTTGATTGATAAACACGATCTATTGCTTCATGCTGTTTGTCGCTTATTTCACCAAAGGATCCATCAAGTAACATAGAAGTATAACCAATAATAGCTGTAAGCGGACTTCGAAGTTGATGTGAAGCGAGAGAAAGGAATTCTGTTTTTAATTTATCAAGAGACTGCAATTTTTCATTCGCATCTTCAAGTTTTAAATTAGTATTTTCTAAACGCATTTTCGAACTCTCTAAATCTATAGAAAGTTTTTCAATTTTTAATCGTTGATCAGATTCACGTTTTAAGTTTCTAAATAAAATTATACTAATACCTAAACTAAACAACAAAGTTAATATCGTTAAGAATCTATCAGTTTCACCATTTACGAACAAGAGTTGACCTGCTATTAATATAACCAAACCAATAACAAGATAATGAGTTCCTATTATTTTAAAATTAAAAATATCTAACTCAAAAACAGAATAAATAATAGCAATAAGAAGTACTGGTAATAAAAACAAACTATATAAGTTAATTTCATAATATCCAGTGTTTGAAGCTATGTATTCAGTAAGACCGAAAGTAGTAAGAAACAAAAATATAGAACCTAAAACTATTAAAGTTTCTTTTTTAACCTCTTTTGCTTCTTTTTTAATGAAAGGTATGAACATTTGTATAAATATATATAACAATAAAATCCCTTCAATTATTAATTTATAATTCCCTAAAAAATTATTATTAGTTGCTTCACATATTGATTGATTAAAACCTAATACAGAATTTTTTGTAATAGTTATATAAAAAGCTGGTAATGTGAATAAAAATAATATAGTTTTAAATAACTTAGAAATGTCTTCTTTTTTAATAAAAATTAAAACAAAATAAAATCCTAAAACATAAAAAACAATTTCCATGTAATCCAAAAATGACCATAAAGAATATATTAAATCTGATCTATTTGAAGTCCAAATTATTAAATCTCCCAAAAGCCAAAAACAAAAAACAATAATAAAAGTTAAAAACACTTTGGAGAATAAATTAAATTTTGCTTTAAAAAAAACAAATATACCCAAAGTAATTGATAAAATAATAGGTACAATATGCGAATAAGAAGCTATTGTTCTTGTTGCCTGAGTAGATGCTTCAAAACAAGTTGAAATAATGTTTGTCATTTTTATATATTAATTAATATTATCATAATAATACCAATATTCATCAGATTCTATGTCTGTTGGCTCTATTGGCACTATCAAAGGTTTAACGCCTGTTAAATTTATTATTTTTTCGAAAGCAGGTAAGATTATATCTTTAGTAAATCCTTTTTCGTTACCGTCTAAAAGAAAATTTTCAAACAAAATACCATTACACACAAAAAGTAAGAAAAAATTAAAATAATAGTTAGCGGGAATATTACCGTTATTTTTAAACCAATCTGAGACCTCCAAAAAGCTAATATTCTCATCTAATTTATGTTTTTTAAATAAATTTCTATGAAAAAGAGTCAGCGGTTCATCAGATAAAGTTACTATATCTATTAATTTTTTACCATTTGATTTGTTAAAATCAATAACATTTAAATAATCTTTTTTTTCACCTCCATTTTTCCCAACACCATTATATGAAACAATTTTACCTAAAAAATATTTAAATTGATTTTCTGGTGTGAACTTATCATTGTGATATTCAAAAAAAGTAGGGTGAAGATCATTTTCATTAGCAAGTGATATAAACCTTTTACTTTCATAATTAGGTGTTGCTATATTTCTATTTAGAACCCCACATTTTTTATTTTTTAAAACTTCAGGTATATCACCCTTTAATAATTCATTTATTTTTGCTACAAGCACAGGGTCTTTCTGTCTTTCTTCTAAAAGCCTGAGTGCTTCAGAAAGTGGTGTATAAACAATCTGATTAAAAATATTTCTGTCTTCCATTATTGTATTGTAATCACCGATTGAAATTGTCATTTTAATTTATTATATTAGGCGTAATTATATTTGATTCAGGTAAAACACAAGTTCCATCAGAAATATCTGATTCAGTACATTCAGTTTTTATACACACGCCATTGTTTAAACTACAAAAATCTGTACAGTCTTCATTTGTACATTGATTAAAATCTTTCGCTTTAAGTGTATAAATATTGTAATAAGAAAGATTATTAGGAGGACAATTATCAGCGATGGAACAATCTCTATAAAAACAAGTCTGAGTAGTTGGATCACATTTAGTTTCAACTATAAAGTTATAATCTTTTCTAAAATAGAAGAAGTAAAAAGAAACAAAAATAGAAATTAAACACCCAAACAATATAACCAACAAAAATAAATTATTCTTGTTATTATCATTTTTTATCATGTATAAATGATAACATAAAATAAGTAAATAAAAAGCCCTTGCTGTTATTTGCAAGGGCTTTAAAAGGATTTTAAACATTGATTAATTTTAGAGCTCCAAATACTGCTGGTGCCCAAAGAAGATTACCTATTACTGTACTCAGTGTTAGAATTCTCCAATCTCTTTTTGTCATACCATCAAATTTAGTTGATTTTCTAAACCACAAGGTGGCAAAGAATGGATCATAAAATGATAATACAATAAAAGTTATTACATAACCCGTACTTGCTAATTTTGCCAGTAATGAAGTTTTGTCTTTACTTGTTTTATCTTTTAAATCTTTAAGTTTTTCAAAACCAAAAATATCTACTTTAGTTTTGTCATATAAAAATATTAAAAAATAATTTATTCCGAAAGAAAGAATTAACATAACTACAAAACCCCATTTTAATCCTAAATGATAAATTGCAAACGGGTACAATAGATAATCAAAAGTGTAAGCGCTAATTTTAGTAGCAAAAACACCACCAAGGAAAATTCCTAATCTGTTAATAAAAGATTTATTTTTCATATTTCTATATTATTTAAATTTAAAGAACTATATTAAGTATAGCAGATAATATGCTATTTGTCAATAGCTACCTAGATCAATATTAAAAATACTTAATCTTATAAGAGTTTAATAAGTTTCAATAAGAGTTGTTTCCGCATCATATATTATCTTAATTAGTTTATTGTTTTTAAACAAAAAAGTAAAATAAATAAAACCTTCGGGGTTTGTTGCTATATTAATTTCATTAGGCAGGAATTTACGGTTAAATTTTTTTTCAAATACATATTTATCTACTCCTATTTTAATATCCTTGTCTAAAACAATGGAATCTGAATTAATATGAAAAATGAAAGGATCAAAATCTTTTTGATTTTTAATAAATGAAATTTCATCATCATTTTTTGTATTTAAAATAACTAATTTAGTTTTAGTTGAATCATCGTCTTGATGTATTTTGTAATCTTTAATTATTTCATTTGAATAAATAAATATATTTTTAACAGTTTGATAATTTAAATCATTTTTCTCAACTCTATTTATAAAATCATTATCCATGATAATATATTTTTCTTTTTTAATTTCACTAAGAAAATTATTATTTTTAGAATCGTTAGATTTATTAAAAAAAGCAAAAGAAACAAAAATTATAAACCCTAATATCACAATAAATATGTTTTTTTTATTCATGTAATATTTAATAGAAACTTTCTCCATTTCTTCCTATATCTTTAATCTTGCATGATTCATCAAAAGTATACTCAATATATCCGGCAACCAATATTTTTTTAACTTCTTTATCATTTTTTAAAATCTTAATCTCTATCTTATCCGGAATAAGTTGAAGATAATAATCATATTCTTGTCCAAAGAAAAAATCGTAATCAAAACCTTCTGGTGGCCCATCATTCTGTTTTGATTTAAGTAGAGTATCGGCATTACTAACCAGATATCTTTTAAATTTATCTATAAATATATCAGAAAAATAATTAGAAGATTGAAGTAAAAAAACATAAGAATCTATTTTACTATATTTAGGAATATAATATTCTTTAGAATTTAAATCTATTATTTTGTTTTGTGCTTTACTTATTTCTAAGAAATTTGCTTTATACCAAAGTAAAAAACTTCTCGCATTATTCAAACATGATATTTTATGATTATGTTTATTCAATAAAATAATTGAAAACATGGAACTTATAAATAATATCATTATACCAATAGACAAAATATATTTTTTTATATTCTTCATTTTTATTTTGGTCTTACTTCTGTTACGTAATAATTTTTACCATAGTAATCACTTTTACCAGATAAACTATTATCTGAAGTGTTTAAGTAAAATTTGTTTTGTGAACTTGTCCCTTTTTCTATAAATTGAGTACCCGGATCAAAAAAATTATAATATTTCCCTTTATTATCTGTACCTGAACCTGATATAACAACATAATGTTGAGTATTTTCGCTTAAATTTGTTGTTTTATTCTTATTGCTTCTATAAACACCAACAGTTATTGGTTGATCATTCGATAAATATTTATCAATAGTTTCAACACCTAATTTTGCATTAGAATTAGGTACTATTTCATTACTATTATTCATTTGGGCTACAACAATACCATTTTGTCTACTCGGTCTATAACCCACCATTTCTGAGCAAACATCGAAACATCCAGTTGGTCTATCTGGCATTTGAGATTGCCATGCACTTTTATTTAAAACAGTAGCTACATTATTTTGAGAAGAATGTTCTTGTGCTTGACTAGCCTGATTATTCTTAAATAGACTACTTAATGTATTGCTTATAAAATTATTAATGGAATCGACCGCTGTTTTTCCATCTGGATCTGTATATATTATAGGATTATTTCTTGCATATGCATAGCTGTTCATTTGTTGAGGATCTAAAAGATATTCTTTTGGTAAAGTCCAAAATATTGGATCTTCACTAATAAATCTTCCATAATTAGAATTATAATATCTAGCACCCATATAACTTAATCCTGTATCGTCTTTATAATGCCCTCCGTACTGTTTATGTTCACTAAAATTGTTTAATTTATTATTTATTCTAATATTTCCATAAGGATAATAATCAAGAGTTTGTTCTATATTTCCAGTATCGTCTGAGACAATGGTTGAAGAATAAACTTGGTCTGAATTATTATAATGATAAACATCAATCAAATTAGTCAGATCTTTTTCTATGCTTGCTATTAATAAATTTCCAGCATAAATATATTTTATAACGAAACTCCCATCATCTTCATAATATTTATTTGGGTATATTTTTATATCTGTGTTATTTTTTTCATAAACTCTATTACCTGTTTCATCATACAAATAAGAACTAATATTTGTAGATGATGTGGCACTAGATAATTCATTTCTATAATTCCATTTATATATATTTGAATAATCTTTGGTTAAATTTCCATTTTTGTCATATTCATTTTGATTTTTTATTAAATTATTTAAAGAAATTATTGCATGAGGATTTGCGTAAGAAGTTGTTTGATTTCCTAAATAATTATAAATAGTATTCCTTGTCTTAGCTTTTAATGTAAATACTGAACTTAATATATTTCCAATAGCGTCATAGTCAAAACTTTGAATATAATCCTGATTATTTGCTGTATTTGTAGCTAAAGTTTGAGTTAAACGATAAAGGTCATCATAATTATAAGTTATATTTTTAGCTCCATTTGTATTAGAACTATCTATAATATTTAAAATATTACCTATTTTGTCGTAAACATACCACAAATCTTGTAAATGCAAACCTTGGGGATTTATAGTTTCTTTATGGATTAATCGATAAAGTTGAGATTGATCAAAAGTATTATTTGTAGTGATTCCATTACCATAATTTATAACTGAAGGTATTTTATTTTCATTATATTCTATATTTGTTATAAGAATTTTTGAATTATTATTACTATCAAAATAAGTAACTTTTTGTATTAAACCATCTTGATTCAAATCATACAAAACACTGGAATTATCAGGATAAATTATTTTATTTAAAATACCTTGTAAATTATAGCTATTTTCTGTTGTGTAATTTTTACCATTTATAAGTTTATTTTCATTTATTAAATTTCCTAAAGAGTCATAAACATAATTTGCCTGAGATGAACCAGATCTTTTTACGGAACAAAGTAAACCAATACCATTTAAACAATTATCATAAACATAATCTATTCCTTCAAAGTTGGTTATTTTTTTAATTAAATTTTCATCTAAAATATTTTTAATTGGTTCTGTTATTGTATATTCTTTAATAATTCTATTTAATTTGTCGTATTTGTAATAAATAATTTTACCATTGGCGTCAGTTACTTTAGAAAGATTATTATTTGGATCATAGTCATATTTCCAAACACCAAAAGTTGTATCGACTGGATTATGTAAATCTTCAGCTGATACACGATTTCCCAAATTATCATAAGTGAAATTTCTTATATTGCCTAGTGCATCTGTTATTTTAATAAGATTATCGTTTGCGTCATATTCATAATAAGTATCATATGTTTGTCCTTGATTATTTTCTTCTACATTTATCAAATTTCCATATGCATCAACCAAATTTGATTTTATATTTCCCAAAGCATCTATTATTGTTGTTTTAAAACCATCATAAATATTTTGAGTTATTCCTAAAATATTAGTTTTATTTATTATTCTTGAAAGAGTATCGTAGGTATTATAGGTCAATAAATCATTGTTTGATGTTTGAGCAGATTTATTATAATCATAATCAAAATATGGCAAAGATGTAAGGTAAACCCTATTCATGTTGTCGTAAGAAATATCTGAAACAATGTATTTATTTTGAATTCCTGTATATTCCTTTGTTTGTATTGGTTTATTAAAACCATCAAAATATTGATAAATATTTTTTGATAAAGAACTATCAAAATTATCTGTCTCAAAAATTGAAATATTGTTTGGGGTATCTATATATGTAAAAGTTTTTGAAATTACTAATGGATCAGAGGTTGTCTTAGCTTCTACATCTGGAGTTTTTATCATAAGTATTCTACCAATACCATCATAAATGTATTTATTCTCAAAACCATTTTGGTTAAAAATAGATTTAATTTTACCTAGTGCATAATCATAAGAAATATTAGTTTCATGAGAAAGAGCATCTATTATCTTTATAGGGTATAAATTATATGGATCATACGTATAAGAAGTTGTATTTTTTAATGAATCTGTTTCAGAAATTTTATTTCCAAAATTATCATATTTATAAACAAAAGAATTATATACATTTAAAGTTTTTAAAATTTCTTTTTTACTTTCTAATCCTTTAGATAATACACCCAAAGATAAATTATCATAATAGTGTTTTATATCAGAAAATACATTACCATTTTGATCAGTTTTTATTTCTTCAGAAATATTGTATATACCAACACCATCTGTAGCATAATTAAAAGTAGTAGTCTTTTTATCCATTCCAGTATCTGTAAAATTTAAAGGGTCAATTGCTGTAACTTCACCAAAATTTGTACTATTTAATAAATTACCATTTGTAATATCATAAGTATTTTCATTGGCTATAGCTTTATTTGTACCTGAAAAATATTCAGTTATGGTTTGATTTGGATAAACAAAATACCTATCGCTGTTTAATGAGTTAATATGTACATTTTCCCATTTTGTTGTAGTTCTTGTAAGTAAAATATCTGCTGGATCAGTTATGTCTGTTCTATATATCTTGCCTATTTTAGAAAAATTATCATTATATTCATAGTTATTTAAATTACTCGAATCTCCTTGATGATAATAATTTATTTTTTTACTTCCATCAGGTAAAATAGTAGCTACTTTTTCAAAACCAGCAAACTTTCGATCATGATCGTTTGTTGAAAAGTAATACTTTCCATTTATATATTCATAATTTGTAACTGATGAAATATTATTAACCAAATCTGTATTATTTACAGAAACAACTGTATTTATTGTTTGATTATTTTCTCTTGGATTAGCATCTAATATTATTTGTGGTTTATAAGTAAAAGTAGAAACTCCACCAGTAGGTATTGTTATAGAAGACATTAAATCAGGAACTTGTCCATTACCCTTCCAAACTCCATACCAAATATCTGCTGTTGATGGAGGTGTATTTGGGTCTTCAATAAAAGTACTTTCAACCCAATCAGGTAAACCATCCCCATCTACATCATCAATGATATCGTGACGATGTTTTGTTACATATGGACGATAATCATACAAATCAAGGTTTCCATATAAAGCACCTCGATTATAAATATTATATTCTCTATGCCATGGAGTAGTATCACTTCTTGAAACCCAACCATTTCCAGTATTTATGTAAACTGCATTAAAATTATTTCCTCTTGTTTCTATCCAATCGGGTAAACCATCAGCATTAATATCAAACAACGATCCTGCATTTGAATTATAATTTCCAATATAATAACCATAACAACTTGTGGGCGTACAAAAATTAGAAGGTGGTAACATTATCCAAGAAGTATCTTTCTCCCAACCATTTCCAGTATTCAACCAAACATTATTAAATTCACCTGCACCAGTATAAGAACTTATAGTGTCATAAACAGAAGACATAAGCCAATCAGGTAAACCATCACCGTTTAAATCAACTAAAGTTCCATTACGAAAATTATACATACTAGAATTAGGTATACTTCCTGAGTAGCCTAAAGGAGCGTCGTGATATTGCAAAGTTCCATACTGATTTTTTTCTTGATAATAAGGCATAGCCCAATTTAAATTTCTAACCCAACTATGTCCAGTATTTATCCAAACACCTGAATATTCTGTAAAAGCTCCTGGTCCAGAAATTACAGCACCTTGAGTTTCTATCCAATCAGGTAAATTATCTCCATTAATATCTATAAGTTCATTTGAACCTAAAAGTGAAGAACCCCAATCATTACCATTAAAAGTATGCACAGGCATAGCCCAATTTATATCTTTTACCCAACCATGACCATTATTTAAATAAACTCCATAATGATCATAATTATTTACTGTTGTATTGTTATCTATTGATTGAACTACATCAGGAAGACCATCATTATTTACATCTATTAATTTTGCATTATAACGAAAGCTAGTTGAATTAAAAGGATCCCATGTGTCACCAAATCTTAAATAAAAAGAATTACCTTGACTATATGAAGGTGCAGGCCAAACCCATGTTGAATCTAATGCCCAACCATTTCCATTGTTCAACCAAACATTTCCATTTCCACCAGTATTACTTTCAACCCAATCAGGTAAACCATCACCATTTACATCAGTTAACATTACATAATGAAACATATTGTGATCAAGCCTATCAACTAGATATGGAGTTCCGTCAGAATTTACTGGCATCATACTTGTCCACGTAGAATCTTTTACCCAACCATTAGAAGTGCCAAGCCAAACACCATTATAATTTCCATCATCTATTGATGTTTCAACCCAATCAGGTAAACCATCCCCATTTACATCAATAATTTTATTACTTCTTTCAACAGAAGAATTATTATAGCTAACAGTTTTACCTAAAACACTATACTGATTTCCTGAACCGCTTACATGTAAAGGCATCGTCCAATTTGTATCTTGAGAAAATCCCCCACCATAATTTTGCCAAGAAAAAATAGTTGGTGACAAATTTGTCGAAACTCCATTTTCATCATACCCAATTTCTAGAATACTAGAAATTAAAGATCTTTGCCCATTATTACCTAAAATATAATTTATAGAATAAGAATGTCTAATAACACCCAATGTTTTAATTAAAATATTATTGATTCTGTAATTAGTTTTTACCAAAAACCCTGTGCTATTACTTTTGTAAGGAAAAGGGTTAGCTTCTCTTGAAAAAGAAATTTCATATATTCCAGCGTAAGATATAGAATCTAAATAAATTTGCCCATTATCTTTAAAATAATTGTATGTAATAATATTTCCATCAACATCAGTCTCTGAAGAAAGCATCCATTTGTAAACATTGTTTGAATTTGAGGAATCATTTTGTCTTTCATTATTTGAAGATCCATAAGTATATGTATTCCCTGATTTATCTTTTAAGATAAAAACATTGTTTAAAAAAGAATATACATGGAAAGATCCATCGTCGGTTTTTGGAGCAAAATTATTTTGATCTATGGCTGTTAAATCACCATCTATACTGGATAAAAAATCATTACTTGAATACAATTTATCAGTACCATGAATATTTCTTCTTTGAATATATGGAATAGAAATATTCCAACCATACCCTATAGTTGAATCATTGTTTGTGTTTTGTGAATTATATCTTAATACAATTGAAGGAGTTAAATTGTTTATACCTTTAGGTGTTTGAATCGTATAATTATAATTCAAAGCACCTGTCATTTGGTCTACTTCTGGATGAAAAACTGGGTTATTTTTTGGACTAGGAATTTCAATTGAGTCTAGTGCTGAACTTGTTTTTTCTTCTGTAATATTTTCTTCTACTTGTATATCTTTATTGTTATTTACAGACTCTACTTGTTCAGTATTATTTTTAACTTCATCTGAAACAACTTCTTGATCAAGTGATTTTATTTGTATATCTTGATTTATAGACTCTGCGATAATATCAGTTTTACTTTTTTCTTTTATAGAGGAATCATTTAATATTTCTTGAGCAAAAACTAAAAAATTTATTCCAAATAAAAAATAAAAAACCACTAATGTAATTAGTGGTTTTTTAGATCTTATTAAAATATTTTTAGAAAATTTAACAACAGAAATTAAAGTTCTTAATCTAAGTTGAAACGGGTTTTTAAATTTAAAATTTAACCCCTCCATATTTGAGAGTGTATCATTTAATAAAAATGGTTGTCAAAAATTAGTGTTGATAACTATTTATTCAAAATACTCGGGTGTGTTTTGGTTCATATAATCTAGAACTTCACGCATGATAGCAGAAGCACCTATACCGTTTGTTTTTGGTCCAGATTCCATCATTAAAGTAAAAGCATACCTTGGATGGTCGTAAGGGAAAAATCCTATTGCCCAAGAGTTTACTCGATCTTTAGCTACACCGAGCTGAGCGGTACCTGTTTTTGCAGCAACCTTAACATAAGGTACATTCAAGGCAACAGCAGTACCATCTTCTATAACAGCTTGTCTCATACCTTCATGTATTATCTCAAAATAACTTTTTTCTATAGGAACAACTGAATTTTTTATTTCCATATTTTTATCTCCCATAATAAAATGAGGTGTCATCAATATACCCTCATTTGCAATAGCACTTGTTGCCCTTACCATTTGCATAAGAGTAACTTGATAACCATATTGCCCGATAGATGTATGATAAGTATCTCCAACTCTCCAAGGATCACCTTTGAAATTTTTCAATTTCCATTCTGGATTTGGTATAACACCATTTATTTCATCTGGTACATCAACTCCGGTTTTTTTACCAATACCGAACATTGTTGAGTATTTTTCAATATTCAAAATACCTAAACCTTTTTGACCCTCAAAACCACCCCCAATTTCATAAAAATATACATCACTAGATACAGCAATAGCTTTCCTCATATCTACCCAACCGTGAGCTTTCCAGTCTTTAAAAACAGTTTTCTCTTTTGGATTATAAGGGTTCGGTATTGAAATAGAACCAGTTGAAAGAATTTTTTTTAATGGATCAATAATACCTTCTTGTAATGCACCCAATGCAACAAAAGGTTTTACAATGGACCCTGGAGTATACAAACCAGAAAGTGTTCTGTCGAGGAAAACTTTTCTTTTATCAGAAAAATAATTTTTTATAATTTCTTTATCTTTACCTTGTGACAAAACTTCAGAACTATATTCAGGATAACTTACACTGGAAATAATTTCTCCATTTGTAACATCCATTATTACTCCTGCTCCACCCTTAAAATAGACTTTTTCAGAAAGATTTTTTATAGAATCAAAAAGTTTAGATTGAATACGAGAATCAATAGATAATACTAAATCCTCTCCTCTTTTTGGGGCATTTATAACATTCTCTGAGAATACGGTACCATGTACGTCATTTTCAATAATTTTCACTCCATTTATACCTTGTAATTTATCATTGTATTGTTTTTCTATACCATCTTTACCTAAAAATTCTTGTTTCCAATAACGACCTGATTTATCTTTGGCTGGATAAGATACATAACCTAAAACGTGAGAGAAACCAGGTGATAAGTAGGAACGAGTAGAAAAATCGCCTTGTCCTTCTTGTTTTACATTCCAAACTAATTCTTTTTTATTACGATCATAAATAATCCCTCTATCTGCAAAAAGTATATCTTTATCTAATGTATTATTTTCACTTCTTTTTAAATAAGCATCTCCTTTAGATATTTGTAAATAACTAAGACGACTTAAAAATAAAATTCCAAAAATTAAAAAAAATACAGAAATAATCCAAATAGAACTTTTTGAAACTGGTGTTTCTATGCGGCCTTCAAATTGTTGAGTGTCAAAATGTTGAATATTTTCTGAATCAAGAAATATCTCATCTGGTTCTACATATGAATTTAAACTCTTTATTTTGTTTTTTCTAAGTATTCTTTTTATCATTTTATCTATAAAACTTTAATTTCTTTTTTAAAAAATACCCAACACAAACAACACAAAAAGCTACCACGCTAGATGTAAATACAAAATTAAAAAATCTACTTAATTCTGTACCATAAAAAATATCCATTAAAAAAAATATTATTACTCCTTCAAAAAAAGATTCGAAAAATAAAACACCGCAAATAAGCATTACAAATGAAACCCAAAATGGCAGAAAAAGACAGGAAAATAAAAGGATTAAAATACTCAAAATTCTCAATTTCATACTCTAATACTACACTTTTAAATAGAAAAAACAAAATTATTCTTTAGAAGAATCTTTGCCAAAGAAAACGCAAGAGAAATAAAATAACAAAGAAAGAAACTACATAAAAAACTATTTTATATTTAAATATAAAACCGAACAATTTTACAAAGAATAATTGCACATATTTAAATGGTTTTTGAATACTAGGTTTCTTTAAAAAAGAAGTTTCTGTTTTTTTATTTGAAACATTTGAAAGATTTTTTATATCTTTGTTTATTTCTACTTCTTTTTTTGTTAAATTATTTTCTACTCCATTTCTAAAACCTTCTGTAAGATTTGCAGTAGCTATCAACGGTTTTGCTATTACGTCTGGCGTATTTTCTTTTATTTTATTTGCAATATTTGATATTTGATCACCGGTAGTAGAAGTATTTTGATTTGAAGTGTCTGCTGTGTTTTTGTTTGTAGTATCCGAAACTATTTTTTTATTTACTGTACGCTTACTATGCTCGGATTCATTTTCATTTAAATACACATCTTCATATTTTCCAGCACTTATTGTGAATTTAGAACTTTCAATTTTAGCAAAAATATCATGGTCTCCAGCATTAACATTCCAATTTATAGCTACTTGAGCAACGCTACTAGGTGCTGCAATGAAATTCTTTTTACCCAACAAAACATTATTATCAAAAAACAAAACAGAACCAGAAAGTTCTCTTTTATCTGAATTAAAAACAAGAGTATAAATCTTTATTTTATCCCCTTCTTCAAATGGATCTTTTGAATACCAGATATTTGAAGGAATAAAACCAGTAGTCGAAGGATTTTGTGCGAAAATAATTTTATTTCCAAAAGATAAAAAACAAAGTAAAACTAAAAATAATATTTTGAATTTTTTCATTATTTAATTATACTCCTTCTTCCTTTAATTTTTCAATAAGTTCTATTGCTTTTTTACTCAATTTTGTTGGTTTTTTAATTTTTATATTTACATACAAATCCCCCGTCTTTCCATTTTTTACAGCTTCACCCATAGAACTAATTCGTATATTTTCTCCACTCAAAATTCCAGATGGAATATTTACTTTTATTTCTGTATCTTTTTTAAAAACTCCAGCCCCTTTACAATTGTCACATTTTGCTTCTGGTATTTCCCCTTCCCCTAAACATTCATCACAAAGCCTGACGCTTGATATTGAACCAAGAAATGATTTTTTTATTTCACGCACTTGGCCTTGCCCATTACATTTTTTACAAGTGTGCATTTTTGATCCTGGTTTTGCTCCATTTCCATTACATATTTCACAATTAGATACTTTATTTATTGAAATTCTTTTTTCAACGCCAAGCAAAGCATCAGTGAAAGAAATTTGCATTTCTGTTGAAATATCTCTACCTCTTCTGTTTTCTTGTCTACCTCCACTCATACCACCACCAAAAAAATCTGAGAATATATCATTCAAATTTCCAAAATCAAATTCTGCTCCACCACCATTTTGAAAACCAGAAAAATCAAAACCACCAAAGCCTTGTCCTCCTTGATATTGTTGACCTCCTCCAAAATTTTGATAACCTGCTCCAAATTGGTCGTACTGAGCACGCTTTTTATCATCAGAAAGAGTTTGATAAGCTTCATTTACCTCTTTAAACTTAGCCTCATCGCCATCTTTTTTGTCTGGATGATATTTATGTGCAAGCTTTCTGAAAGCAAGTTTTATTTCCTCTTTTGAAGCGTTTTTATTAACTCCAAGTAAATTGTAGTAATCTTTTGACATATTATTTAGAATGCTATTATAGCAAATTTTAGCTAAAAATCAAAAACTATTCTTCGAGAATTTTACGTAAAACTTCTTCAGGAACTTCTTTGATTGGTTCTATTTTTACTTCTTCTTTTTTAATTTCAGGTTGAGGCGGATTGATACTAGAAACAAAATTTTTAAATTTATTTAAATCTTCAGTACTTGCACTTTTGTCTTTTATAAAATTATTATTATTTATATTTGCTGGTTCTTTTTTTAAAGCATTTAGAGATATAGGTGCTGGAACTTCTGGTATTTTTACTGGTTCAGGTTTTACTACTTCTTTTTCTTTTTCAGAAAGAGCTTTATTAAGAAGAGTTTTTAATGAAAGATTTTCAATAATTTTTGGTTGTATTGGAGCTTGAACTGGAGCAGGCTTTACAGGTTCTATATTTTTTGTAAATATTTTTTTAATAAAAGGTGCTTTTGGAATTTCTTTATTTACTTGGGGTATTGAAATAGGTTTTTCTATTTTATTTATTGGTGCACTTGGTTGAGTTCTTTGTATTACAATTTCCCCTGTTTT
>Ga0268298_10001632_pt1 | contig 25933 bp, 21 predicted proteins | sample WWTPWeurt_MetaG_FD_194462 | JGI IMG/M metagenome (GOLD analysis project Ga0268298, IMG submission 194462) | Activated sludge microbial communities from WWTP in Nijmegen, Gelderland, Netherland - WWTP Weurt | ecosystem: Engineered > WWTP > Aerobic digester > Activated sludge | place...
GCGCGCCGGGCTTGCCGTTCCACAGCCCCAGCATGTGGCGCGCGATGCGCGACCAGGGCTCGCCTTCGCGCGCCTCGCGCTCCATGTAGTCGACCATCGCGGCCTCGACCTGCTCGCGCGTGCGCTCTATGGATTCCGCGCCGAGGAAACGTGAATCCCACTCGGCCAGCAGCCAAGGGTGGTGATAGGCCTCGCGGCCGACCATCACGCCCTGCATGCCCGCCTCGAACAGCGATTCGATCTGCGCATTGCTCGTGACGCCGCCGTTGAGCGCGAAGCGCAGCGCCGGAAAGTCGTTCTGCAGCCGCGTCACGAACTCGTAGCGCAGCGGCGGCACTTCGCGGTTCTCCTTGGGGCTCAGGCCCTGCAGCCAGGCATTGCGGGCGTGCACGATGAACACCTCGCAGCCGGCCGCGGCCACCGTGCCGACGAAATCACGCACGAACTCGTAGCTCTCGATGCGGTCGATGCCGATGCGGTGCTTGACGGTCACGGGGATGCTCACCGCATCGCGCATCGCCTTCACGCAATCGGCGACGAGCTGCGGCTCGGCCATCAGGCAGGCACCGAAGGCGCCGCGCTGCACGCGTTCGCTGGGGCAGCCGCAGTTGAGGTTGATCTCGTCGTAGCCCCACTGCGCCGCCAGCTTCGCGCAGCGTGCCAGATCGTCGGGTTCGCTGCCGCCGAGCTGCAGCGCGAGCGGGTGCTCCTCCTCGTGGTAGTCGAGGTGGCGCGGCACGTCGCCATGCAGCAGCGCGCCGCTGGTCACCATCTCGGTATACAGGCGCGTGCGGTGGGTCAGCAGGCGGTGGAAGAAGCGGCAGTGCCGGTCCGTCCAGTCCATCATCGGCGCCACGCTGAGGCGCCAGGGCGAAGTCATCGGGAGAGTCTGCGGGCCAGGGAGGCCCGCATTCTCTCAGGCTCGCCGCTTGGGCAGCTGGCCGAGCGCCGGGCCGCTCCCAAGCCGGCCAGCATCCCCTCGGGGGATCGTCCGGTGTACCCGCCGGACGAGGGGCAGACGTTCCCTCAGCGATCCCAGTGGCCGGGGCGCTCGCGCCAGCCGCGCCCGTCGCGCTGCCATTCGTGCGGCACCCAGCGATGGCCGGGGCGCGGCGCTTCCCAGTGCCCACCGATCCACATGTGACGGTTGGCGCGCCAGGTCCAGTAGCCGCCGATCCACAACCAGCCGACCACCGGCGGCGGCGGCGCATATTCGACCTGCGGCGGCGGCGGCGCCACGGCCACCGGTTCGCCGTAGTAGCCATAGGGCGCCGGCGCGACCACGCAGCCGGCCAGCGTGAGGCTCGCGGCGCAGGCCGCACCGAGAACCAGGGAACGGAAAGAAGCGGCCTTCATGGCGGGCTCCTCGGCAGTGGATTCACCACCGCAACGCGGCAGCGTGCCGCGTCGTGCACGCGTGCGGGCGCGCTTTACGTCGGCGACACAGTCGTGTCCGACGCGTCAGCGCCGCGGTCGCGCCCGGCGATGCGTGCGATGTCGTCGGCGAAACGCGGCCACAGCGGCTGCGGCAGGTCGTGGCCCATGCCGGGAATCAGGTCGAGCGTGGCGGCCGGGATCAGCCGCGCCAGCTCGCGCCCCGCCTCCACCGGCACGAGCGGATCGGCCAGGCCGTGGATCACCATGGTCGGCGCGCGGATGCCGGCGAGCAGCGCCGTGCGGTCGCCGTCGGCGAGGATGGCGGCCAGCTGGCGCGCGGTGGCGGCCGGCCGGTAGGCGCGCCGCACCGAGGCCGAGAGCCGCTCGCGCAGCACCTCGTTCTCGGTCGGGAAGCCCGGGCTGCCGATCACGCCGTAGATGTGCATGAAGTGGTCGACGATGCGCTCGTGGCTGTGCGGATCCTGCGGCCGCGAGAGCAGCGCCATGCGCACCTTCCAGCCCGGCTGCGGCAGCTGGCGCGCGCCGCTGGTGGTCATCATCAGCGTCAGGCTGCGCACGCGCTGCGGATGCCGCGCCGCGAGGTGCTGCGCCACCATGCCGCCCATCGAGGCGCCACAGACATGCGCGCTTTCGAAGCCGAGTGCCGCGATCAGGGCCGCGCTGTCGTCGGCGAGCTCGGCGAGCCGGTAGGGGCTCGCCACCGGCAGGCCCATGGTGTGGCGCAGCGCGGCGGCGGCGAGGTTGGGCACGCCCAGCGAGTCGAAGCGCTGCGACAGGCCGACGTCGCGGTTGTCGAAGCGGATGACGCGAAAGCCGCGCGCCACCAGCAGATCGACCAGCCCCTCGGGCCAGGCCACCAGCTGCATGCCCAGGCCCATGATCATCAGCAGCGGCTCGCCGTCGGGCGGGCCGCGGTCGTCGACCTCCAGGGCGATGCCGTTGGCGCTGACCTGCATCAGGTGGCTTGTTTCGCCTCGGCGTGAGGCGTGCGGAAGAACCAACGCCGCGCGCCGTGCGGCTCGAAGGGCTTCCAGTGGCCGGCGGGCTGGGCCAGCCGGTCGGCCACCGCGTACAGCGCCAGCGGATTCATGCCCATGCCGACGTGGCTCGCATGCAGCTCGATATTCTCCGCCTGCGGCCCCGGCGCGACCACGCTGCAGCGCCAGGCGACGATGCCGTCGCTGCGCGACCAGATCGAGGTCGTCGGCACCGGCGGCTCGCGGCGCAGCTGCGCCAGCACCTGCGGGTCGTGCACCGACTGGCCGCTGACCAGCTCGAAGAAGCGCCAGGCGTTGGTGGCACGCGGGTGGCCCGTGAAGGGCGTGCCCAGCGTGATCACGCAGCGCACGTGGTCGGGCAGTTCCTTGGCGAGCTCGCGCGCATAGAGGCCGCCCAGGCTCCAGCCGATCAGGCTGACCTTGCGCTCGTGCGCGTTGAACAGGCGCCGCACGTCGTGCGTGCAGCGCTCGAGCACGCCCTGGCGCGGGCCGAAGTTGAAGCCCTGGCCCCAGGGGTGGGTGACGTAGCCGAGGCCGTCGAGGAAGCGCCGCAGCGGCGCGGTGGTGAAGTCGTTCGCGCCGAGGCCGGGGAATACCAGCACCGGGTGGCCGTCGCCGCGCGGCAGCTTGCGCAGCCAGGGCATGCTGGCCAGCAGCGCGGCGTATTCCCACGGCGCGCGGCCTTCGAGGGCGAGCAGCAGCGCGTTGGGCGCGCGCAGATCCTCGAAGTGGAAATGATGGCCGTGGTGCGGGCTCGGATCGGTCTTGAGTCGCAGCATCCGGGGCATGTTAGCGGCTGGCCCGCTTCGCTGTTGGAGCGGCGGCCCTAGGCGTGCGTGTCGCCTTGGAGACAGACTTCTTCTTCGCGGGCGCGGCCTTCCTGCGTGGCGCGGCGGCCTTCTTCGCCGGCGGCGCGGCCGCTTCGGCGGGCGCGCTGGCCGGCAAGCCCTTGAACTCCTCGAAGGCCGTCTCGATCTGCGCGGCGAACTCCGCCACCTCGGGCATGGCGCGCGCGCAGGCCATCACGCCGACGTCGAGCGATTCGTCGTAGCTCTGCACCGTGACGTTGAGCGCCACGCCGTGCACCACGATCGAGGCCGGATGGTTGCTGAGCATCTTCGCCCCGGCCATGAACAGCGGCACCGTCGAGCCCGGCACGTTGGAGACCACGAGGTTGGCCACCGGCGGGATGCGATCGGCCATGCCGGCGCGGCCGTAGACGGCCGTCAGCGCCTCCATCAGCCAGGGCACGCCCATCGAGGGGAAATCGGTGGGCAGCAGATTCTTCACGCTGCCGATGGTGGCCTTCATCGCGGCGCTGGCCGCGAGCACGTGCGCCAGGCGCCGCGCCGGGTCGGCCAGGTGCGTGCCCAGGCTGATGAGCGACATCGAGGCCTGGTTGTTGGCCGCGGTGTCGCCCTTGGCGCGCAGCGAGATCGGCACCGCCGCCACCAGCGACTTGCGCGGCAGCGGCCCGTGCTTGACGAAGTGCCTGCGCAGCGCGCCGCTGATGACGAACAGCAAGGCGTCGTTGAGGCTGGCGCCTTGGCGGCGCCGCGCCGTGTTGAGCTCGGCCAGCGGCAGGCTCACGGTGGCGAAGGCGCGCGTGTCGGAGATGGTGGTGTTCAGGCGCGTGCGCGGCGCCAGGCCGAGGTTGCTGACACTCTTCTTCGCCGGCGCCGCCTCGCCCTTGACGCGCGCCCACATCGAGGCGGCCGTCTCGCCGATCGCGCTGCCGGCCGTCTGCGTGGCCACCTGCGAGATCGCGCCCACCGCCGCCGGCAAGGCCTTGACCAGATTGCCGACCTGGCCGAGCTGGTGCGAGAGCGCGCCGCGCAGCATCTCGGTCATCGCGAGCGAGCCCTTGCGGCGCCGCGCCGGCCGCGCTTGCACCGCGCGCGGCTCGGGGCCGAGATCGAGGATGGCCTGGGCCAGCGCCACCGCCGCCTGCCCGTCGACCGCGGCATGGTGCAGCTGGGTGTAGAGGCCGTAGCGCTTCTCGCCGTTCGGGCCCGGCGCGAGGCCGTCGAAGACGTGGAACTTCCACAGCGGGCGGCTGCGGTCGAGCAGCACCGGATGCAGCTCGCCGACCTGCGCCTCCAGCTCGGCCAGGCCGCTGCCTTCGGGCAGGCTGATGCCGACCACGTGCGCCTCCATGTCGGGCTCGGCATCGACCCAGGCCGGCGCGGCGAGATTGAGCGGCATCCAGGCCAGCTTGCGGCGCAGCGCCGGGGCCAGCGGCAGGCGTGCGGCGATGTGGGCGCGCAGGTCGGCGAGGAAGTCGCCGCGGTAGCTGCGCGGCAGCTCGTAGACGCTCAGCGCGCCGACATGCATCGGCATCTCGGCGGTCTCCAGGTACAGGAAACTCGCGTCCAGCCCCGACAACTGCCTCATCGCTCCTCCGTGCTCTTCTCGCGGCGATGCTAAAGCCCGCGGCCGCAGGGTGCGGCGAGGGAAAGCCCGCTGAAGACCGTCAGAGCCTGCGCTCGCGCAAGGCCAGCAGTTCGTTGCCGGCCAGCGCCGCCAGCACCAGCGCACCGCCCGCGAGCACGCTGGCACTCGGCGCCTCGTTGGCGCCCAGCCAGGCCCACAGCACGCCGAAGATCACTTCGAGCAGGCCGAGCAGCGAGATCTCGGGCGCGCTCAGCGAGCGCGCCACCACCACGGCGAGCAGGCAGGGAATCGCCAGCTGCACGACGCCCAGCAGTGCGAGCAGGCCCAGATCGGCGGCCGTCGCTACGAAGGGCAAGGCCGGCACGACCGTGGCGAGCGCGGAGAGCAGCGCGCCGATCAGCACCGCGGGCAGCATGTCCTGCCGCGCGGCGCCGCGGTTGTGCTGCATCAGCGTCCAGTTCAGCGCCGCGGCGAGCGGCACCGCCAGGCCGATCGCCATGCCCAGCAGCTGGCGCGCATCGGCGCCGCTGACTTCACGCGCGTACATCCAGACGATGCCGGCGCCGGCCAGCACGATCGCGCCCCAGGTGCGCGCGGCCAGGCGGTGGCAGAGCGCGAAGCGCGCCGCCAGTGCGGTGATCAGCGGCGTGAGCGCGATCAGCACCAGCACGTTGGCCACGGTGGTGAGCGTCAGCGCGAGCATGAAGGCGGTGTACATCACGCCCCAGCAGACGCCCGACAGCCACAGCGTGCGGCCGCCCTCGCGCAGCGAGCGCGCGAGCTTCGCCGGGCCGCGCAGCACGCCCAGCAGCAGTGCCATCGCGACGGCGTTGAAGAAGCTGCGCCAGAAGGTGACCTCGAAGCCGCGCGCGGCCTCGATGTGGCGCGACACCACGCCGGCGATGCTCCACATGAGCGTCACCGCGACCATGGTCAGCACCGCGCGGCGGTGCGTCATCGGCATCGGGCAAGCCTCAGGCCGTTTCGCGGCTGGCGCGCTTGCGCTCGTGTTCCTTGAGGTGGCGCTTGCGGATGCGGATCGACTTGGGCGTGATCTCGACCAGCTCGTCGTCGGCGATGAACTCGACCGCATACTCCAGCGTCAGCAGGATGGGCGGCGTGATCTTGATCGCGTCTTCCTTGCCGGAGACGCGGAAGTTGGTCAGCTGCTTGCCACGCACCGGGTTCACCACCAGGTCGTTGTCGCGGCTGTGGATGCCGATCACCATGCCCTCGTAGAGCGGGTCGCCGGCCTTGACGAACATGCGGCCGCGGTCGTCGAGCTTGCCGAGCGCGTAGGTGACGGCCTCGCCGTCGTCCTGGCTGATCAGCACGCCGTTCTTGCGGCCCTCGATCTCGCCCTTGAAGGGCTCGTAGCCGTCGAAGATGTTGCTGATCAGGCCGGTGCCGCGCGTCAGGTTGAGAAACTCGTTCTGGAAGCCGATCAGGCCGCGCGCCGGGATGCGGTACTCGAGGCGCACGCGGCCCATGCCGTCCGGCTCCATGTTGACGAGTTCGGCCTTGCGCTCGCCGAGCGCCTGCATCACGGCGCCCTGGTGCTGGTCTTCCACGTCGGCGGTGACCAGCTCGATCGGCTCGCACTTCTGCCCGTCCACGTCCTTGAACACCACGCGCGGCTTGCTGACGGCCAGCTCGTAGCCTTCGCGGCGCATGTTCTCCAGCAGGATGGTGAGGTGCAGTTCGCCGCGGCCGGAGACCTCGAAGACGCCGTCCTCGTCGGTGTCCTTGACGCGCAGCGCGACGTTGCTCTGCAGCTCGCGGTCGAGGCGGTCCTTGATCTGGCGGCTGGTGACGAACTTGCCCTCGCGGCCGGCCAGCGGGCTGGTGTTGACGCAGAAGTTCATCGTCAGCGTCGGCTCGTCGACCTTCAGCATGGGCAGCGGCACGGGATTCTCGGCGTCGGTCAGCGTCACGCCGATGCCGATGTTCTCGATGCCGTTGACGAGCACGATGTCGCCCGGGCCGGCTTCGCTGGCCTGCTTGCGCTCCAGGCCTTCGAACTTGAGCACCTGGTTGACGCGCGCGGTGAAGGGCTGGCTGTCCGGGCCGTTGTAGACGGCCACCGACTGCATGGGCTTGAGCGTGCCCTGGTTGACACGGCCGATGCCGATGCGGCCGACGTAGCTGGAGTAGTCGAGCGAGCAGATCTGCAACTGCAGCGGATCGGCCGCGCTGCCCTCGTGCGCCGGCACGTGCTGCAGGATGGCGTCGAACAGCGGCGCCATGTCGGTGCCGGTCTCGCCCTGCGTCAGCGTGGCCCAGCCGTTCAGGCCCGAGGCGAAGATCACCGGGAAGTCGAGCTGCTCCTCGGTGGCGTGCAGCTTGTCGAACAGCTCGAAGGTGGCGTTGATGACGTAGTCGCAGCGCGCGCCGGGGCGGTCGACCTTGTTGACCACGACGATGGGCTTGAGCCCCAGCGCCAGCGCCTTCTTGGTGACGAAGCGGGTCTGCGGCATCGGGCCTTCGACCGCGTCGACCAGCAGCAGCACCGAGTCGACCATCGACAGCACGCGCTCGACCTCGCCGCCGAAGTCGGCGTGGCCCGGGGTATCGACGATGTTGATGTGCGTGCCCTTCCACTCCACTGCGCAGTTCTTGGCGAGGATGGTGATGCCGCGCTCGCGTTCGAGGTCGTTGCTGTCCATCACGCGCTCGGCCACCTTCTCGTTCTCGCGGAAGGTGCCGCTCTGGCGCAGCAGCTGGTCGACCAGCGTGGTCTTGCCGTGGTCGACGTGGGCGATGATGGCGACGTTGCGGATCTGGCGGGTCATGCGGTGGTTCTCTCGGTGCGTTCGTTCACAAGGCCTTGCACCTCGGTCGGGCTCAGCAGCCTGGTGGAAATCAGTTCGCCGGCGACGATGTGCGCCGAGCCGAGGAAGGCGCGCGGCTCGGGGCCGAACACCCTCACCTGCGGCGCATCGGCGAGCGCGAGGCGGCGGCGCATGCCGGCGAGGAAGCGCGCGGCGTCTTCGGCACCCAGGCGCACTTCGGGGCAATCGGCCAGCAGCGCGTCGGCGGGCAGTAGTTGCGCATCGCGCTCGGCTTCGCTCAGGGCTTCGAGGGCTTCGAGCGTCACCGCGCCTTGCAGCGTCAACGCGCCCGAGCCGCTGCGGCGCAGCGCCGCAAGGTGCGCGCCGCAGCCCAGCGCCGCGCCGATGTCTTCGGCCAGCGTGCGGATGTAGGTGCCCTTGCTGCAGCGCACGTCCAGCACCCAGCGCTCGTGATCGCCTTCGACGATGTCGATCGCGTGAATCGTCACGCGGCGCGCTTCGCGCTCGACCTCGACGCCGGCGCGGGCATATTCGTAGAGCGCCTTGCCCTCGTGCTTGAGCGCCGAGTGCATCGGCGGCAGTTGTTCGATCTCGCCGGTGAAGCGCGCGCAGGCCGCTTCGACATCGGCGCGCGTCACGTTCACCGGGCGCGTCTGCAACACCTCGCCCTCGAGGTCGCCGCCGCGGCGCGTCTGGCCGAGTTTCAGCGTGGCGAGATAACGCTTGTCGGCGTCCAGGCTGGCCTGCGAAAACTTGGTCGCCGCGCCGAAGCAGATCGGCAGCAGCCCGCTGGCCAGCGGATCCAGCGTGCCGGTGTGGCCGGCCTTCTCGGCGCGGTAGAGGCGCTTGGCGCGCTGCAAGGCATCGTTGCTCGACAGGCCCAGCGGCTTGTCGAGCAGCAGCACGCCGTGCACGGCGCGCCTGGGGATGCGTTGCCGCGCTTGCACTCAGTCGTCCTTGGCCCGCGTCGCGTTGGCCTGGTTGATGAGGATGTTCAACTCGGCCGCACGCTCGGTGGTGCGGTCGAAGTGGAAATGCAGCGTCGGCACGGTGTGGATCTGCAGGCGCTTGAACAGGCCGTTGCGCAGGTAGCCGGCGGCCTCGTTGAGCGCCGCCTCGCACTCCGCCGGATCACCCACCAGCAGCGAGAAGTAGACCTTGGCGTGCGCGTAGTCGGCCGACACCTCGACCGCATGCAGCGTCACCATGCCGATGCGCGGATCCTTCAGCTCGCGGATCAGCTCGGCCAGATCACGCTGGATCTGGTCGGCGATGCGGAAGCCGCGGTTGGGGATGGATCGTTTGTGTCGCATGGTCTGCTCCTAAACACAAACCCCGCCCTCTTTTGGAAGGCGGGGTTCGGGACGAGGCCGGTTCCGCCTTACAGCGTCCGCGCCACCTCCTTGATCTCGAAGAACTCGAGCTGGTCGCCTTCCTTGATGTCGTTGTAGTTCTTCAGCTTGATGCCGCACTCGAAGCCTTCCTTGACCTCGCGCACGTCGTCCTTCAGGCGGCGCACCGACTCGACCTCGCCGGTGTAGACCACCACGTTCTCGCGCAGCAGGCGGAAGCGCGCGCCGCGGCGCACCAGGCCGGAGGTGACCATCGAGCCGGCCACCGTGCCGATCTTGGAAGCCACGAAGACCTGGCGGATCTCGGCGGTGCCGATCGCCTCTTCGCGCTGCTCGGGCGCCAGCATGCCGCCCATCGCCGCCTTCACCTCGTCGACCGCGTCGTAGATGATGTTGTAGTAGCGGATATCGACGCCGTTGTTCTCGGCCAGCTTGCGCGCACCGGCATCGGCGCGCGTGTTGAAGCCGACGATGATGGCCTTGGAGGCGATCGCCAGGTTGACGTCGCTCTCGCTGATGCCGCCCACCGCCGCGTGCACGATCTGCACCTTGACCTCTTCGGTCGAGAGCTTCTGCAGCGAGGTGGCCAGCGCTTCCTGCGAGCCCTGCACGTCGGCCTTGATGATCAGCGGCAGGCTCTGCACCTCGCCCTGGCCCATCTGCTCCATCATCGACTCGAGGTTCGCGGCCTGGCGCTTGGCCAGCTTCACGTCGCGGTACTTGCCCTGGCGGAAGGTGGCGATCTCGCGCGCGCGGCGCTCGTCGGCCAGCACCATGAACTCGTCGCCGGCCTGCGGCACCTCGGTGAGGCCCTGGATCTCGACCGGAATCGACGGGCCGGCCGCATCGGTCGGCTTGCCGTTCTCGTCGAGCATGGCGCGCACGCGACCGTAGCTCGAGCCGGCGAGCACCACGTCGCCCTTCTTCAGCGTGCCGCTTTGCACCAGCACCGTGGCCACCGGGCCGCGGCCCTTGTCGAGCTGCGCTTCGATCACGAGGCCCTTGGCGGGCGCCTCGACCGGCGCCTTCAGCTCCAGCACCTCGGCCTGCAGCAGCACCTGCTCGAGCAGCTCGTCGATGCCCTTGCCGGTCTTGGCGGAGACGGCGACGAACGGCGAATCGCCGCCGAAGTCTTCCGGCACCACTTCCTCGGCCACCAGCTCGCTCTTGACGCGCTCGACGTTGGCCTCGGGCTTGTCGATCTTGTTCATCGCCACGACGATGGGCACGCCGGCCGCCTTCGCGTGGTGGATGGCTTCCTTGGTCTGCGGCATCACGCCGTCGTCGGCCGCCACCACCAGGATGACGATGTCGGTGGCCTTGGCGCCGCGCGCACGCATCGCGGTGAACGCGGCGTGGCCCGGCGTGTCGAGGAAGGTGATCATGCCGCGCGGCGTCTCGACGTGATACGCGCCGATGTGCTGCGTGATGCCGCCCGCCTCGCCCGCCGCGACGCGGCTGGTGCGGATGTAGTCGAGCAGCGAGGTCTTGCCGTGGTCCACGTGGCCCATCACGGTGACCACCGGCGCGCGCTGCGTCTCCTCGTGCTGCTGCTCGTCCTGCTCCTCCTCGAGGAAGGCTTCCGGATCGTCCAGCTTGGCGGCGAAGGCCTTGTGGCCCATCTCCTCGACGACGATCATCGCCGTCTCCTGGTCGAGCTGCTGGTTGATGGTGACCATCTGGCCCAGCTTCATCAGCTGCTTGATGACCTCGGAGGCCTTCACCGACATCTTGTGGGCGAGGTCGGCCACCGAGATCGTCTCGGGGATGTGCACCTCCTGCACCACGGCCTCGGTCGGCGGCGTGAAGGTCGAGGCGCCCTCGCCGCGCTCGCCGCGGCGGCCGCCGCGCGGTGCGCGCCAGCCGGCCCGTGCGCCGCCGGCGGCGCTGTCGGTGCGGCCCTTGAGCGCGGTGCGCTTCTTGGCGGCATCGTCGGCCCAGCTCGACGACAGCTTCTCGGACTTGACCGATTTCTTGTCGCCCGGCTTGGCCGCGCCCGGCGCAGCGGTGGTGGTCGTGGCGCCCGGCGCCCCGGCTTTCTTGTGAATCGTGCCCTTGATCTCGGTGGCCGGCTTGGCCGGCTCCTCGGGCTTCTTGGCCACGAGCACCTTCTTGGGCGCGTTCATCATCTCGCGGATGGCGCGCGCCTCGGCCTCGGCGGCCTGGCGGCGCTTGGCGAGATCGGCAGCCTTCTGCGCTTCCTCGTTGGCCACGTCGGCGGCCTTGACGACGCGCAGCGCCGGCTTGGGCGGCTCGGCGGGTGCGGCCGGAGCCGGCGCGGGCGCAGCAGCGGCCTCCGCTGCGGCGGCCTTGGGCTTGGGCTCGGGCTTGGCCGCGGCGGCAGCCAGCGCCGCAGCCGCTTCCTCGGCGGCCTTGCGCGCGGCCTCGGCGGCGCGTGCCTCGGCGGCCTCGCGATCGCGCTTCTCCTGCTCCTCGCGCTGGCGGCGCTTCTCGGCCAGGTCTTCCTCCTGGCGGCGCAGCAGCTCGGCCTGGGCGCGCGCTTCTTCCTCGCGGCGCAGCAGTTCGGCCTCGTCGATCACCGGCGCGGCGGGCTCCTCGGCGGGCACGTCGTCGCGCTTGACGAAGGTGCGCTTCTTGCGCACCTCGACCTGGATGGTGCGCGCCTTGCCGCTCGCGTCGGCCTGCTTGATCTCGCTGGTCGATTTGCGCGTCAGCGTGATCTTCTTGCGCTCGCCGCCGGCGGTGCCGTGGGCGGAGCGCAGGTAGTCGAGCAGACGTTCCTTGTCGGCCTCGCTGAGCATGTCGTCGGCCGACGCCTTCTTGACGCCGGCAGACTGCAACTGCTCGAGCAGCGCCGTGGCCGGGCGGTTCAGCTCGGTGGCGAGTTGGGCGACGGTGGTCGAAGCCATGGGTGGAATCCTTGCTGGGGTCTAGCTCTGTCTCTCGGGGGGCGCTGGTCTCGTGCTCGTGCTCAGGCGGTGAACCAGTGCTCGCGCGCCTTCATGATCAAGGCCTTGGCCTGCGCCTCGTCGACGGCGGTCAGCTCGGTCAGCTCGTCGACCGCCAGGTCGGCGAGGTCGTCGCGGGTGTGGATGCCGCCGGCGGCGAGCTTGGCGATCAGCTCGGGCGTCAGGCCCTTGCCTTCGAACTCCAGGTCGCGCAGGTCTTGCGAGACCTCCTCGACGCGCTCCTCGCGGGCGATCTCCATCGTCAGCAGCGCATCCTTGGCACGGGTGCGCAGCTCGTTGACGGTGTCCTCGTCGAAGCTCTCGATCTCGAGCATCTCCTGCATCGGCACGTAGGCCACTTCCTCGAGGCTGGTGAAGCCCTCGGCGATGAGGATGTCGGCGACCTCCTCGTCGACGTCGAGCTTCTCGACGAACAGCTTGCGGATGGTGTCGCTCTCGGCGGCTTGCTTGGAGGCCGATTCCTCGGCCGTCATGATGTTGATGCGCCAGCCGGTCAGCTCGGAGGCCAGGCGCACGTTCTGGCCGCCGCGGCCGATGGCGATGGCGAGGTTCTCCTCGTCGACCACCACGTCCATCGCGTGGCGCTCCTCGTCGACGACGATCGACTGCACGTTGGCCGGCGCCAGCGCGCCGATCACGAACTGCGCCGGGTCTTCCGACCACAGCACGATGTCGACGCGCTCGCCGGCGAGCTCGTTGGTCACCGCCGTCACGCGCGAGCCGCGCACGCCGACGCAGGTGCCGATCGGGTCGACGCGCTTGTCGTGCGAGACCACGGCGATCTTGGCGCGGCTGCCGGCATCGCGCGCGCAGCTCTTGATCTCCAGAAGGCCCTGCTCGATCTCGGGCACTTCCTGCGCGAACAGCTCGATCATGAAGCCCGGCGCCGAACGCGACAGGATGATCTGCGGGCCGCGCAGCGTCGGGTCGACCTCGAGGATGAAGGCGCGCACGCGGTCGCCGCTGCGCAGGTTCTCCTTCGGGATCATCTCGTTGCGGCGCAGCCGGCCTTCGACGCGGCCGGACTCGACCACGATGTCGCCCTTGTCGAGGCGCTTGACGGTGCCGACGAAGATCTTGTCGCCGCGCGAGAGGAAGTCGTTGAGCAGCTGCTCGCGCTCGGCGTCGCGGATCTTCTGCAGGATCACCTGCTTGGCGGCCTGCGCACCGATGCGGCCGATCGACACCGATTCGACCGGCTCCTCGATGTAGTCGTCGACCTCGATGTCGGGAATCTGCTCCTTGGCCTCGAACAGCAGGATCTCGGAGTCGGGCAGTTGCAGGCCGGCCTCGTCGGGCACCACGTGCCAGCGGCGGAAGGTCTCGTACTCGCCGCTCTCGCGGTCGACCGAGACGCGCATGTCGACCTCACCGCCATGCAGCTTCTTCGACGCCGAAGCGAGCGCGGCTTCGACCGCGCCGAACACGACATCGCGATCCACGCTCTTCTCGCGCGAAATCGCATCCACCAGCATCAACAATTCGCGGTTCATCGCTCACGACCTCCGTCAACTTCTTGTCCGGGCGCGGCCGCGTCGGCGGCGGGCTTCGCGGCAGCGGCACGCCGCCCCTTGAAGTCGACCACCGGCACCAGCCGGGCCTCGCGCACTTCGTCGAGTGAAAAATCCAGTGCCTGATCCGTCTTGCCGTCGTTGAAGACGAGGCGCCAGCCGTCACCGACTTCACCGGGCTGCAGCTGCAGCACGCCGCTGTACTTCTTGCGGCCCTGGAAGGCCAGCTTCAGCGTCAGCTCGATGGCCGAGCCGGCGAAGCGGGCGTAGTCGGCCGGCTTCTTCAGCGGCCGGTCCAGCCCCGGCGACGAAACCTCGAGCCGCGCGTAGGCGCAGTTCTCGACCTCGAGCACGTGCTGGAGCTGGCGCGTCACCTTCTCGCAGTCGTCGACGTTGACGAACTCGCCGTTCGGATCGTTGGCGACGCGGTCGATGTAGACGCGCAACAAGCCACCGGCGCTGCGCTCGGTGTCCACGAGCTCGTAGCCCAGACCGGTCACGGTGCGTTCGACGGCGTCTTGCCAACTCGTCACTGGTTCGTCAACCTTCGAAAAACGTTCAAGCAAAAAAAATGGGCTGGAAGAATCCGCCCACGCAGCTTTCTCGAAAACGGCAGATTGTAGCGCGCCCCGCAGGTACCGGCAAGCCGGCCGACTGTCAAGAGGGGTTGGCGCGGCAGTGGCGCGCATGCCAAAATCCGGACCCTTCCCCTCACGAACCAGCAACGCGGAGACTCCATGGGCTTTCTCGCCGGCAAGCGCCTTCTCATCACCGGCCTGCTCAACAACCGTTCGATCGCCTACGGCATCGCGCAGGCCTGTCATCGCGAAGGCGCCGAGCTGGCCTTCAGCTACCAGGGCGAGCGCTTCAAGGAGCGCATCACCGAATTCGCCGCCGAGTTCGGCTCGACGCTGACCTTCGATTGCGACGTCGGCGATGACGCGCAGATCGACGCGCTGTTCTCCGGGCTCGCCAAGAGCTGGCCGCAGTTCGACGGCTTCGTGCACTCGATCGGCTTCGCGCCGCGCGAGGCGATCGGCGGCGACTTCCTCGACGGCCTCAGCCGCGAGAACTTCCGCATCGCGCACGACATCTCGGCCTACAGTTTCCCGGCGATGGCCAAGGCGGCGCTGCCCTACCTGCGCGAGCGTTCATCGCTGCTGACGCTGTCGTACCTGGGCGCGGTGCGCTACGTGCCGCACTACAACACCATGGGCCTGGCCAAGGCCTCGCTGGAGGCCAGCGTGCGCTACCTGGCGCACTCGCTGGGCGCACGCGGCATCCGCGTCAACGGCCTGTCGGCCGGGCCGATCAAGACGCTGGCCGCCTCGGGCATCAAGGATTTCGGCAAGCTGCTGGCCGACTTCGCCGCGATGACGCCGATCCGCCGCGCCATCACGATCGAGGACGTCGGCAACACCGCCGCCTTCCTGCTGTCCGACCTGGCCTCGGGCATCAGCGCCGAGATCACCTACGTCGACGGCGGCTTCAGCCACGTGATGGCAGGCGCGAACGCCGCCTGAGCGGCGCGCTCGCGGATCCTCAGAGCGCCTGGAGAATCTCCCGGCGCTTTTGCTGGTACTCCTCTTCGCTGATCAGGTTGCGCTCGCGCAGGCGCTTGAGCGTCAGCAGGCGCTGCTCGATCTCGTCGGCGGAGGCCGGCGCCGCGGGGCGCGCGGCCGGTGCGGGCGCAGGCGCCGGCGCCGCTGCCGGTTGAGCAGCGGGAACTGCCGGCGGCAACACCACCACCGGCGCCGGTGCCGCCACCGGAGCGGCCGCCGCCCGCTGCAGCGGAATCGCCACCCAGTCGGCGCGCTTGAGCGTCGCGCCCGGATCCTGCAGCGCCACCGCGCTGGCGGTCGTGCGCGAGCCGAAGGCGAAAGTCGGCGGGATGCGCGAGCCGATGTAGGCGTTGACGAAGTCGCGCCGCGCATCGTTGACGATCAGGTTCAGCGCATCGCCCTGCACGAACAGCCGCGCGGTGAGCCCGGTGGGCGTGCGCAGGATGCCTTCGCCGCGCCGATGCGTGCTCAGCAACAGCAGGTCGTCGCCCGGCCCGGCCACCGACAGCGCCTCGGCGAGCGGCTCGATCAGGTCGCTCAACTCCTCGGGGTGGAACAGCGCGACGTTGTTCTTGCCGACCACCAGGCGCACCGGCGCCAGCAGCTGCCGCAAGGTCTCGGGTGCGATGGTGGCCGGCTGCTGGTTCGCCCCCGCCCCCGCTTCGCGCTCGGCGCGCTGGATGGCGGTGAATTCGCCGATGCGCCAGATGCGCCGCTCGGACGAGCTGGCCGGCTTGTCGGCCTGGCCGCTCTTGGCACCGAACAGGAAATCGGTCCAGGACGCCGCCCGGGCCGGGGCGAAGGCGATGCTCATGCCGAGGGAGAGGACGGCCGGTGCGAGCCAGCGCGGTGCGAAGGTCAAGGTCTTGTCTCCTAAAGGTCTTCGAGGGCCCGCGCCGCCCCGAGCAGCGCCGGCGAGGTGCTCGCCTGCACGACGAAAGTCGGGATGCCGCGCAGGTAGTCGCGGAAGCGCCCCTTGGCTTCGAAGCGCTCGCGGAACGCGGAAGCGTCGATGCGGTCGCCGAGCCGGGGCACGATGCCGCCGCCAATGTACATGCCGCCACGCGCCCCCAGCGAGAGCGCGAGATTGCCGGCCACCGTGCCGAGGAAGGCGAAGAAGAGTTCGACGGCCTGCACGGCGCGCGCATCGCCCGCCTGCGCGCGGGCGCTGATGGCGGCGGCGTCGAGCGCCTCCGCCGCGGCGCCGTCGAGCTCGCACAGCGCGGTGTGCAGGTTGACGAGGCCCGGGCCCGAGACGGCGCGCTCCGCCGAGGCGTGGCCGAAGCGCTCGCGCAGCCGCGCGATCACCGCATCTTCCAGCGGCGTGGTGCCGGCCAGCGTGACGTGCCCGCCCTCGCCGTTGATCGGGATGGCGCTGCGGCCGCCGTCGGCCGGCAGCAGGCCCGATACGCCCAGCCCCGTGCCCGGCCCGATCAGACCCAGCGGCGAACGCGCCACCGCGGTGCCCTGCCCGACCTGACGCACGTCCTCCGGGCGCAGCGCCGGCAGCGCCAGCGCCAGCGCGGTGAAGTCGTTGATCACGAGGAAGCGCGCCATGCCGAACTGCACACGCAACGCCTCGATGGAGAACTGCCAGTCGTGGTTGGTCATGCGCACCAGATCGCCGACCACCGGGTTGGCGATGCCGATCGCGCACCAGCGCGGCGCGGGCAGCTGGTGCGCATCGAGGTAGTGGCGCATCGCGTCCTGCAGCGAGCCATGGTCGGCGCAGGCGTAGCGGTCCAGCTGCGATGGCGCCTCGCACGGCGCAGCCAGCCACGCGAAGCGCGCGTTGGTGCCGCCGATGTCGCCCAGCAGGCGCGGGTAGCTGGCGGCGATCGGGTCGGACGGATCAGGCAGGGCCATGGTGTTCGTGGTGAAGGCGCGAAGGGTGCAACCGGGCGGTCAGCAAACTTCGCGCCGAACGCCCCGGCGCGTAGGCAAGCATCCCGTGGCGGGGCAATGTAGCCAAACTACGTTGCGCTGGCAATCAGAGTTCAGCGCTGATATTTCCTGCCTCTCGTTGAGCGGCCTCAATCCCCCATGGTGCTTGAGCAACACTGGTGCAAACCCTTGTTCACCCTTTGTAGTACCACTACTAAAGTCCGCCCGTCTCAAAACTACGCAACAACGTGTAGTTGCACTACGCACCGTGGAGCTTTGCGCCTTGATCGACACGTCGGCCCGCGCCGGCTCCGCGCTCCTGTTTTTCCCGGAAGAGCGAGTTGGCGCCGCCCCGCGAGGGGCGGCGCGTGTTTTCGCGTCGCTTCCGGCTCGCGCATGTCCCCCCGCCGGCGAAGGCCGGTTTCAGTCCCCCAAGCACAACCTCTGAGGAGTCAGCACGATGCACAAGTTCAAGAGATTGGCGATTGCCGCGGCCGCGGCGAGCGCCTTTGCCGCTCCGGCGGCATATGCCGAAGGCGTGGAGTTCCACGGCTACCTGCGCAGCGGCGTGGGCACCACCAGCGAGGGAGGCGACCAGAAGTGCTTCCAGATCGCGCCCACCAAGTACCGCCTGGGCAACGAATGCGAGACCTACGGTGAGCTGGCCCTGTCCGCGCCGTTCGGCAAGTCCGACGGCGGCGCCTGGGCCAAGTACAACATCATGCTGGCCACGATCGAGAACAACGGCCAGAGCGACTTCGAATCCGTCAACGGCGGCAAGTTCGACATCGCCAGCCGCCAGAACTACTTCCAGGCTGGCGGCTTCTTCGGCAAGGGCGCCTTCGAGGACGCCAAGATCTGGATCGGCAAGCGCTACTACAACCGCCACGACGTCCACATCACCGACAACTTCTACTGGAACAACAGCGGCCTGGGCACCGGCATCGAGGACATCAGCCTGGGCGCGCCCAAGCTGGCCTTCGCCTACCACCAGAACGGCAACGGCGCCAACAGCCTGAGCACGCGCCGCCTGTCGGCTCGCGTGTACGACATCGACACCAACCCGAACGGCAAGCTCGAGACCGAACTGGTCTACCTGACCGGCAGCACCGCCGACAAGACCGCGACCGCACCCAAGGAAGGTTCGGGCTGGGCGCTGTTCGTCGAACACACGCAGAGCGGCATCCTCAACGGCTTCAACAAGCTGGCCTTCGTGTACGGCGCCGATGACGCGGCCGGCGGCAGCTGGAACCCGACCTACTCGACCGCCGACGACGGCCGCAAGGGCGCCAAGGAGTACCGCTTCGTCGACCAGCTCTTCGTCGACCTGAAGAACGGCTGGTCGGGCATGGCCACCGCCGTGTACTCGGAGGTGAAGGACGGCGCAGGCAACAAGGCCAAGTGGTTCAGCATCGGCGCCCGCCCGCAGTACAACTTCACTCCGAACCTGAGCGTCGCCGTCGAAGGCGGCTGGGACCAGGTGAAGAGCGGCGGCCAGACCGCCAAGCTGGCCAAGCTGACGGTGGCGCCGCAGTACACGCTGTCCGGCGGCTTCTGGGCGCGTCCGGCCTTCCGTGCCTTCGCGACCTACGCCAAGTGGAACGACGCGGCCGGTGCCCAGGGCGGCGGCGTGTTCGCGCCGGACAAGAATGGCATGACCTACGGCGTGCAGGTCGAAGCCTGGTGGTGATCTTAGCCCGGCGCGGCGCGCGGGTGGCCACGAGCCGCCCTCGCCCGCGCCGCCTCGCACGGCTCCCAGGGCGTACGGCGTCGCGGCGCCGTTCCCCCTGCGTGTCGACCGCACACCCCACCCGCTCGCACTCCATGGCCAACCTGCTCCTCAAGTCGCTGAAGAAGGCTTTCGGCGATGCGGTGATCATTCCCGGCGTCGACCTCGAGATCCGCGACGGCGAGTTCATCGTCTTCGTCGGCCCCTCGGGCTGCGGCAAGTCCACCGTGCTGCGCTGCATCGCCGGGCTGGAAGACATCACCAGCGGCGAGCTCTACATCGGCGGCGAACTGGTCAACGAGGTGCCGCCGGCCAAGCGCGGCATCGCGATGGTGTTCCAGAGCTACGCGCTCTACCCGCACATGACGGTGGCCGAGAACATGGCCTTCGGCCTCAAGCTCGCCGGCTACACCAAGGAGCAGATGAAGGCGGCGGTCGATCGCGCCGCGCAGATCCTGCAGATCGAGCACCTGCTCGAGCGCAAGCCCAAGGCGCTGTCGGGCGGCCAGCGCCAGCGCGTGGCGATCGGCCGCGCCATCGTGCGCAAGCCCGGCGTATTCCTGTTCGACGAGCCGCTCTCGAACCTCGACGCGGCGCTGCGCGTGCAGATGCGGGTGGAACTGTCGCGCCTGCACAAGGAACTCAAGACCACGATGATCTACGTCACCCACGACCAGGTCGAGGCGATGACGCTCGCCAACCGCATCGTGGTGCTGAACAAGGGCGCGATCGAGCAGGTCGGCACGCCGATGGAGCTGTACCACACGCCGGTGAACCAGTTCGTGGCCGGCTTCATCGGCAGCCCGAAGATGAACTTCATCGCCGGCGAGCTGGTGTCCGCCACGACGACGCTGGCCACCGTCAAGCTGCACGAGGGCACGGTGGTGCAGGTGGCGGCCGACGCCACCGCGCTGCCGGTGGGCGCCAAGGTCACGCTGGGCGCGCGGCCCGAGCACATCGAGGCGAGCAAGGAACCGCCCGCGGCCGACAACGCCGTCAAGGGCCACGTGCAGCTCGCCGAGCACCTGGGCGACACCATCTTCCTGCACGCCACGCTGGCCGGCGCCACCGAGGCCATGACCGTGCGCACCGACCCCGACAACCCGGTCGACACCGGCGACATGGCCTGGCTGATGCTGCCGCCCAAGCGCTGCTTCCTGTTCGACGAACGCGGCCGCACCCTGTCGCGCGCCGCCTGATCTCTTGTTCCCTCACCCCTTGTTAGGAGAGCTCTCATGAACATTCCGCGTCAACGCATCCGCCTGCTCGCCGCCGCCGCCACGCTGGCGCTGGCCGGCGGCCTGCCCGCTGCCGCCCTGGCCGGCGAGCCCGGCAAGCTGCTCATCTGGATCAACGGCGACAAGGGCTACAACGGCCTGCAGAAGATCGGCGACGAGTTCGCCAAGAAGACCGGCGTGCAGGTGACGGTCGAGCACCCGGAAGACGCGCCGGGCAAGTTCCAGCAGGCCGCCGCCGCCGGCAAGGGCCCGGACATCTGGATCTGGCCGCACGACCGCATCGGCGAATGGATCGCCGGCGGCCTGCTGCAGCCGCTGACCCCGAGCAAGAAGCTGCGCGACGACATCGACCCGCTGGCCTGGAAGGCCTTCAACGTGGGCGGCAAGACCTGGGGCTACCCGATCTCGATCGAGGCCGTCTCGCTGGTCTACAACAAGGCCCTGGTGAAGACGCCGCCCAAGTCCTTCGAGGAGGTGATGGCGCTCGACAAGCAGCTCGCCAAGGACGGCAAGAAGGCCATCCTGTGGGACTACACCAACACCTACTTCACCTGGCCGCTGCTGGCCGCCAACGGCGGCTACGCCTTCAAGCTCAAGCCCGACGGCACCTATGACCCGGCCGACACGGGCGTCAACAACGCCGGCGCGGTGAAGGGCGCGGAGCTGCTGAACAAGCTGATCCGCGAGAAGTACATGCCCGAGGGCAGCGGCTACGCCGAGATGGAAGCGGCGATGGCGCAGGGCAAGGTGGCGATGATGATCAACGGCCCCTGGTCGTGGGACAACCTGAAGAAGGCCAACATCGACTTCGCGGTCGCCAAGATCCCGACGGTGGGCGGCAAGAAGGCGGCGCCCTTCGTCGGCGTGCTCGGCGCGATGCTCAACAAGTCGACGCCCAACAAGGACGTGGCGGTGGAGTTCATCGAGAACTACATGCTCAGCACCAAGGGCCTGAAGATGATCAACGACGACGTGCCGCTGGGCACGCCGGCGAGCAAGACGCTGTTCGCCGAGTTGAAGAGCGACCCCAAGATCCAGGCCACCATGGCCTCGGCGCAGGACGGCTCGCCGATGCCGAACAACCCGGAGATGGGGCGCTTCTGGTCGGCGATGGTCTCGGCGCTGGGCAACATCATGGACGGCCGCCAGAGCGCCAAGGAAGCGCTGGACGGCGCGGCCAAGCGCATCCTGGCCAAGTGATGTGAGAAGAGCCCGACGACGATGAGCGACGCCACGCTGACACCACCCGCGAAAGCCGAACGCCGCTGGCTAGCGCCCACGCTGCTCGCGCTGGTGATCGTGGCGGCGCTCTATCTCGTCGTCGTCGTCTACGCCACCGGCGAGGTGCTGCTCGCGCTCACGCTGCTCGTGATCGCGGCGCTGGCCGTGTGGATCTACAGCGCGAAGGCGACCTACGCCTTCCGCTACCTCTTCCCGGGCATCGCCGCGGCGCTGGTCTTCGTCGTGTTCCCGATGCTCTACACCATCACCATCGGGTTCACGAACTACAGTTCGCGCAACCTGCTCGAGTTTCCGCGCGCCGAGGCCTATTTCCTCAGCGACACCTTCCGCGCCGAGGGCTCGAGCTACGAGTTCAGCCTGCACCCGGCGGGCGCCGAATACCGCGGCCGGCTGGTCGATGCGGAGTCGGGCGCCGCCTTCCAGTTCGGGCCGCTGGCGCTCGCCGCCGACCGCCGCCTCGAGGTCGCGGCCGAGCCGGAGCCCGCCGGCGCCGCGGCGCTGCCCGAGCCGGTGACGCTCAAGGAACTGATCGGCCACCAGAAGGCGCTCAAGGGCATCACCGTGGCGCTGCCCGATGGCCGCAAGGTCGGCATGGCGGGCCTGCGCGAGTTCGCGGCCGTGCAGCCGCTGTGGGTGAAGCGGCCCGACGGCAGCCTGAAGAACCAGGAGAACGGCAGCGTCATCCGCGCCAACCCCGTGAGCGGCTTCTTCGAAACCGAGGCCGGCGAGAAGCTGCAGCCGGGTTTCCAGGTCGGCATCGGCTGGGACAACTACCGCCGCATCTTCACCGAGGCGCGCTTCCGCGAGCCGTTCGTGCGCATCTTCGTCTGGACGGTGCTGTTCTCGGCGCTGACCGTGCTGTTCGCCTCCTCGCTGGGCATGCTGCTGGCGGTGCTGCTCAACTGGGACGCGCTGCGCTTCAAGGGCAGCTACCGCATGCTGCTGTTCCTGCCCTATGCGGTGCCGGGTTTCATCTCCATCCTGGTGTTCAAGGGTCTGTTCAACCAGAACGTCGGCGAGATCAACCTCATCCTCTCGTCGCTGTTCGGCATCAAGCCGCAATGGTTCTCCGATCCGCTGCTGGCCAAGGTGATGCTGCTGATCGTCAACACCTGGCTGGGCTTCCCCTACATGATGGTCATCTGCATGGGCCTCATCAAGGCGATCCCGGCCGATCTCTACGAGGCCTCGGCGGTGGCCGGCGCGGGGCCGCTGACCAACTTCTGGAGCATCACGCTGCCGCTCGTCCTCAAGCCGCTGACGCCGCTGCTGATCAGTTCCTTCGCCTTCAACTTCAACAACTTCGTGCTGATCGCGCTGCTCACCGGCGGGCGGCCCGACTTCATCGATACCTCGGTGCCGGCCGGCACCACCGACCTGCTGGTGAGCTACACCTACCGCATCGCCTTCCAGGATTCGGGCCAGAACTACGGCCTGGCCGCGGCGATCTCGACCGTCATCTTCCTGATGGTGGCGGCGGTGTCGCTGGTGCAGATGCGCTTCACCAAGGTCGTCGAAGACGAGAAGCGCTGAAGGAGACACGACGCATGGCCATCGTCCTCGACCGTTCGCACCGCTGGCGCGTCGTCGCCGCGCATGTGTTCCTGATCTGCCTGTGCGCGCTGGTGATCTTCCCCTTCCTGGTGGTGATCTCGATCTCGCTGCGGCCGGGCAACTTCGCCACCGGCAGCATCATCCCCGACACCATCAGCCTGGAGCACTGGCGCTTCGCGCTCGGCCTGCCCTTCCAGGATGCCAACGGCCGCCTCGTCGAGCCGGATCTGCCGGTGCTGCGCTGGCTGTGGAACTCGGTGAAGGTGGCCACGCTGTCGGCGCTGATCTGCCTGTTCCTCTCGACCACCGCTGCCTACGCCTTCGCGCGCATGAAGTTCCGCGGCAAGAAGCAGGCGCTGACCGGGCTGATGCTGATGCAGATGTTCCCCTCGGTGCTGGCGCTGGTGGCGATCTACGCCATCTTCGACCGCATCGGCAACGCCTTCCCGGCCTTCGGCATCGACACGCACTGGGCGCTGCTGCTCGCCTACTCGGGCGGCATCGCGCTGCACATCTGGACCATCAAGGGCTACTACGACACCATCCCCTACGAGATCGAGGAGGCGGCCAAGGTCGACGGCGCCACGCCCTGGCAGGCCTTCCGCCTGGTGCTGCTGCCGATGGCGGTGCCCATCCTGATGGTGGTATTCCTGCTCGCCTTCATCGGCGCGATCATCGAATATCCGGTCGCCTCCATCCTGCTCAAGCGCCAGGATCTGCTGACCATGGCGGTCGGCTCGAAGATGTTCCTGTACGACCAGAAATACCTGTGGGGCGACTTCGCCGCGGCGGCCATCCTCTCCGGCCTGCCCATCACCATCGTATTCATGCTGGCCCAGAAGTGGATGATCTCCGGCCTCACCGCCGGTGGCATCAAGGGCTGAGCGCCTGCTAGCCTCTCCCTCCCCTCAACCCGACGACGAGGATTCCCATGAAGAAAGCCAACTTCGTTCTCCAGGCCCTGATCGCCGCCGCCATGCTGGCCCCGGCGCTGGCCAGCGCCGCGCCACCCGAAGGCAAGGTGCAGATCAACTACAACCGCTGCGACGCCAACTACGACGGCTGGGGCGTGCACCTGTGGAAGGACCCGGGCATTCCGCTGCCCGGCGTCGAGTGGCAGAACCCGATGATGCCCACCGGCAAGAACGACTTCGGCATCTTCTTCCAGGCCGACTTCAAGGAGTTCAGCAAGGGCAAGGTGAACTACATCGTCCACAAGGGCGACAGCAAGGACCAGGGCGGCCGCGACATGTCCTTCGACGGCAACACCGTCAAGGAGATCTGGGTCAACAACGGCGATCGCAAGATCTACACCTCGCTGGAAGACGCCCAGAAGGCGCGCGCCGAGAACCCCTGCAAGTGAACCTGCTGCCGTCGTCGTTGCGGCATCTGCTGGCCGCGCTGGCGCTCGGCCTCACGCTGCACTGCGCACCGGCTGCCGAGCCGGTGCCGGCCGACGTCGGCCCGGTGGCGGCCGCGCCGCCGGCCAGCGCCCTGCCCGCCGGCTGGGCGCAGCGCGGCGTATTCATGGAGATCCTGGTGCGCGCCTACCAGGACAGCGACGGCGACGGCATCGGCGATCTGGCCGGCCTGACAAGCCGGCTCGACTACCTGCAGGCCCTGGGCATCAAGGGCCTGTGGCTGATGCCCGTCTTCGAGAGCGAAGACCACGACCACGGCTACGCGGTCGTCAACTACCGCGCCATCGAGCCCGCCTACGGCACGCTGGCCGATTTCGATCGCTTCATCGCCGAGGCGCACCAACGCGGCATCGCGGTCATCCTCGACTATGTGATGAACCACGCGGCCGCGGCGCACCCGATCTTCGAGAGCGCCTACGACAGCCGCAAGTCGCCCTTCGCCGACTGGTTCATCTGGGCCGACGACAAGCCCCGCGGCTGGAACACCTTCGCCGGCGATCCCTGGCGCGAAGGCAACCAGCGCTGGTACTACGCGGTGTTCGATGCCGGCATGCCCGACTTCAACCTGCGCAACCCGAAGGTGGTCGACTTCCACCTCGACAACCTGCGCTTCTGGCTGAACCGCGGCGTCGACGGCTTCCGCTTCGACGCGGTGGGCGTGCTGTTCGAGAACAGCGCCGCCGCCTGGGAGAACCAGCCGGAGAACCATCAGTTGCTCAAGCGCGTGCACGATCTGCTGGCGAGCTACGGCGAGAAGTACATGGTCTGCGAATCGCCCAGCGACCCGGCGCCCTTCGCCACGCCCGAGTCCTGCGGCTCGGCCTTCGCCTTCGGGCTGCAGAAGCACATCGTCGCCAGCGCCAAGCTCGGCCGCCTGCGCGACGACCTGCTCTACAGCCTGCGCAAGCTGCCGGTGCCGCAGATGGCGACCCTGCTTGCCAACCACGACTATTTCGCCGGCGCACGCCTGGCGCGGCAGTTCGAGGGCGACGAAGGCGGCTACCGCGCCGCCGCCGCCACGCTGCTGACGCTGCCCGGCATTCCCTTCGTCTACTACGGCGAGGAGATCGGCCTCGGCCTCTCGGCGCCGGTGTCCAACGCCGACCAGTCGCTGCGCGGGCCGATGAGCTGGAGCGGCGAACCGAACGCCGGTTTCACCACGGCCGACAAGCCCTTCCGCGCCAATGTGGCGAACTGGCGCACCCACAACGTCGCCGCCGAGCAGGACGATCCGCGCTCGCTGCTGAACTGGTACCGCGGCCTGATCGCGCTGCGCAACGCCGAGCCGGCGCTGGCCGTGGGCAGCTTCACGCCGCTGTCGGTGCGCGACCAGCCGGTATTCGCCTTCCTGCGCGAGCACGAGGGCGCGACGCTGCTGGTGCTGATCAACTATGCGCGCAGCGCTTCCACGCACGCCCTGCCCGCCGGCTTCGAGGCGGCCGGCTGGCAACCGGTGTTCCCGCAGGGCGCGGCCTCGCCGTTCGCCGCCGCGGCCACCGTCAAGCTCGCAGCGCAACAGGTGCTGGTGCTGAAGAAGAAGCCGACATGACGCAGCACGCCGAAGCCCGACTGCTCGCCGACATCGGCGCCACCTATGCACGCTTCTCCGTCGAGCGCGTGCCGGGGCGCTTCGAGCATGTCGCGGTGCTGCCCTGCGCCGACTACCCCGGCTTCACGGCCGTGGTGCAGGCCTATCTCGACAGCCTGCCCGCCGGCATCCACCCGCGCCACGGCGCGGTGGCCATCGCCAACCCGATCGAAGGCGACTGGGTGCGCATGACCAACCGCGACTGGGCCTTCTCCATCCAGGAGGCGCAGCGCCAGCTCGATCTCACCACGCTGCTGGTGGTGAACAACTTCACCGCGCTGGCGATGTCGCTGCCTCGCCTGGGCGCCGAGGGCCGCCATCAGGTCGGCGGCGGCGAGCC
>Ga0268298_10001633_pt1 | contig 25933 bp, 31 predicted proteins | sample WWTPWeurt_MetaG_FD_194462 | JGI IMG/M metagenome (GOLD analysis project Ga0268298, IMG submission 194462) | Activated sludge microbial communities from WWTP in Nijmegen, Gelderland, Netherland - WWTP Weurt | ecosystem: Engineered > WWTP > Aerobic digester > Activated sludge | place...
AATCCCGAACAAGGCCGCGGCTTCCTCGGCATTGGATTCTTTGCCCTGGCCGGAAAAATCCCACTCGACGAAATCGAAGTCGGCCCTGGCACTGAAAAAACGCCACGACACCACGCCGCTGGAATCGATAAAGTGTTCAACAAAGTTATTCGGCTCGGTCACGGCGTTACTTTCAAAGGTGGGCCGAGGCAAGTCGTTCAGGCCTTCAAAACTGCGCCCCTGCAGCAGCTCGGTAAGACTGCGTTCCAGCGCCACCTCCATGCTCGGATGGGCTCCGAAGGACGCAAATGCACCGCCTGTCCGCGGGTTCATCAGGGTGACGCACATCACCGGAAACTTCCCGCCCAGCGACGCATCCTTCACCAGTACCGGAAAGCCCTGCTTCTCCAACTCCTGAATGCCGGCCAGAATGCCGGGATATTTCGCCAGCACAGCGTGCGGCACATCGGGCAGTGCGAGCTCACCTTCCAGGATTTCGCGTTTGACCGCCCGTTCGAAAATTTCCGACAGGCATTGCACCTGCGCTTCAGCCAGGGTGTTGCCTGCACTCATGCCGTTGCTGAGGAACAGGTTGTCGATCAGGTTGGATGGGAAATACACCACCGCGCCGTCCGACTGGCGCACATACGGCAGCGAACAGATGCCGCGCTTTACGTTGCCGGAGTTGGCGTCGACCAGATGCGAGCCACGCAACTCGCCATCGGGGTTGTAAATTTGCCGGCAGTATTCATCGAGTATCCCGGCCGGGAGCGCATCTTTGCGGCCAGGCTTGAACCAGCGCTCGTTCGGGTAATGCACGAAGTCTGCGCCGGCAATGTCTTCCCCCCAGAACTGGTCGTTGTAGAAATGATTGCAATTCATCCGCTCGATGAATTCGCCCAAGGCCGACGCCAGGGCGCTCTCCTTGGTCGCGCCCTTGCCATTGGTAAAACACATTGGCGAGTGCGCATCGCGGATATGCAGTGACCACACATTGGGAACCAGATTGCGCCACGAAGCGATTTCAATCTTCATGCCCAGGCCCGCCAGAATCCCCGACATATTGGCGATGGTTTGTTCCAGCGGCAGATCCTTGCCGGCGATATAGGTGCTCGCTTCGGACGCTGGATTCAGCACCAGCAAAGCCTGCGCGTCGGCATCCAGATTTTCCACTTCTTCAATCACAAACTCGGGCCCGGCCTGCACCACCTTTTTCACCGTACAACGGTCGATGGAGCGCAAAATGCCCTGGCGATCCGTGGCGGAGATATCCGCCGGCAGTTCGACCTGAATCTTGAAAATCTGCCGGTAGCGATTTTCCGGATCGACGATGTTGTTCTGCGACAGGCGAATGTTATCGGTGGGGATGTTGCGAGTTTCGCAGTACAACTTCACAAAGTAAGCCGCACACAAGGCCGATGAAGCGAGAAAGTAATCGAACGGACCGGGCGCCGAACCATCGCCCTTATAGCGGATGGGCTGATCGGCTACCACCGTGAAGTCATCGAACTTGGCTTCAAGACGAAGCTTGTCGAGAAAGTTGACCTTGATTTCCATGTGGGAATTCCAGCGTTCAAAACGAGTTGGCCGCTATTATCGGTTTTCTCCAGCGGGAAAACCGTGCTTCTCAGCTTTCGAGGATCCAGGGTGCTGGCGCAGGCAACAGCATGCACAGCCGCGACCATGGGCGCGATCCAGTGCCATCGTGACTTTGCGCTTTCTCGCCATCAGGCAGTCTCTGCCGTTACCGCACACCGAGATTGACCACGAGCACGATGCTCGCGGATACTCGCGTATCACCTCGAAACCTGCCACCCATGCACGGTCTCATCCACCCGTTGATTCTCGCACTCTTCGCCGCCCTGCTCCTGCCGGCCTGCAGCGCCGTGCGGCTGGGCTATGGCAATGCCGACAGCCTGACCCGCTGGTGGATCGATCAGTACCTCGATCTTTCGCCTGAGCAGGATGCGCTGACGCGCGAGCGTCTGGCCCGTTTGACTGCCTGGCACCGCAAGACCCAGTTGCCCGATTACGTCACCCTGCTGCGCCAGGGCAAGGCCTTTGCAGCAAGCCAGCCAAAGGTCGGCGACGCGCTGGCGCTGGGCGACGAACTGACCCGCCGCGTGCGGGTGCTGGCGGAACAGGCCACGCCGGACGTCGCCGACCTGGTGGCCACCCTGACCCCGGCCCAGATCGACCGCATTGCGGCGCGCCATGCGGAGAAGAATGCCGAACTCGCCAAAGAGATGCGCCTTGCGGAAGACAAGGCCGCGCAGCACAGGGCGCGTTACAAGCGCCTGCTGGAGCGCGCCGAGTACTGGCTCGGCGATTTCAGCGACGAGCAGGAGAACGCCCTGCGGCGCATGGTCGAGGCCCGGGATCCCGGCGGCCGGTTCTGGTTCGATGAAAGGCTGCGCCGCCAGCGCGAACTGCTGGACCTGATGCGCGAGGTGCAACGGGATCGTCCGCCGCGCGAACGCATCATCGCGCTGCTGCGCGACTACACGGCCCGCTTCGACCTGCCGCCGGATCCGGCGCGGCGGGCGCAGGCGCAGGCCATGCGCCTCGCAGCGGCGGAGCTCACCGTGGCCGTCCTGGCCATGGCGACGCCGGCACAACGCGCCCATGCCGCGCAGAAGTTCGACGACCTGATCCACGATTTCACCGAGCTGTCCAGGGAGAACACACCGAGGTAGTCCGCTTGGCCGGCTGAAGTCTGCCCCGCAACCTGCACCAGGCCCTGCTCGCCGCCTACGCCAAGCTGAGCCACCCGCTGCAGTGCTTCAATGCAAACCCGCACGACTCAGCGCTCGTCGAAGCTCACCGTCAGTTGCCGGGTGGTGGCCCGCGCCTGGCAGCTGAGTACGTAGCCCTGGGCCATCTCGTCGCCTTCCAGGGTGAAGTTCTTGTCCATGACCACCTCGCCGGACAGCACCTTGGCGCGGCAGGTGCAGCAGACGCCGGCCTTGCACGAGAAGGGCAGGTCGAGGCCGGCATCGAGCGCCGCGTCAAGGACATGCTCGTCGGCGCCGATGTGCAGTTCGTGCTGCTTGCCGTCGAGGACGATGGTCAGGGCGATGTCCTTGGCCGCGGCCTGCTTCAGCGGCGCGGCATCGGTATCGGCCTGGATCTTTGCAGCCTGTGCCGGGCCGGAGGTGAAGCGCTCGGTGTAGACGCGGCTTTCCGGCACGCCGGCCTCGATCAGCGCCTTCTCGGTGGCTTCGATCATCGCCTCGGGGCCGCAGATGAAGACTTCGTCCATGCTCGCCGCCGGCAACAGCGCCTTGATGATCGCCCTGACCTTGTCGCCGTCGATGCGCCCCTGCAGCAGGTCCACTTCCTGCGCCTGGCGGGAGAGGATGTGGATCAGCGTGAGGCGGTCGCGATAGCGGTCCTTGAGGTCCTGCAGGGCCTCGTTGAACATCACGCTCGACATGCGGCGGTTGCCGTAGACCAGCGTGAACTTGGATTCCGGCTGCTCTTCCAGCGTGGTCGCGGCGATCGACAGGATGGGTGTGATGCCGGAGCCGGCGGCGAAGCCGACGCGGTGGATGGCGCGCTGCTTCCTGACCGTGAAGCGGCCGTCCGGCGGCATGACCTCGAGCCGGGCGCCGGCCGTCAGGGTCTGCGCGGCCCAGTTGGAGAACAGGCCACCCGCGACCGGGCGGATGCCGATTTCCAGTTCGCCGGCCCTTGCCAGGCGGCTGCGCGGGCTGCTGATCGAATACGTGCGGCGAACGTCCTGGCCGTCGACCCTGGCACGCAGGGTCAGGAACTGGCCGGGTTCGAACTTGAAGGCATCGCGCTCGGCGGCGGGAATGTCGAAGGTGACCGCCACCGAGCCGGCGGCTTCGGGGCTGACGCGCTTGACGGTGAGTTCGTGAAAACGCAGGGATGACATTGGATAGGGCTCCGGCACTCAGTAAGGCTTGAAATAATCGAACGGTTCGAGGCAATCCCGGCACTTGTACAGCGCCTTGCAGGCCGTCGAACCGAAACGCGAGGACTCGACCGTGTTCGCCGACCCGCAGTGCGGGCAGGCTACGGTCTCGGCCGTGGCGGGCTTGGCGATGAAGCGCACGACGCTGCTGCCGGCCGGGGTCTGGTGCGGCGGGGCGATGCCGTAGGCGCGCAGCTTTTCCTTGCCGGAATCGCTCATCCAGTCGGTGGTCCAGGCCGGCGCCAGGCGGGTGACGACGCGGGCGGGAAGGCCGGCGCTTTCCAGCGCAGCCCGCACGTCGTCCTCGATCTGGCCCATGGCCGGACAGCCGCTGTAGGTCGGGGTGATGACGACTTCGAGGCCGTCGGCGCCCTGGCGCACGTCGCGCAGGATGCCGAGTTCGCGCAGGGAAATGACCGGAATCTCGGGATCGGCCAGATGCTCCAGCGCGGCCCAGGCGGCCTCGACGGTCGTGGTCACGGACTTACCAGACCCCATTCGGATGGGCGCGCGCCAGGCTCTGCATTTCGGCGAGCAAAAAGCCGAGATGCTCGGAGTGGATTCCCTGCTTGCCTTCGGTAACATAACCGCCGACGGCGGGCCGCGTCAGCGTCGCCTCGGCCAGCGCCGCGTCGACGATGGCGTCCCAGTCGGCCTGCAGCGTCTGCACGTCGACACCGATGCCGGCGGCGACGGCCGCCGCTTCGGCCGGGCTGTGCGTCCAGAACTCCCGGGTATAGGGGAACAGGTGGTCGACTGCGGCCTGGGCGCGCAGATGCGACTCTTCGCTGCCGTCGCCGAGGCGGACCAGCCAGTCGCGCGAGTGGCGCAGGTGGTAGCGGACTTCCTTCTGCGACTTGGCGGCGATCGCGGCGAGTTCGGCATTGGCGGACTTTTCCAGGGCTTCCCAGAGCAGGGCCATCAGCGCGCTGTAAAGAAAGTTGCGGACGATGGTGGTGCCGTAGTCGAGGTCGGCATGGGCGTAGCCCGACAGCGGACCGCTGTGCGGCAACTCGACCAGGGTGTAGTTGCGGAACTCGTGCGTGTCGCGGAAGTAGGCCAGCCTGTCTTCCGTGCAATCGCCACCCTTCAGCGTGGCGGCGAGTTGGTAGAGCAAACGCGCCTGGCCGATCAGGTCGAGGCTGACGTTGGACAGGGCGATGTCCTCCTCGAGGATGGGGCCGTGCCCGCACCACTCGGCATTGCGCTGGCCGAGGACCAGGGCATTGTCGGCGAGGTGCAGCAGGTAGTCGATGGCCGCGCCCATCACATGTGTCCCACTTCGTCGGGGATCTCGTAGAAGGTCGGGTGGCGGTAGATCTTGTCCGCGGCCGGGTCGAACAGCGCGCCCTTGTCATCGGGATTGCTGGCGGTGATCGCCTTCGACTCGACGACCCAGATGCTGACGCCTTCCTGGCGACGGGTGTATACGTCGCGCGCCATGTCCAACGCCTGCGCGGCGTCGGCGGCATGCAGGCTGCCGCAGTGCTTGTGCTCGAGGCCCTGCTTGCTGCGCACGAAAACTTCCCACAGCGGCCATTCCTTCAATTCGGTGCTCATGCTGCCTCCTCCGACCACTTGCCAATAGTTAAAACGACCTGGCGTCGGCGGCACGCAGCAATCGCTGACGCTGCGCCCCCGTTCGCTGCGCTCACGGGTCCCCCTCCGCTGCTCATGCTGCCTCCTTCCTGCTGCGTTCCTGTTGCTTGCGGGCATAGGCCAGCGCGGCATCGCGCACCCACTGGCCGTTGTTGTGCGCCTTGACGCGGGTCGCCAGGCGTTCCTTGTTGCAGGGGCCGTTGCCGTTGACGGTCGCCCAGAATTCATCCCAGTCGATGCGGCCGTAGTCGTGGTGCTGGCGCTCCTCGTTCCACTTCAGGTCCGGATCGGGCAAGGTCACGCCGAGCACGCGCGCCTGTGGCACGGTGGCATCGACGAATTTCTGGCGCAGCTCGTCGTTGCTCACGCGCTTGATGCCCCAGCGCATGCCCTGGGCGCTGTTCGGGCTGTCGGCATCGGGCGGCCCGAACATGGCGAGGCACTTCCACCACCAGCGGTTCACCGCATCCTGCACCATCGCCTTCTGTTCCGCCGTGCCCGTCATCATCACCAGCAGGGCCTCGTAGCCCTGGCGCTGGTGGAAGGATTCCTCCTTGCACACGCGCACCATGGCGCGCGCGTAGGGGCCGTAGGAGCAGCGGCAGAGCGGCACCTGGTTCATGATCGCGGCGCCGTCGACCAGCCAGCCGATGACGCCGACGTCGGCCCAGGTCAGGGTCGGGTAATTGAAGATCGACGAATACTTGGCCTTGCCCGAGTGCAGCCCCGCCAGCATCTGGTCGCGGCTGGTGCCCAGCGTCTCGGCGGCGGAGTACAGGTAAAGGCCGTGGCCGCCCTCGTCCTGCACCTTGGCGATCAGGATGGCCTTGCGCTTGAGGGTCGGCGCGCGCGAGATCCAGTTGCCCTCGGGCAGCATGCCGACGATCTCGCTGTGCGCGTGCTGGCTGATCTGGCGCACCAGCGTCCGCCGGTAGGCCTCCGGCATCCAGTCCTGCGGCTCGATGCGGCCGTCGGCGTCGATGCGGTTGTCGAAGCGCTGCTGCAATTGCGCTTCCTCGGCCGTGCGCAGGACGGGTTGGCCGGCCTCGTCGCGCATCGTGTCCATGGCTTGGGTATACATGGCTGCTCCTTATATGGCGCTGCTGTCGGGGTCGTTCGCGGTGCCGACCGGCAACCGCCAACGTGATACATTTTTATTGATTGTTGTAAATGTTAGTGTATCACTTAATCCTTGTCAATCGAAACTTAAAGCATTCGGGCGACAGGGGGTAGCGCTCGATCAGGAATCGAACGTGGCAGGGACGGCAGTTCAGGATAGCGCCCGGAAGCGCCAGATATCAGACCGGAAAGGGCGTGACGCGCTCGTGATAGCGGGCGCGGTAGAGCAGGCGGCGCTTTTGCGGCGTCTCGGTGAAGCCGGAACGGTCGTGCAGCACGTTGTTGCAGGCCAGGCCCATGCCCGGTTCCAGGCGCCCGTGCAGGGTCCACGGCGTCGGTGTCGCCAGCAGTTTGGCGAGCGCCGCGACGGCGGCCTGCGTCGCCGCATCGGCGCGCCATTCGATGCTGATGCTGCGCGCGGTGTAGCGCATGTGCAGGAAGCCATCGGCGTCCACCGAGAACACCGGGCCCGGCTGCGCGGCGCGGGCGACGCCGGTCTCGTCCAGGCGCGGCGGGATGGTCATCGCATCGTCGCGCGACAGCGCGCGGATGAAGTCCGGATTTTCGTCGCGCAGCAGGATGTAGGCGATCTCGTGGTCGAGCAGCTGGTTCTCGCCGCCCGACGCGGCGCTCTGCACGCAATGCAGGACCATGCCGCGCACGGTGCGTTCGGGGATGTTGTAGTAGCCGTCGGTGTGCCACTTGATCGGCTTGTCGGTGTAGGGGATGAATTCCTTGCGCTCGCCGCGCTCCTCGGCGCCGCGCACAGAAATCGGCGAAATCGCGTCGTCGTCGGTCAGCCAGTGGCTGTCGAGATGGGCGAGGCCGAGCTGCCGGCCCAGGCCGCGCGGGATCTCCTTGTCGGCATCGCCGGCGGTGTTGCTGGTGTAGATCGCCATGTTGGCCGTGGCGCAGCGTTCCAGCAATGCGGCGCGTTCGCCGGCCGTCAGCGCGCGCGGATCATCGAGCGCGACCACGATGTCCTCGATGCGGCGCGGCGCGCTGTCGAGCTTCTGTTCGCGCCAGGCGGCATAGGCCGCGGTATCGGCGAGGTCGAAGGGATTACTCACCGGTGACGCCGTCCCGCGAGCGCCGACTTTTCACCGACTCGGGATGGAACAGTCCGGCCAGGGTCTTCTGCAGCATGCGGATGGACTCGGGCGATTCGATCTCCATGACCTGGTCGACGGCCCACAGGCGGTCCTTCTCCGGCAGGGTCTCCTTGAGGCAGGCCGAGAAGCAGCGGCGGAAGCCGAAGTCCGGGCCGCTCGCGTCGAAGCCGAACTCGGCGTACTCGTCGCTGCGCCGGTTGTAGAGTTCGAGGAAGCTCTGGCCTGCCTGCCCGGGCCGCAGGTCGGGCAGCAGGGCCTCACGCGCTTCCTCGACCATGCCGGCCAGGCGTTTCACCAGGGCGACGGTGAATTCCGTCCGCTGTTCCGGCGCAAGATCGTCGTGGGCAATGCGATCCGCCGACAGCGCGAGAAAACAGAGGTATTCGCAGACGAAGTCGAACCAGCCGCGACCGACCTCGATGTCGTAATCGGCCTGGCGCATGCGCGCGATGGCCTCCTGCGCCAGCTTCCAGGCCAGCATGGCGATCACGCTGGCGTGCTCGGCCATGCCGCGCGGCCGGCCGGAGTGGAAGCTGTTACGGAGGCGCAGTGCCATGGGGCGCTAGTAGTGTGCTGTGAATAGATCGAAGCGCAAGGCTTCCGATCCGTCATTCCGGCGAAAGCCGGAATCCAGCAAGACTCTGGGTCCCGGCTTTCGCCGGGACGACGATCCGATTCGCTCCCGTCGCAAGACTTGGGAAGCACACTGCTAGTATCCACCCTTGCCGAACGGTTTCGTGAGACCAGCGATTTTCACACCCTGCTTGGCGGCGCCGCCGTCCGGGAAAAGCTCGAACATGCGCGCGCTGGAGACGTCGGCGATGACCTGCTCCTCTTCCAGCATCTTCATCATGTTGCGCAGGTTGGGCGTGTGCCCGTCTTCCTGGTACTTGCGGCGCAGGAAGTTGATGATGGCGCGATGGTCGTCGGTCAGCGCGACGCCCTGCTCGGCGGCAATGGCGTCCACCGCCTCCTCGCTGAAATCGGCTTCCAGCAGGTAGCCGTCGTCGTCAGTGTCCTTTTCCACGCCGTTGATCGTGTATCCCATTAGCTTCTCCTCAAGAAAAATTCATGTATGCCCTTACCGGTTTCATGGCTGAACAGCAGTTCCGCCGCGCCGGCCTTGGCCCAGGAGGCGATGTCGTCGGCCGATCCCGGGCAGTCGCTGACCAGTTGCAGCACCTCGCCGGCCTTCATGCCTTCCAGCAGTTTCTTCGCCTGGACGATGGGGCCGGGACAGGACACGCCGCGCATGTCCAGCGTGACATGCGGAATCGGTGTGGCGGCGGCGCTGCCGGCGCGCTGGATGACGTAGGCGGTCTTGCCGTCGGCCAGCTTTCTGGTTTCCAGCACCTGGTTGCCGGTGTACCTTGCCCAGGCGAAGAGGTCGTCCGCGGTGCCCTGGCAGTCGGATATCAGTTTCAGGGTCTGGCCGGGCTGCAGGTCGTCTACCAGTTTCTTGGCGCCCAGCAGCGGTGCCGGACAGGGAAGTCCGCTGGTATCCAGCGTGACGGTGGGGTTGTCGGTCATTGCTGTGTCTCCCTCGGTATCGATAGTCTATTCGCCGACGGCGGCGATGGATTTGTGCGGTATGAAGATGCCGCAGCCGAGCAGGCGGTGCAGGCCCAGGCCGCTCTCCTGGATGGCTACGGATTCGGCCCGCTTGAGGCCGTGCAGCATCAGGGCGAAGCCATGGACCTGGCCGGCGCCGGCGCTCATGCGCCGCGCCCGGCCGGTGACCGGCGTGCCGCCGAGGCCCTGCCTGTCAAGCTCGGTGCGGCAGGCGGCGAGGAACTCGATTTCGTCCGCGGTGCCGAAGCTGACGAAATGCGAATACACGACTTCGGTTACGGGCAGCAAGGGGCGCAGGCTGCAGCGGCCGATGCCCAGCTGCACACCGTCGATGTCCAGCGTGCTGCCACAGAGAAAGTCGGCGCTGGCGCTACGGTGATTCGGCACGCGGATCGTCAGCCGGCTGCGGCGCCCGACGAAATGCCCGCCGTCGCCGCGCCCGAGTCCCGACAAGGGCAGGATGCCGGCGCGCGGCTCATCCGCAAGCCACGGCAGGGCGCGGCGCAAGGCGCCGGAGAGCGCCTCGGCATGGTCGGCGGCCAGCGTGCCGGGATCGAGTTCGAAGACCACATCGACCATGCTTTGCGAGGCTCCTTCGGGCCAGGCGCTCACGCCGGGCCTCCGCCCGTTCCATCCATGCCCGGCTGCGCCGCGGCCCAGTCGCTGAGCGCCTTGCCCCACTGCGCGGCGGTCACCGGATCGATGTCGAAGATGGTGAAGCGGCTGCCCTCGCGGATGCGCGTGCGCAGCATGGGCATGCCGCCGCCCGCGAAGACGAACTCCTGCAGTTCGATCGCCTGGTTGCCGATCGGCACCCGAAACTTGACAAGTGTTTTGACGTTTTCCACGGATTTCCTCGGTGGCGGACTATGGCATCCGACGCGACGGGCAACCATTCCCGCATGGGAGTGGAAGCATATAACCCTTTCGGGTAGGTAGGATTACCTGCCGGGAGTATGGTTTGTGCACCGCACACAACCCTATGATTCCACTATCGCAATACCCCCCGACAACGAGGAGAGACCGACCATGGCCAAGCCCATGCACCCCACCCCGAACCTGGATCAACTGGAAACCGGACCCTGGCCCAGTTTCGTCACCGGCCTCAAGCGCCTGGCCAAGGATAAAGACTACGTGGTCGACGTCCTCGGCCACCTCGAGCACTCCTACCAGACCCGCAAGGGTTACTGGAAGGGCGGCACCGTCGGTGTCCGCGGCTACGGCGGCGGCATCATCCCGCGCTTCACCGAGATCAAGGACGAAGCAGGCCAGCCGGTGTTCAAGGATGCCGCCGAATTCCACACCCTGCGTGTCATGCCGCCCCCCGGCATGCACTACGACACCGCGACGCTGCGCCAGTTCTGCGACATCTGGGACAAGTACGGTTCCGGCCTGATCGCGCTGCACGGCCAGTCGGGCGACATCATGATGCAGGGCTGCACCACCGAAAACGTGCAGAAGGCCTGGGACGAGATCAACGAAATGGGCTTCGACCTCGGCGGCGCCGGCCCGGCCGTGCGCACTTCGATGTCCTGCGTCGGCGCGGCGCGCTGCGAGCAGTCCTGCTACGACGAAGCCAAGGCGCACAAGGCGGTGATCAACAGCTTCCTCGACGACATCCACCGTCCCGCCCTGCCCTACAAGTTCAAGTTCAAGTTCTCCGGCTGCGGCAACGACTGCATGAACGCCATCCAGCGTTCCGACATGGCCGTGATCGGCACCTGGCGCGACAACATCCGCACCGACGACGAACTGGGCAAGAAGTGGTTCGCCAGGCACGGCATGAACGAGCTGATCAACGACGTCGTTTCGCGCTGCCCGACCAAGGCGCTGCAGATCAAGGACGCCGGCGCCGTGCGCAAGGATGCCCACATCTCCGCCGTCGCGCTGGACGGCAAGCAGTGCCTGGAAATCGATAACAAGGACTGCGTGCGCTGCATGCACTGCATCAACGTCATGACCGGCGCCCTGGCCCCGGGCAAGGACAAGGGCGCCTCGATCCTGGTCGGCGGCAAGAGCCACCTCAAGATCGGCGGCCTGATGGGCACCCTGGTGGTGCCCTTCATGAAACTGGAGACCGAGGAAGACCGCGAGAAGCTGGTCGAACTGGCCCAGTCCATCATCGACTTCTTCGCCGAGAACGCGCTGGAGCACGAGCGCACCGGCGAGATGATCGAGCGCATCGGCCTGGTGAACTTCCTCGAAGGCATCGGGCTCGACGTCGACGCGCACATGATCAACACGCCGCGCACCAACCCCTACGTCCGCACCGACGGCTGGGATGAGGAAGTGGCGAAGATCGAAGCCAGGAAAAAGGCCGCTGCCTAAGCATCGCGACAGGCTCCCCCCGGCCTGGCCGGAGGGAGCCGCGACGCGTACAAAACCCTACTAGTTATATCGACTTTACCGGAGACAACCATGGCTGAAGCTCAAGCTCTGCGCAAGGCAGTCGAGTGCGGCGTACCCGACAACGACAAGTACATGCACCCGACGCTGCTGAAGAATCGGGGCAACTGGAAGTATCACGATCGTCCCCGTCCGGGCGTGCTGCATCACGTTTCGCACTCCGGCGACCAGGTCTGGTCGGTGCGTGCGGGCACCCAGCGCCAGATGGACACCCACACCATCCGCAAGCTGTGCGACATTGCCGAGCAGTATGCCGAAGGCTTCGTGCGCTTCACCATCCGTTCCAACATCGAGTACATCGTCGCCGACCAGAAGAAAGTCGATCCCCTGATCGCCAAGCTGGAAGGCGAAGGCTTCCCGGTCGGTGGCACCGGCAACTCAGTGACCATGGTCGCCCATACCCAGGGCTGGCTGCACTGCGACATCCCCGGCACCGACGCCTCCGGCGTGGTCAAGTCGATGATGGACCAGCTCTACGACGAGTTCAAGAACGAGCAGATGCCCAACCGCGTGCACCTCTCGACCTCCTGCTGCGAAATCAACTGCGGCGGCCAGGCCGACCTCGCCGTCATCATCCAGCATACCAAGCCGCCGAAGATCAACCACGACCTCGTCGCCAACGTCTGCGAGCGTCCCGCCGTGGTCGCCCGCTGCCCGGTCGCCGCGATCCGTCCGGCCCTGGTCAATGGCAAGCCCTCGCTCGAAGTCGACGAGAAGAAGTGCATCTGCTGCGGCGCCTGCTACCCCCCCTGCCCGCCCATGCAGATCAACGACCCCGAGCATTCCAAGCTGGCGATCTGGGTCGGCGGCAAGAACTCCAATGCCCGCGGCAAGCCCACCTTCATGAAGATGGTCGCCTCCGGCCTGCCCAACAACGCCCCGCGCTGGCCCGAAGTGAATGAAGTCGTCGGCCGCATCCTGCGCACCTACAAGGCCGATGCCCGCCCCTGGGAACGCATGGCCGACTGGATCGACCGCATCGGCTGGCCGCGCTTCTTCGAGAAGACCGGACTGCCCTTCACCAAGTACCTGATCGACGACTGGCGCGGCTCGCGCGCCAACCTCAATGCGTCGAACCACGTCCGCTTCTAACGCTCATGGCTTCGACAGTCAATCGTCAATCATGAAACGCTCATACCTTCGTCATGCCACGAGCGGGCAAGCTCGGCCCGCCCCCCTTCCCCCCTCGCGGGGGGTTACCGAATTGCTCGCTCCGCTCGAAATTGGCAGCGACCCATTTTGTGGTTTCACGTCAATGCGGGAAGTCAGTCGATGAAATTTGCGATCCTCATCAACGAAGGCCCCTACCAGCACCAGGCGACCGACACGGCCTTCCTGTTCTGCAAGGCCGCGCTGGCCAAAGGCCACGAGATCCGCCGCGTGTTCTTCTACCACGACGGCGTGAACAACTCCTCCTCGCTGACCGAGCCGCCGCAGGACGATCGCAACATCGTCCAGCGCTGGTCGAAGCTGGCCGAGGAACACAAGCTGGACCTCGTGGTCTGCGTCGCCGCGGCACTCCGCCGCGGCATCAAGGACGAGAACCTGGCGCCGGGATTCCGCATCTCCGGCCTCGGACAACTGGTCGAAGCCGGCATCGAGGCCGACCGCCTTGTGACTTTCGGAGACTGACATGTCTGAGGGCACCGTAAAGAAATTCATGTTCGTCAACCGCAAGGCGCCCTACGGCACCATCTACGCGCTCGAGTCGCTGGAAGTGGTGCTGATCTCGGCCGCCTTCGACCAGGACGTCAGCCTCGTCTTCATGGACGACGGCGTTTACCAGCTGAAGAAGGGCCAGCAGACCAAGGGCATCGAGAACAAGAACTTCTCGCCCACCTACCGCGCGCTGGACGGCTACGACATCGAGAAGCTCTACGTCGAGCAGGAATCGCTGAACGCCCGCGGCCTCACCGAGGACGACCTGCTGGTCGATGTCACGGTGATGTCGAAGGATGAGATGGGCAAGCTGATGGAATCGATGGACGTCGTCCTCAGTTTCTGACACGGAGAAAAGCATGCTTCACATCGTCAACAAATCCCCCCTCGAACGCAATGCGCTGGAGTCCTGCCTGCGCGTGGCCCAGGGCGGCGCCCTGCTGCTGACCGAGGACGCCGTGTATGCGGCGACCCGCGGCAATGCCGCCGCCGCCAGCATCACCGCCGCCATGGGCAAGCTCAAGGTTTATGTGCTTGGCCCCGACCTCGATGCCCGCGGCATGACGGACCGGCTGATCGAAGGCGTCGCGTCCGTCGATTACGCCGGCTTCGTCGATCTCGTCGCCGAGTACCCCACCAGCCAGTCCTGGCTATAACCAATTTCTTTTCACCCGCCTCATTCCAAGGAGACACACATGGGCACCATCGAAGTTAGCGGCAAGAGCTACGAAACCGACGAAGAGGGCTACCTCGTCAACCTCGGCGACTGGAACGAAGAAGTCGGCGCCTACCTGGCCACCACCGAGTCCGTCGAAATGACCGACCAGCACTGGGAAGTCATCAACTTCCTGCGCGACTACTACAACGAGTTCCAGATCGCGCCGGCAGTGCGCGTGCTGACTAAGGCCATCGGCAAGAAGCTCGGACCGGAAAAGGGCACCAGCCAGTACCTCTACGACCTGTTCCCCTACGGCCCCGCCAAGCAGGCCTGCAAGATCGCCGGCCTGCCGAAGCCCACCGGCTGCGTCTGAGGAAACAGTTACGGCAGCACCGGATGCGGCCAGTCGCATCCGGCCGGCCGGCCACGACCCGCGAACGCCTGAAGATCGCCTGAAAAGACCATGAACCTCGTCTTCGCCCTGTTGTTCTATGCCGCCACGGTGATCCTGGTGGCCGGCCTGGCCTTCAGGATTTACGAGTATGCCCGCGTGCCGGCGCCGCTGAAGATTCCGACCACGCCGGCACCGACCACATCGGGCGGCGTTGCCTTCCGCATGTTCCGCGAAGTGGTGTTCTTCGAAAGCCTGTTCAAGTCCAACCTGTGGATCTGGGCGCTGGGCTGGCTGTTCCACGTCGGCCTCGCGCTGGTGCTGCTGCGCCACCTGCGCTACTTCACCGAGCCGGTGAATTTCATCATCGCCTTCATCCAGCCCTTCGGCATGTACGCCGGCTTCGCCATGGCCGCCGGCCTGGCCGGGCTCTGGGCGCGGCGCTTCCTGGTCGAGCGCATCCGTTACATCTCGACGCCGTCCGACCACCTGATGCTGGCCCTGCTGCTGGGCATCGCCATCACCGGCCTGGCGATGAAGTTCGTCATGCACACCGACATCGTCGCCGTGAAGACCTTCTTCCTCGGCCTGATGGTGTTCGAAATCAATCCGCTGCCGGCGCATCCCGGCCTCTACCTGCACCTCGGCATGGTCGCGCTGCTGATGATCGTGTTCCCCGTCAGCAAGCTGCTGCACGCACCCGGCGTGTTCTTCTCGCCGACCCGCAACCAGGTCGACAATCCGCGCGAAACGCGCCACCTCGCACCTTGGGCGGCCACTCTCGGAACGAAGAACTGATCATGGCCGACGAAACCACACCCGTCGCCGCGGCGCCGGCGGCTACTGCGCCAGCGGCCAAGGCCGCCCCTGCCAAGGCCCCCGAAAAGGCCAAGGTCGTCGCGCCGGCCTACCGCGAGTACCCGACCATCCCTGCCTTGCAGCTTGACGCGATGGTCGAGTCGAACCCCTATGTCGCCGCCGCCGCGCACAATGAATCGGTCGGCTTCCCCGGCACCCTGGTGGATGGCTGGGAGCAGAAGGCCGTCGCCAAGATGGGCGAACTGCTCGGCAAGTACCGCTCGCTGCGCGTCTATATGGACGCCTGCGTGCATTGCGGCGCCTGCACCGACAAGTGCCACTACTTCATCGGCACCGGCGACCCGAAGAACATGCCGGTGGCGCGCCAGGACCTGATGCGCTCGGTGTATCGCCGCTACTACACGCTGCCCGGCAAGCTGTTTCCCAAGCTGGTCGGCGCCCGCGACATGACCAAGGACGTGCTCGACGACTGGTTCCGCTACTACAACCAGTGTTCCGAGTGCCGCCGCTGCTCGGTGTTCTGCCCCTACGGCATCGACACCGCCGAAGTCACCATGGCGGCCAAGGAAATCATGCACAGCGTCGGGCTCGGCCACAAGTACGTGAACGAGATCATCGGCAAGGTGCACAAGATCGGCAACAACCTCGGCCTGCCCGGCCCGGCGCTGGAGAACACGCTGGAAGGCCTGGAAGAGGACGTGCTGGAAGACACCGGCGCCGCCGTCAAGTACCCGCTCGACCAGAAGGGCGCCGAAGTGCTGCTGGTCACCCCCTCGGCCGACTTCTTCGCCGAGCCGCACGTCGACAGCCTGATCGGCTACGGCAAGGTGTTCCACGCCGCCGGCATTTCCTGGACGCTGTCCTCGAAGGCTTCCGAAGCCGGCAACTTCGGCATGTTCATCGGCAACTACGAGCAGATGCAGAAGATCGCCCTGCGCGTACGCGAAGCTGCGCTGGAACTCGGCGTCAAGCGCATCGTGGTCGGCGAATGCGGCCACGCCTGGCGCGTCGCCTATGCCTTCTGGAACACCCTGACCGGTATCGGCGCCGGCGCCAACGACCCGTTTGCGGTCCAGTTGCAAAAACAGCTCGACCCGAACTACAAGCAACCCTCGCACATCTGCGAAGTGACCTGGGACCTGATCCAGGCCGGACGATTGAAATTCAACAAGGAAGCCAACGACCACCGCATCGTCACCTTCCACGATTCCTGCAACGTCGCCCGCGGCTCGCGCATGGGCGACTACGCCGGCGGCCAGTTCGACATCCCGCGCAACATCATCCGCGCCGTCGCCAACCACTACGTCGACATGTCGGAAGCCACCACGCGAGAGAAAACCTTCTGCTGCGGCGGCGGCGGCGGCCTGCTGACCGACGAACTGCTCGACCTGCGGGTCAAGGGCGCCCTGCCGCGCATGGAAGCGCTGAAGGAGATCGTCGACAGGAACGGCGTGAACTTCATGGCCACCATCTGCGCCATCTGCAAGGCGCAGTTCACCAAAGTGCTGCCCTACTACGGTTTCAAGATGAGCATGGTCGGCGGCGTGCACCAGCTGGTCAGCACCGCCATCGTGCTCGACAACGAACAATGATCATTACTGGAGACCCCCATGTCCGCGACCACTGAAACCCAGACCGAAAAACTGACCTTCCGCCGCTACAAGGATGGCGATGTCAAGGTCAAGCGCTGGCAGGATGAAATCTTCCAGGCCAGCTATAGCCACAAGTGCCCGACCTACATCCAGTCCACGCCGCCCTGCCAGGGCTCCTGCCCCTCCGGTGAGGACATCCGCGGCTACCTCAACATCGTGCGCGGCATCGAGAAGCCCCCGGTCGGCGCCGACGGCAAGCCGCTCATGCCCTGGCAGGAATACGCCTGGCGCCGCCTGACCGAAGCCAACCCCTTCCCCGCCGTGATGGGTCGCGTCTGCCCCGCTCCGTGCGAGACCGGCTGCAACCGCAACGAGGTCGAAGACCACGTCGGCATCAATTCCGTCGAGCACTTCCTCGGCGAATATGCGATCAAGAACAACCTCCAGTTCAAGGCGCCCGACCAGAAGACCGGCAAGAAGGTTGCGGTGCTCGGCGGCGGCCCGGCCGGCCTCTCGGTAGCCTACCAGCTCACGCTGAAGGGCCATTCGGTCACCGTGTTCGACGACCACGAGTACCTCGGCGGCATGATGCGCTACGGCATCCCGGGCTACCGCACGCCGCGCGACATCCTCGACGCGGAAATCCAGCGCATCCTCGACCTCGGCGTCGAAGTGCGACTGAAGACCAAGGTCGGCGTCGATGTCACGATGGACCGGATCAACCAGGAATTCGACGCGGTGTTCCTCGGCCTCGGCGCCCAGGGTGGCCGCGCCCTGCCTGCCGAAGGTGCCGATAACGTGCCCAACGTCGTCACCGCCACGGCCTTCCTCAAGGCCTTCAACGACGGCCGTCTCAAGCATGTCGGCAAGCGCGTCGTGGTCGTTGGCGGCGGCGATACCTCGATGGACGTCGCCACTGTCGCCCGCCGCCTCGGCCATATCGAGCATTCCAAGCCCACCGACTGGGAATCCGCGATCGCTGGCCAGCTCGCCCAGGATGCCGCTGACATTTCCCGCCGCCAGGGTGCCGAGGTCACGCTCACCACCGTCTATATGATGGCCAGCAAGCAGGAGATCGAGCACGCCCAGTCCGAGGGCATCGCGATCATGGGCGGCTGGATGCCGGTCGCCGTGCTCAAGGGCGCCGACGGGCGCGCCACGGGCCTGCGCGTCAAGCAATGCGAGGCCAAGATGATCGGCGGCCGCCTCGATATCAAGCCGATCGAGGGCACGGAGAAGGACCTGCCGGCCGACCTGATCGTCTCCGCCATCGGCCAGACGGTCGACCTCACCGGCCTCGAAGTCTTCAATAACGGCAAGGGCGGCGTTTCCACCGACAAGAATTACGCACTGGCCGGCAAGCCGGGTGTCTTCGCCGGCGGCGACGTGATCCGTCCGCACCTGCTGACCACCGCCATCGGCCACGGCGCCATCGCCGCCGACGGCATCGACCAGTTCCTCGCCGGACACGAACCCGGCCGCCGGCCGAAGATCGACGTGCATAGCTTCGACCTGATGCGCAAGTATGTCGAAAAGGGCGTCAAGCTCGGCGAGATCAAGGATGCGCAGACCGGCACCGATGCCAACAAGAACGCCGTGCATAACTTCGACAACCGCTCCGAGCGCTACGTCATTCCGCATGACCAGCTGTTCCTCGGCCACTTCCAGTACACCGCGCGCAACAAGCGCCACATCACGCACCTGAACAAGGACAGCGCGCTGGGCAACTTCGAGGAACGCCTGGAAGCCCTCTCCGAACAGCAGGCGGTGGGCGAGGCCAAGCGCTGCATGAGCTGCGGCCTGTGCTTCGAGTGCGACAACTGCGTCGTGTATTGCCCGCAGACTGCCGTGTACAAGGTGAAGAAGACCGAATCGATGACCGGCCGCTACGTCGCCACCGACTACGACAAGTGCATCGGCTGCCATATCTGCGCCGATGTGTGTCCGACTGGCTACATCCAGATGGGCCTGGGCGAGTAATACCCCATGAAGCTGCTGCGCATCCTCGCTACCTTGCTGTTCGCGGCCATCGCCGTGTCGCCGGCGCCGACTTTTGCCGGCGAAGGCGGCCGCACCGCGAAACCGGTAATCGAGATCGCCAATCCCGGCAAGTGCGTGGCGCCGGTCGACGAGATGCGCCGCAACCACATGGAAATGCTCAAGCACCAGCGCGACCGCACCATGCGCCAGGGCATCCGCGGCGAGCCGGCTTCGCTCAATGCCTGCATCGAGTGCCATGCCAGCAAGAAGACCGGCTCGGTACTCGGCAGCAATGAAAACTTCTGCCAGAGTTGCCACAGCTATGCGGCGGTCAAACTCGACTGCTGGGATTGTCACCAGCCCAAGGCCGGCTTCAAGGCGACCGGAGTAAAACCATGACGGCCCCGCAAGAGCCCGGCAGCAACCCGCGCCGCGCCTTCATCGCAGCCGCCGGCGCCGGTGTTGCCGGCCTCGGCTTCACCGCCATTGCACCCGGCCTGCACCTGATGGCCGTTGGCCAGGCCGACGCCGCCGAAGTCCGCAAGGCCGGCAGCGCCGCCTCTCCCGCCGTACGCTGGGGCCTGCTGATCGATGCCGGCAAGTGCGCGCCCGGCTGCACCAAGTGCGTCGACGCCTGCCACACCGAAAACGGTGTCAGCGAAAAGTTGCCCGATCCGCGCCAGAATTCGCAGTGGATCCGCAAGATCGAGCTGGTCGACCGGCGCGACGGGCGCAAGACCGAGCTGCCGATGATGTGCCAGCATTGCGCCAACCCGCCCTGCGTCGATGTCTGCCCCACCGGCGCCTCGATGAAGCGCGCCGACGGCATCGTGCTGGTCGACCGCCACACCTGCATCGGCTGCCGCTACTGCATGATGGCCTGCCCCTACAAGGCGCGCTCCCTGGTCCATGTGCCGCTGACCGAGCAGAATCCCGAAGTGCCGCGCGGCCAGGGCTGCGTCGAATCCTGCACGCTCTGCGTGCATCGCGTGGATAGGGGCCAGACCCCGGCCTGCGTCGAATCCTGCCCCGAGGGCGCAATGCTGTTCGGCGACCTCAACGATCCGTCCAGCGCCATCGCCAAACGCATCGCCAGCGTGCCGACCACGCAAGTTCGCAGCGACCTGCGCCTGAACCAGGGCGTGCGCTACCAGGGACTCTGACCATGATGCTCAATCCCCGCCACGAAGAAGGCTTCTTCTACCTGCTGGCCGCGATCGGCGGCCTGGTCTCGGCCGTAGGCATCGGCGCCGCGCTGTACATGGAACACTCGGGCCATGTCGTGACCGGCATGAACAACCAGATCGTCTGGGGCCTGCCGCACGTAGTCGCGATTTTCCTGATCGTCGCCGCTTCGGGCGTGCTCAACGTCGCCTCGATGGGCTCGGTCTTCGGCCGCAAGCTCTACAAGCCGCGCGCGCCGCTCTCCGGCCTGCTGGCGCTGGCCATGATCAGCGGCGGCCTGGCGGTGATCATGCTCGACCTCGGCCGCGCCGACCGCATCATCGTTGCCGCGACGCACTTCAACCCGACCTCGGTATTCGGCTGGAACGTGATCCTCTACCCGGTGTTCTACGGCGTCGTCGCGGTCTATCTGTGGACCATGATGGAGCGGCGCATGCATCCCTGGATGAAAGTGGCCGGCTTCGCCACCTTCATCTGGCGCATCGTGCTGACTACCGGCACCGGCTCCATCTTCGCCTTCCTCGTCGCGCGCCAGGCCTACGGCACGGCGCTGCTGGCGCCGATGTTCATCATCATGTCCTTCTGCTGGGGGCTGGCCGTGTTCCTCGTGGTGCAATCGACCATGTACGCCTGGAACGGCCTGACCCTGCCGCCGCTGGTATTGCAGCGCATGAAGAACCTGCTCGCCACCTTCGTCGCCGCGGTGCTGTACTTCACCATCGTGCTGCACCTGGTCAATGCGTATTTCGCGAAGAACATCGCCTTCGAATACTTCATCCTGTTCGACAGCGAATTCGCCGGCATGTTCTGGATCGGACAGATCCTGATCGGCACCCTGTTGCCGCTGGCCCTGCTGTTCAACCCCGCCACCGCGGCGAAGTCGCTCTGGGTCAATGTTGCCGCCCTGCTGGTGATCGTCGGCGCCTACTTCCAGCTCTATGTCTTCATCATCGGCGGGCAGGCCTTCCCGCTCGACATGTTCCCCGGCTACGACGTCAAGAGCACTTTCATGGACGGCATGGTCGACCATTACAGCGCGAGCCTGCCGGAACTGCTGCTGGCCCTTGGCGGCATCGGCATCGCCTTCACCATGACCACCATCGGCGTCCGCATCCTGCATTTCCTGCCGCAGGACGATTTCGCCGAGATCGAAGCCGCCACCAGCGCGACCGACTGAGACGGCGCCCGGCGCGCATGCATCGCTTCCTGATCTCGGCCGCCCACAAATCGTCTGGCAAGACCACCGTCAGCATCGGCCTTTGCGCCGCGCTGAGTTCCGGCCGGCATGGACAGCGCCCGCGCTCGGTGCAAACCTTCAAGAAGGGACCCGACTACATCGATCCGCTGTGGCTTTCGGTTGCCGCCGGCCGCCCCTGCTACAACCTGGATTTCTTCCTCTCGCCCGATGGCGAACTGCGCGACCAGTTCGCCCGTCACGGCCATGACGCGGAAGTCTGCCTGGTCGAGGGCAACAAGGGCCTCTACGACGGACTCGACCTCGAGGGTTCCAACAGCAACGCCGCGCTGGCGCGCCTGCTCGACCTGCCGGTGGTGCTGGTGCTCGACGCGCGCGGCATGACGCGCGGCATCGCGCCCCTGATCCTCGGCTACCAGGCCTTCGACCGCAACATCCGCATCGCCGGGGTGATCCTCAACCGCCTCGGCGGCCGCCGCCACGAAGCCAAGCTGCGCGCCGTGATCGAGCACTACACCGACGTGCCGGTGATCGGCGCGGTGCAGGAAGACGCCGAGCTGGCCCTGGTCGAGCGCCACCTGGGCCTGATGCCGGTGAACGAAACCGCCGAGGCCGAACTCCACATCGCCGCCATCGGCCAGCGCATCGCCGACCAGGTCGACCTGGGACGCCTGCTGGCCATCAGCCATGCCGAGCGGCCCCTTTCGTCGCCGGCGCCGCGACAGCCGAGCCGGGACGCGCCGGTGCGCATCGCCATCGCGCGCGACGCCGCCTTCGGCTTCTATTACGCCGACGACCTCGATGCGCTCGCCGCGGCCGGCGCGCAAGCCGTGTTCTTCGACACGCTGAAGGATCCGCAACTGCCCGCCTGCGACGGCCTGCTGATCGGCGGCGGCTTTCCCGAATGCTTCCTCGACGGACTCGAAGCCAACACCAGCCTGCGCACCGACATTCGCCGTGCCATCGAAGCCGGGCTGCCGACCTACGCCGAATGCGGCGGCCTGATGTACCTCTCGCGCAGCATCGAATGGAAAGGCAGGCGGGCCGCCATGGTCGGCGCAATACCCGGCGACATCGGCATGCACGCCAAACCGGTCGGACGCGGCTACGTGATCCTCGAAGCCGGCGCCGACCATCCCTGGCGCGGCGCGGACAAGACCCTCGCCGGGGCTGCGCTGCACGCCCACGAGTTCCACTATTCCAGCCTGAACGGGCTGCCTGCCGACACGCGCTATGCCTATGCCGTGCGTCGCGGCCATGGCATCGACGGCGCCCACGACGGCATCCTGCTGTACCGCCTGCTGGCCTCCTACACCCACTTGCGGGCGACCGCCGGTTGCGACTGGCCGGCAAAGTTCGTGCACTACGTCCGCACCTCCCGGAACATCCAAACCAAGGAATCCATGCCATGTTCACCCTGACCCCGAGCGCCGCCGAGCAGATCGCCAGAGCCGCTGCCGAACGAGCCGACCACCCGACCCTGCTGCGCGTGGCTGCCAAGCACGACGAAAGCGATGGCGAACTGGTCTACGGCATGGGCTTCGACGACGAGCGCGAGGACGACCTGGTCATCGACGGCGGCGGCATCACCGTGCTGATCTCGCCGCGCAGCCAGCCCCTGCTCGAAAACACCACGCTCGACTTCAGCGAAGTCCAGCCCGGCGAATTCCAGTTCATATTCCGTGGCGGCTGCGTCAGTCCGGAGCCGAACAAGGGCTGCGGAGGTTGCGGCGGCGGTTGCTCCTGATGGACACATGCAAAACCGGCATGAACGGCTCCCCCTCCCGTCCGCTGCGCGGCCCATGGCTGGCTTTGCACAGCCAGCCGGCTGCGGCGGCGCAACGCGTACGGCGCGAAACCACGCCCCTCCCCCCTCCCGGAGGAGGTGGCCAATTTGCTCGCTTGGCGCGGACATATTGACAGCCGTCGGGTATATTTCGCGTCCATGAAACCAACTCCCGCACAACCCGGCTGGGTCTACCTGGTCGGCGCCGGCCCCGGCGATCCCGAACTGCTTACCCTCAAGGCCGCACGCCTGATCGGCGAAGCCGATGTCCTGGTCTACGACAATCTGGTTTCCAAGGCCATATTGGCGCTGGCGCGTCCCGATGCGGAATTGCTTTACGCCGGCAAGGAGCGCGGCAACCATTCGCTGCCGCAGGAAGAAATCAACGATCTGCTGGTGCGCCTGGCCAGGGCCGGCAAGCGCGTGGTGCGGCTCAAGGGCGGCGATCCCTACATCTTCGGCCGCGGCGGTGAAGAGGTCGAAACCCTGCACGACGACGGCGTCAATTTCGAGGTCGTGCCCGGCATCACGGCGGCGGCCGGCGTCGCCTCCTACGCCGGCATTCCGCTGACCCACCGCAACCATGTCCAGGCCTGCGTTTTCGTCACCGGCCACCTCAAGGACGGCAGCATGAACCTCGACTGGCCCGGGCTGGCCCGGCAGCGCCAGACCGTGGTCATCTACATGGGTCTGTCGGGCCTGCCGCAGCTGTGCGCCAAGCTGATGGAACACGGCCTGCCCGCCGACTGGCCGGCCGCCATCGTGCAGCACGGCACCCAGCCGAGCCAGCGCACCATCACCGGCACCCTGACCACCCTGCCCGAACTGGCCAACGCCGCCAAACTGCGCGCGCCGACGCTGATCATCGTCGGCGAAGTGGTGACCTTGCGCGACAAACTGCGCTGGTTCGCCGAGGACGGCAAGTAGCGCCGCGTACTCTCCGACCCGGCGCCCGATGGTCGGCGCCGGCGTTACGGCAAACCGTCCCCGGGTCGCCGGGAATCAGGAAGCGGGCGGCTTCTCCGGCTGCGGGTCCGGACCGCCATCGCTGCCGCTGAAATACTTCCGCAACGGACATGTCTGTCCCATGCCGCATCCCTGCTTGCGCTCGCACTCGGCAACGGTCTGCGCCAGGGTCACCATCTTTCCGCAGCGCGGACAGTATTCCATCGGCGAATCGAACATGGTTTTTCCCCTTCTATGCTTATCGGGCCGACGCCGGGAAATGCAGGGCCATCAAGCCACGCGCGCTGCACATGCCGACATTCATGATGCTAGTATTTGCGCCATGACCGAATGGACCCCGGACCTGAGCACCGACGTACCCGTGCTCGACGAACAGCACAAGGCGATTTTCCAGTGGCTGTCCGAACTGGAAAGCGCCACTGCCGACCAGCGCACCCTGTTTGGCGTCTATGTCCTCACCCGGTTGAAGCACTACATGCGCGAACACTTCGCCGCCGAGGAAGCCATGATGAAGGCAGCCGGCTACCCGGGACTGGAGCAACACCATGCGGAGCATGCGAAGTTTCGCGTCAAACTCGAGGAAATACAACTGAAGTCGATCGGCGAGGACATCTCGACCGATACCGTGCACTTTCTCACGAACTGGCTCACCCATCACATCGCCATCACCGACATGGCCTACGTGCCCTACCTGAAACGCCTCGAGGGCGTCTCCTCATGCGGGCGACCGGATGAAAACACGCCCTAATACAGCACCTCGCTCCAGCGTCCGCTCGACTTCAACGCATTCTCGACCCGCAGCCAGTTGCCGCCCGACCCGGCCAGCCTGATCATGGCCTGTTCCACCGCCGGCAGCAGGTTGGCCGTGCCGGCGACGAACACGCGCGTGTTCGACCGCTGCAGCATCTCCCAGACTTCCGCCGCGTTCTGCTCCAGCGACTGGCCGATGGCCACCGGCGCGTCCAGTGCCGGACGCGGGCTTACCGCCTGGAAGGCCTTGAAGGTGGGCTGGTCGAAGTAGTTGGCAAGGTCGCTGTTCTCGTCGTTCATGTAGAGCATTTCCAGCGGGCTGCGCGCACCGTAGAACAGCCGTATCCGGCCCTTCCAGCCGCCGATCTTTTCATAGATCTGGCGGATCAGCGTGCGGAAGGGCGCAATGCCGGTACCCATGCCCAGCATCAGGATGTCGGCCGTTTTGTCCTCGGGAATCACGAAAGGGTAGCCGACGGGGCCCGCGAATTCCAGGCGGTCGTCGGGGCGCAGGTCGCACAGGTAGTTCGAGGCCACACCCCTGTATTCCTCGCCGTTGAACTCGTCGATGTAGCTGCAGCGGCGCACGCAGATGGCGAACTCGGTGGCGTCGCCGCGCCGTTCCAGGTCCATGATCGAGTACAGGCGCGCATGGCTGCGGTTGCCGAACTGCCCCGGGGCCATGACGCGGACCAGGTTGCCCAGTTGCGGATCGAAGGACAGGTCGCCGGTGCGAAACACCAGATGACGCACCTCCTCGCGCGAACTCGGCGGAGTGATGCGGCGCGACTCCTTGAGGATCGCGGAATAGGTCCTTGCGGGAGGCGCGGCGGGAGGAGTGATGGACGGCATGGCATGTGCTCCAGAGAAATTAGCGTTCAGTCGAATCGGTGCTGCAGGCGCTGTCGCAGCCGCTGCCGGCGGAACAGCAGCCGCACTTGCCCGGATCGCGGAAGGGTCCGAGCTGCGGGTTTCTTGCGGCGAAGCGCCGGTAGGCGCGGTCGATCAGGATTCCGCCCAGGCCGAGGCTGAAGATGACGGCGACGGCGATCAGGTAGAGGCCCATCATCCGCCCAGCCCGGCAAAGCCCATGAAGGAAAGCGAGAGGATGCCGGCCAGCATCAGCGACAGCGCCGTGCCCTGCGCCAGGTCGGGCACGTTGGACAGCGTCAGGCGCTCGCGCACGCTGGCCATCAGCACCAGCGCCAGGGTGAAGCCGGCGCCG
>Ga0268298_10001634_pt1 | contig 25922 bp, 24 predicted proteins | sample WWTPWeurt_MetaG_FD_194462 | JGI IMG/M metagenome (GOLD analysis project Ga0268298, IMG submission 194462) | Activated sludge microbial communities from WWTP in Nijmegen, Gelderland, Netherland - WWTP Weurt | ecosystem: Engineered > WWTP > Aerobic digester > Activated sludge | place...
AGTGTCTGAGGGTGGCTTGTTTGAGGCTCAGCCTTTTGCCTTCTTTGGTGGTTATCTTTAGTCCGAAGAGGAATTCTCCGGGTGTGGCTTGCATTGGTGAGGCTTGTAAACCGGCGCGATATAGCCAACTGAAGAGGGAGAGAACCAGCCAGGTTTTCAGTTCCAGGACGCCGAAGAGAGTGGATTGTTGAAGAAAGAACAAGTGCGTCGGTGCTTGTTTGATGGTGTCGCCGATACCTATGAACACACCAAAGGTGCCCTGTGGGTCTGAGGTTGTAGTAGCCAGTTCGACTGAACCTTGCCCGAGAGTTGTCAGCCAGGCTGTCAGCCAGAGCGGTAGCATTGTGAAAACCAGACCGATATTTTCGGCCAGACCGAGGAAGGAGAGTTCTGGAAAGCTTAAGGTTAAGAAGGAGGCGTGACCGGTAATTATGGCGTATAGACCGAAAGCGCCCATGAGGAAGAAACCATCCAGGAGAAAGGCGCCTAAGCGTCCGGTCAAAAGAGCCGATTCCATGCAGAGTTCTCTTGTCTTTTTTGCTTTGTAGTCTTCATCTACGAAGAGCCCTGTCTTTAGTACCGCTGGTGGTGCTTTTCTTTCTCCCACCAATTGGCAGGCTTTCAACCATTCTTCTTCATCGGCATCCGGACTGGCTATTATTTTCCAGGCTTGCAAAAGTTTAGTCGACTCGGGCATCGGCAAAAGCACCCCCGTGGCGGCAATAGGAAATTTGTTGGAAGATTTGGGATTGGAAATCGGCTTTGTTTATCAACCGCTAGAGTTTCATTTTATGGCCGCGGACCCGAAGCAACCATAGAGTTTTCCCCAGATCTTTTTACCAGGAGGCTGATTTTTTGGTTAGTTGGTAAGTCGGTCAACTCACATCCAGATAAGGCTCGTCGGAGCGGATGCGCAGCACTCCGAAATCGGCGCAAAGAATGTATTCTCCGTCTTCCGGCTTGACCGAATGTAATTCGCCCATATCGGCTGTGCCGGTATTGCTGTCTGGTGGGTAGACATTCAGCCTGGTTTCTCTGGAGATGACCCGTCGTAAATTGGGGAAGACCAGTTTGCCAGGTCTGTAACAGGCGATTTCCGGTGGTTCGGGAGCCATGTAACAGGGATGACCAGGTTCGGTCAGGACATCGAGGTTGATAGCAAGCTCGTTTGTGCTTGCGAAAATTGAAAGGACGATACTGCAAGAAAGATCCACGTTGCCGGTCAAATTAGTCAAACTGTGTCTTTGAGTTGTGACCGAGGTTTCCGCCTCAGTTACAGCTTCTTGGGTGTTACTTGTGCTCTCTATCATCGTGCTTTGTCTGTTGATTTTAGAAAAACCCGTATTACTAAACCGCGAGCAATGCTTCTCGGGCGACAGCCTGAGTTCACCAGGTCACCTTTGCATGTTTCCAAAAGATTTCGAAAGCACCACGTAAGTCATTGAGATTGAGTGATTTTGACTCAACCTGATTTAAACTAAAGATGCCACGCCAGCCATACTCAGCATACCACTGCCTTGTAAAGTGCGCATGTGTGAGCTGTCGGTTTCCAAGAAATAAAGGATGTACAAGTTTTTTATGGATCCGCTTTCTCTCATTTATCCCGGCATAGGTAGCGAAGAGCCTTTCTACAGGCTTGTAGAGCATTTTTATGCGGGTGTAGAGGCCAGTGCGATTTTGAGGCCACTTTATCCAAAAGACCTTACCGAGGCTAAAAGCAAGTTAGCCAAATACTTAATCTATAGAACCGGCGGCAGTCAGGCCTATGTTGAAGAACGCGGTCATCCTCGTATGCGCGGCAGACATATGCCTTTCAAGATAGGTGTGCCGGAGCGTGATGCCTGGATGGAAAGCATGAACAAAGCCCTTGATCAGACGCCCGAGTTTGCCCCCTACAGGGCAGATCTTGATGCTTTCTTCGAGCACTTCTCTACTTTTATGATCAATCAGCCTCAGTAGATCTCTTCGGTGCCGGTTGCTCTTGCTTATCCGGGGTGACCAGAGCAATTTTGAAGGGTATCTGTTTCCAGGGGCTGTTGTTGTTTTTCTTGAGCCAGTCATAAATGGGAAGCATCTCTTTGCCGGCATCCGACCAGGATTCCTGCGAAAAGACAGACTTACCCGTGAGCATGTTCTCTCCTACCTCTTCGTAGGAAGTAAATTTATCTTGTAAGACTTGAGAAGCTGCTTTTAGTCTTGCCAGCGCTTCTTCTCTAGTAAGAAAACCGGCAATATAGCCGTTTCTCGCTACGAGAATGTAGCGGCAGAGATCCCAGCCCAATAGCTCCTTTCCTTTGTAGCGAAGGTATTTTTCTTGCAGCACCGGCAGTAAATCTAAATTTTCATCGTTTCTCTTTCTGATACTGGAAAGCGCGGCCGCAATTTGAAAATGACTGGCACCACTGTCGATGGCATTGCCGACCAGTTGCCAGCCTTTGCTGTCACCTGTAAGCATGAGATGTTCCAGCATGTTTAGCAGGTCGTTTCGGTTGTAGACGGAATAGTTTTCTTTCAGACTGTCGATTGCTTCATCCCTGGCTTCCTTGCCGGGGCTGCCACCAAGAAGAGAGTAGGTGCCCTTACTCATGCGCTGCCAGTAAAGAGCCGAGAGCAGAAGCGGATATCGCTCAGCGTCTGTAAGATCGCGGTGGGCTTTGTCGTAACGCAGATTTTCCAGTCGACTGAGCCAACCTTCGGTAAATTCCTTCACTTCCGGGCTGTCGCTGTAGATTTTTACCAGTTGTTTGCAGTCGACAACGGCCCTGTCATAATCCTCTATTTGTGCGTAGAGACCGGCTCTGTCTCTCAGTATGGCAGGGTCGTCTTTCTTTCTAGCCAGGGCTAAACCGTAATCATTGATGGCGCCTTTGATGTCCTTCATGGAAGTCTTTAACTTTGCTCTTGCCGATAGAGCGAAGTTGGTTTCTTTTTCGTTTTTGCAGGCAATATCGAGATCAGCCAGGGCCTGTGCACTTTTACCGAGAGCCTGCCAGGCTGCGGCGCGATACTGGAAAGCTCGTGTTAGTTTGGGATCGCGGTCGATAGCCCTGGTAGCGTCGGCAATTACTTTTAGATACTCTTTTCTCTCCAGGTAGGTCTCGGCTCTGTCCTCGTAGTTGGCGGCGTTCCAGGGGCAGATTAGCATGGCTATGCTGTAGTCGCGCAGGGCGGCACTTGTATTGTGCATGCTCATGTAGAGATTGCCGCGGTCGTTGTAGGCATCGGCCAGGCGTGGATTTAAGTCGATGGCCCGGTTGTATTCGTCCAGAGCTTTCAGCTTATCGCCGCGGTGATTGGCGCTGAAAGCCAACCCATAGTGCGCATCGGCACTTTTAGGATTGATGCCGAGAGAGCGGCGAAAGACGGCTTCGGCGTCGTCCAGTTTGCCTCTCACAAAGAGGTTGTAGCCCACATAAAAGAGCTGGTGGTCTTCTCTTTCTCTAGCCGGTGGGGGCATTTCTACCAGAGTGGGATCAGCCTGCTCCTTTTGCGGCAAGCCTTTTTGAAGCTGGGGCCAGTACAGGGCAATTCCTAAAGAGAGTGCCAGGGCAACCGTTGATACTATGGCGGCAACTTTGAGCTTGGTCACTGTCAGTCCGGGTCGATTTCCATCTGGCAGGTGTTGATTTTATGCAAGAGGCTCTTATGCAGAGCCTTCTCAATTTCAGAGGCACTGGCCCCTGGCATATTGAATTCTCTCCGGTGCGAGTCTACTATGCTGGCCGCTACTTTGGCCGGTGTAAAGTCTTTGTCCCCCAGCCCGTAGTTCTTTTGCATGAGAGCTTTATCGCCCGGTTTGGCATTGGTGTAAAAATCGGCAACTTGCTTACCCATGGCATTGAATAACTCTTCAGAGCTGGCATTTGGCTTCAATCCCGCATTGAATCGCATTTCCTGTGGGCTTTTCCTGAGGAAGCCTTCATCGGAGCCGTAGGCCGCCTTGATATCTACCACAGGTTTTTCACCTTTGGCGCAGGCTTCTTTTGGTTTTGCCAGGGTGGAATTGCCGGCCTGGGCCAGGTTGCAGTCGCCCTGCAGGCATTGTAAGGCGCCGTCATCAGCTGTTGTCTTGTGGTCGAGCCTGTCGCCTTTACCGGCGGTGTTCACATGCTCGCCTGCTACCTGAAGTCTGTCACCTTTCTCGGCCATGATATTGTCCCCTGTGTTTTTGCCGGTGGTTTGTCATTCCGGCATAGTCGCCATACTGGTAGTTACCCGCCCTCTCTTCATACCCCCCGCTCCCCATCCCTAATCCTCAAGGGATAGCTTGCGCGCCTGTTCTCGGGCTATAGCGACCCTTTTCAGGTTAGAGCCTTACGTCAGTCCGGTATGACCCTGGCATAGAGCAACTCATCGATTACTTTGCCCTCTTTAATGGCTGCCTTCTTCAATCTTCCCTCCAGGGTATAACCGCACTTCTCAAGAACTCGGGCGGAAGGCTGGTTATAATCGAACACCAGGGCATAGATGCGGGTAATCGGCAGATTTTGAAAGTACCAGTCGGTCATGCCGGCTATGGCTTTGGTCATTATGCCGCGCCCCCAGAAGCGTTTGCCCAGCCAGTAACCCAGTTCGCCTCCTACCCGGCTGACATCGGTCTGCATGAGCAAGCCGATGCCCCCGGCTGCCTCACCTTCCACGTCTATGACGAAGTGTACCTGGGGGTTTTCCCTGGTGCCCGGCTTGCCCACCAGGTCGATCCATTCAAGGGCATGCTTACGAGTGTAGGGGTGGGGAAAGCGGTCTCTCAGATTGAGCCAGATGTCGTAGTCGTTGGCATTGGCACTGAGCGAATCGGCATCAGCTTTGACCAGGCTACGAATAGTGAAATCGCCGCAATCGATAATCGTGTTTTTACGTGTCATGGCAAAGATTATAGGGCTTGCGCGACTTTCTTCAAGGGCGCTAGCTGAGAAAGGCTGGGGCGGCTCTCACAGCCGTCTAACGAAGGTGCTGATGGTGACAGCCCCAGGGAAATTTTGCCCAGGCCTGCCGAAAAGACTGTACTGGGGCAGCGGCGATTTTCTAGGTTGGCGTTATCAGTCGCACAAAGACAGACCGGAACCGGAGCCAAAATTCAGGGACAGCCCCCAAGAGAATTGATTGAGCAGCACTTTTGAATTCCCCCGCGAGCATCCAAGGCTGGCGGGTCTTTTGCTGCCGTCTCAGGAGGTTCTTGAGCAGTTGCCTGGAGGCACGGTTTTTTTGCCGGTGCCGCCGTTCAGTCGGCAGTACCGGCCGCTTTCTTTGCCGCGACATGAGCACCCAGTTTCACGAGGTATGTTTTATGTCTGGAAAAAACAATGTAGTCATAATCGCAAGATCTATTTTCAAGCCCGAGCAGCATGTCGGCTCGGCTCAAAGAAGCTATATCGCCGAGCTGAGCTATCAGGTAGTGAAAGGTCAATGGACCGGTCTCTTGCAAGGCAGCCGCAAACAATACGTTAAACGGTTGTGCGAGCTGCATCTGGCTCGCGCCACCAGAACACTGGTGCAGGATCTTTTACGCATTTATAAGACCGACGATCTTCTCGAGCTCATTGATCTTGTGGCTTATCAGACCGAGGTAGATTATGCCTCTCTGGCAGCTTTCATACTCGATTGGAAGATGCCTACGGTGGCCACCCTGGAGAAGATAGCCAGGAGGAGTAAGTTGAAAATTGCACTGGACGTGGTGCCTCTCAAGGAACTGCCCATTGCTGTGGAGCCTCCCGTCTACGCATTTGGCACAGGAGATCTGGCCGGCAAGCTGGGTGAAGTCTCGCGTTTCTATCTTGGTTATTTCATTCCCAGGAAGGACTTGCGCAAGGCTTCTTTCTTGACTGGCAGCCAGTTGGAAGCGGCTCTGTCCGGTCGGTGCCATAAGCTCCTCACCGTGCAGTGTTTGCTCCATGTGCGCCGCCTCAAGCTGCGCCTGCGTTTTGTTGAAATCGACGGAGGCTTATCTTGAGGCATTTATCAAGCAGGAATCTACTGTTGGTAGGCTTTCCACCAGCCTGATTTGCTCCAGCGGCTGCCTTTGTGGGATTCTTCCAGCTTTTGTTCCACCTGTTTGAGAGCCTGGAAGCGGGCCCGGGCATGGCTCTCTCTGAGAATTTCCGTGTCCGGATGACTGTTGCCGAGAATGTTCTCGGCAATAGTCAGGGCCTGCTGATAGAGAATGGCGGCATCGGAGTGCTTGCCCTGTCTTTCGCAGAGAATAGCTAGATTATTGGCTGCCAGACCAACATCGCTATGCTCGGGACCAAGCAGGCTTTCGGCAATTTGCAGGATTTGCTTGCAGAGGGGTTCGGCTTTGTCGTACTTGCGGCGCCGCCAGTAAATCTCGGCTAGATTTTCCAGGGTGAGACTGAGCCTGGGATCATCGAAGCGAAACTCAGAACATTCGTCCAATGCAGCCAGCCACATGGCTTGAGCTTCCAGCAATTTGCCGGCTTCCTGCAATTGGCTGCCCAGTGTTTTGAGTTGCTCCCAGTCTGAAACGTTTTGCTCCCGGCAGTCGGAAACAAATTTCTCCAACTTGAGGGCTTCATCGACGCGGTGAGTCTTGCGCATGATGCGGGCCTGCCACTCTGCCACATCGGCCACATAAGAATGAGTCGGCCCCAGGGCACCTTCTCTAATTACCCGGGCTTTCTGCAATAGTGCTTCTGCCTGGTCATATTTTTGTTTGAAATAATAGAGTCTGCCAAGATTTTTTAGATCTGTGGAGACGCTCAGGTGATTTTCTCCGCAAAGCTTTTCGCGCATTCTCAGCGCCTCTATGAGCAACGGCTCCATTTCATCCAGTTCTTCTCTGCGGCAATAGAGATCGGCAAGCTTGGTCATGGCATCTGCTACCTGCAGGCTCTCGTGACCGGCAAGCTGCTGCAGCTTGTGTATATGCAGCTTGGCATCGGCGATTACTTTATTACTCACTCCCCCTTTCGAATTCTGTTCCCTGGCTGCAGGGGAAGGGCTGGTTGTGGTCATGAGGCCGCTGTCGGCACTGAAAACAGGAATGCGATCGGTGCTCACCTTGAGCCATTCGTTATCATCCGGATGACCTTGCTGGTTGCGTTGTTCTTGCTCTATGTGGCGGAGTTTGTTGCGAAACTCCCGGATTATGGTCTGAGATGGCTTGGGTTGCGCCTCGGCGATGGTGAGAGCATTGTTGAAGAGACCCTCAGCCTTGGCATATTCGCGCTTGCCGAAATAGACGTTGGCTATCCTTCCCAGAACTTTTGCGACTTCGACGCTGCTTTCTCCGTGCATGGCTGTTTGCAGTTTTAAAAACTGCTCCAGCATCTCCAGGGACTCACTCGGCATACTGGGGTTACCTCTGATTCGACCTTATCTTGGGTATAGCATAAGAAAGTTTGCTTGGGGAAGAGGACAGACCATACTACCAGAGGCGGCAGGGGAATTTAATGGTTGCTCGGTGCGGTCATGGACCATGTTAATCTTGGAAGCGATTTCGCTCTTTTGAGGCAGGTGGGTAACCCGAGAAGGTGTTCAATTTGAAGAAATTTCGGCTCTTCGTTCCACTTCTTCTAGCCTGGTTGTTGACTGTTCCAGCGGCGGCAACCGAGCCTCAACCGGTCTGGGTGTTCGATTGCGAGCATTTTGGCACCGGCAAGTACCGTTATATGGTGGCTCCCAGCGCCATTAAAATCATCAACACTGCCAACGGCGGTATAGCTCTGGCTAAGGCCCCGACCTGGCGTGTTTCATGCTTTCGCGAAAGCGAAAAGCTGGAATGGACGGCACCCCTTTCCAATTTCGACGAGTCGGCTATTTCCAGCTATATAGACGTTCCGAGCAAGCGAGAACCGAAAAGATTTACGATATTGGGAAAAGAGACTCTGCTGGGCTTAAAGTGTTTGAAGTGCAAGTTGAGCGATAACAGGGTGGTCTGGGTGGCCGAGGAGGTGCATGCAGCTCCTCAAACCACGGAAACCGTGGCTAGATATTTCAATTATCCAAGCAGCGGCGGTATACCGTTGCGCGTTATTGATCCTTCTACTTCTCCTCAAAAGGAGCGCTTAAAGCCGGAAGAGCTGGAAAAGCGCAGGCAGCGCGAGAAGTTTGCCAAACAGGTTCCCTGGCTCTCATTCAAAGGTATTAAAGTGGCTGCCGCCGGTAATCTAACCGTAGATTTGAAGAGCTGGAAAAAGATTGAATACAAGGCTGGCGATTTCGAGTACCCGAAAGGCTATAAGCAAACCAGGGATCTCAAGGAAGTGATTATTTCCAAAGAATACCGCGATGTCATCAAAGGGCTTGTGGATGATTTGAGCCGCTAACTTTTGCTTGAATTACTCAGGGTAAGATGCAGCGATATGGCAAGGCTCGGCAGTCGGCCTTCAGGGTGCGTGTTTGGTGTCGGTTTCCGCATCCGAAATGAGGCAGCTAAGAAATTTAGCTAAATTTCTTAGCTGTCCAGGTTTCGAAAAAGAGAGCCTTGAAACCGGACCATCGCATCCGCCGATTTCGTTGTGACTACCGCCTTCTCATTATTTATTTTGGTCCAAATCGTATCTGAACCGGTTTAAAATCCGCCGGGCATGCTGTGCACGGAAGACATATTGTTATATAGCCCGCCATTGCCTGCTTCCATAGCGGTGTCGTTTCTGGGAGCAATTTTGATCTTTTCAAAGGTGGCTGTGCGTTTCAAGCTACGATCTTCGCCGGCCAGACCGCGCACGATTGCCACTGCACATGGTGCGGCATGGGAAACTGCCTGGCTGACGCTGCCCAGGATCAATTTCTTGAAACCGGCATGGCCGTGGGAGCCCATTACAATTAAGTCGGCATGACCTTTCTTGGCGGCATCCAGAATGGATTGCTCCGGCTGACCCTTGACGATTTTTGTGAAGATCTTGTCGGGATTGAAGTAGCGAGACAGCGCTCTGGCTCGATTATCGAGACTCAACTGCACTTGATCGAAATCGGTATCCATCTCCACCACAGCCAGCAAGGTCAAATTGGTGTTCATACTCCAGCGGAAATTGCCGAGCCAGTGGGCGGATGCTTCGGAAAAGATGGAATCATCCACGGGAAAGAGAATGTTCTGAAATGCCGGTACGTTTTCCTGGGCGAAGAAGCACGGGGTTTTGGCCACAATTACCGGGCAGGGGGCGGAATTGATTATTGATTGAGAAACACTGCCCAGGAGCAGTCGCTCCAGCGTGCTCTGGCAGTTGGAACCAACTACCACCAGGTCGGCGCCTGAGTGTTCGGCCAGGTCTGTGATAACAGTTTTCGGATCGCCGTGGCGGGCAAAAAAGGTGACATTGCATTGTTTGAGGCGATTGCGCAGCTCAACAGCCAGGTTTTCCATTTCCTCATAGTGGGCGCTGGGCTCTTCGCCAGGTCCGGCCGCTTCTTCATTCTGGGCCAGAACCGTCACCAGAGCTATTTCGGTGCCCTCGTACCAGTGCATTTTTACCAGTGCATCAACAGTGGCTCTGGAGCTTGGTTGGTTGTCTATTGCTACTAGAACTCTCATGGCTGCAATTCTCTGTATCATCAGGTGTGACCTGCCTGAACATACTCTGTCAAGAGAAGGAGTGCCAGTATTTGTGTTTTAAGAATAGCTAAGTCATTACTACCTTTTCCCGGCTCTGGCTTTGACGGACGGCATTTGGCGGCGTTCTTCTTCCGGCCTACCGGATCTTTACGCAGTTAAGGATGGCCGGCTTTTTCTTAACAGAACAGTGGTGGGGTTGAGCAGACCTGGGGCTCGGTTGTGGCGGAAGCGTGTCGAAAAATGCACCCCAAAAGTGTCTCACGAGATCCTTCAAAAACCGGTAGCTGTGGCGGTTTTGTGGCTCTTGACAATTAATAATCTCTACGTAATTCCCGGCTTCTTAATTGTCACACTTTAGCCCATGATGGTCACATCGAAAGGGGAGCTCCATGGAGAGCCTCCATTCCGTGAAGTCTGTCAGAGGCTTTCACCGAATCAAACCGGATCACAACGGTTCAAAAGGTATCCTGATCTAAAGGCAACTTCAAAGGCATCCTGTGGGCAGGATGTACTTGAGGCCGGCTACGCATCACAGATTCCAGCTTAAGGCAATGGCGCCGAAACAGTGCGCTTGTTTGCATTTGGCATGAAGCGCAATTGGCAATTGATTGAAGTCGGCCTGGCGCCGCTTCGATTCCGCTCGCCTGTTTAGATCGCAAATCAGTAATTGGATGTGCTCAGGAGAATTTCCCTAATGCTTACACCAGAACAAACCGCCATAGTCCTTATTACCGTTGTCGCCTTCGTCGCTTTGAGTATCTTCCTGCATTGCCTCAAACTCGTTCTTGAGGTGGCAAGCAGTTTGCCCAATCGCAACCTGGCAGGCTTATTGCAAGCCATTCCCATTGCGCTTTTGCCTGATAACAGCAGAGAAACGCCTTCCAACTGGCACTATTGAAGCAAGCAGCTGTTTCCGAGTAGCTATTTATGACTAGCTATTCTTGCTCAAACATGTTGCCAATCGAGCCCAGGAGGCCGCCCTGCTCGGTGGCGCCTCCGCCTGCTCTGGGAGCATGGGCGATGATGCGATTAGCCAGGCGGGAGAAAGGTAAGCTCTGCAACCATACCGTGCCATGGCCGGAAAGTGTTGCCAGGAATAGGCCTTCACCGCCGAAGACCATGGATTTGAGATTGCCGGCCCGGGCTATGGAATAGTCGACGCCGGGAGTGAAAGCGACCAGGCAGCCTGTATCGACTCGCAGGGTTTCGCCTTTCAGTTCTCGTTTGATAATGGTGCCGCAGGCATGCACGAAGGCCAGACCGTCACCGGACAGTTTCTGTAGGATGAAGCCCTCGCCGCCGAAGAAGCCGGCACCCATCTTCTGGGTGAAAGCGATGTCTAATTTTGTGCCGTAAGCGGCACAGAGAAAGCCGTCTCTCTCCACAATAACCTGACCGCCCAGTTCAGCTAGATTGAGGGGGATGATTTTACCTGGATAGGGAGCCGAGAACGCCACCTTTTGCTTGCCGGCGCCTTTATTGGTGAAGTGCGTAATCATTAGCGACTCGCCGGTGACCAGGCGCTTACCGGCATTGAAAAGTTTGTTCAGTACGTTTTGATTGGCGTCTGTACCGTCGCCCATTTTTGCTTCGAAAGTGATGCCTTGTTCCATGTAGTTCATGGCTCCGGCTTCCGCAATGACAGTTTCGCCGGGATCCAGTTCAATTTCCACCATTTGCATATCATCACCGAGGATGAAATAGTCTATTTCGTGGGCTTTCAGGTTTGACATGGTCATTCTCCAGCGTACTATCGGTGCATAAAGATACCTCAGCGGCCGATTTTTTAGATCGCTTATGAACCGCCAAATGAAAAAGAGTGGGAAGTCAACGGCTGGAAGCGCCGAGATTTAATATTTCTGTTTGGCATTGGCAAATTTTCAAGAATCTGTCCAGAAATTGCTCCGGACGCATAGATTAGTGCACAGGCTGAGTACGGTAACTGAGCCGGGACCGTTAAACCGTGAAAGCAGAAGCAAAAGGTTAGAGATAGAGCCATGAGTATTGAGTCCGCCTTCGACATTCAGCAAATCAAAAACTCATCGGTGCGCCAGAAAAACGCTTTGCAAGCCGAGTGGCAGGAAACCATTGCCGTGGCAGGCAGAGGCAATGATTTGAGCCCAGCCGTGTTGGCCGACCTGCAACTCGATGATGAGCGCTACCCTTCCATGTTGCCTAATGTTGTTCTGGCCCTCAACTACAGAAACAGAATCAATCAGGGTGCTCTTAATCAGAGTGGAAAAGCACCGCAGTTAAGCGGTTGCGGCAATAATGCCGGGGTCTCTTCCTATCACGTCACCGACTGGAGCCACTAGCTCATGGTACGACAATATTGTCTATCAGTCTCACTTCCCCAAGTTTAGCGGCGGTGACAATCACATAGGGTTTCTGGAATTGTTCAAGAGGAGCCAGGCTTTTGCCGTGGCAAACGCTTAGATATTGCAGGGTCCAGCCTTTCTCTTCCTTGAGAAGGAGAGAGGCGGCGGCGGTGGCGTCCGCAACGTCTTTTCCGGCATCCGCCATGGTTTTAACCAGGCTGAGCGCTTTGTACAAGCTTGTGGCTTCAGTTCTCTCGGCCGCTCCCAGATAGGCATTCCGTGAACTCATGGCCAGACCGTCCGATTCCCGCACCGTGGGCACGCCCACTATTTCAACGGGCACATCCAGGTCTTCCACCAGGGCTTTTACTACTTGCAACTGCTGGTAGTCCTTTTCGCCGAAGAAGGCCACATGGGGCTGCACCAGGTTGAATAGTTTCAGCACTACGGTGGCCACGCCCCGGAAAAAGGTGGGACGGAAGGCTCCTTCCAGGGTATCGTTCAGAGGGGAGGGAGGCACTACCGCCATTATCGAGTCTTTACCGCGGGGATAGATCTCCTTTTCCGAAGGGTAGAAGACCAGGTCGCAACCCATTTCGCTCAAAAGTTTCAGGTCGTTCTCGAAAGTTCTCGGGTATTTTCCGAAGTCTTCGTGGGGAGCAAACTGAAAAGGATTGACGAAGATGGAAACCACCACCACGTCGCAATCGGCTTTGGCCCTTTTGACCAGTTCCAGATGTCCCTGGTGTAAGGCACCCATGGTGGGCACAAAGCCTATGCGGGGCGAGTCGGCGCCGCCTCTGGTTTCTTTTGCCGCTTTTTGACCTTTAAGCCAGAGACTGCCGGTCTGAGCCCGCCAGGCTCTCAGATCGGCCAGACTTTCAATAATCTGGGTGCGCACTGTTTCCTTGCTTCCAGCGGGAGCCGTGGAGGTTGTGGCTGAAGTCTTGGTATCTGTCATGGGTGGTCTTGCCCCTTGTGGTCGTCAAGCATGGTTAAAACAGTTTCAACACCGGCTCAGGCCTGTTTGAGGCACTTGGGAGGGTCAATTGCCCGACACAAGCCATTAATTTAGCCCACATATTTTACAGGGGCTGAGTGCAGCTTTGGGCAGCGGCTGCCATAATAACAATTTTCACTAGCCAGGAAGTCACCGTGTTAATAGCCGCCTCCAGTTTTCCAGCACAGAGCGCCAGCGCCGCCAGACGGGGTTTGATTCGGCTTCTGGCCCTTTCACTTACTATTTCACTGGTGAGTTTGAGCCTGCCGGCTCAGGATGCGGCAGCCAGGTCAGCTTCGCCACCCGCTCAAGCTGTCGGCAAGGAAGCGGCGTCCACTGCATCGGTAGCTAGCTCTGCCAAAAGAAACCCGGCGGCAGTGGCTCTCGGTGAGAAGGTGCTGCAAGCCCTGGGAGGCTATGAGGCTTACAAAGCTTTCAATGACAAGCCTTGCAGAGCGAGCGGCAAGATTATTCAGACTTCCGGCCTGTCCGGTTCAGTCAACAGCTTTAACTGCGAGCTTGTGGTTAAGCGCGAGAAAGAGAAAATCACTATCACTTTGCTGGGTCAGCCTCTCACTACTGTTTACGACGGCAAAATTTGCTGGACCAAACAGGGTGATACAGTGCTGCCTGCCGATGCCATTACCGCTCGCCGCATCGAGGAGGACATCCAACACGGACTGCTACTGTTGGAAGCCATCCCTACTGCTCGCATGGAATTGGGCAAACCCACTACCATCGGCGGCAGGGCCTGTGAAAGCCTTTTGATCTGGGCCGGCGATGGAGTGCCCACAACCTTCTACATCGACAAAGAGAACAGCCTGGTGCTTGGCAGTTCCTACCCCGGCGTGGACCTCGAGCGGGGCGTGAAAGTAGAGAAGCTCTATCACTATGAAGATTACCGCGAAGTGGAAGGCACCAAGCAACCCTTCATAGTCAAGGAATTCAGCGGCGAGCAGATGGTCTCAGAGACCCAAATCAGTTCTGTGAAAATTGATGAGAGTATCACCGATGCTGAATTCGTGATGCCGCAAGAAAAGCTGCCCGTGCGTCTCACGGCCGGCTCCGTCACCATTCCCTTTGACTATGTTTCCAACGAAATTCTAGTGAAAGCCAAGGTGAACGGTACCACCGAGCTGAAATTCATCCTCGACACCGGTGCCACCCAGTCTATTCTCGACCGGGGCGTCATGAAACAGTTGGCTCTCAAACTTGATCCGATTTCTTCGGCGCCGGGTGAGAGTTTGTCCATGACCACCGGGGCCGGTTCCATCCAGGCTGAAGCCGTTAATTTTCGCAGCCTCAGCCTCGGCGATATGGAACTGAATGATGTGGCTGTTGCCGTAGCCGATCTATCCGGTTTCGAGCAGGTGCAAAAAGAACGCCCGGCCGGCCTTATCGGCGCCAATATTTTGAAGCGCTTCCTGGTTACGGTTGATTATGAAAACAGCAAGATAATTTTCGAAGATCCAAACAAAAGCTCGTTGCCCGAAGGTGCCATCGTACTTAATACCAAGCCCAGCCTGGGTATGTCAGGATTGGCTGTGGAAGGCTCCCTTGACGGCAAGCAAAATATTTCCTTCTTGATTGATACCGGTGCCGCTTTCAATAATGTTTCCGAGAGCAAGGTGAAAAACCTGGTACCCAACCCACTTTATCGCATAGGTATGCTGAAAGGTCTGGACGGCAAACTGGTAGAAACTGGTTCGGCAAAATTCAATTTTCTGGACATCGACAAATTGCGCATCGATGGACCGGTCTTCAGTATTGCTCCTGCTCGCGGTAGCGATAAGACTCCGGCCGGCATCATAAATTCCAGCGATCTGGCAATTATCGGCAATCCGCTTTTGAGTCGCTACAAAGTTACCTTTGATTATCGCAACCAGAGACTGATTTTGACTCAGAGTAAGGCTCAGAAAGCTTTCTACGAGTATCAGAGCAAGCTGGCGCCTCTGCGCCTGGATATGATCAAAAACAAGAATATCTCTGTGGTGGTGCGCGAACTGGAGAGTCTGGCTAACTCCGCCCACAACAAAGACTTGCCGGGAGCGGAAGCCCTGGTGAGAGCCCAGTTGGCCCTTGCTCTTTGCCAGAAAAACGGCGGCGATTTTTCGCCTGAAAATTTATTCCGTCCGCTCACGGCGCAGATTCTCACCGGTCAGAGTAGCACTGAGGACTTGAAATTGAGCCCATACGGCAAGGCCAAGGCCCAGGAACGTTTGAAAGTGACCGATAAGCCGCTTAGTGCCTCCACCGATGGTGCGGCGCCGGATGACAAAGCTTCTTCCAAGAGCACTGTCGGACAAGTTGCCGTGCGCCCGGAAGCTCTTCTAGAAGAGCCGGAAGGGCAGTTGCTCATGGCCTACAATCTGGCCGAGAGAAGCAATGATAAATCGATTCAGGCTCGTGTACTGGCGGTCTGGGGCTTCCTTTATGCCAGCCAGAATCCCACCGTCGACTATTTGAACTCGGCCAAGCAGAAGATTGGCAAGGCTGTGGCCATGGCTCCCACCGATCCTGAGGTACTGGCTTCTTCCGGCTATTTCCTCTCCCGTCTGGAGTCCGGCAGAATCTCCGCCCGGGCCCATAACCTCAAGAAGAGCGAGGAGTTGAACGCTAAAGACAAAAAGGAGAGTGCCAGAAGCACAAGCAAAGGCGACGGCAAGGAAACCCCTAAAGGTTCCAAGAACCATGAAACCGCCTCCGGCTCTCACAAGCTGGAAGTTCCAATCAGTGCCGGCAAAGGCCGCCCGCCCATTCGCTCTCTGGAAGATTTAGGCAAATGGTTGGTAGACCAGATAGTCGATCAGTCCATAATGATTGATCCGGCTAACTGGTTGGCTCTCTGGACCAAGATGGAGCGGGCCAGGGCACAGGGTAATATGGAAGAAGCTCGCATCATTCAGGCTCAGCTCAAGCACTACTATCCGGGTGTGAATGTTGGACCGGTGCTCAAGTAGCTTCTCACTTTTCTGACAGGGTATGCCATGCTTGATCCGGAACAGTTGACCTTTGCCCAGTGGTTCTGGATTTGTTTCGCCCTGGTGCTGGCCGTGGTCTTTCTCTGCCGTTGTATGGACATCAACATGGAAGCAGGTCCGGTTACATCGATTTACTGGCTTTGCCCGGGCCCCTGATAGTTCGGATTTTCCGAAGGTATCGGTTTGTCCGAACTGCCTGGTTGCTAGCCTAGCCTCGCTAGCACCGCGAGCTTGATCATGGGTGCCATCTAATCACACATGGTGCAAAATATTGGCAATTCCAGCCTCAAGAAGCGCCTTTCGTTAATGTTGTCAAGCGCTGGGGCGGTAAGAGAGGCTGTCCTTGCAGGGTTTTATGAGGCGGCCGTAAAGATCTGATCTCATGATTTGAAATCAGTTAAATCCTTTAGTTACTGTCCATAGCGTATTTCCATATCTACTTTTTAACTGGTGACCTGAGGCCTCTAAGGTACTCATAAGACTTTTCTGTGTGTAGCTCTCGGATTGGCGTCCGATTGTTCCAACACGACACCTGAACTTTGCTGCTGCTCAAGCTTGCTTGAGTGGTGAAACCTCTTGTTCAGATTGCGAAAAGCCTCAGGTCACCATTGACCCTAACCTCTCCGGAGCACATGACGGAGCGCGTCTTTGCTCCCTTGCCCCGGAATAGATCTCGAGGAACAACACATGACTATCAAATCTCAGACGGGTAACCCCGTGTATGTCATCGGTGTAACGGGCGGTATCGGCTCAGGCAAGTCTGCCGTGGGTACGATGCTCTCGCAGATGGGTGTGACGGTGTTCGACACCGACCATATCGCCCGCGATCTGCGCGACAAGCCCGGACCGGTTCAAGATCAGATTCTCGCCAGGTTTGGCGCCGATCTGCTCAATTCTGATGGGTCCATCAACCGCGAGAAGCTCGGCCGTATCGTGTTTGATGACCCGCAGGCGCGTAAGGATCTGGAGGACATCCTGCATCCTGCCATCGCCGCCGCCAAGCAAGAGCGCGTCGAAGCCAGCGAAGGCATCGTCGCCGTGCTTGTGCCCCTGCTCTACGAGACCAGTTCTCAGAGCCAGTACGACGAAGTGTGGACCGTGGTGGTGCAGCCGGATGTGCAACTTGCACGTCTGCGTGCTCGCGATAAGCGTTCCGACGAGGAGCTGAAGAAGCGTATCGCTGCTCAGCTTCCCCAGGACGCCAAAGCGGCACTCTCCCTGGTTGTCATCGACAACTCCGGCGATCTCGCCGCCACTCAGGTTCAGGTGGCTCAGGCCATTGCCGAAACCCGCGAGCGTTTTGCCGCCAAGGTGGCTCTTCCCGCGGCTGCTCCTGCTGACGGCGATACTGTTTCGCCTCAGCCTGCTGATGCTCCGGCAGCCGTTGTCGACGCTTCAGGCAATGCCGCCACTTCCGACCCTGGTTCCGTCGATGGGGCAGAAGCGGCTGCCGCTGCCGACAGCGACAAGGCACCGCCTGTACCCGCCGGCGCCGACGGCAAGGAGAACCATTACCAGGGCGTTCTGCGCGATTTCGGCTACATGGCTACCGAAGAAGCTCTCGCAAAGCTCGGCCAAGTGGCTCGCACGGCCGGCAAGGAAGCCAATGCTTCCATGTCCATGGTGGTCTCCGCTCGCGACACGGGCGGCAATGATGCCGAAACCACCGCCTCTGCTGCTACCCCGGCGGCAGGCAACGGCAACAAGCCCGGCCATCAGCCTGCCGACCAGGAGCGTGAGCTGCGCGTGGACGTGAAGATGTCCGTTCGCAATCGCCCCGGTCAGGTGGACACGCCTGCTCCCGGTGACGGTAGCGGCAACGGCGGTAACGGCGGCACTCCCGGCGGTCACGGCCACGGTCATGGACACGGTCACGGTCACGGACGCTTCCACAGCACTCCGATGGTGCTCGGGCTCTTCGGTCTGCTGGCTTTCCTGGCCTTCATCCTGGCGCTTGTGTACGGGTTCGACCGTTCCCACACGGCTGCCGCTCCCAATCCCGCTCCGACGCAGGTGACGGTCAATCCGCCCAATGTGACGGTGACCGTGGAAGCACCCCAGGTGACCGTCAACAATCCGCCTGTGGTGGTTGTGGATGGTTCCGGCTGCGTGCGCTGCCCGGTCAAGCCGGTGGAGGTGCAACCTCTGCCTGAGAAGCCGGTGGTGGTGACGCCGCCTGTGGTTGTGGATCCCTGCCAGGATGTGAAGAATCCCGACTACCTCAGTGAGCCGCCCGCCTTTGCCCTGCGCTATATCCACAACGAAGTGCGCTGGGCCGTGGCTCAGTGGACCGTGGGTAAGAGCTGCACCGGTACCATCGTGGAAGGTCGCGACAAGGAAGGTCGACTGGTGGTGCGGCAGGTCTACCGCAGCTACCTGGCCTTCGTCGGTCAGGAGACCTTCAAGTATCTGCCGGATGGTCGCATCCAGGTAGACCGTTTTGATTCCAACAACATCTACGTCGGACGCACCTACCGCTGAGGCGGTGGGTGCTCCGCATCTGGAGAAGACTATGAGCAAGAAAACCGAGAACGGGCCCAGGAAAGGCCCGTTCAAAATGCTGGAATCCGGCGTCATCAAGATCGCGCGCCCCATCGAGAATCCCCTCGCTCCCTATGTGGCGGCCGAGAAGGATGAGATTCCCGACTACCTGGCGGCGGTGGATCACACCGTCTCCATCCCCAAGAAGAAGGACTACGAGAAGCAGATGAATGCGGAGGAGGAGCGTTTCAACAAGCTCGTTCGCCGCATGGCCCTGGCTCGCAAGTACCTGGTCGTGGTGCTGCAAGGTCGCGATGGTGCCGGTAAGAGCGGTGCCACCCAGCGCATTGCCGGCGCCCTCGACTTCGACGCCAAGCTCTTCTTGAGCGTGCCCATCGGCGCGCCCAGCGAAGACGAGCGTGCCCATCCGCCCCTCTGGCGTTTCTTCAAAGACGATCGCATGCCGGCCTATGGGCAGGTGCGCGTCTTCGACCGTTCCTGGTTCGAAGAAGTGCTGGTGGTGCGGGTCAACAAACTGCAGCCGGAAGCGGTCTGGCAACATAGCTATGCCGGTCTGCGGGCCATGGACTGGAGCCTCGAGCAGCAGGGCGGCGTCGTCGTCAAGCTCTGGCTCGATATCACCAAGGACGAGCAGAAGAAGCGCTTCGAGGACCGCGCTCGTGAAAAGCCCTGGAAGCTCTCCCCTTCCGACGCGGAAGCGCGCAAGAAGTGGAAGCCCTACACCAAGGCCGCCAACGAGATGTTCTACCGCACCGGCACCGAGTATGCGCCCTGGTTCATCGTTTCCAGCGAGGACAAGCGCTACAGCCGTGTGAACGTGCTGCGCATCATCAACCAGCAGATGGAAGAAGCCCTCGGCCCCGAGTCCAAAGACGAGGGCGACAAGGCTTCCGGCAAGTCCAAAAAGGGTTGAGCAACTTCGCTCGGCCCGCATCTGTTAACACCTAACCCAGCTTTCTGCTCAAAAGCAGAGGAGAAACCTATGGTTCAAGCCGTATGTACACTGGCTGCCGGCACCAACTACAAAGTTGACGTGACCGCCGGCGGCCATTCGGTCGTTAGCGATCAGGCGGTTTCCGTCGGGGGCACGGGCGCCGGTCCCACCCCCAAGGAGCTGCTCCTGGCTGCCATCGGCGCCTGCACCGTGCAGACGCTCATGATGGTCGCTCCCCAGCGCAAGTGGGACATCAAGTCCCTCGTCGTCAAAGTCACCTTCTCGGAAATTCCCGATCCGGCCGATGCCAGCAAGAAGATTTCCCTCATCGAGGAACTCATCGAGGTCACAGGCAATCTCAGCCAGGCCGAACTGGATGCCATCGAGCGCACCGCCGGACGCTGCCCCGTTCTGAAAGCGGTGGAAGGTCCCAAGCAGGTGACCAAGAAGGCCGTCAAGGTCTGATTTACAGACGAGAGGAACCCCGGCGGTTGCCTCTCCGTCCGCGAGCTGCTGCTCATGTAGAGCGCGGCTGATTAGAGCAGGCTGACACCACTACTGGTGCCAGCCTGCTGCCCTTTATTCCGGACGATTTCTCTAACCTAACTGTGTCGGAGACAAGAACACCCTTCAATCGCTCGTTCTAGAGCGAGGTGTCGTATCCGCACGAAAGATTGAAATTGCCATGAACAACAACCATCAAGATGGTGGCGGTCCGTCCAACGACGGCTCGTACATCAAACGACTCATCTATCTGTTCGGTATCGTTTACTTTGCCCAGGGTCTGGCGCAAGCAAGCGGTCTGATCAGTCAACCCCTCAGTTTCTACCTCAAAGAAGTGATGCACTTCGATGAGGCTCAGTCCACGGCCTACCTGGCTGTGCTCACCATTCCCTGGTTGATCAAGCCGCTCTACGGCCTGGTCAGCGACTTCATCCCGCTCTTCGGCTACCGGCGCAAAACCTGGCTCTTGGCTCTCAATGCCATGTCGGCCGGCGCTTTCTTCTGGCTCACCGGATTGAGTGATGCTTCGCTCATCGTCTCCGCCCTCTTGCTCACTGCTGTGGGCACGGCCGCCTCCGACGTGATTGTGGACGCGGTGATGGTGGAAAACGGGCAGAAGTACAACATGGTCGGCAAGTTCCAGAGCGTACAGTGGTTCTGGTTCTACACCGCTCAGATTGCTACCTCCATTGCCGGCGGCTGGATTGCCGGTGGTTCCGACCCCGCAAGCGCCCTGCACACGGCGGCCCTTATCACCATGTGCGCACCGGCTACTGTGGCGCTCCTGGCCTGGTTCGGGCTCAAGGAAGACAAGTCTCGCATCAACACGGTGGAGATGAAGAAGACCGCCCTTTCCCTCGGTGAGGCCTTCAAATCGCCGACACTCTGGGGCGTCATCACCTTCCTGGCCTTCTATAACTTCTCGCCCAGCTTCGGCACCCCCATGTATTACCACATGGTGGACAAGCTCAAGTTCTCGCAGGAGTTCATCGGCACCCTCGGTGCCATCGGCTCGGCCGGTGCGGTGATTGGTACCTTCCTTTACGGCTGGTACTTCACCAAGAAGACCCTGCATTTCCAGCTCACCTTCGCCATCCTGGCCGGTGCCATCGGTACGTTCTCCTACCTTTCGGTAGTGCAGAACTCGCCCATGGCTGGTGCCATCATGGTCGGTCTCAGCCTGGTCTTCGGCGCTGCCGGTGCCATTGCCACTCTCACGGTTCTGAGCCTGGCCGGTCGGGCCTGCCCGAAGAAGGCCGAAGGTTTCACCTTCGCCGCCCTGATGTCGGTCTACAACGGCTTCGCCCAGCTCTCGGCCATCGTCGGGTCCTGGATGTTCGTGCACTGGTTCGACCGCAGCCTATCGCCCCTGATCATCGTCTCGGGCGTCTTTACTCTCGCCTGCTTCCTGCTCGTGCCCCTGCTCAAGGGTGTTAACGACGACGCGGAAAGCGGCAACGGCAAATAGGCTCTCAAGCCTGAGTTAAGCCGGGCGCCGGAGGCTCAATATGAGCACTTGCCGGCGCCCGCAGTGCTAAACAGCAAGGAGGTAAACTTGCAGAAGTTTTTTGCAAAATTCTTCCACGACCATTTCCTCTTTCCAGGTCCTACCTTCCTCCGTTGGTATGGCCTGGCAGCGGTGCTGACTTCGTTCTATAGCTTTGTCAGTACCATCCTCACGGTGGGCGAGAATTCGGTCGCTGTCGGTGAGGCTGCTCCTCTGGTGCAGTCGCCGCTGGCGGCCGGACTTCTCGCCGGTCTTGCAGTCTTGCTTCTGGCTCTGGTCTTCTACCTGATCATCGCCATGTACCTGCGTCTCTTCCACACCGTTCGGGAGGACTACCGACAGTTTCGCGCCTGGCTGCCCGGAGCCCTGAAAAGCTTCGCTGACGGCATGCGCTCTTTCTGGTCGGCTCTGACCGGTCTGGCTGCCACCCTCAGATCTCTACCGGCGAGGCTTGCCGCTCTCAGCCGGAAGCTGAAAGCAACCTCCGCCAGGGACCGCTATCTGGCTTTCGTCAGCCTGATGAACATTTTCCTCATGGGTGCCTGCTTCTATCTGATCTGGCCTCTGGCATCTCACTGGGCCGGCAATCTGCCTGCCTGGCTGAGCGTGCACGAGACCCATCCGGATTTCAGCCTGGTGCTCATGGTCGCCACCATCACCACCATGTTCGCCATGGTTGTGGTGCTGCCGCTCTGGATGGCACTGTCCATCGCCATCGGTCGATTCTTCTTCAAGAATGCCGGTGGAAATGCGGGCGGCAAACAGTAGAAACCAATCCAAGGAAGGAAAGCAAACTTTGGGCAATACTCAAACATTGAACGGCGCTCTGCCGGAGACCGTAGCAGTGCGCCTGCGCCGAGCCGCCAATATCGTCATGTCGCTCTATGCGGATGACAGAACGGTACGGCGGCAGCTCTGGTGGGATGTGAACCGCTACAGCGACAACGAGTCGAACCGACTCTTCGTGGCTTGCGCGAGAGAACTTCACGACGGGCAGCAGCTCTTCCGTGAAGGTCTTCTGTTCAGCTTCCTCAGCGCGGAGGCGCGTCGCTTCGCCTACGACCACTGTGCCAATGCCTATGTGTATTGGGCAACCATCAGCGGTGCCATCGAGGCCGGCGCGTCACTGCCCCTCAGCCGCGAGAGCTTCGCCGCTGCCTACAGCCAGACGGCTGTGAATGCCTGAGGCTTTCTTGAAAAGTTAGCCGGGAAGACGAGACAAAACACTTGAGGTGGTGCTGCCAAATAGTTCCACCTTAAGTTTTTGCTCTCGTTTTTTCCTTGCATAGACTACTATATAAAGAAGTAATTACATGATGCTCACAAAATCATTACACTTTTGCCCTCTTGCTGGCGGATTATAGTGGAGACATGGACATACAGGAAAACTATTTACGCATACCAAACATTTTAGCAATTCCCCAATCTGCTCAGCGCTTTGCGTAAGCTGCTTTCGGCTGTTAATCAAGTCGCCGGCATTCCGTTGCATGATAGATTAGGGATCTGCTCTGATGTTGCCTTTGAGGCTCCTGGAATGATCGATCACGTGCTGCAAGCACTACTAAACAAGTATCGCACTTGTAGTAGCTACACCGATATAGGCACTCTTTACACTGAGGACCAGGGGCAGCTAAGGCCTGCCGTAAGATTTGCGACTCACTTCCAGAGAGTGGGTAATTTGAGATTTGAATGGAATGGTCAAACTAAAATCAAGAGAACGGGATTTTCAAACCGATCTAGCCTTTCAACCATCATCACTCAGTTCAGAGGTGGCTTCCCATCCTATTATGATCCTAGGAATTTAGAAGAACCAAGTCCTAGATTTTCAACGATTGGTAAAGCTCTGCTCTTCGATAGACCCTACTCTGGTTGGGTCGCTGATATTGCTGTCTCAATTCTGTCAGAAGACTTCGAATATGAGCACAGAATCCTGACTCAGCAGGCTGTGTCTTCATTTCGATTGAGATCGGATCAAGCTTCGGAAGACTATCAGTATGTCAGAACGTTTCAAATGTCTGAAGAAGAGTACACAATGAATCTCATCGAGGAATTGCGCGTGTCTCCCAGCTTACATATTTCCCAGTTCAGACAAACTCGATCAGTCAAGAAGGAGGACAAGAAACCACTCCGATCTCTGGATAGGCCTTCGTGTCGGTCTGCACAGCAGCGCTGGTTATCTCAAGACAGTTTTGCGTTTAGCGACTATCATTTTGAGGAAGTGAAGTTTGATTGTGAAATTCCATCTGAAGTCTTCTTAAGCGCTAAGGTCAATAGACTTGGGGACAATAAGATCTTGCGCTTCCCAACTTGAAACCTCGAATTTTTGATCACTACATCGCTTGTTACAACCTGATTGAGTCGCGCCGGTTTCTGAAGTTAAGTTTGGATGCAGATGAAGCTGCAGAGCTTGCCCTGCGCACCATAGCCGGTGCCTAGTTGAAAGTGCTCGCCTCCCAGACCATTGAGAAATTGATTAGCTTGGACCAGGCAGGCTTGGACAAGGTAGGTAGGATTCTCATTTCACAAATTAGTCGTCCAGTTAAGGGTAGAAAAGCAGCGCCTCCCACCAGAATCGACTGATATTGGCCGGCGACTCGCCATTTCGGGATGTAACCGCTTAAGTAGTAAAGGGGCCGGTAATGTTTTAGTATGCTCCAATTAGCAGTAACATAGTACTTTGGTTCCCCGCCCGGGCACCTGGCAACACACCGTAAAAAGTTTACCTAGACATGACCAAGTTCAACTCAAGCCGCACCAAGACTAGCTCCAGAGCCTCTCAAAAACTCTCCTTTTCAAGAACTATCTTGGTTTCGGTGGCTTCCATGGCTGCGCTCGCCCTGGGTGCCTGCGCCGTGACGCCGGAGCAGCTCAAGGCTCAGAAGTCCGAGCAATTGACCAAGTTTTGCACGGAAGTAGCCAAGCACTTGCTGGATAGAGATCCCAAGACAATCCAGGCTTCCGTCAATGAACTTCTGCACGGAGAGCTTTCCGATGGCGCCAGAACCAAGTTGCAGGCGCAAAAGATTATTCCCGATTCCAGTATCGATGTGCTCAAGGCAATTTCCGACGCGGAAGTGTCCAAGCGCGTCAACGAAATCGAAGTCAGTTCAGTGAAACCTCTCACCTCTCTCGATAAAGATGACGTGCAGCTCCAAGTTACCGGCAAAGAGACCGTCAAAGCCGGTGGTAAGGTGGTTGTTGTCAGACCTTTTTCCATGACCATGACCTGCCGACTGACTAAAGACATGGATGGCTTTGCGCAGCTTCTGGACTTGAAAGGCTTTCCCACGGCAAACACTATTCAGACCCCTGTGGAAGCGGATAATAAGCCGCGCCGTGGTCGCAAGCGCGGTTAACAGATAAAGCCTCTCCCTTCCCTTTCCAGGTTGGCTTAACTGGTCAGGCTGGCAGTTTGACCTGGGCAGGCTGAAGCCGTCCGATTTGCTCGATCAGCGTTCTTATTGACGTACCCTGGCTGGAAGAAGGCAGGAAGGTCGTCAGCTCGAAGCAGAGGATGAGGCTCAGGGCCAGTGTCGCTCTTTGCGCCAGGGCTTGTTCCTGGCAAGGAAAGTCGATCAAATTTAGATAGGCGCTAGTGAAAGCTCTGTCCAGTTCAGGCTTGAAAAGCTCATTGCAGCCTTCTTCTCTGAAGCTGCCGGCGAACATCAGGCGACTGTACATGAAGTCGAAGAGCCGATCGCCTCTTCTGGCGAAGTCCCAATCTATGACACCGACAGCTGCATTGGCGCTAGTGAAAATGACATTGCCTGGATGAAAGTCTCCATGAATCCAGACGGCGCCTTCGACTTCGTCGGTAAATGGCAGAGCCTGACGAATTTTCTCCAGGCAGCGCCGGGCTGTCTCTGCTCCCCGCTCAGGCGAGCGGCCTTGACGGGCTCCCACTTGAGCCTGAAACTCTTTCAGGCGCCCTTCCAGGTCGAGCAGGCAGGCTTTTTCGTAGTCTACCGCTTTGCCGCCTTGCTTAAGAGTGGCGGCCAGGCTAACATCCTCTGAACTCAGTCTGTGTAACTGCGCCAGTGCCGCCGCCGCTGCCCGGCAGTGCGTCTCTTCCCAGGTAGTCCGGCGCCAGTCGAAACTCTTGCCGGCAATGAATTTTCTGGCTGTCCAGAGTCTGCCGCCGCATTTCAGATAGGGAATTTCGGCATGGTCTTTGCACGGCAAGAGCAGCGGCAAGTGGTAAGGCAGCCTCTCACTGCCGCTCAGTTCATGTAGCAGAGCTGCTTCCCTGGCGATGGTCTCTTCTGTGCGCCAGGAGGGCTCTTTGCTTACGATAACGCGTCCGGCCGCAGAGCTTGCCAGGAAACGGTCGGCGTTTATGGCGGCGAAGAAAACCGGCTCGGAAAGAACAGGTGCAAACCCGGCCCATATGGCTCGGCATGACTCAGACTCGCTGTCGCTTATGAATTGGTTGCCGCCCTGCTTCCGGATTATATGTTCCATCCCAGTTCCTGCACGGCTTCAGAGAAGTCTACGCGCATGCGCTCGCAGAAATTGAGAGCGATTACTGCCTGTTCTAATTTTAACTTTTTGGTGGATAACAAGGTCATGCACTGATAGCTGGCCAGCACCGTCTTGGTATCGATTTTTCCCATAGATACCAGTACTTTTTCCAGCTTGGTGCCTTTCTCGGCTGCCTGTTTCTTA
>Ga0268298_10001635_pt1 | contig 25919 bp, 12 predicted proteins | sample WWTPWeurt_MetaG_FD_194462 | JGI IMG/M metagenome (GOLD analysis project Ga0268298, IMG submission 194462) | Activated sludge microbial communities from WWTP in Nijmegen, Gelderland, Netherland - WWTP Weurt | ecosystem: Engineered > WWTP > Aerobic digester > Activated sludge | place...
GGTGCAGCAGGCGAAGGAAAGCAAAAACAAAACTGTGGTGGTGAAAACAGAAAAGCAACTCACCAGAATGGTTATTGAAAAGAAAGAAAAGCAACGGTCAAAACACAAAGGAGTGAATAAAAAGCCGGTGGTAGCACCGGAGGCCGTTGATATAATTCGAATGGTTATGGTATCAACCGATTCGGTTATTCCGGTGGCGGATATACAGAAAAAACCACTGGTGGCGCAAGTGCGAAAAACAAAACCGGCTATACAGGTAGTTGATTTTACCAATAGCATAAAACCACAGCAATGGGTAGGCGTTACAAATTCAGCAAAACCCAAATTCCGATTTACCATTGGCTCTCTGGCAAAAAGCGCAAAAAACAAAAACAGTTTCGATTCTCCGCTGAAGCTGCACACGAATTTTTAAACAACTAAAATTTTAATTATATGAAACATATACTTTTTATGTGCTGGGTATGTATTGCCCTTCCGTTTACCTCTGCAGCTCAAATTGACGACCACTTAACTCTTAACGACACACTGGTTGTGAAACTAACAGGTCATACACAGGTGCGTATTATTGGCGAATCGATGCTGGAAATTATTGCCTGGACAGGTGCCGATTCGTTAAAAAACGTTTTTATTAACGACTTAAATGCGGCCTTGAGCAAATCAGAAAGCAAACAACTTCCGGTAAAAATATTTTACCTGATTCATCCCAACGGAAACCGCAGGTTAAAAATGAAACAGGAAGAATACGCAGACGAAGCATTTGAACTGAGCAAAGAGGTATATTCCATGACTGAAAATCTTCCAAAACATGAGTTGAATCTTTTTGATTTACGATCGGGAATACTGATGCAATTTTATGTAAACGACACTACGGCTCTGAAGGAAATTGCTGACCTGAATTTGTTGACAGCAATCAATTTTGCGCTGGCCAATAAAAAGGAGGTGAAAAGAAGCTACCGGTACGATATAGCGCAACGATTAGATGGTTTTACAGAAGTAAAAAAATATCGTACCCGCTATGAAACTATTGAAATGACCCCTGTGGCAGGCATAACTTTAGTGGGCAATGTGCCGGCACCTATTGTGGGGGCATCACTGCATTACAGCTACCGAAACAAATACAATCAGGACATTTTTAAAACAGGAATAAAAATGAGTGGATATTTTTTCACGGATTTCAGCGGAGGAAAGTTTAATAAAGTGTATTCAAACACGGGGTATGATTTATTCTTTCTGGTTAATGCCAATCCAAGATCAAAAAACTCGTTCTCCTACGGACTGGAAGGAGGGTTTATCGCAAAGTCACCAAAATCGGACGGAGTGTTTACAGGAAATCCCGGTCATTTCGGGTTTTTGTTAGAGTATAAAGGATTTCAATACTCGTTTGGATTTATTCATTATAGCAAACAACATGGCATACCTACTATCGGAATCAAACTTCCTTTCTGATGCAATATTACATGATGTAAAGAAGAGAGGGGGCGTTTGCTCCCTTTTCTTTTTTAAATAAATCGCGGAAACTGCAACGGGTTTTGTTCGTGCATCATGTCCATCACCAGTTCTACCAATTGCTCGGCATTTGATTTGGAGAAATAATCTCCGTCTGTAGCGTATGCCGGACGATGGTCTTTTGCAGTGAGTGTGCGCGGGGCGCAATCAAGCCACTTGTATCCGTTTTGAATTTCGAGTACCTGCTGCATCATAAATGCGCTAGCTCCACCCTGCACGTCTTCGTCAAGAAAAATTACCTTGTTGGTTTTCTTTAGAGATTCAACAATTGAATGACCGGTATCAAACGGAAGTAAACTTTGTACATCTATCAATTCGCAATGCACATTCATTTCTGCCAGATGTAGAGCTGCCTCTTCGGCAATACGGCAACTGGAGCCATAGGTAATAATGGTAACGTCTGTTCCGGTTCGCAACACTTCCGGTTTGCCGGGTATAACGGTGTATTCTCCAAGGTTATCAGGCATTTTTTCTTTGAGACGATATCCGTTAAGGCATTCAATGATCAAAGCAGGCTCATCGCTTTTGAGCATGGTATTGTAGAAACCTGCCGCCTGAGTCATGTTGCGCGGGGTGAGTATGTACATGCCGCGAAGGGAATTTAAAATCATTCCCATAGGTGAACCCGAATGCCATATTCCCTCTAAGCGGTGGCCTCTGGTGCGCACAATAAGCGGTGCTTTTTGTCCGCCCTTGGTCCGATATTGCAGTGTGGCTAAGTCATCGCTTAATGGTTGCAGTGCATAAAGTAAATAATCTAAGTATTGAATTTCGGCAATGGGGCGAAGGCCGCGCATGGCAGCACCCAATCCCTGTCCGATGATAGTGAGCTCTCTAATACCTGTGTCAAACACACGGGTTTCTCCGTATTTTTCCTGTAAACCGGCAAAGCCCTGGTTCACGTCACCAATTTTTCCTACATCTTCGCCAAAAGCAAATACACGCGGATCTTTTTCTAAAACTTTATCAAAGAACGCCTGCATTATTTCGCGTCCGTCAACAGTTTTGCTTTCTTCCGAGTACTCCGGATTTACCTCGGTTGCTTTAATGGCCGATGCTGCAGAGTTGCTGTACAAATAAGAACTGTAGCGCTCTTTATTAGTTTCAATTTGCTGCTGGCGGAACTCTATCAGTTCGTTTCGGTAAATATGGTTTTCGCCATACGAAATGCGCAGGGCTTTATCCATAGCCACCATCATATCTTTGCGCACCGGCTCGGTTATTTTTCTGAGGTCGGCAGCAAGTTTGCGAATATTTTCTCCGTTTGCGCTCACCGATGCCAGTTGTTCCATCATCACACAGGCTTCGGCAATATCATTTTTTATAGGGGCCAGGTAATTTTCCCATGCCGATTTTTTGGCTACGTTCACAAAAATTTTGGCATCCTCTTCCAGGCGGTTCAGTTCCTGTTCGGTGGTCAGTCCGCTGCTTAAAATCCATTGCCTGAACTTAAGCACACAATCATTTTCCAATTCCCATTGCAACCGTTCCTTACTTTTGTAGCGTTCGTGCGAGCCCGAAGTTGAATGGCCCTGAGGCTGGGTTAATTCTTTTACATGCACAATGGCCGGGATATGTTTTTCGCGCGCCTCTTTTTCTGCGGCTTCATATACGCGAACTAACTCGGGATAATCCCATCCGTTTACACGGTAGATATTAAAACCTTCTCCCTTATCATTTAATTCAAATCCCTTTAAGATCTCCGAAATATTTTGTTTGGTGGTTTGGTATTTAGCATGAACCGAAATTCCGTATTCATCGTCCCACACTGAAATAATCATAGGAACTTTGAGCACACCTGCGGCATTAATGGCTTCAAAAAAATGTCCTTCCGAGGTAGAGGCGTTGCCAATGGTTCCCCAGGCAATTTCGTTTCCGTTTTCCGAAAACAGATTTTCTCCAATCAGTTCCCTGTTATCGCGGTAATATTTGGAGGCATGCGCCAGACCAACTAATCGCAGCATTTGCCCGGCTGTAGGGGAAATATCGGCCGAGGAGTTTTTCAATTTTTTCAACTCTTTCCACGTGCCATCTTCATTAAGGGTTCGGGTAGCAAAGTGTCCGTTCATCATTCTTCCGGCCGAGGCTGGTTCTGCCTCTACGCTGGTGTTGGCGTATAGCTGAGCAAAAAACTCCTGAACAGTGTGTAATCCACTGGCCATCATAAAAGTTTGATCGCGGTAATAACCCGACCTGAAGTCGCCCTCCCGAAAGGCTTTGGCCATTGCCACCTGCGGCAATTCCTTGCCATCGCCAAAAATCCCGAATTTAGCCTTTCCGGTTAAAACCTCTTTTCGGCCTAATAAACTGGCCTGTCTGCTTTCAAAACAAACCTTGTAGTCGTTCATTACCACGTGTTTGAATTGCTCCAGGGTTAAAGATTGTGATTCGGTTGCGCTCATTCGGTTGCTGATTTTAAAATTCAAAAATAAGGTTCAAAGGCGATGCGAAAAAATGAAATTTACGGCTGCTTGTTTTTTCCCTCAATCCCGCTTTAAATTTGACACTGTTCAATATTTGGAATAGTTATTGTAAATTTACCACCCAAAAAGAATACGAATAAAGATGAAAAAATTAATCCTTTACACATTTTTTGCTTTAGCAGCCACCTTTGCTGCAAATGCGCAAACACAGCCACAGGTTGAAAACAAAAATCAGGCTGACATTAAGTTTGAAGAAGAAAAATACGACTTTGGCAATGTAAAAGAAGGGGAACTTGCTACCCATCTTTTCAAATTTAAAAATACCGGAAAAGAGCCTTTGATTTTAACCAACGTTTCTGCTTCGTGCGGATGCACTACTCCCGAATGGCCTAAAGAGCCAATTAAACCGGGTGCAACAGCTGTAATTAAAGTTGTTTATAACACCCAAGGACGTCCGGGAGCATTTACTAAAACAGTTACGGTTAACTCAAACGCCAAAACTTCAATGGTTATGTTAACCATTACCGGAAATGTGGAGCCGGCAAACCAACAGCCAGCTTCACCGGTTGTCGTTCCGCAACATTAATCGATTGGTGTATTAACAAAATTTTTAAAAGGCCTTCTCTAAACAGAAGGCCTTTTTTATTTGCAGAAAGCACCGCTATCAACAATACAAGTTATGAAAAAGGCAATAAGTTTTGTTTTCGCCATGGCAATTGGTTTTTTTGTTTTTGCTCAAAAACCAGACAAGCCCGTTAATCTGAAACCGCAGATTAAATTTGAGTCTGACACATTTGATTACGGAAGCCTTAAAGAAAGCGAACCGGCTGTTCACTTTTTTACTTTTAAAAATACAGGCAATGCTCCGCTCATTATTGTAAAGGTAGATAAGTCGTGCGGGTGTACAACCCCCCAGTGGCCCACTGAACCGATTAAGCCCGGAGCAACCGGGAAAATACGGGTTGAATACGATACCAAAGGACGAATAGGTGATTTTACAAAGGCGGTATTTGTTTACACCAATGTTCCGGGACCACCCATCATACTTATTATTAAAGGAACGGTTGAAATGCCCCCGCAACCCGAGCAAAAAATGGAAATACCTCAACATTAGTCCCGGATGAGAGCAATCTTTATTTTGTTTTTTGTCTTTACTGTTTCATGGGTTTTTGCCCAAACAACTAAATCTGCAAAGAATAAAAAAATACGGGGTGCGGTTATAGTTTTTGAAACCGACACCATTGATTTCGGGGAAATTTGGGAGGGAGAAAAAGCCGAAGCCGAGTTTAAGTTTAAAAATGAGGGCAGCCAGCCCCTGTTGCTTACCGAGGTTATTACAACCTGCGGATGTACTAATGCTGTTTGGCCAAAAGAGGCCATTCTACCGGGTGGAACAGGAAGCATAAAAGTTGCCTATGATTCGCAACTTAGACCGGGAGTGTTCATGAAAAAAATCGGAGTAAGATCAAACGCAAAAAACGTGAACGTAAAAATAATTGTGATAACGGGCAATGTGATAAAGCCGGCAATTGCTCCTGCTCATTAATTAAGGAATCACCTCACTAAAGTTACCGTTCCCGAATACTTATAGGGCGAACCATTAAAACTGGTGAGCGATAGTTCCCATGCATACACATCCTGCTGGCATTCGCGGTTATTATATTTTCCATCCCACCCTTCATTGGGGTTGTTTGTGCTAAATACCTTTTCTCCCCAGCGGTTAAAAATGGTTAATTGAAATGTGCGTTGTCCGTCAACTACAATATAAAATTTATCATTCTGACATTCCGCACAAAGCGGTTTGCCTTTTTCGCTGCTTCCCGGCCTGAAAGCAGTAGGTGCTGATACAGTAATGTCGGGGCGGATATTTAAAAATTTCTCGCTTTCCGATTCACAACTATGAATGGTTTTAACTGTAAGCACCACACGGAAAGTTCCGGTATCGGGCGAGTAAGTGTAGGTGGGGTTTTGTGCTCCCGAGGTATCACCCGTAGTTAGCGGGTCTCCAAAGTTCCAAAAGTATTTGAGCCTATCAGCAGCAGTAAAACCGGAACTTTTATCTGTGAAGCTAAACCTGGGTAAAGCCACGGTAGTCCATTCTTTATCGCTGCCAAAATCGGCCACCGGAGTATTATACACTTCAACCCATTGTGGTTTGGAAATAAGGGTTTCACATCCTTCGTCCGACCGTAAGAGAACTTTTACCGAATAAACCCCGTCTTTAAGGTAGTTATGCGGATTGTTTTTGCTATATGCGATATGGTAGGCCGGGTCATCGGGTTTCGAGATGCCCGAATCTCCAAAGTTCCATATAAAGGAAGATGCTCCGCTAAAATTCCCTTTAAATAATACCTGAAATGGTTCGCATCCTTTTCTCTCGGACGAAAAATCTCCTGTTGGTTTTGGATTAATTGATAAGTGAATGTTTTTGCGTGCAGCAGGGCACGCTCCGCTGTCGGGGGTTATTACCTGAATGCTCACCTGCAGATTTGATATTTCATTTACTCCTGCATGGTAAATTACGTTAGAATCAACAGCGAAATTTTGAGTACCAAAGAGTCCGTCACCGTTTGTAGTCCACATTAGTTTAGCCGCGCGTTTCACCGATGCACTCATTGCAAACGGAGTTCCTTCGCAAAGCGCATTGGAGTGCGTTACGGTAATTTCAGGAATGAATTGAATGGTTAAATCAACCGTGTCGGCATTGCTGCATCCGGTTGCCGCATCTTTGTAGGTATATACAATTTCATTTTCTCCTTCCTTTACAAGCGGATTGTTTCTTGAGGGAGAAAAAATGCCGGAGGTTAATTTATTTTGATTCAAAAAGTAAAATCCGGCAGGGCCTTTTGGTGTTGCATTAATGGAAACGGGCGGGTTGGTTTCACAAATTTTTTCAGGCAAACTGTTTATTTTTACCTGCGGCAATGCATACACAATTGCTTTAAGCGTATCGGAAGCCGAGCAGCCAACCGAATTAGTGAATGAATAGCGCAGCACGTTGAAGGCCGGATATTTTACTACATCGTTTCCTTTGGGCGAAAAAGTTTGATTTGTTTGATCAATGCCCGGTCCGCTCCAGGTGCCCGATGGAGGAGTAATTCCGGTAAGTGTGTTTAGTTGCACCGGAGGCAGGTTTTCGCACATAGGCTGCATATATCCTGCATTTACTTCCGGTACGGGTTTTACCCAAAAAAGCAAAGTATCGGTATTGCTGCATCCGTTTTGAGCCACTGCACGATAAATCAAATGGATTAATCCGGGTTTGGTTTTAGCTGGGTAAAATGTGTGTTTCCTTACCACCGATTCTATACAATTATGGCAAAGAACTGAATCGGACGGAGGGAGGCTCCAGCCTGTTCCGATGCCGGTATTTGGAAAAGGGTTGATGGAAACAGGATTATCATTGTTACAAAAAGAACTGTCGGGGCCCGCAAAAACCATTGGTCCGGGCAGCAGAGTTAACTTAGCTGATTTGTGATTTTTGCAACCAAATTTATCTTTGTAGTAATAGGTAATTTTTTCATTTTCCACGGCTCCGATACACGAGTCAAAAGCTCTTCCGTAATTTTCAGAAAAGGTGTTGGTGTTTATGCAGCGGTTAAGAAGGGTATCATTAAACAACCATACTCCGCCAGCAGGTTTAGGGTTGGTTTTAAAATCAAAATCTATCCAACTTCCGGAAATGCAATTTTTAATTAAATCGTTTGCAAAGCTGATGGCAGGAAGAGGCAGGGCTGTAATATTTATCGTGTCGGATTGCGGACAGGTAACCTGCTTGTATGTTTCTTCTGTTTTAAGAATATAGGTAACCATTCCGTCTGCCTGAGGAGAAACGGTTAAAGCAGGTGAGGTAGAAATAACCGCAGTACTTCCTGCTTTTGTCCATTCGTATTTTTGATGTGCTAAACCGGATTTGAGCGTAATGGTATCAAAAACACAAAGGGAATCATCGAGTCCAAGTCGTGGTTTGAGCGGATGGTTTACAAAAAGATTAACCGTATCTGATTGCTTACAGAAAAAACTGTCTGTTACAACTACAATAAGTTGTCCGGAGTCTTTTGCGTAGGTAAACCATTTGTTATCGCTTTTTCCCTGTATTTGCCACAGGCAAGCCATCAGTCCGTTTCCTCCCGTTTCAAACCGAATGCTGTCGCCCTTACAAAAGCGTTTATCGGGCCCCAGATTAATCACGGGTAATGGTTTTACACTTACTTCAACTGTGTCAAAACTTTTACACCCAGCCGAATCGGTAACAATAAGAATATGTTTGATAGAAGTATCGGGAGTAATTTGCAGCGTTTTGTTTGTGCTGTAATTTTCCCATAAAAACACATAAGGCTGTGCACCGTTTAATGCCTGGCCCGAAAGTGTAATGGAAGCACCTTTACATACAAATGTATCGGCCGGAGCTATGGCTTTAAGTGGCGGATCAACATAAACGGTATCGTAGTAATAAGTGGAGCACTGCGGAGTAGCCATAGTAGCTCTTATTACGTATGTTCCTTCGGTGATAAAAGTATGTTCAGCTGTTTTTCCTAAATAAATTTTGGCATTCAAAACAGAAAACACGCCTGTATTGAAAGCGGAAACTTCCCATTGATACGACACCCGGGTGCTGTCAATATTTTGCCCGTTGGTAAGTTGCATTTGCATGGCGTAATTAGAGCAGTTGATGCGATAAACACGATGACTGCCCAATGGCCGCGGCCTTACCAGAATAGCAATGGCTTTGGTGCGGTTAGCAGCAGGGCAGGCCATATCTTCGGCAGTGGTGGTAAAGTAGTACGGAAGCGTGCTTACCTGATTGTCGGTAGGGCTCCAGCAAAAAACAGCTTCATCTTCGCGAATTAGTTTTTGGTGTGCATTCACATTGGTAAATGTGGCTCCGGGAATACCCCTGTTCCAGGAAAGGGTAGTGGTATCTATAGCAGGAGGAATACTGTCTTTATCTCGTGCAATAATGGATAAACACAACGAATTGCCTGAACAAACTTCAAACTTCCAGTTGCCGTACCTGTTTCCGTTCACTTCAATTTCGGGAGGATTATTCGGAGGGCATTGCCAGGTATAAAACTGGGCATCTCTCCGGGTTTCTCCAATTTTTACATACTGCCCGTTTATCTTTCTCCATTCGGTTATTTTAATTGCTAAAACAGGCTGTTGCTGCCCCATTGGAGTAAAACATAAATCACCGCTTTGAGGGTCTAAATGCAATCCGCTTGGAAAAGGCAGATTGGGGAAACCAAATCCTAAATAATTTAGCGGTTGATTTTTACTAAATCCGTTTGCAAAAGGTACCGGTGCGCCACCTGTTCCAAGCGGGTCGGCAAATTCAAAAGCGAGGGAGTCGAAATCAATAGTATCTACCACACCCATATTATAGCAATAGGGTTGCCCCGCACAAATAGCCACTATAGGTTTATTGGTAAATTGAGGAGAACTGTTGCACGGGGTAATACATCGGTTTATCACACCCTCATTAGTGAATCCCTGTGTAAGCGGAGCAACCAAATTGGTAATGGCTCCGTTTCGGCAGCAACTTGTCCAGCCCACTTTTATCAGGCAGCAATTAGAATCAATTGAAGGGAAAAGCTGTTTCAGGTAAACGGTTTGGGTATACACATGCTCTTCAATTCCAAATGGAAAAGTTCCTCCTTCGCAAATGCTTGCCCATTCCCGGCCATTGCACTTAAAACGAATTGGAGTAACAGATGTTCTGTTGAAATTTGTTGTTACCTGCGACAGGTTACATGATACCGGAGAAAAACTTACAGGGATGGAACTTCCTAATGCCGCATTTCCGGGTGAACAATCTCTGTAAATGCGAAAGGTAATTTTAAAACTATCGTTGCCCAGGCACTGAAATTCCATATCACTTCCGGCAATATGCGTAGCCTTTAATGGGTTTAGCCACAAAAAATTTAACAAAACCGGAAAGAGTATGTAAACCTTTCTCATGAGGGGCTGCAAATGATTGTACAAGTTAGTATTTTATTTTAATAACAATTAATTTTTGTTGAAGTAAGTTTTTAAATCAGGATTTTATTTACTTATTTTGAGTAAAGAAGACCAAATTGCCCTTTATGCTATCTGATTTTCTCAACTTGTTTTATCCTTCCCTTTGCAAAGCCTGTGGTAAGCCTATGCTAAAAAACGAACAGGTTATTTGCACCCATTGTCATTACCATTTGCCGCATACCGGTTACCATACCAGCCCCGATAATCCTGTTTACAAATTATTCTGGGGCAGAACCAATATTCTTTTCGCAGCCGCCTTTTTGCATTTTCGCAAAGGAGGACGGGTACAACAGTTACTGCATCAGCTTAAATATAATAATTGCCCTGAAATTGGAGAACGACTTGGGCAGCTTTATGCTTTTCAATTAGAGCGACAAAGTTGCTTTGCTCCTATAGACGTGATAATACCTGTACCGTTGCATAAAAATAAGGAAAAACTCAGGGGGTATAATCAAAGTGAGTTGTTTGCCAGTGGTTTAGCTACCGGGTTAGGGCGAGAGGTAAATACCGTAAGTTTGCTAAGGGAAACTGCTACCGAAACCCAAACTAAAAAAAGCAGGTTTGCCCGCTACCTTAATACCAAAGAGGTTTTTTCGGTGCATGAGCCTGATAAAATTGCGGGAAAACATGTATTGCTGGTTGATGATGTGGTCACTACGGGCTCTACCCTTGAGGCATGTGTAAATGTACTCAATCGCGATAATTTATGTAAGGTAAGTGTAGCCACTATTGCAGCCGCTTTGTGAAAATTTAAGAAAAAATTAAATTTAAAATCAGGAAAGCGCGCTGTATTTTAGCCCCGTGATTTTTATCCCTTCCCGCACATTCTTTATTCTTGTATTTGCCTTGCTTCAATGGGTCTGTTTTTCTGCTTTCGGGCAGGATAAAAGCGGAACAGTTACCGGAGTGGTTACCGATAAAAAAGACAAATCAGAAATTCCTGCAGTAAACGTAGTGATTAAGGGAACCAAACTGATGGTGCAAACCGATCTTAACGGGAAGTATATGCTCAAAAATGTTCCTGCAGGCGAATACACCATTGAGTTTAGTTTTATTGGCTATGAAAAAATTGTAGTCACGGCTGTGAAGGTAAAAGCCGGAGAAACCACTACGCTAAACATACAAATGGGTGCATCATCAATTATGCTCGACCAGAATGTGGTGGTTATTGGCGAACGCCCCATTATTGATATAGAAAAACCACAAAGCGGAAGTACCATTCAGCAGGAACAAATTGAATCGGCACCGGTGAGGCAATTGCAGCAAATTATCAATTCGCAACCGGGAGTGGTGAATACGCCCTCGGGTGTAAACATAAGAGGAGGCCGAACCTATGAAACCGGATTTTATGTGGATGGTGTTTCGGTGCAGGATCCGCTTTCGGGGACGGGTTTCGGTCTTGATTTAGGAAGTAATTCACTTTCTACCATTGATATATTTACTGGAGGAATAGGAGCTGAGTTTGGCAATGCCACTTCGGGTGTAATTAATGCACGTACCAGAACAGGGGGAGATAAACAGGAGTTTTCGTTTCTGTATAAAACCGATAACCTTGGGTTTAACAGCGCCTGGAAATCTTCATTCAATACACATGTTTTTGAAGTGGGTGCCGGTGGTCCGCTATTGGGTAAAAAGTTAAAAAACAAACTCAGGTATTATTATACCGGCAGGGTGTATTTAACCGATGACTATTATAAAAATCCGGCTAATCAGCTGCATTCTTCCATTTTTAAAAACTCCGATTTTTTTGCCCCTTTTCAGGACAACCGCTGGTCATCTACCCTCAACCTCAACTACGAAATAAACGAGTCAAAGCGGTTATCATTTTCTTATATACGCACCATCTCGGTAAATCAGGATATGAACAACCTGCGGATTACAGGAAACGATGTACCGTATTTACCGGGTTATCCGTTTTTGTTCAGTCAGCAAATGGACAATGCCAACACCTATACCAATAGCGGGCATCTGATGAGTGTTACCTATACCCAATATGTAAACAAACGGTTTTCATACAAAGCCAAGTTATCGCGGTTTTTTGTGAATCAACGCACCGATGCCAACGGCCGCTCGTGGAGACCCGAAAATGTGAATTCTGAATTTGACCCCAATTCTATTGTTACGTTTCCGGTGGTTCCATTTAATCCCGGTGACAGTGCCGTTTTTGTAAATGCACCATCGGGATTTTATAATAACGGAGGGATTGCTACCCTGTGGCACGACCACTATGTAGAAGAATACACGCTAAACATTACCGGAACTCTTTATTCGAAAAACACCTTTAACAAGCTGGTGTTTGGAATAGAGCATGTGCAACAGGATATGCAGTGGATAGACATTAAGCGTCCGTGGGTGGGAGCACCTATTCCGCTGCCTGATGGAACGTATTCGCAATCATTCAGGCTGGGAGATTACAGCGATTTGTGGAAAGTAAAACCGCATAAAGGAGCCGTTTTTGTTACCGATCAGATTAAATACCGGGGGTTGGTGGCCAACGTAGGCGGACGATTTGAATACTGGGCCCCGGGCAGGTTTGTTGATGAAGCCGTTGATGACCCGCGCTCACCTATTCGGGATGAAATAAGACAGGAGTATAAGAGCAGTACGGTAAATGTGTTTGGAATACGGCATAAATTCAGATTTTTACCACGGCTTTCGGCCAGTTTCCCGATTAAGGAAAACCAAATGCTGTTTTTTAATTACGGCCACACTACTAAAATGCCTCATCCGTCATTTCTCTATGCCGGTTTAAATCCGTTGTATACCGACAGGTCAACCGCATCGGTGCTTGGTAATCCAAACCTTAATCCGGAAGTAGCTATTTCTTACGAATTGGGTTACCGCTCTCAAATAACAGCAAATGATGCTATCAGCTTCTCGGCTTTTTGGGTAGACAATTATGATTTTATTTTACGGGTGCCTATATTGGTAAAAGACATTACGGGGCGGGAAGTGCAGCGAACCATGGCCATCAATTCGGATTACTCGCGCAAAAGAGGCATTGAGCTAAGCTATATGCACCGCATAAAAAAATGGTTTATCGGTCAGGCATCGGCCACTTACATGGTAGCTACCGGGCAAAGTGCATCGGCTTCCGAAACACTAAAAGAGTTGCTGAATACCGGAGCGGCCGAGGACACCCGTGAATTTTATATGCCATGGGACACCCGCTTTGATATTAAAGGCAATGCACTTTTTAAGTTAGACTCAAAAGAGGGTTTATTCGGACAAAAATGGTTAAACCACTGTTCATTTTATATGGAAAATGTGTGGCGCGCAGGCCGCAGGTACACTCCCTACAAGCAGGAGGGATTTGAGCCATTTACCGGACGGCCTATTTGGGTGCTTGATAATGATCCGGCAAAAAAATGGAGCAAAATTGGCAAAAACTGGTTTTGGCTGGATGTGAATTTTAGAAAGTGGTACACCATTAACAAAGTAAAAATGGCCTGGACCATTGAAATAACCAATATCTTAAACAACAAAAACTCTTCTATCATCAATCCGGTAACAGGCCGCGCGTATCAGGCAGGAGATGATGTACCTACCGAGTGGCGCGACCCCCGCTACAACGACCCCCGCGACCCCCGCTCATCGGGCACACCACCCAGCGACCCATCGAGGTATTTGCAGCAAAGGCATTTTATGATTGGATTTACCGTACAGTTTTAATTCTTTGTTTTCCACAATTGCCTTAAGGTTGCCCGAACAATTTTACCTTTGCTCGTTTTTTAACAGTTCCTTAAGACTGTAGTGGTTTTGGGTTGTTATCTTTGATTGCTAATTCAGAAAAAAACAATAACATTATATATGAAGAAAATTCTACTAATCATCATGTCGTTCATCGGGGTAAACGGATATGCCCAGATATTGAATGAAAATTTTTCCTACAGTACGGGTCAGTTAACTACTAACGGAGGAGGAAATGTGAGCGGGGGTAACTGGACTTTTATAGGCGGAACACAACCATTAATGGTTACTTCGGGTAGTTTAACTTATACCGGTTATGCTTCATCCGGAACAGGAAATAAACTTACCACTGCTGCCCTATCAACCAGTGCCGAGGATTCTTACCGCCCCTTTACCACCCAAACCAGCGCTACCACCTATGCATCGTTTTTGCTAAACATAACCGACACGGTTAGAATGTTGGATAGCTCAAATGTGAATGGTGATTATTTCACAGCATTTCTTCCATCAACCAGCACATCGTCCTACGGGGCACGGGTTATGGTGCGCAGGGGAACGGGCAATACCTATAATCTGGGTATTCGTGCAACAACCGGTACTGTTTCATGGGCATCCAATGCCTTAAATCCCGGAACAACTTATCTGGTTGCTTTCTCCTATGTTATCAATAGTGGCACAGCAAACGATTCTACATACCTATGGATCAATCCTTCCATTTCCGGTTCAACTGCACCCACCCCATCGGCTGCTGCGGTAAACAGCGGGACAGATCTGGCCGATATTGGAAGAATTGCCGTTAGACAAGGAATCAACACCCCTAATGCCGATATAGACGGAATACGCGTAGGTACTTCATGGAGCGATATCAGCGGTGTGGGCGGAGGTCCTTCGGCTGTAACAGCTACTTCCGTTTCTCCGCTCAATTTTACTCAGGCACGTGTGCGCTGGACCAAACCCGGAACATACAACACCGCTAATCAAACCGTGCTGGTGTATATGAAAGACACATCGGCTATCAACGCAGGAACTGCTTCGGGTTCGCTTTCGGGCATTACTGCCGACAGCAACTTTACGGGCTCGGGCTCCACCTGGGTAAACGATGCCGAAGCTAAATGTATTTACAAAGGCGATGGAGATTCGGTATTGGTAAGCGGACTGGCCGCAGGAGTTACTTACTATACGCTGGTGCTTATTGTAGATACGGCAAACAGTACCAATATTTATTCAAGTGCACTTACCGCAAATGCCACCCAACCGCGCACACAGGTTTATTTTACCAATAAATTCGGTTCGGCCACAGAGGGAGCGGTTTCAAATACCATCAGCGTTTCCATTTTAAATCCCGGAACGCAAAACACCGATACCACCTTTGTAAATCTGGTGCTGAGTGGCGGTGATGCGACCAACGGAGTTGACCTTGCTACTACATTCAACACAGTAACTTTAAAATTTCCGGGAAACTCAACCGCTGCACAAACGGTTTCTTTTGGTATAACCAACGATGCCTCGGACGAGTGGGATGAAACGCTGCAGTTTAGTTTGCGCAATGCAAGCGGAGGTGCCGCAACTGTTATTACTGTTGATTCGGTTTTTAATTTTACCATTAAAGATAATGACGGAATATTAAACCCGGGTAGTGGTGATTTGGCATTTACCCAAATAGAAGCCACCAGTTCAACCGGCATTTATGATAATGCGGAGTTTATTACGTTAAAACGCCTCGACTTAAGAAATCTGAAAGTAACAGATAACGGAGTTTTGGCTGATAATACACTTACCACTAACGAGGGTACTTATTCACTACCAACATCAGCTTCATTAAACGATGTACCTGCCGGAACCGTAGTGCGGTTTATAATGAACACCGGTACAAATGATACGTTGTGGGAAGATGGCGTAATGACTTTTTATACATCGGCTCCTAATTTATCGTCAAGCGGAGACCAGATGATAGCCTACACCGGATTTAATTTGTATGCAGCCGGAATAAATTGCGGAAACAGCGGATGGACTTCAGGCTCTACAAGCACTACTACTTCAAAAGCTCCGGGCTCACTGGCCGATTTTCATGCAGGGCCAAAACTCAATGCACGTTTCAGAGGTCCGGTTTCAGGTATTGCTACCCTGCTTCGCGATAGTATGATTGCTGCTTCAAACTGGGATACCAGCTCAACTCGTTTTGCCAGTGATTTTGTTCCGCTAAATGCGTTGTTTGATGAACCCGCAAATCAGTCATCGGTACTCATGTTTGCAAATATTGCTTTAAGTTCTTTAGACTTAGCCTGGACAAAAGCTGCTTCAAGTCCGCAGCGATATGTAGTGGTAGCACATACCTCATCTTCCATCAGCAGCCCGGCCGATAGTTTTACCTACAGAAATATAAATAACTACACACAAGCCGACACGTTGATTACCTCGGCATCGGCTTTAACCAAAGGAACAGGCATGGTTGTTTATTCTGGTCACGATACCAGCGTTACGGTAACCGGACTCAACAACAATACACGTTACTACTTTAAAGTGTTTTCATTTAATGGAAATGGTGTTGATGCCAATTACAATATTACCAGTGCAACTGCTGCCGACACTTCAACCCTTAATCCTATTGTACCGGTGGTTAAATTTGCTCTGCTAAGTAAAACGGTAACCGAAGATTCGGCTACGGTAAACATGGCAGTGAGCATTTCAAATCCTAATTCAAACCCTACTGCGGTAACAGTGGTAACAAAGGGCGGAACCGCTACCTCGGGCGGAACTGATTATACCCTTAACACGACTACGGTAACTTTCCCGGCCAACTCAACCACTGCCCAAAATGTAACTGTAACTATTGCCAATGACGCTTTGGTAGAAACAGCCGAGACAGCCATTTTTGCTTTGCGCAATGCCACCAACTCAGCTACCATTGATGCCGACTCGGTATTTACATTAACCATTAATGATAATGATACTGCCCCGATAATTACCTTTACTCAGGTGGGTAAAACCATTTCAGAAGACTCCACAACAGTAAATCTTTCGGTAAGCATTCAATATCCGAGTGCAACACCTACATCGGTTACGGTTGTACAAAAAGCAGGTACAGCGACTCCGGGGGCCGATTATATTTTCAATACCCAAACGGTAACTTTCCCCGGTGGTTCATCAACCCCGCAAGCGGTAACATTTACCGTAGTGAATGATGCCGCATTTGAATTGCAGGAAGCAGTTATTTTAGCGCTGCGCAATCCTACCAATCAGGCGCTGCTTGGCGTTGATTCTATAATGACCGTTTATATTAACGACAACGATAATCCGCAGATATCTTTCCTTACAGCCTCTGAAACACATGCCGAAAACGAAGACACCATTCGCATACCGGTGAAGCTGAAAAAATATGATAGCGGTACTTATACCGTAACGGTGAGTGCAGCTGCAGGAACAGCTCTTCCGGTTTCCGATTATACTTTGTTAACCACATCACTTACATTCACCTCGGCTGCCGATACCATGAAAGAAATAGTGGTACGATTAAACAGAGGAGGTTACTTTGAGTCAACCGAATTTTTTACCGTGCGTTTATCTGCTCCTACCAACAATGCTATTGTTACCCCAATTGGAACCGATACGGTTTATATTACAAACTGGCTGTATCCTGAGCGACTCATTGGCCCCGTGACTACAGTTGATGCAAACGGAGTAGCAGATTCATTAAACCGCTGGACAATTCTGGGCGGAGTAGTTTACGGAATTAACAACCGCGCTACAGGTGTAAGTTTTACCATAAGGGATCATACCGGAGGAATTACCGTGTTTAACTCAACTAAAAACTTTGGCTATACCGTAAACCAGGGTGATAGTATTAAAGCCTACGGGCAGGTAATCCAGTTTAACGGACTGGTAGAACTGTCAAACCTTGATACCATCATCGTGGCCGGAACAGGAAACGCCATTTCGGCCCCTGCACAGGTGAGTACGCTTACTGAGTTTGCCGAGAATAATCTGGTGTATTTTGCTTCGGTAACTTTAGCCGACACTACTCAATGGCCTGTTGCACCATTTACCGGATCGGGAAAAAATTTATATGCATATATCAACGGAAACCCTTCCGACAGTTTCCAGATTCGCATTATTGGAACAAGTTTGCTTAATGGTTCTCCATTGCCAAAACAGCCTTTTGCCATAATTGGTTTAGGTACGCAGTTTGATGCGAGTAATCCATTTACTTCGGGCTATCAGTTAATACCGCAATTCCCAAGTCATATTGTTTCGGGCGATACGTTATCTTTTGCTACCAGCGGAATAACGGTGGCCGAAGGAAGCGGAAACCACACGGTAACCGTTAAACTTAAAAACCCTAACTTTTTCCCAACCACAGCCATGGTAGCCGTAACAGGAGGCAATGCCACAGCCGGCACCGATTATACTTACAGCACCCAATCGGTTACATTTACCGGTGGCAGCAATGCCGACCAAACAATTTCTGTAACTATTATAGATGATGCTTTGTTTGAACCAACCCCCGATACCATTGTGCTCTCTTTGCAAAACCCTACCAACAATGCATGGATTGATGCTGCGGCAGCCACTTACACCATTGTAATTACCGACAATGATCCAAATGGAATTAAAGAGCAACAGGCACTGCACTTAGTATTGTATCCAAACCCTGCTAAAGAAACGGTGACTGTGAAGAGCGACAAAATTATTGAGTCAGTAGAAGTGGCCGATATGGTAGGCAACCTAGTGATTACACAAAACGCTGTTAATGCCCGAAGCGCAGAATTAAATACCTCAGCATTAAAAGCAGGTATTTATTTTGTGAGAGTGTACGGAGCAGGAGCGGTAGTTGTGAAGAAAGTGGTGATAGAATAATTCCGGTTACAATATATAAAAAACGCCCGACCCGAATTTCCCGGGACGGGCGTTTTTATTGATGCTGCAGTATAATTAAAATCCTAATCCGATAGTGGTTCCAAAGCGTAAACTAAATCCTTCAAAACTTCCGGTATAAATCGTGTACTAAAACGTGAATGTTTACAACAGAGGTTCTTCCCGCACTTTCGGGAGTTCTGTGAGAGGTTTTGGGGTGAGACTTCCCTTACTTTTTGTTCACTCATGGCAATATTATTTTTACTGCATTTTTCTGGTTTTTATTATGAACCTGTGCCGTTTCAATACGCTGTTGTATTGTCCAGACTTGAGCCGAATAAATTTATATCAAATAGAATTGAAGTAACAATGCATATTTGTGAGTGTTTACTAGCTTCTTTATTCAATTTTTTTTATTAATGAGTATTAATTGACTTTCAATTGTTCCTTCAGCCCAATGCTTAACCATTGGTTCAATATTTATAAAGTCACCCGATAATAGTTTTTCTTTTATCCCTTTTTCATTTTCAAAAATCACTTCTCCTTCCACACAAATCAAAACTGCTGGTGTTTTGGTGATATGCTTCAACATGCCTACACATTCTGCCGCACATGTAATGGAGGATGGGCAATAGCCCAATCACCCATACTCACAACCACCATTACTTTGGAACGTCTGGCAAAACGTGGTTATGAATCCATGCTCGATTATTACTCTAAAATCTTTGCAACACAAAACGAAGAACTTTCTCCATTAAATTGCGAACCGCCCTGTACGTGACCCGTACGCAGGGTGGTGTGAGAGGCGCCTGTCCCGCCCCATGCGGGGCACCCTATCGAGGAAACTCGGTAGGGCCGTCTACTCGATTACAGGCATTTTGTTTTTCATTTTTTGTGTTAATACTCAATATTTTACTGAATTTTGTTTTCATTTTTAAAAACCGTTTTTCAAAAACTTCAAATGAAATCCATGATATTATAATCGTAATTGAAATAATTAGAAAATATAAAAATATTTTATTTGTTATGCTGTCTTTAAAACTGTTCATTAAGAAATAAGATAATATTGTAATCACAAACATATGATAAACGTATATTCCGTATGAAATTTTACCAATGAAGTCAAAAAATTTATTTTCTAAACTAATTAAAGTTTTTGGATTAATACTAACATTCAGGATTATAATCAAATAAATAACCGCATAAATTTCATGGTCAATAACGCTAGCGATATGAATTACTCCTGTAAAACTCGAAATCAACAAATGTATCCAACAAACAATTTGTAAAAGAGGATGAAATAATATTTTTTTTAATGGTTGCGTTGATAAAGTCCAAAATGCTCCCATTGCACCTAATGCCATACAATGAATTCTGGTTGCTCCAAAATATGAATAAAGAAACCAATTTTCAGTAAATCGAAAGAATAATTTAGTAAATAAAAACACGCAAAATACACCTATCAATGAATATAAAATATATTTTGATTTTTTAAATAATATTGGCCAGAAAGCATAAAATTGTTCTTCTACACCAATTGACCACAAAGGTGTAATTATTGAAATAGTCGTATTTAAAGCAAAAGGAATATTTGGTAAAAGCAAAAAATAAAACAAATATGAATTAATAATATTTTGTGGTAGGCTAATATTTGTCAAAAAAGGTATAAATATTATTGATAAAATAATAGCAAAAAAATACAAAGGCCAAATTCTTAAAATTCTTCTTATGTAGAAATTTTTAATACTTATAGTTGAATATATATTTTTTTCTTTTAAAAGCAAATAAGTTATAAGAAAACCACTTAAAACAAAAAATAGAGTAACTCCAAAACCTGAAATCGGATTTTCTTTCCCTGATAAACCAAACATTGGAAAAAATTGAGAAATATGCCAAAATAACACCATCATTGCTGCAATCGCTCTTATTCCATTTAGACTAGGTAAATATATTTTTTCTTGATTATTTTCCATTAGTTATTTTGTCTGTTTTTTATTGCCACTAACGTCAGAGTGTGAAAAAACTCATCCACACTTTGCATGGTAAAACTGGTGATAAAAATTGGCAAAAGCAAGTTCTTATGGTCGATTTTTTGATGGGCTGTGCCTTGTGGGGTTTGGCAAAAAAGTTTAAAGTGTAAAGTTTGAGGATGCGGATGCAGGGTTCGGCTCTGCGCTTTAATTATACTGCTAACCACAATGACGGTACTTTTTTGGGTTTTTTTACAAGTCGAGGATAAGGCGGTTGGGGTCTTTTCCTCCGGTAAGCAGCAGGGTGGGGTTTTCGAGGGCATTTTTTACTTGCACCAAAAACCCAACCGATTCGCGTCCATCAATAATGCGGTGATCGTAAGATAGTGCTACGTACATCATGGGGCGGATTACAATTTGTCCGTCACGCACCACCGGGCGTTCTACAATATTGTGCATTCCTAAAATGGCCGATTGCGGAGGGTTTATAATGGGTGTAGACATCATGGAGCCAAATACGCCCCCATTGGTAATGGTAAATGTTCCGCCTGTCATTTCTTCAATGGTAAGTTTGTTATCGCGGGCCTTAGCTGCCAATGCTGCTACAGATCTTTCTATATCCGCAAGGCTCATGTTTTCGGCATTTCGGATTACCGGAACCACCAATCCTTTGGGTGCTGATACCGCAATGGAAATATCGCAGTACTCATGGTACTCTATTTCTTCTCCTTTAATGTATGCATTTACCGAGGGGAAAGCTTGCAAAGCCTCGCACACGGCTTTGGTAAAAAAAGACATGAAGCCAAGATTTACTCCGTGTTTTTCCTTGAACTTGTCCTTATACTTTGCACGCAAATCCATGATGGGTTTCATGTCAACTTCATTAAAAGTAGTGAGCATGGCCGTTTCGTTTTTGGCGGCTACCAATCGTTTCGAAACAGTTTTGCGCAGGTTGCTCATTTTTTCGCTGCGTGCTTCGCGGCTGTTTTCATTTGCTGAAACCAATCCTGTTTTAAGCGGAGAAGCTTTTAATGCATCGGCTTTGGTAATGCGTCCGTCTTTTCCGGTGCCGTTCAGTTCTGATGCATCAATGCCTTTTTCATTTAATATTTTGGCGGCAGCCGGTGAGGGTGTACCCGAGGCATAATTTTTTACTTCAGGTTTTGTTTCCTGTTTTACTTCGGGGGTAGCGGGTTTAGTTGTTTCTTTTTTCTTCTCTTCTTTCACCATTTCCGCTGGGCGTTTGGCATCGGTATCAATGGAGCATATTACAGCACCCACCGCAATGGTATCTCCTTCGTTTCCCATGGTTTTTAAAATGCCTGCTTTTTCGGCATTCAGTTCAAAGGTGGCTTTATCTGATTCCAGTTCGGCCAGCACTTCATCCATTTCTACCCAATCGCCATCTTTTTTAAGCCAGCGCGAAATGGTTACTTCACTTATAGATTCGCCTACCGTAGGTACTTTTATTTCTAATGCCATGATGTTTCTGTTTTAAAAAGAAAATGCTTTATCAATGAGTTCCTGTTGTTCTTTATTATGTGTTTTGGCAAAACCGGTTGCCGGTGTGGCACTGGCCTTGCGCGAAATAAGTTTCAGTTTAAAATTTATATCCCATCGCAGCAAAAAGGTCCATGCCCCGTTGTTTTTCGCTTCTTCCTGCACCCAGCAAAATTCGGCATGGGCATATTTCTCATAAATTTTTGCCATATGAATATGAGCGGCCGGATACAATTGCTCTACGCGCACAATGGCTACGTCTTTGCGTTTTTCGCTTTGCTGACGTTCCAGTAAATCAAAATATATTTTTCCCGAGCAAAAAAGTACGCGTTTTACCTCTTTTGTTTTTACAAACGAGTCATCAATTACTTCCTGAAAACTTCCTTTGGTAAATTCTTCCAGTTTACTCACACATGCCGGATGACGTAATAAACTTTTTGGGGTCATAGCAATAAGCGGTACCCTGAAATCGCGTTTCAATTGCCTGCGCAGGGCATGGAAAAAATTGGCCGGAGTGGTGCAGTTAATTACCTGCCAGTTCCAGTTGGCCGAGAGTTGTAAAAACCGTTCGAGCCGGGCCGATGAGTGTTCGGGTCCCTGTCCTTCGTGTCCGTGAGGAAGCAGCAACACAAGGGAACTGTGGCGCTTCCATTTGGCTTTTGCCGAACTTAAATACTGGTCAATGATAATTTGTGCGCCATTGGCAAAATCGCCAAACTGAGCCTCCCACAGGGTAAGGGCATTGGGTGTTGCCCACGAGTAGCCAAATTCAAAACCCAGCACGGCATATTCGCTGAGCAGGGAATTGTAAATTTCAAAATCGGCTTTCTGAAACTCATCCAAATGTTGCAGCGCACAATATTCTTTTTCGGAGTCTTCCTGTTTTATAACGGCATGGCGGTGGCTAAAGGTTCCGCGCTGGCAATCCTGTCCGCTCATGCGCACCGGAAACCCTTCGTTGATTAAAGTAGCATAGGCCAGCAGTTCGCCCATAGCCCAGTCAAACGTACCATCGGCAATCATTTTTTTCCGGTCGTTAAAGAGTTTTTCTATTTTGCTGAATGCCTTAAAACCTTCAGGAATGGTTGCTATTTTTTGAGCAAGTGTTGTGAGTGTTTTTTCATTTACACCTGTTGTGGGCGAAGCATGAAAATCTTTTTCAACAGCCGAGCGAAAACCTTCCCAGGTATTAGTGGTTTTTGGTTCAGGTAACGAAGGTTCGGCCCGTTTAGCTTCTTCGAGTTTTTCCTGCAGCAGCGCCCTGAATTCCTTTTCCATTTGTTTCGCCAAATCAGCTTCTACCTTTCCCGATGCCATCAGTTGCTCGGCATAAATTTCTCTCGGGTTTTTGTGGCTTGCAATAGCTTTGTAAAGCAGGGGCTGGGTAAAACGCGGTTCATCGCCTTCGTTGTGTCCGTATTTGCGGTAGCCCAGCAAATCGATAAATACATCGCTGTTAAATTCCTGCCGGTATTCCATGGCCAGCTTTATGGTATATACCACCGCTTCCACATCATCGGCATTTACGTGAAACACGGGACTTAGTGTGGTTTTAGCAATATCGGTACAATAGGTTGATGTGCGGGCATCGGTGTAGTTAGTGGTAAATCCTATCTGATTATTGGTAACCATGTGCACACATCCGCCAACGGTGTAGGCTTTCAGTCCGGCCATTTGCAGCACTTCGTAAATAATTCCCTGTCCGGCAACCGAGGCATCGCCATGAATAAGTATCGGGCATATTTTATCAATATCTCCTTTGTATCGGGTTTTAATTTTGGCTTTGGCCATTCCTTTTACCACGGGGTTCACTGCTTCTAAATGCGATGGATTGGCTGCCAGACTCAGGTGTACCTTTTTGCCATTGTGGGTGAGAATATCACTTGAGTAACCTAAATGATATTTTACATCTCCTTCAAACAAACCATCATCTTCGTATGCCTTTCCTTCAAATTCTTTAAATATTTCCTCGTAGGTTTTGTTCATGATATTGGCCAGCACATTTAAACGGCCGCGGTGTGCCATGCCCAGTACAAATTCTTCTACTCCCAAATCGGCACCGTAGTGAATTACCGCATCAAGCGCAGGGATTAATGTTTCGAGGCCTTCGAGCGAAAATCGTTTTTGGCCTACGTATTTGGTATGTAAAAAATTCTCGAATACCGTAGCCTGATTTAGTTTGGAAAGAATATGTCTTTTTTCTTCAATAGAAAGTTGAGGGATATTGCGGGTGCTTTCCATTTTTTGCTGAATCCACTGCACCTTTTGCGGTTCACGTATAAAAATAAACTCGGCACCTATGCTGTTGCAATAGGTTTGCTGCAAATGGGCAATAATGTCTTTTAGTTTGGCGGGGCCAATGCCTATTTCCATTCCGGCATTAAATGTTTTTTCCAGATCGGCTTGCTGCAGGCCAAAGTTTTCAATGGCAAGGGTGGGAGTATATTGCCTGCGCTCGCGCACCGGATTGGTTTGGGTAAACAGGTGGCCCCTTTGCCGGTATCCCCTAATGAGGTTCAGTACATTTATTTCTTTGATAAAATCTTCAGCACCCGCATTGGTTCCTTTACCGGTATAGCGCTGATGGCCAAGGTCAAATCCCTCAAAAAATTTCCTCCAGCCAAACTCAACCGATTCGGGATTGGCTTTGTACTGTTCGTAAAGGCTATCAATTACAGCTGCTTCTGCATTAGAAAGGTAAGAAAACGAATCCATAAGGTGAAATTTAGGCAAAGGTAGGGCAAAAGAGGTATTGCTGTCAAACCGGTCTAAAAAAACGAAGGGCGACTCCGATTGGAGCCGCCCTTGTTTATGAGTTAGGGGTTGAGGGTACGAATTAGTTCACTTTTACAATTCTCACCACTTTGGTAAATTCACCCTGCTGTACTTTAGCAAAGTAAATACCCTGCGGCAACGATTCTCCGATAGAGAATTCTACGTTGTGCGGTAAATTGTTTTGAGTAATAATCACCTTACCTGTAACATCTACCACCTGAATAGTAACAGGCGCATCGTAGCTGCTTTCAACAATAAAGTTGAACGCACCTGACGATGGGTTAGGATACACCACCAGATCTACTTCACCCATTGAAGTCACATCAGAGTACATATCACCTGTAGCACCGGCAGTAGCCAGGTTAGCACAACTTGCAGCGCAAGAACCTAAACGATCGCCAGCGTGATTACCTAAGTGCGCAGGCACTGCGTTTACACTGATATTAAGAGTTTGCGGGTTGTTGCTGTTTCCCGGAGGCACGTGGCACAGGTATACTTTAGGATTGCTTGGACTGCCGCCCGGAGCTACAATATTGAACACACACAGGGTAATACTCTTAGAAGCAGTACAGCCGTAGTTGTTGGTAGCAGTAACTGTTTTAGAGTAGCTTCCCTGTGTAGTAGGAGCAAAAGTAGTAGTCTGGCAATTGGTGCAGCTTAAAGCTGATCCGCTGAACCAGGCATACGAGAACGAAGAACCACCGGAAGCCGAAGTAGTAAGAGAAGCACTTTGTGGTCCGTATCCCAGGTAAATGTTAGTAGGTACACCGCCAGTATAAATATTGTTAGAAGGTGTAACCGTAATATTAGCTACCGTTGGAATAGTACCAACTACAGTAACCGTAGCGGTGCAAGTTGAAGAGTTTCCATTATTATCGGTAACAGTAAGTGTTACGGTGTTCGCACCAATATTGGTACAGTTAAACGAACTAGGCGACACGCTCATAGAAGCGATACCGCAGGCATCCGAAGAACCATTATCAATTTGCGCAGCGGTAACCGAAGCAGCACCACCCGAAAGGGTAACAGTAACATTTTTACACATGGCCGAAGGAGCGGTGTTGTCAACCACGGTAACGGTAGCATTACCTGTAGCCGAATTACCATTCACGTCAGTCACGGTTAAGGTCACTGTGTTGGCACCTACGTTTGAGCAATCAAAAGAAGTTTTGCTCAGTGACATGGA
>Ga0268298_10001636_pt1 | contig 25916 bp, 20 predicted proteins | sample WWTPWeurt_MetaG_FD_194462 | JGI IMG/M metagenome (GOLD analysis project Ga0268298, IMG submission 194462) | Activated sludge microbial communities from WWTP in Nijmegen, Gelderland, Netherland - WWTP Weurt | ecosystem: Engineered > WWTP > Aerobic digester > Activated sludge | place...
AGCCCTTCGGGCCCTATCAATACACGCGCAAGGACCTCGTGACAGGCGACTTCCAGAACGTCGGCAACTGCTCCAACGGCCGGCACGAGATCAAGAGCAGCCTCCCCTTCGGCGTCACCGTGTGGGGATGGGGCAGCTCCCAGGCGGGCAGCTTCTTTACCGAATACGTTTCGTATGCTTACCCAGCCGGGGCGAGCGTGGCGCAGATCAATCAGGTGACGATCGTGCCTGATCCGGAGTGACGGGCCCTCTTGCCCTGGGCGTAGATGGCGGGGCCGACGGCGTGCAGGGGGCGCACGCCGGCGCTCGCCGGCGATGAGGGGCTCAGGCTGCCGTCCCGGAGCGCGAGGAGGCTCTCGGAGAGACCCAGGAGCAACAGGCCCTCGGTCGAGAGCCGCTCCACGAGGCGCCGCGTCACGCCCACCCGCGTCTCGGTGTCAAAGTAGATGAGGACGTTGCGACAGAAGATGAGGTCGAACCGCCCCGTGACAGGATAGTACCAGTCGTAGAGGTTGAACCGCTGGAAGCGGACGACGTTGCGCAGCTCGGGCGTGGGCGTGAAGTCGCCCGTCGTGGGGTCCACCTCGAAGAAGCGCCTTCGGTACGCCTCGGGGATCTCCTGCATACGCTGAGTAGACCAGCGGGCGGCGCGGGCTCGATCGAGGGCCTGGCCGGAGATGTCGGACGCGAGGACCTCGATCGAGAAGCCGAGATCGGCCGGCAGCCTGGCGAGGAGGAGCATCGCGATGGTGAAGGGCTCCTCGCCCGTCGAGCAGCCTGCGCTCCACACGCGGATTCGGCGCTTGCCCTTGGCGGCCTTGATCCAGGCCGGGATGAGCACCCGCTCGAGGTGGTCGAGCTGCTCGGTGTCGCGAAAGAACCGGGTTTCATTTGTGCAAACCGCGTCGGTCATCCGCGAGAGCTCGGAGCTGCCGGAGGCGAGGACGTGCTGGTGGTAGTCGGCGTACGAGGAAAGGCCGAGAGTCCTTATCCTTTCCGCGAGGCGGGCGGCGAGCAGCGGCTTTTTCCCTGGGGGGAGGAAGATGCCTGTCCGCTCGCGGATGAGCGAGGTGAGCTGCACGAAATCACTGTCGGAAATCATGCGGTGGTCGCTCTCTTTCGAGGCTCGGGGAGGATCGGTCGGTCGGGTCATGGGCCGGGCGCTGCCGGGGGATGCTCGCAACCCACGTGCCGCGCGCGGATGGAGAGATCGTACGCGTTTGTATGGGATCTGCACGCGTCGATTCCCGAAAGGTGAGGTCCAGAGACCTCACGTCAGCGCAGAGCGCTCGCGGGGATCGAGGGTCGTCGTCCGCGGTCAGGTGCCCTGATCGTCGTCGTCGTGGTGGGGGTTCGGCTTGTCCTTGCCTTTCCCCTTGCCTTTGTCGTTGCCCTTGCCCTTGCCGCGCAGATCGTCGTCGTCGTCGTCCGAGCCCTTGGAGCTGCCCTCGAGCTGCTTTGCATACTCGCGGGCTTGCTTGGCGAAATCTGGCTCTTTGAGCTTGTCGTAGCCGACGGCCATGTCCTCGTAGATCTTCTTGAGATCGTCGTTCTCGGGCTTGCAGAGGATGGCGCTGTTCAGCTCGAAGATCGCCGAGATCTGCCGGCCTGTGCGCGCGAGGGCGCGGGCGTAGAGGCGGTGGACCTCGGGGTTGGACACGTCCACGAACAAGGCCCCTTCGCCCACCTGGCGGGCCTCTTCCCAGAGGCCCCGATCCACGAGCATGTCGAGCAGTCGGACCCACACGCGCCTGTCGTGCTGATCGAGCATCGCGATGCGGCGGAGGGCCTGGAGCTCGGCGTCGGTGTCCTTCTTTTTGTGGGCCATGTCATAGAGGGCCTGGAGCGGCTCGACCTGCGACGTATCCAGTTTGTACGCCTCCTCCAGGTTCTGCTTCATCTTGGCCTCGTCGTCGGACGCCTCGGCCAGGTCGGCGAGCATCATGCGGATCGCATATCCGTCATGGCCGTCGGCGATCATCTTCTCCAGCCGACTTTGCGCGCCCTTGAGGTCCTTTTTGCGCATGGCGCGGCGCACGAGCTCGAAGTTGGCGTTGGGCTCTTTCGGGTCGACGCGGAGGGCCTCCTGGAACATCGCGTCTGCCTCTTGATCCTGGCCGTCGGCGCCGAGCGCGCGGGCGAGCTGGAAGAGCTTCTTCCCGTTCTTGGGGTCGGCCTTCACGGCCTTTCGCGCGTCGTCGAGCGGCGGGACGTGGTGATCGGGGACGAACTGCTTCTCGTAGCGGGAGAGTCGGGGCTTGAGCCAGGCTCGATATTGCTTGTCGAGCTCGTCGCTCGTGATGCCGAGCGCCTCCTTGACGACCTCCGGGGTGCGCTTGCCGGCCCCCCATTTGGGCATCATCGCGACGACCTTGGGGAAGCCGTATTTCTCCGCCATGAACACGATGATCTGGCTCGCGGCGAAGTAGGCCATCGTGACGTCCTCGGCGCTGTCGACGTGCGTGAAGGCGCGATTGAAGCCGTCGACGGCCGGGATGCGGCCCGCCTGGAGCGCGGCGAAGAGCCCTGGATCTTCCTCGCGCGCCCACTCGGGCCTTCGGATGATCGTCTCGTATTCCGAGAGGCCCTCGGTGTACCAGCGCGGCACGTGGTTCTTGGAGAGCTGGATCGCGAAGACGTGACCGAGCTCGTGCCAGATCACGTTGCCCCAGTTGAAGGGCGCGGCGGCGGGGGAGAGGGCCGCGAGCGTCTGACCGAAGCACACGCCCTGGATGCCCACGTTGGGCAGGCCGCTCGTGCGCACGCTGAAGTGCTCGGGGTCGGCGTAGAGCTCGATGGAGACGGGGGTCTTGGGCGTGAAGTTGTAGCGCTTCACCATGCTGCCCCACGCCTCTTCGAGCATGCGCGGCACGTAGCGCTCGAGGATCGCCTTCTCGTCTTTCTGGTAGCGGATCTTGAAGGTGGTGCCGTCGACGGTGACGTAGCTCGCGACGATGTCCTTCTCGTAGAGGTTCAACGTGTTGTAGACGCGGACGTTGAATTTGTCGGTCTTCCAAGCCTCGCGGAGCGCGTCGAGGCCGGCTGTCTCGTCGCCGGAGCGGATGAGGTTGAGCCCGAGCGTGGCCCACGCCTTCGAGTCGCGTTTGTCGATGGCGACCGCCTCGCGCATCATCTTCACGATCTCCTCGTAGCGGTGCTCCCACTCGGCGAACTCGCCGATGATCTGGAACATCGTGGAGAACTCGGCGTCCTGCGCGAGGACCTTCTTCTTGGCCTCCTCGAAGCCCGCGGGGTCGTCCGCGAGGAAGCGGATCGCTGCCTTCATGCTGAGCAGCTCGAGGTCGCCCGGGTTCGCCTTGAGGCCCGCGTCGGCGGCGGCGTCGGCGGCGGCGGTGTCCATGTCGCGCAGGGCGAGGCCGGCGCGCACGAAGAAGGCTCCCGGGTGGCTCGGGTTCACCTCGAGCGCCTGGTTGATCTCGGCCTCGGCGCCGTCGAAGTCCATCGCGTTCTCGAGCTTCACGCGCGCGAGGGCGACGTGGACGTCCGGGTCTTTGGGCGCGACCTTGAGCGCGTCCTTGACGGTGCTGCCGGCGTTGCCGGGATCGTACTTTTCGAGGAAGAGCTCGGTGCGCCACAGCAGCGGCTCGACCATCTTCTTGGCGCCGACGCGCTCGGCCTTGTTGTACGTCTCGTTGGCTTGACGAGGGGCGCGGAGGAGCTGCGCGGCGCGGGCCACGATCGTGAGGCCTTCGGCGTCGGTGTCCTTGATCTCGTCGTTGTTGTACGCGTCGGTGATCTTGCGGAGCACGGTGCTCGCGTCGCCTCGTTTTCCCGAGCGGATGAGCAGCTCGCCGAGCACGAGGCGCGCGCGGTGGGCGGTGTCTTCGCCCTCGACCTCCTTGGCGGCGGCGATCGCCTCGCTGATCTTTCCTTGCGAGGCGAGGGCCTTGGCGCGGATGGGAGCGGCCGCGATCTTGTGCTCTTTTCCGAGGGCGGCGGCGCTCTTCGCTGTCTTCTCGGCCTCGGCGTACTTGCCGGTCTTCATCTCGACCTGGGCCTTGAGGAGGAGGGCCTTCGCGCGATCGGCGCCCTTGACGGAGTCCGCTTCTTTTTCAGCGTTCGCGTAGTCACCGCGCGCGAACGCGGACTGCGCGCGATCGAGCGCTGTGGGATCGGCGCCGAGGGCGAGCGGCGCGATCGAGAGGGAGGCCGCGGCGAGGGCGGCGGCGAGCAGGCGACGGAACGAGGACGAGGTCATGGCCATGCAAGCCTATGCCTAGCGCGACCCTGGTGGATCGGTCCACAAGACCCGACGCGGGATCAGGCCAGATCGTCGAGGGGAGCTCGCGTCGAAGAGGCCTTCACGAGCGCCCGTGAACGGCTTCACGAGCGCCCGTGAACGGCTCGCCCCTCCGGCTCACAATCGCCTGGAAGACGTGTGCTGTTGAATTTCGCCGGCGGTCGACTCGACGGCGGCGCGAAGACGAGCGATGCGCTGCTCCAACCTGCGCGTGCGCTCTCGTGCGGCCTCGAGCTCCTCCGCGTGGGCGGCGGCGGCGAGCAAGCGAAGCCGGTGGGCGATGAGAGGCGCGCGATTGAGGCGCAGCTTTTCAATGAAGAACGCCCCTTCGAGGGTCCGCGCTGTGAGGCGTCCGTCGTCTTCCGCGCGGAGGTGGAGCGTCAGATCATCGCGCCCCGGATGGAGCAGCGGACGGTGCGGAGGATGCTGCTCGTGCCAGTACGCCCCTTTGTGCTCATTGCAACGCGGGCACGTGTAGACGAGGTTCTCTTCGTTCTCGCCGCCGCCTTGCGATCGCGGGCGATGGTGATCGACCGTGAGCGACGCGCCCGTGGACGTGTCGTCGACCCCACAATAGCCGCAGCGCGATGCGAAGCGCTCTCGCACCCGCTCCCGCAGCCAGGAGGGCGTCACGCCGGACACTCAGCGCGCGGGGAAAGGGTCGCGACGCATCACGCGCATGTAGTCCTCTGCGAGCGCCGCGCTTCGCTCCCGGAGCCTCTCCAGGTAGACGCGCGCATCGGCGAGGAGGCGATCCTCCTCGTGCGCGATGCGCTCCAAGTCATGAGCCTTCGCGTCCAGATGCGCCTTCTCGGCGACCATCTCCTTCACCCGCGCGTCCATCCGGTCCATCGCTGGACGCAGGGCGTCCGCCTCGTCCGCATCCAGATCCGAAAGCAGAGCGTCCAGCTCCGCGCGCTTGGCCACCGACAGCGCCCCGCGGGCCTCTGCCTCGCGGAGCGACTGAAACCGTGCCGATTTTTCGCCGGTCCATCGCATGAAGAAAAGATGCCTGAAGACGGACGAGACGCCAAGCGCATCGTTGGGGCCTGGCTCGAAGACGAGAAGGGTGGCCTCCGCTGGGGGACGGAGTCCCGACGCTGCGGGGCCTCCGCTGGGGGACGGAGTCCCGACGCTGCGGGGCCTCCGCTGGGGGGTCACAGCTCGTGGGGCATCAGGTCACGCGGGCTGCGGAAGAACTGCAGTGGAGAATACAGATTGAGGTTGGACACCCGCGACGTGTAGAGACAGGCGTATTCTTCCACCTGATCGCCGAAGCTCGATGTCTCGTTCGCCTCCTTCAGGAGCGAGCCCCAGTAAGGGTGGAAGCGCTTCGAGATCTCTCGCTCCAGCCGCGTCAGCTCGGCGTCGACGACCCGCATCTGGCCCCGGATCCGCTCGACCGAACGCTTGATTCGCCCGCGCTCCGCCTCCAGCGGCGCCGCAGGGCTCTTCGTCTCTTTGGCCTCCTCCAGGCGACGCACGATGTCCTTGTAGGACTGCTGGTAATAGCGGAGCTCGTCCTCGAGCTGCTCCCTCCGCTCTTCGTAGTCGGCGAGCAGCGTGTGCTCCTCGCGACAGGCCTCGTGCGCCTGCACCTCCGCCTCCATCTCCTGGATGATCATGACCGTGCGCCAGGAGCTCTCCTTCTTGGAGCGAAGGATGTCGCCGTAGATGTGGTCGCCCACGTAGAGGATGCGATCCCCCGTGGTGTTGAGGTGTTTTTCGAAGTCCAGCAGATTGCCGCCCTCGTAGACACACCCTCTCTCCAGCGGCGGCGTCGCGAGGCGGAGCTCCGGCGGCGCTTGAGGGGTGCCGCTCGGGACCGTTCCAGGGCCAGAGAGGGGCCCCGCCGCAGGGAGCCCGCCCGTCGGGACGATCGGGCCCGCAGGGTGAGGGGCCGTTCCGTTGGCCTTCACCTGGAGTCCTTCGCGCACGTAGAGGGGGCGCCGCTCTTGAAAGAAGGCAGGCTTCGCAGAGGCGACGATGATGACGTCGAAGAAGTGACGGAAGCTCGGGTACTCGGGCATCGCCCCGCCGAGGAGGTACGTCATCATCTTCTCGGTGTACGGCCAGCGGGAGTTGGTCAGGAGAAAGAGCTTCTTGCCCGCGCTGCGCAGCTTGTGGAGCGTGGGCGCCAGCGAGGCGTCGCGCTCGACGTAGCGCGCGGGGTTCGACATGACCTCGTCGAGGATCGTGCCGTCGCGGTGCGCCTCGTCGATCGATTCGCGGATGTCCATGAAGAGCTTGTCGTAGTCGACAGGCTCGCCCATCTGGTCGAGGCGCTCGATGATCGCCGCGTACACGGTGACCTCGCTGAGCGCGTAGAGCGTGTCGACCCAGTGGTAGCGGCTCGTCGCTGGGCGGATCTTCTTCTGCTGGTAGAGCGACCGGATCTCCTCGCGCGTGAGCTCGCGAAGGCCGTGGTAGCCCTTATGGACCACTTTGTAGCGGTCCATCTTGAGGACGTTGCCGTAGCGCTTGTCGACGAGGAGGCCGCGCACGGGGAAGTCGATCGGGTAGTCGATCGCGCCGAGGATGGCCTCGGGGTAGCCGCGGGCCACGAGCTTCTTCTTGGTGGCCTCGATCGACAGGCGATCCATCTCGCTCTGGATGTAGATCGCGAGCGTGTAGTCCATGTCGAAGCCGACCCAGTCGATGCCCGCCATCTTGAGGTTGCGGTTCACGAAGACGCGCTTCGTGCGGGGGATCGGGGCCGGCTCGAACGGCGGATGGATCCCGGTGATGGGCAGCTCCATCTGAGAGGACAGGCGGGGCGTCACTGGACCCGGATGTTTACCACCACTCGACCCGTTGACGGACGGTCGTAAACGGGACAGAGCGGGGGGCATGAAGAAACCCGCGCACGTGCTGGCCGTGACCGATTTCAGCGAAGGCTCGGATGAGGCGCTCCGGCAAGCGCACGGATACGCGCGCATGACCGACGCGAAGCTCTCGGTGCTGCACGTGATCCCCAACGTGATGCCCGCGACCCCGTTCTTGCCGAGCGGGAGCGTGAGCAAGACGGACGACGAGATCGCGATGGAGCAGCGCGCGCTCGACGATCTCGCGACCCGCACGCGCGACGTGACGGGGAGGCTCCGCGAGGACGTGGAGCTGGCGGTGCGGATCGGGCCGGTGGACGTGGCGGCGGTGAGCTACGCCGAGGAGCACCACGCCGACGTGCTCGTGGTGGGCGCGACGGGGCGCACGGGGCTCGCGCGGCTGCTCCTCGGGAGCACGGCGGAGAGGGTGATCCGTCATGCGCACTGCACGGTGCTGGTGGCGCGCAAGTCGCCGGAGTCGGAGCGGGTGCTCGCGGCGACGGATCTGTCGACGGCCGCGATGGTCGCGGTGGAGCGCGCGCAAGACGAGGTGATCCGGCGCGGCGGGACGCTCGATCTGGTGCACGTGATGGACTTCTCGTCGCTCGCGTGGCCCGCGGCGGCGGGGCCCCTCGGCGGGTTCTCGGCGTCGATCCCGCCGGAGAGGATCGCGCAGATGCGGGACCTGGCGATGCGATCGCTGCGCGAGATCGGCGGGCCCGGCGCGGAGCTCCACGTGTTCGAGGGCTCGCCGAAGCGGGGGATCGTGACGGTCGCCGAGGAGATCAAGTGCGGGCTCGTGGTGCTCGCGACGCACGGTCGCACGGGGCTCGCGCGCATGGCGCTGGGCTCGGTGGCCGAGGCCGTCGCCCGCGTGGCGCACTGTTCGGTGCTCGTCGTCCGTCCGCAGGCGTAGCTACGGCAACGCGCTGTTGGACCAGGGGATGAGGACGAGGAACACGAACGCGATCAGGATGAGCATGAAGATGCTCGTGATCAGGTACGTGGAGCGAGGCGAGCGCGAGGTGCTCCAGCCGTCCGCGTAGAACTTGCCACGCGAGCGGACGCGGAGGCGCTGCTGCACGCCCTTGAGCAAGACGGCCTCCTGCTTGGGCTTGGGGGGCGGAGGCTCGAGCGCCGCGCGCAGGAGATCGCGCACGTCGACCTCGTCGAGCTCCACGCCAGGCTCGCCCGTTGCCCCGATGTCGGGATCGACGCCGTCGGCCTCCGCGGACGGAGGATCGGGGCGCGAAGTCCTCTCGTCTTCGTCCTCCTTGCGATCGTCCGTCTCGCTCATCTGCCCTTCACCTTCTCGCCGAGCGCCTTCTCGACAAGCGCCTTGAGCTGCGCCCTCGCGCGGTGGATCCTGCTCTTCACGGTGCCGACCGGCACGTTGGTGATCTGCGCGATCTCGTCGTACGGCATGTCCTCGACGTCGGCGAGCACCAGCGCCTCGCGGAACTCGGGGTCGAGCTTCTGGATCGCGCGCTTGACGATCTCCTCGAGCTGCATGCCCTCGACGAGCTCGTCCGGCCGGCTCACGTCGCCCACGGTCGCGGCCCGCGCGGCGCTCATCGGGACGCGCTCGGCCATCGCGTCGATGTCGTCCTGCTCGCCCGCGTGACGGCGCGAGAGGTACTTGGTGCGGTTCTTACAGAGGTTCACCGCGATGCGGTAGATCCAGGTCGAGAGCTTCGACTCGCCGCGGAACTGGTCGATCGCCTTGAAGACCTGGACGAACACCTCTTGCGCGAGGTCCTCGGCCTCGTCGCGGCGCCCGAGCATGCGGAAGACGAGGCCATACACCCGCCGCTCGTACGTCAGGACGAGCTCGTTGAATGCGCTCTCGTCCCGCGCCACGAGCCGCGCGATGAACTGGGCCTCACTGCGATCGTCGCTCAAGGGCACCCGCTGCGACATTAACCCAACTGCCGCCGTTCCCTGAAACTCCTTCCTTGGCTTGAAGGTCCGACAGGGATATTTTCGCTCAGATATGGTTGCTTTTCCTGCCCCCGGCGGCCCCCGCCGCAAGCCGCCCGTCCCGCCCGCGCTCTTCGCCGTCTGCCTCGTCGCCGCGAGCGTCGGGTGCCAGGTCGCACCTGAAAAGACAGGGGATCCGATGCGGCAGAGCTTCCCCGAGTACGCGTCGAGCGTGCTCTCCCGAGGCTCGCAGATCGGGCGCACGGAGCGCGGATTCGAGGTGATCTCGACCGTGAAGGGGGTGCACGAGGACGGGCACGTGGTGCTGCCTCGCGCCGGATCCGAGCCGATCGTCTTCTCGTCGAAGAAGAAGGGCGAGGTGCGGGTCCGCGAGGTCGCGCTCGCGGGCGAGGGGCAGATCGTCGATCGCGCGGTGGCGTACGGAGTGCCCGGCGGGCGGTCGTACTGGACGGCGACGTCGAACGGCGCGGAGGAGTGGTTCGCCTTTGAAAAAGGGGCGATCACGGATGATCGACCGGCGGCGATCTGGGAGGTCGCGGGCGCGGTGCCGGTGCAGCGCGACAAGGTGGTGGCGATCGTCGCCGAGAGCGGCAAGCGGTTGCTCAGCGTGTCGGCGCCGCTCGCGTTCCTCGCGGACGGGAGCCAGGCGAAGGTGAGGCTCTCGGTGAGGGGCTCGCGCATCGAGCTCTTCGTGCAGGCGCGCGGGCAGGCGGCGCTCGTCGATCCTTCGTGGAGCTTCGTCGCGCCGATGAACTTCACGCGCGCGGGTCACACGGCGCGGAGGCTCACGGACGGCACGGTGCTCGTCGCGGGCGGCGAGACGGATCAGGGCGGCGAGCTCCTCGGCGGGAACGTGACGAACACGTCGGAGACGTACGACGAGGTCTCCGATCAGTGGTTCTTGCAAGGCGGGATGAACTGGCAGCGCATCGAGCACGCGATGGTGACGCAGCCCGGGACAGCGCCTCCGGACGGCGCGGCGATGGTGCTCGGCGGCAACGACGGGTTCGGCTTCCCGCTCAACGCTGTCGAGACCTACGATCAAGCGGACGGCTTCTGGCTGGGCGCGGCGAACCTCTCGGATTCACGCTCCGCGCTCACGGCCACGCGCCTTCAAGACGATCGCGTGCTCGCTGCGGGCGGGTGGGGCAACTGTCCGGCGCTCGCGGTGGGCGGCTCTCCGCAGTCGACGAACGGGAGCTCGCTCATCGGCAGCGGCTATTGCTACGTCTGCACGACCGAGGTGTTCGATCCCTCCGGCGGCGGCAGCGGAGCGGCCGAGGCGATCGGAGGAGGCTCCCCCGGCGCGTGGAACTACACGGGCGATCTGATCGACTGCCGCGCCTATCACACCGAGACGCTGCTGCCCGACGGGCGCGTGCTGATCACCGGCGGCGAAGGCGCGAGCGGCATCCTCGCGAGCGCCGAGATCTGGGATCCGCTGTCCGGGCTCTGGAGCTCCGCGGCGCCGATGGCCGTCGCGCGCGAGCTTCACACGGCCACGCTCCTCGACAACGGCAAGGTGCTCGTGGCCGGAGGCTACGACGGCGGCGTCGCGATCGGCTCGGCGGAGATCTACGACCCCGCCACGGACACGTGGGCTCCGGCGCCGGATCTCCAGGCCCCGCGATCGCAGCACGGCGCGGTGAAGATGCCGGACGGCAGGGTGCTCGTGACGGGCGGCTACAACATCTTCGCCGGCGCGCAGTTCACGACGGAGCTCTTCGACCCCGCGACGCAGCAGTTCGACGTCGGCCCCGACATGAACGACTACCACGCGATCCACACGGAGACGCTCCTCGCGAGCGGCAACGTGCTCGTGACGGGCGGCGATCATCTGAACGGCGCGCCGCCCATCTCTTCGGCGGCGGAGATCTTCTCGCTCCTGAACCTCATCGGGCAGCCGTGCATGGTGGCCTCCGAGTGCGGGAGCGGCTTCTGCGTCGACGGCGTGTGCTGCGACACCGTCTGCGATCAGCCGTGCGAGGCGTGCACCGACATCGCGCGCGGTCTCCAGGCGAACGCGATCGGCGATCCTCCCAACGGCGGTCCGGGCTCCGGCGTGGGCGACGGCTTCTGCGGTCCTGTCTTCCCGGGCCAGGATCCCGCGAACGACTGCGCCGATCAGGATCCGAGCACCTGCGGCACCGTCGGCTCGTGCGACGGGAACGGCGGCTGCGAGATCTTCTCGGACGGCACGATCTGCCAGGTCCCCGGCTGCATCGGCGAGATCGCGCAGGGCGGCGGGCTCTGCGACGGCGGCGGATCGTGCGTGGTCTTCGGCCAGCAGGACTGCTCGCCGTTCGGGTGCGCCGGCGGCGTCTGCGCGACGGCGTGCGTGGACTCGTCGGAGTGCTCGCCGTTCGCCTTCTGCGACGGCGTGGTGCACCAGTGCGCGCCGAAGAAGCCGGACGGGCAGGTCGCGTTCGATCCCGCGCAGTGCCTCTCGGGGTTCCTCGCGGACGGCGTCTGCTGCGACACGGCGTGCGACACGGCGTGCGACGCCTGCTCGGTGCAGACGGGCGCCACCAAGGAAGGGGTGTGCACGCCCCTGACCAACGTGCAGTGCAACGACGGCGACGCCTGCACCACGGTGGATATCTGCCAGAACGGGGTGTGCGTCGGCGGCGCCGCGGTGAGCTGCCCCGGAGACACCGGGTGCAAGGGCGGCCTCGCGTGCGACAGCAAGACAGGGCAGTGCACCATCCCGACTCCCCCCAAGAAGGTGGGCGATCCGTGCGACGACGGCCTCATGTGCACGAGCAGCGAGGCCTGCGACATCGTCGGCAACTGCCAGGGCAAGTCGCTGGCTTGCACGCCTGGAGAGTGCCAGTCTGCCGGGATGTGCGTGGAGGGCCAAGGGTGCCAGTTCACGGACAAGGTGGACTACACGCCGTGTACGGTCGACGAGAACCCGTGCACCATCGAGTGGTGCGTGTCCGGCGCCTGCATCATCAACAACCTGACGGACTTCACCCAGTGCCCCGGCGGCGTGTGCATCGGCGGCACGTGCTTGCTGGACAGCGGCAACGGCGGCGACGGGGGCGGGGGCTCCGGGCAAGGCGGCGGCAACGGGGGCGGGGGCTCCGGGCAGGGCGGCGGCAACGGCGGCGACGCCGGGACCACAGGCACGGGCACCGCGGGCGACACGTCCGGCAACGGCAACGAGGCGGCGTACAAGCTCCAGGGCGCGGGCTGCGCGGTCCCGAGCGACTCCTCCTCTTCCAGCTCCGGCAAGGCCGGCCTCCTCGTCGCGCTCCTCGGCCTCGCCGGGATCGTCCGCCGGCGCCGCGGGGGGACGCCGTCCCGACGCAGCGCTCGCGGCTGATCTTCACAAACAACCTTGCGGATCGGCGCGAGCCGACGCATGTGGTGCCCCCGAAAGAGGGACACCCCATGAGCAGCAGCACCGACACCCCCGAGACGAGCGGCGGCTCGACTCTGCCTTTCCAGGCGGAGGTCCAACAGGTCCTCTCGCTCGTCATCAACTCGCTCTACGCCAACCAGGAGGTCTTCCTCCGCGAGCTCATCAGCAACGCGTCCGACGCGCTCGACAAGGCCCGCTACCTCTCGCTCACGCGCAAGGACGTGGCCGAGGCGCAGGGGGAGGCGAAGATTGACATCCGCCTCGACGACGACGCCCGCACGCTCACGATCGAGGACAACGGCATCGGCATGACGCGCGACGAGGTCATCACGAACCTCGGCACCATCGCCAAGAGCGGCACCGTGGAGTTCCTCCGCTCCCACGCCGAGGCGATGCAGAAAGACCCCGCCAGCAAGGCGCAGCTCATCGGCCAGTTCGGCGTCGGCTTCTACGCCGCGTTCATGGTCGCGAACCGCGTGGACGTGAAGACAAAGAGCATGCTGCCCGGCTCCGAGGCCGTCGTCTGGCGCTCGGCCGGAGAGGGCACCTTCACGATCGCGCCCGGCGACAGGGAGCACCCCGGCACCGAGATCATCCTCCACCTCAAGGAGGAGACCCGGGAGTATACAAAGGCGTACCGCGCCAAGGACATCGTCCGCAAATACTCGGACTTCGTCCACTTCCCCATCTACGTCAACGGCGAGCAGGCCAACAAATCCAAGGCGCTCTGGGCCCTCCCCAAGGGGCAGGTCACCGAGGAGGAGCACGCCGAGTTCTTCCACCACGTCACCGAGGGCATGGACGGCGAGAAGCCGATGATCACCATCCACACCTCGGTCGACGCGCCCGTGCAGTACCACGCCCTCCTCTACGTCCCCGAGAAGGCGCCCTTCGACCTCTTCCACAAGGAGCGTCGTGGACTACGCTTGTATGCAAAGCGAGTGCTCATCATGGAGGACACCGACAAGCTCACCCCCCCGTGGCTCCGGTTCCTCCGCGGCGTCGTCGACTCCGAGGATCTCTCGCTCAACGTCTCGCGCGAGATGCTGCAAGAGAACCGCACGCTCATGGCGATCCAGCAGCAGATCGTCAAGCAGTCCCTCAAGACATTGAAGGAGACGGCCGAGAGCGAGCCCGAGAAATACACCACCTTCTGGCACGAGTTCGGCAAGGTCCTGAAGGAGGGCACCACCCTTGAATACAGGCACAAGGACGCGATCGCGGAGCTCTGTCGCTTCGAGTCGATGAAGACCGAGGCAGGCAAGCTGATCTCGCTCAAACAATACGTCGAGGCCATGCCCGAAGGTCAGTCGGCCATCTATTACGTCACCGGCGTCCACCGCAAGGCCGTGGAGCACAGCCCGCACCTGGAGGCCTTCAAGAAGCGCGGCTACGACGTGCTCTTCCTGATCGACCCCATCGACGAGTGGTTCGTCAAATCGGTCCTCGAGTTCGACAAGAAGCCCCTTCGCAGCGTCGCGCACGGGGACATCGACCTCGGCCCCGAGCCCGAGGAGGCGCCGAAGGCGGAGACGGTCGACGACGCCGTCAAGGCCGTGAAAGAGACCCTCGGCGACAGGGTGAAGGACGTGCGGGCCTCGAAGCGGCTCACCGACAGCGCCAGTTGTCTGGTCGCGGCGGAGGGCGACCCCGGAGCCAACATGGAGCGCATCCTGCGGATGGTGGACCAGGCCGCCCCCGAGCGAAAGCGCATCCTGGAGCTCAACCCGTCGCACCCGATCATCCAGAACCTGGCCGCGCTCGCGAAGAAGGAGCCTGGCAGTGATCGGGTGAAGAGCTGGTCCGAGATGCTCTACGATCAGGCCCTGTTGGCCGAGGGCGTCGTGGAGGATCCGGCGACGCTGGTGAAGCGGATTCAGGATCTGCTGACCCAGGTGTCCCAGGCCGCCGTCGGCTAGCTAGCGACGAGGGGGGCTTTCTTCACCACGGAGCCACGGAGGTCACAGAGCATCACGGAGGATTTTTTGTTCTCAGACGCTCAGCCTCGCCCCCTACTCCGCCTCGCTCCGGCGATCGCCGCGAGCGCCATCAGTCCCCACAGCCCGAATTCTGACGAGCTCTCCGTCCCGGCGACCGAGCAGCCGTTGGCCTTGTGCGTCGTCTTGGGGTCGGGCGTGCCGTCCCCCGTCGGCGGCTCCATGCCAGGGCCAAATTGCACCCCCGGCCGGTTCTTGTCGCCCACGCTCCCGAACGGGTACTTGGCGCTCACCTGGAAGAGGCCCTCGAGCTGACCGTCCGGCGGGCCGCCCTGCCCCGCGTCGCTGAACCACGCCACGCCCTCCTGCACGAGCCCGAAGTGCTCGTCGTAGAGCCCCGTCTGGCTGGGGGCGTGCATCAGCCACTCGAAGGTGTAGCTGTCGCCGGGGAGGACTTGCCCCTTCACCTGCGCGTACCGGTTCTTGCCCGGCCACTCGGGGCCCGCGAAGGCGCTCTCCCGATCCCGCGGCTCGGTGGTGCCGAGTCGGGTGAGCTCGTCCCAGGGCTCCGTGCCCGTGTTCTTCATCGTGATGGACACTTTGTATTCGGCGCCGGAGAGCATGTCCTGCGGGCCGTCGGCCGCGTAGGGGAAGGACTGGCTCACGAACTTGGCGGCGTACTTGGGGCCCCCGCCCGCGAAGGCCTGGAGATCAGCGAGGGTGCCATTCCACTGGTCGCGATCGACGTTGCCGGAGACGCCGTTCACGTGGCCTGTCGACGTGTACTGGAAGAACTGCCAGTTGGGCCAGTACCCGTTCGGCAGGTTGGGGCACTCCAGGCTGTAGTTGGGGATCCAGTAGGGGTAGTCGAGGAAGGCCTTGGACTGGACGTTGTCCTGCCAGAAGTACTTGCCCGAGTAGATGATGGGCTTTCGGCCGATGGCGGCCTCCACGTGCTGGAGCCACTGTCCGAGGCGGTCCGTGAGCGTCACAGGGCCGACACCGTCGGTCTCCTCCACGTCGATGACTGGTGGGAGATCCCCTGGCTCGAGCGGGCCCATGATCTCGAGGAGAGCGTCGGCCTGCGCGATGGGGTCCTTGTCGGGGCGCCAGTATTGATAGGCCCCTCGGATGACGCCCGCGGCCTTCATCCCGGCCCAGTTCTGGTCGAAGTAGTCGTCCTTGGACGTGGAGTAGGCGGCGCGCGCGAAGGCGTATTGCACGCCGGCGGCCTTGACCGACTCCCAGTTGATGTTCGCCTGCCACACCGAGACGTCGATGCCCTCGACGATCTGCCCGGCGGGACAGACGACGTCGGCCTGCTCGGCTTCCCCGAGGTCCTCGCTCTCGTCCGAGGTCGTGTCCGTGCAGCCGGCGGCGGCCGTCGCTGCGAGCAGGGAGAGCGCGGTGAGGAGGATTCGACACTTCATTTGAGAGATTGAACTAGCTCCAAAAAAAGCCCGCGAAAAGGATCGAACATGCCTTTCTGGGAGGTGGAATCTTTACCACCCACCCTTTGAAATAGGGTGTCAGAGAGACACAGCGGATCTTTCCGAAGCGGCTTGATAATGCGCCGCGGCAACGCGATGGAGGTCTCAGGGAAAGCGGGGCGAGCGCTGACCGCGAAGGCCATTCGCTCAGGGAGGAGATCAAGGACGAAGTCGCGAAAGCTTCTCCGCCGATCGTCTGGCGACGTCAGAACAGGGTGTAGATGAACGGCGCAGAGACCTGGGCCGCGATGATCGCGAACGCGATCGTGAGGAAGGCGAGGATCGCGAAGCTCATCGCGAACGAGCGGTTCACGACGCCGAACCGCACCACGTCCACGAGCATTTTGAAGATCCAGCGAGGCATGTTTTCACCGCGTCAGTCGAGGCCGAACTCCTCGCGCCAGTTGGAGGTCTCCTCCCACTTGGGCTGCTTGTCCTTGTAGACGAGGAAATCGTCGAGGACGAGCACGTCGATGCCTGTCCGCATGAAGCAGCGGTAGGCGTCCTCGGGCGTGCACACGATCGGCTCGCTGCGCACGTTGTAGCTCGTGTTCACGAGGATCCCGTAGCCCGTGAGCTTCTTGAACTCGGTGAGGATCGAGTGCAGGCGCGGGTTGCGCTCCGCGTCGACCGTCTGGATGCGCGCCGAGTAGTCCACGTGCGTGATCGCGGGGACGTCCGAGCGCGGCTGGTTGACCCAGTCCTTGAGGTTGGTCGTCGGGTCGACCTTCTGCTGGATGCACCGCTCGGGGCGCACCTGGTCGACGACGAGCATGTACGGCGACTCGCGCACGACCTCGAAGTACTCGTGCGCGTCCTCCTTGAGCACGATGGGCGCGAAGGGCCGGAAGCTCTCGCGGAACTTGGTCGCGAGGTTGAGGTAGCTCTGCATCTTCGTGCTGCGCGCGTCCGCGATGATCGATCGCCCGCCGAGCGCGCGGGGGCCGAACTCCATGCGCCCCTGGCAGAGCCCGATGACCTTCTCCTCGGCGCAGAGCTTCGCGATGATCGCGTCGCGCTCCTCGACGCTCGGCTCCTCGTAGGGGAAGCCGTTCTTGTCGAGGAACTCCTTGGTCAGCTCGCGCGAGAACTTGGGGCCGAGGAAGCTCCCGCGGCACTTGTCGTGGACGTCGTCGGCCTCGCGCGGTTTGTCGAGCACGCGGTGCCACGCGTAGAGCGCCGCGCCGACAGCGCCTCCCGCGTCTCCGGCCGCGGGCTGGATCCACACGTCGTCGAAGATCTTCGCCTGGATGATCTTGCCGTTCGCGACGCAGTTGAGCGCGACGCCGCCCGCCATGCAGAGGTGCCGCTTGCCCGTCGCCGCTCGCGCGAAGCGCGCCAGCTTGAGCATGATCTCCTCCGTCACGGCCTGGATCGAGCGCGCCATGTCCATCTCGCGCCGAGAGATCTCGCTCTCGCCCTTGCGCGCCGGGCCTCCGAAGAGATCGGCGAACTTGTCGTTCGTCATCTTGAGGTCGTCGAGGTAGCCGAAGTAGTCGAGGTTGAGCCTGTAGGAGCCGTCCTCGCGGACGTGGATCAGGTTGTCCTTGATCACGTCGACGTATTTCGGCTCGCCGTAGGGCGCGAGGCCCATGAGCTTGTATTCGCCGGAGTTGACGCGGAACCCGGTGAAGTACGTGAACGCCGAGTAGAGGAGCCCGAGCGAGTGCGGGAAGCGCTGCTCGAGCAGCAGCTCGATCTTGTTGTCCTCGCCGACGCCGACGCTCGTCGTGGTCCACTCGCCCACGCCGTCGACGGTCACGACGGCGGCCTCGCGGTAGGGCGACGGGAAGAACGCGCTCGCCGCGTGCGAGTAGTGGTGCTCGGCGAAGAGGAAGTCCTTGGGGCGCTTGTATCCAGCGTCCTTCAAGGCGCCCTCGATCTGCGCCGCGACCCACGCTTTGTCCTTGAGCCACACGGGCACGGCCATCAAGAACGACTTCAAGCCGCGAGGCGCGACGGCCATGTACGTCGTGAGCAGGCGCGTGAGCTTCGTGATCGGCTTGTCGTAAAAGACGACCATGTCGATGTCGCCGGGGCCGACCTTCCCCTCCGCGAGGCAGTAGGCCATCGCGTATTTGGGGACCCCCGCGTCGTGCTTCTTTCGCGAGAAGCGCTCCTCCTGCGCGGCGGCGATGATCTCGCCGTCTCGCACGAGGCACGCGGCGCTGTCGTGATAAAGCGCGGACACTCCGAGGATGTTCATGGGGCTCTTCCGCTTCGCCGTTCGGCGATGAAGCTCTGGTAACGGGCGCTGTCCCGCGTGATGCGCTCGGCGAGATAGTCGGCGTACACCGCGTGGCCCTGCCAGTTCAGGTGCACTTCGTCGTGGTAGAGGTCCTCGGCCTTGCCCTTGCCCGCGAAGTGGCCGACCGGGTAGTGCGACGCGATCCCGCGCGCTGTGAGGATCTTTCGGAGCCGCTCGACCACCTCGACCTCGAGGTCGCCGGGCTTGGCGTAGACGCCCGCGCTGAGCGACGGGAGGATCTCGAAGAACACCTCCGACCCCCCGATCTTCGTGCGAGGCGGCGGCCCGCTGCCGGGGGCCTTCGGCGCAGCGCCCTCTCCGTCGCGGAGCAAGAGCGCGAGCGCCTCGTACTCCACGTATCCGAGCTCACGCTGAGCGGCGCGCCACTCGACGTCGAGGGAGATGCGATCGCGGCGATAGCGCCACATCGTGTGCATCATCACCTCTTCGAGCGCGAGGCGCGGGGGCTTGCCGGCGCTGAAATAAGGCAGGCTCATGAGCGTGTATTTGTCGCGATCGACGTCGTCGTGCGGCAGGCACACGAGCACCAGATCGGAGCCGAAGACGCCGTTCGCCTCGACGAACCCGCGCTCGTGGAAAGGGCCCCAGCCGTTCACGCCCATGTTGAGGATCTCGATCTTCGCGCCGCCCGAAGACTCGTTGAGCTTGCGCTCGAGGATGCGCGCGTAGAGCTGATCCTGATCGATGTACGAGCCGCCCCAGAGCGTGGAGTCGCCGAGCATCAGCACGCGGAACGTGCCCGCGGGCTTCTCGATGGCGAAGTCGGGCGCGCGCATCCCGAGGTTGTTCACGTCGACGCGACCGCCGTATCGATCGTGCTTCTGGTTGGGCGCGGGGTAGTAGCCGGCGCGCGCGTCGTTCACGTAGAGCACCGCCTCGGGGCCGAACCCCTGCGTGCGGAGGATCCCTTCGGCGAGGCCCAGGAGCACGAGCGCCGTCACGAGCCACACGACGAGCCCGCCGCGGCTCGGGCGCGTGACCTCGGTCGCGAACATCGCGCGGGCGTACTTGCGCTTGTGATCCTCGGCGTCGCACGGCTCGTAATACGAGGGCAGCCGCTCGTCCCGGAGGCGCAGATCGTCCGAGCCCGTGAGCGCCTTCACGAACCGAGCGGGCGTGAGCACGAGCAGGTAGGCGAGCGACAAAAGGACCGTGCCCACGGCGTTGCCGACGGCGCGACCGAACCACGCGAGGCCCTTCGCGATCGCGTCGCGCGCCGCGGGGGACGCGAGCGATACGCCGCCCACCACAGCGGTCACGCCCCACGCCACGTACGCGATCGTGGCGTGCCCGAGCTTCCACAGCACGGCGCCCGCCGCCGCGCCGATCGCCATCCGGATCAGCGTCCCTGACGGGCCTTCCGGCGGCCGTTTCCCGGGCTTCGGGAACCAGTCGACCGAGTGCACACCGGCCTTGGAGGGATCCTTCGCAGTGCTGGCACCGCGCTGCGCGGAGACGTCGCTCATTCGAAAGGAGGGAGATTAGTCGCGCCGCGTCGCGGCATGCAACGGCAAGGTCTGCGGCGCGGGAGATCGCGTGGACAGGGTCGTATCAAGAAGCGAAATCAGAGCGGAGCGTCGGACTCCGTCCCCCCAGCGGCGGCCCTTCACGTCGCGTTCGATTCTTCACGTCGCATCCCCAATCACCCTCACGTGCGCTGGGCGTTCGCCGACAGCCCGATCGCGACCACACCGATCGTCGACGTGACCATCGTCGCGATCACGGGCCACGCGTCCGATCCTGCCGTGAGCGCGAAGGTCGCGAGGATCGCAGGGAGCTGCGGCACCGACGTCGCGACGAACATCGCCTCGAAGCGCGCTTCGCGTCGTCGCCGTTCGTCGCCGTTCGTCGCCGTGACCTTCGCGAGGAACCGTCGCGTGAGGGCGCGCAGCGTCAAGAGCCCGAGCGGCGCCGAGGCGAGCGTCACGATCAAGAGCCCCCACGCGATCGGCGTGAGCGTCGGGCGCAGCTCCTGCCGCACCTGCGCAAGCTCTGCGGGCAAGAGGAGCGTCCGCGCGATCGTCTCCAGTCCGAGCGCCGCCGGGGCCGCGATCGCGATCAGCGCGAGGACGCCTGGACGTACGATCGCGCGGCTTTCTTTCGGTTCGTGGGTGCTCACGGAGAGGGGCTTGGCCTCGGGATTGCGAACGCGTGGCCCCCTCGAATGCGCAGCATAACGGAGAGGCCCCAGTCAATAGAGAGCACCCCGCAACTTGTTTCACGCGGCGCGATGGTCCGTGCGAGCATGGCTCCGTCTATGTCGACTTCGACATTTCTCGTGGTGGACGATGATCCATCGATCCGGTCGATGTTCGCGCGTTCTCTCGCGGATCTCGGGTCCGTGGATCAGGCCGAAGGGGGCCGGCAGGCGATCTCGCTGCTCGGCGCTCAGCGCTACGACGCGATCCTCCTTGATCTTCACATGCCCGGGGTCGATGGGTTCGCGGTGCTCGACGCGCTCGCCAAGGAGGAGGCGATCAACCGCGAGACGCCCGTGTTCGTCGTCACCGGTGACAACTCGGAGCAGTCGCGCCTCCGCGCGCTCAAGCTCCGCAGCTTGCTCCTCCTCACGAAGCCCATCCCCCTCGCGATGATCCGATCGCTGGTGGAGACGTCGCTCCGCAAGTCGTCGGGCCGCGCGACGCCTGTCCCTCCGCGACTCGCGAAGAAGCTCTGATCGCCCCAGCACGTGCTGGATTTCAGGGGATGTCGGCCATGATCAAGCGGCACGGCAAGGGCCCGTTGTAGACGATCTGCATCTTGTCCGGTCGCCTCGGAAGCGCGCGCTCCGCGGCCGGGGAGCCGGCGAGCACGGCCACGCGATGGCCCGTCATCCGCCGGAACGCCGCGGCCATCGAGGCGTAGAGCGGCGCGTCCCCCGGCAGTCGCTCGCCGTAGGGTGGGTTCACGATCACGTGACCGGGCGTCGCGAAGGGCTCCAGCGCGTCGACGCTCCGCTGATCGATCCGCAGATCGAGGCCGGCCGATCGAGCGTTCGCGCGCGCCGCGTCCACGGCTGTGCGATCGACGTCAAAGCCCCAGATCGGAGGCCCCGTGTTCGCCGCGCGCGCGGCCGCCGCTGGGGGACGTAGTCCCGACGCTGCGCGTGACCTCGCCTCTTCGCGGAGGAGCCGCACGATCCGCTGCTCGTCCTCGCCGAACGATCGCCACCGCTCGAAGCCGAAGCGCTCGCGCGAGAGCCCCGGAGCGATCCCGCGCGCCCACATCGCGGCCTCGATCACGAGCGTCCCGGATCCGCACATCGGGTCCACGAGCGGGCGCTCGCGATCCCATCCCGAGAGCCGCAAGATCGCCGCGGCGAGCGACTCTTTGAGCGGCGCCTCCACGGTGCTCTGCCGGTAGCCGCGGCGGTGAAGCGCCTCGCCCGACATGTCCAGGTAAACGCTCGCTCGATCGTGCGACAGGTGAACGAAGAGCAGCACGTCGGGATCGTCACGATCGACGTCCGGCCGCGCGCCTGTGCGATCGCGGAGCTGATCGACGACGGCGTCCTTCGTCTTCTGCGCGATGAACTGCGTGTGCGTGAGCGCGCTGTCCTTCGCGAAGGCCCGCACAGCGAGCGTGCGCTTGTCGTCGAGCACCTGGCTCCAGTCGATGTCGCGCACGCCTTCGTAGAGGGCCTCGCCGTCGGGGGCCTCGATCTCGGCGAGGAGCAGCAGCACGCGCACGGCCGATCGCGACCACAGGCACGCGCGGAAGCCCTCGGACAGCGCGCCTCGAAAGTGAACGCCGCCTCGATCGGCGCGGACGCCCCGGAAGCCGAGCTCGCGCAGCTCGTCGCGGATGGCGGGCTCCGTCCCCTTCGCGGCGGTGGCGAAGAACAGGAACGGCTCGTTCGTGGGGGGCTCGTCGGATCGGCTCATCGTGCTCGTGGCTCGGAGAGTCGCGGACCCGTCGTGACGGATGCGCGCTCGAGGCCGGGGCAGGCTACGCTCTCCCGCGATGTTCGGCTCTCCCGAAGCGCGCGCGCTGCACGCCCGCTACCCCGCGATCGATCTCCACGCGGACAGCCTCATGTGGTCGCGATGGACAGGCTATGACATCCACCAGCGCCACGAGCCCCCGCTGCCCCTCGCGGCGCTCGGCGGTCACGTCGACGTGCCTCGGATGATCGAGGGCGGCGTGGGCGCGCAGTTCTTCGGCCTCGTGAGCGTGCCGTTCCCCTCGCGCGGGCTCGCGGCGGTGATCGACGAGCAGATCGATCGCCTCGACGCGGCGGTGGCGCAGCACCCCGATCGCATCTTCAAGGCCCGAACGGCCGACGACGTGCGCCGCGCGGCGGCCGCGGGGGCGGTGGCCGGGCTCCTCGGGATCGAGGGGGGCCACGCGCTGGAGGGTCGCCTCGACAAGCTGGATCACTTCGCGAGGCGGGGGGTCCGCTACCTGGGGCTCTGTCACTTCAGCGCCAACGAGCTGTGCTATCCGGCGTACGGGCGCGGTCGAAAGGACACGCATGGACTGACCGCATTCGGCCGTGAGGTCGTCGAGTGCGCCGCGGATCTGGGGGTGATCGTCGATCTGGCGCACATCAACAAGCAGGGCTTTCTGGACGCATGTGCCCTGTCTCGATATCCCCCCATCGTGAGCCACACTGGCGTGCTCGGGGCCTTCGATCACTGGCGCAACATCGACGACGAGCAGCTCCGAGCCATCGCCGACAAGGGGGGAGTCATCGGCGTGATCTTCTGTCCGCGGTACCTCGGGGCCGATGGAATTGGCCCTGTGGTCAAGCACCTTCGCCACATCGTGGACGTGTGCGGCGAGGACACGCCCGCGCTCGGCTCCGACTGGGACGGGTTCATCATCCCGACGAGCGATCTCCGCGACGCGGCGCGCCTCCCGCTGCTCACGGACGCGCTCCTCGAAGGGGGCTTCTCCGAGGAGACGATCGCCAAGATCCTCCGTCGAAACGCGCTCCGCGTCCTCACGGACAACCCCCTCCCGAAATAGGGGATGGTGTCAGAGCTCGGCAGCTCGCTGACGAAGCGATCCGCATTTGGGTCAAGGCGGGGAGAGTGGCAGTCTGGACTACTGCGCTTGCTGGTTCTTCGCGGCCAGATCGAGGAGGGTCTGCTCGTCGCCGGGGTAGCCTTCGGCGGTCGCGACGAGCGTCATTGTCCGAGGATCGATGGTGATCAGGAACGGGAGCCCGACGCTGCCGTTCTGGGCGAGCTGCTGGAAGAAGAACTGAGGGTCGGCGGCGACCGTGGTGGAGACGAGGTTGTATTGCTCCTTCCAGGCGAGCGCCGTGTCGATGGTCGCCGGCTTGGACTGGGCGTCCTCGATCATCAGCGTGAGCACGCGGATGCCGAGCGCCTCCCACTTCTGCTTCATCTTGCTCGTGAGGGTCTGCGCCTCGACCTGGCAGGAGCCGCACCACGTGGCCGACACGTCGATGAGGAGGGCGTTGATGCCCTTGGATCCGTCGCAGTCCAGGTAATCGGCCATGGTGACCTCGGTGGCCTCCATGCTCTCGTTCACGAAGCCTTGCCACGAGTGGTTGGGCATCACGCCGCCGACCTTCGTCGAGAAGCCGGTCGTCGGATACGTGCATTGCACGGGGGGAGTCGTGGTCGTCGTCTCCCCGCCTGTGCCGCCCCCACCTCCGCCGCCGGCGTTTCCGTCGGCGATCTGGAGCCCGTCGGCGCCCGTCAGCGAGTTGCACCCGGCCACCATCGCGAAGCCGACGGTGGATAAAGCGAGCGACAATGAAAGAGCGCGCGAGCTGGTCATCAGGGCCTCCCGTGTCGGGGCACGAAGATCCATGGTCCTTTTGCGGGCAGCCAGCGTCAAGCTTTCAAATGGTCCTCGGGACAACTCGGGAGGACACGCCCCTTCATGCGCTTACCTTGGGCTCGGGGTCTCGGCTGACGTTGGGCCGGGATCTCCCTGGCTGGATTCCATGAAGAAGCGCTCTTCGGTGGAGCCGACGACGACGAAGCCGTGGCGCTCGTAGAAGCGCTTGGCGGGGTTCACCCGGAGCACGCGCAAGTGGACTGGGAGGCCCTCGGATCTGGCTTGTTCGAGGAGCCGAGTCAGGAGGAGGGCGCCTGTGCCCGCGCCCTGGAACGCAGGCAAGAGGTAGAGCTGGTCGAGCTGGAGGTGGGCGTCGTGGCGCACGACGCGGAAGAGGCCCGCGGGCTCGCCCGCGACGTCGATGATCTGGAGTGTGCCAGAGGCGATGTCGTCCCGGAGGGTCCGAAGGACGCGCTCCTCCGGCCAGGCACCCCAGGTTTTCTCTGCGTATTCACGCATGGTCGTCTCGGTGACGCGGTAAGCGAAGTCGAAGTCGCTCTCGAGCGCGGCGCGCAGCCCCGGGGCCGGGGGAGGGGCCTTCACGATGGCATCCTGCCGCACCCCGCGGACTGTCGTCTGTCCAGCGGGAGCGGGCCGCCCCACACATAGGGTCTGTCATCGATGAACGGGGTGTCGCACATCACGTCCATCACCTGGTAAATCACGGGCGCTCCCTCTTCGACCGCCACCACGGACTCCAGGCGAGTCGCCGCCCACGACACCCAGGTGATCTTTCCGGCGCACTCGACAGGCGCGAAGCGGCGGCTCTGCTGGTAGAGGGCCTCCTGGTCTGTCACGAACACGCGCCCTGGCTTCACCGTGCAGGCCGGCTGGATCTTGGAGAGCGCGCGCTTCCACCGGGCCTCCGGGTCTTCTTTTGACGGCGACGGCGACGCGCTGATCTGGGCGTCGATGCGCTTCATGTCCGCATCTGTATACGCAGGGGCGGGATGCACGATGACCACGGCCGTGTGCTGCTTTCGGTGGAAGGTCGAATCGTCCTCTCCGGTGGGCGACATGGTCGGCGGGGGCCCTGCGATCGGGCGGACGGCGCCGCGTCCATGGAGCGCCTCTTGGTTGTATTTGACGGCGGAGCGCTGGCTGGGGAACAGGCCGGCCACGACGCGGAGGGTCGTCCCTCTTCGGGCAGGAGCGGGCATGTCGGCGAGGAAGCGACGCGTGTCGGCGAGCGAGCTCTCGGAGCCGAAGTGGGCCTCGGCGTCGAGCGGGAGCTCCTCGCGGGCGAGCACCATGGGGTATCCCGGCGCCAGCTTTCCTGTGTATTCTTCGAGCAGCGCTTCGGCGGCCTCGCTCTCGGCGACCTCCCCGAGGAGCACCACGTGGGTGATCGGCGGGAGGTCGTCGCAAGGAGTTGTGTGAGAGACGTAGTTGGGGAACGAGCAGAGCCCGGCGGGGAGGAGCTTGTCTTTTTCGGGGGGGATGTCGGGCGAGTCTTCGGTGGTCGCGGGATCCTCTCGGGGCGGGGGGGACGCCACGACCGTTGTCGCCGTCGTCGTTGTCGTCGCCGTCTTCACGTCGGCGGTCTGTGGCGGAGGGGTCGTCGTCGAACAAGCCACCACGCCCACCACGCTGAGCGCCGTGAAGAAGGACAACACGCGTGTGGGGGCGCCCCCCGGCCGCGCGCAGGCGCTAGCCGAGCACGGACTTGGGGGGCGCGGCGCGCCGGAGGCGCGCGTGGGGGGCAACAAAAGAGGCTTTGTTCGATCCGATGTCGCTCTCGGGGTGCGCGCCATGAGCAGAGTGTATACCCCTTTGTCCCCGGCGACGAGCGGGAGATTTCGGGAGCTTTTTTCACCACGGAGCCGCGGAGATCACGGAGGTCGCACGGAGATTTCTTCTCCAAGGTGCTCCGCCAGCAACCGAATGTGCCCCGGGCCCGTCCCACAACAACTGCCCACGATCGTCGCCCCCGCCGCCAGCCAGGCGCAGGCGTGCCGCAGATAATCCATTTCGGACTCGGGGTCTCCCACGGCCTCGTTGAAGCGATC
>Ga0268298_10001637_pt1 | contig 25914 bp, 24 predicted proteins | sample WWTPWeurt_MetaG_FD_194462 | JGI IMG/M metagenome (GOLD analysis project Ga0268298, IMG submission 194462) | Activated sludge microbial communities from WWTP in Nijmegen, Gelderland, Netherland - WWTP Weurt | ecosystem: Engineered > WWTP > Aerobic digester > Activated sludge | place...
CGATGCGGGCGCCCTTGATCTCCGGCAGTTCCTCGATGCGGCGACCGACCACTTTCGAGGTCTTGGCGTCGCCATGGGCGATCAGTTCCAGCGCCTCGGCGGCGCCCCGGCGCAGGCTATGCACGCGCGCCACGTCGCCCTGGCGCACGTGCGTCAGCAGCGAGCCGATCGACACCTGCGCCGGGGAAAGGCCGATATCGATCGGGCCGCCCTGCACCATGTCGGCGTAGGCGCGGCGGTTGATCAGGGCCAGCACGCGCTTGCAGCCGAGCCGCTTGGCCAGCGACGCCGCCATGATGTTGTCCTCGTCGTCGTTGGTCAGGGCGAGGAACATGTCGATCTCGTCGATGTTCTCCTGCGTCAACAGGTTCTCGTCGGTCGCCTCGCCGTGCAGCACCAGCGTCGTGTCCAGCTTGTTGGCGACGACCTCGGCGCGCTGGCGGTCACGCTCGATCAGCTTGACTTCGTAACGATCGCCAAGCGTGGCGGCAACCCGCGAGCCGATGTTGCCGCCGCCGGCGATCATGACGCGGCGCACCGGTTCCAGCATGCGCCGCAATTCCTTCAGCACCGTGCGGATATGCGCGCTGGCGGCCAGCAGAAACACTTCGTCGCCCGGCTCGACGACGGTCTGACCGTCCGGATCGATGGCCTGATGCTCGCGAAAGATGGCGGCGATGCGCGCGTCCACGCCGGCCGGCAGGTGCTCGCGCATGGCCTGGATCGGCTTGCCGACCAGCAAGCCCCCCTGGTACGCGCGCACGCCGACCAGCGTCACCACGCCCTTGGCGAATTCGAGTACCTGCAGCGCCTCCGGGAACTGGATCAGCTTGCAGATGTAGTCGGTGATGTCCTGTTCGGGGCAGATGGCGAAATCGACCGCGAAGTTGTCGTTGGCCAGCAGGTCGTTGTCGAGGAAGTCGGGCGAGCGCAGCCGGGCGATGCGCGTCGGCACGTTGAACAGGCTGCGGGCGATCTTGCAGGCCACCAGGTTGGTCTGGTCGGATTGCGTCACCGCCACCAGCATGTCGGCGTCCTCGATGCCGGCATCGCGCAGCACCGACGGGTAGGCGGCGTTGCCCGCCAGCGTGCGCACGTCCAGCCGGTCGGCCAGTTGCGCCAGCGATTCGCGGTCCATGTCGACGATGGTGATGTCGTTGGCCTCCGAGGCCAGGGCCTCGGCGACGCTGGCGCCGACCTGGCCGGCGCCCAGAATGATGATGCGCATTGCCTATTCTTCTCCCTTGCCGCCGCGTAGCCCCAGGTCCTTGAGCTTGCGGTAGAGATGCGTCCGCTCCAGGCCGGATTTTTCCGCGAGGCGCGTCATGTTACCGCCATCGAGTCGCAGATGATGCTCGAAATAGACGCGCTCGAACATCTCGCGCGCCTCGCGCAGCGGCAGATCCATCACGTCCGGCGGTAGCCCGGGCTCGGCGGGGCCGTCATTGGGGAACAGCAGGCGCGCTACTTCCTCACCGTCGATCTCCTCGCCGAGCGCCGCCAGCGCCAGCGAACGCACCGCGCTCTTCAGCTCGCCATAGCCCCCGGTCCAGACATGCTGGCGCAAGGCATTGAGCGCGCCGGAATTGAAACGGCGCAGCGGCGACTCGCCCGCCTCCGCCAGTTGGGTCAGCAAGTGGCTGGCGATGTCCGGCACCTCGTCGCGGAGATCGGCCAGCGTCGGCAGGGCCAGCCAGACTTCCGCGAGGCGGCGCAGTCCCGCTTCGTCCCAGCCCTGCTGCGCCAGGCCCTGATGATCATTGCCGGTACCGGCCACCAGATGCAGGTTGTGCCGCTCCAGCCGTTCGAGCGCGAACAGCAGGTTTTTCTGTTGCAGGCGCGTCAGCCGGGCCAGCTCCTCGCAATACAGCAGGCCGCCGGAGGCGGCGCCGAGCGTGTCCAGGCTGAGCGGCTCGGAGCTGGCGGCCAGATCGATCCAGGGCTTGTCCGGCGCGTGCAGCGTGCGCGCCGCCAGTTCGACGATGCCGCCGCCGTTCGAGCGCAGCAGCAACGACCGGCTTTTCGCCGCCATCTGCTCGAGCCGCTTCTTGAGGTCCTTGAGCGGCGCCGAACGCGGAAAGGCCGCCAGCGACAAGCCGGCGACGACGCGCCGCCGGCCGCGTTCCAGCCCGCGGTCGACCGCGGCGAGCAGCTTCTGCATGCCGATCGGCTTTTCGAGAAAATCCATGGCGCCGATGCGCGTGGCCTCGACGGCGGTGTCGATGGTACCGTGTCCCGACATCATGATGACCGGCATGGTCAGCTGGCCGTTCGCGGCCCATTCCTTGAGCAACGTGATGCCGTCGGTGTCAGGCATCCAGATGTCCAGCAGCACCAGGTCCGGCCGCGCCGTGGCGCGCGCCTCGCGCGCCGCCGCCGCGTTTTCGGCGGTGCGGACGTCGTGGCCCTCGTCGGTGAGGATTTCCGAGAGCAGCTCCCGGATGCCGATTTCGTCGTCAACTACCAGTACTTGCGCCATGTCGATTTCCCATGCCTCTATGCCGCCCGCGGCAGCCTGATGGTGACCTCCGCGCCGCCGCCCTCGCGGTTGGCCAGCCGGATGTCGCCCTTGTGTTCATCCACGATCTTCTTGACGATGGCCAGGCCCAGCCCGGTGCCCTTGGCCTTGGTCGTCACGTAGGGCTCGAAGGCGCGCGCCAGGATCTGCGCGCCGAAGCCGGGCCCGTTGTCGCGCACCGTCAGCGCGACGCGACGCTCCTCGACGTGCGTCGCCACCGTCACGCGCGGCCCCGTCGCCGACGGATGTTCGACCAGCGCCTCGCGGGCATTCTTGATCAGGTTGTGCAGCACCTGCCGCAGCTGGCTGCCGTCGGCCAGCGCCGGCGGCAGGTGGGCGGCGAGATCAGCGTCCACATCGACCGTGGCATCAGCCTCGTAGAGCTGCAACAACTCGCGCACCAGTACGTTGACATCGAGCGGCGCCAGCGTCGGCGGCGGCGTCCGCGCGTAGTCGCGGAAGTCGTTGACCATGTGCTTCATGGCCTCGACCTGATTGACGATGGTGCCGATCGAGCGCTTGAGCATGGTCCGGCCGGCGTCGTCGAGACGTTCGGCCAGCTTCAGTTCGAGCCGCTCGGCCGACAGCTGGATCGGCGTCAGCGGATTCTTGATCTCGTGCGCCAGCCGGCGCGCCACTTCGCCCCAGGCGATGGAGCGCTGCGCCGAGATCAGCTGGCTGATGTCGTCGAACACCGCCACATAGCCGCCGCCACCCGCCTCCGGCAGCGTCGAGCCGCGCAGCAGCAGGGTCTGCGGCACGCCGTCGATGCCCTCGAACTCCAGCTGGCGCTGCCATTGCGCGCCGTGGTCGCGAAAACCATCGATGATGGCGCCGGCCAGCGCGGCGTGGCGATCCCAGTCGGCCAGCGGCCGGTCGCCGAGCTTGGCCAGATCGTCCTTGAGGATGGCATCGGCGCCGCGATTGGAGGCTTGCAGCCGGAACTCGGCGTCGAAGGCCAGCACGCCGGCCGACAGGTTGGCCAGCACGCTTTCCAGGTAGGCCTGGTGGCGCTCCGCCTCGCTGCGCGCCTCGTCGAGCTGGCGGGTCATTTCATTGAACGAGCGGGTCAGCACGCCCAGCTCGCTGCGCGACTTGGTCGCCGCCAGCGGCGTGAAGTCACCCGCGGCCACCGCCTGCGTGCCTTCGGCCAGCACCAGCAACGGTCGCGCCACGCGCTCGGCAAGGTAGACGGCCAGCGCCACCGCCGCGAACAGGGCCACCAGCAGGGTGAAGGTCAGCGTCACGGTATAGATGCCCTTGAGCCCGCCGCGCGCCAGTTGCAGTTGCTGGTAATCGCGGTAGGCGGCCTCGACCGACTCGGCGCTGCCGGCGACGGCGGCGGGCACCGGCTGGAGCAGTTGCAGCACGCGCGTTTCGCCGACCAGTTCGCGGCTGCCGACCGGCACCAGCGCGCGCAGCAGCAGCCCGTTGGCGGCGTCGCCCTCGATGCTGGTGACGCCCCGGCTTTGCCGCGCCTGGCGCAGTTGCGTCGGCGCCGGCAGCGGTGGCAGCAGTTCGCCGGCCTGGTCGCTGCTGTTGGCCAGCACGTTGCCGGTGCCGCTCAGGAGCGTCGCGGTGCGCACGCCCGCCTGTTCGCGCAAGCGGTGCAGCAAGGCGGGGCTGGACACCGGCGCGTCCGACAGGTCGAAGGCCAGGCTGCGCGCCTTGTCCGCCAGTTCCGCCTCCAGCGATTCGAGCACGTTGCGGCCGAGCGCCAGGCCGCCCTCGAGCGCGCGGTCCACGCGCACGTCGAACCACGAGTCGATGCTGCGCACGGCGAACTGCATCGACACTCCGTAGATCAGCACGCCCGGCAGCACCGCCATCAGCGCCAGCATCAGCACCAGCCGGTATTTCAGGCGCGAGCCGAACACCCGCTGGCGGTATTCGCGGTACAGCCGGCGCAGCTGGACGAATACCAGCATCGCCAGCGCCATGGTGGCAACGGCGTTGACGCCGAGCAGCAACGGGTAATGGCGGGCGAACAGGTCGGTGTCGGCGCTGGCCGAGGCCAGCAGGAACAGCAAGATGGCGCCCAGGGCGGCGATGATCGGCAGCGCGATGTTCATTTCGGCACCGCCGCCGTCGGCACGAATCGCCAGCGCAACACGCGCGTGTCGATCTGCCACTCCTTGTTGGCGATGGCGTCGAGCTGGAAGGGTTTGGGCAACTGGCTCCGATCCAGCGCCAGCCGCAGCGCCGCGTCGTACTGCTCGCCCGGCTTGAGCGCCGACTTGTCGGCCACCGGCAGGTCGACGACGTGGCCGAGCACGCGCAACGCCTCGGTCAGCGTGGCGAAGCCGCGATGCAGGCCGCCCGACGACAGCCGGTACTGCCGGGTCAGCGCATTGTGCGAGAGGGCGTAATGGCCGACATGGCCGGCGACGTGCTCGTCGATCCAGTACCAGCGGCGCCGCGACAGCGTGAATTCGAGATTGAAATAGAGGGTCACGCCGCGCGTTAGCGCCTCCTCGAGCTGGGTGCCGAGCTCGAGGTCGAACTCCGCCGACAGTACGTAGCCTTCCTCGCCGAGCGTTAGCTGCGCGCGCTGCGGCTCGATGCCGCCGGCCCACGCCGCGGCGATGCAGGCCGCCCAGAGCGCGAACAAGGCCAGCGCCAGACTAGCGAGCCTTGGCCAGCAGCGCGTAGTAGAAGCCATCGTGATCGGCATCAGGCAGCAGTTGCCACTCGCATTCCTTGTCGTGGTCCGGCATCGGCAACCGTTGCGCATCGCCGTGGCGGGCAACGAAGGCCGCCACCTGCCGGCCGTTCTCCTCGGCAAACAACGAGCAGGTCGCATAGAGCATTTTGCCACCCGGCGCCAGCAGCCGCCACAGCGCGTCGAGGATTTCGCGCTGGGTAGCCGCGAAGCGCGCCACGTCGCCGGGCCGGCGCAGCCACTTGATGTCGGGATGGCGGCGCGCGACGCCGGAAGCAGCGCAGGGCACGTCGGCCAGGATGCGGTCGAATGGACGGCCATCCCACCAGGCATCGACATCCCGGCAATCCGCGATCTTCACTTCCGCGGCGAGCCCCAGTCGCCGCAGGTTGTCGCCGATGCGGCAAGCCCGCGTCGCGTCCAGCTCCAGGGCGGTCAGCTCGACATCGGCCAGCTCCAGCAGATGCGCCGTCTTGCCGCCCGGCGCGGCGCAGGCGTCGAGCACGCGCATGCCGGCTCGCGCGTCGAGCAGCGGCGCGGCTTGCTGTGCGCCCCAGTCCTGAACGGACGCGAGTCCCTCGGCGAAGCCCGGCAGGCGTTCCACCGGCACGGGCCGGGCCAGACGCAGTGCGGCTCCGCCGAGCGGGTCGGCCGCGATGCCGGCATCGGCAAGCAAACGTTGAAAGTCAGCCGCGGCGACACGCCGCCGATTCACCCGCAGCGTCATCGGCGCCCGGCCGTTGCCGGCCTCGGCCACCTCGCGCCAGCGTTCCGGAAAGGCCGAGCGCAGTTCGGCCAGCCACCAGCGTGGATGCTGCCAGCGCGCCGTCTCGTCGCGCCCGGCCGCCGCCAGCAGCTCATCGCGGCGACGCAGGAAATTGCGCAGCACGCCATTGACCAGCGCCTGATGGCGGCCGCGCGCCAGCCCGGCCGCCGCCGTCACCGCCTGGTCGACGGTGGTATGGGCATCCTCCGGCCGGGTCTCAAGCCGCCACAGCGCCGCCAGCAACAGGCCGCGCACGGCCGGGTCGGCCAGCGGCCGCGCCATCAGGCGCGCCAGGAAAAAGTCGCCGCGCCCATGGCAACGGAGAGTGCTGTAAGCCAGGTCCATCACGGCCGGACGCGCCGCCGCCGGCACGGCCAGCGCCGCCAGCGCCACCTCCAGATTGCGGCCGCCGATCACCGCCGCCACCGCGCGCGCGGCGGTGGCGAGGGCGAAAGCCAGGGAGTCAACTGCGGGTCGCGCCATGAGCGATAGGGAGAGCAAGGTGGCGCAATGCTATTGCAATCCGGCGCGAACCGGCTCACGTATGATGGCGTTTCGTGCCCGCATGACAACTCACAGGAGACAAGCCATGGCCCAGGTTTCGATGTCCACGCAGGTCAATGCCTCGCCCGACGAGGTGTGGAAGCGGATCGGCGGCTTCGACGGAATGCCCGACTGGCACCCGTTGATCTCACGCAGCGAGGCGAGCGAGGGCGGTCGTGTCCGTCGCTTGACGCTCCCCGACGGCGGCGTGGTCGTCGAGCGGCTGCTGTCCTTCAGCGAAAGCGATCGCAGTTATGTCTATGCCATCATCGGCGGGCCGATTCCGGTGGCCAACTACCGGGCGACGCTGCGCGTTCGTCCGCAAGCGGGGCAGCCCGGGTCGGTGGTCGATTGGGCCAGCGAGTTCGAGCCGGCCGGCGCGCCCGAAGCCGACGTGGTGGCGCTGATCCGCGGCGTGTTCCAGGCGGGGTTCGATCAACTCGGCAAGGTATTCCCCGGCTGACCGTCGCCCGCCCGGGCGACACCGGGTTCGCCATGAGATCCCCGCCGACCCCGCCGCCGCTGATCCGGTCGCTGCTCGACCCCGGCCGCTATCCGCATCCGGTCGGGTGCGTCGAGTTGGTCGAGACGCACATTTCCTGGGTGCTGCTGGCCGGCGACTTCGCCTACAAACTGAAAAAGCCGGTGACGCTGCCCTTCGTCGACTTCGGCACCCTCGAGCGGCGCCGCGCCGATTGCGCCGCCGAGTTGCGCCTGAACCGCCGCTACGCGCCCGGGCTTTATCTGGACGCGGTCGATTTCGACGGCGAGCCGGCGGTCAAAATGCGCCGCTTCGACGAAGCGCGCCGGCTCGACCGCGTCTGCGCCCGCGGCGAACTGACGCCGGCGCATCTGAGTGGCCTGGCCCGCACGATCGTCGCTTTCCACTCGGCGGCGGCGATCGCGCCGCCGTCCTCGCGCTTCGGCACGCCGGAACAGGTGCTGGCGCCGGCGCGCGAGAATTTCGACGAACTGGACAAGCTGCTGCCCGGCGAATCGCCACGGCTGACTTTGCTGCGCGCCTGGACGGAAGCCGAATTCGCGCGCCGTCGCGACGTTTTCGCGGCGCGCAAGGCCGGCGGCTTCGTCCGCGAATGCCATGGCGACCTGCACCTGGGCAACCTGGTGCTGCTCGACGACCGGGTGACGCCGTTCGATTGCATCGAGTTCAACGAGGACTTCCGCTGGATCGACGTCGCCAGCGAAATCGCCTTCACCTACATTGACCTGCTCGACCACGGCCAGCCCGGCCTGGCCTGCTGGCTGCTCAACGAATGGCTGGCCCGGAGCGGCGACCACGGCGGCCACAGCGCCCTCGCCGTGCTGCGCTTTTACGCCGTGTATCGAGCCATGGTGCGCGCCAAGGTCGCCGCGCTGCGAGGCCGCGCCGCCGAGGCCGCCGGCTATCTCGCGCTGGCGGAGCGGCTCGGCGTGTCGCCACGGCTGACCTTGACCATCACGTTCGGACTTTCCGGTTCGGGCAAGACCACGGCCTCGTCGGCGCGACTGCTGGCGGATGCTTCGGCGGCAACCGTTCGCTTTCGATCGGACGTGGAACGCAAGCGGCTGTTCGGGCTGGACGCCGACGCCGATTCGGGCGGCACGATCTACGCGGTCGACGCGAGCGTCCGCACCTATGCCCGGCTGGCCGAACTGGCCCGCGCGACGCTGGCCGACGGCTGGCCGGTGATCGTCGATGCCGCTTTTCTCAAGCGCGCCGAACGGCGGACTTTCGCCGCGCTGGCCGACGAGCTGGACATTCCCTTCGACATCCTCGCCTGCGCCGCGCCGGTGGATGCCTTGCGCGGACGGCTGGAAGCGCGCCGCGACGATGCTTCCGAAGCCACCGCGGCGGTGCTGGCACAGCAACTGGAATGGCTCGAACCGCTCGACGACGCGGAACGGGCGCGCGTGACCGCGCCGGACCCGATCAGGGTCGATTGAGCATCAGCTTGCCGCCGGCGTTCAGGCAGGTGCGGTCGCGGCCGTTCTGCTTGGCGGCGTAAAGGGCGCGGTCGGCGGCGGCCATCAGGGCATCGGCGTTGGCCATGCCGTCTTCCTTGCTGGCGACGCCGATGCTGATGCTGGCCTGCAGGCGCACGCCGTCGGCTTCGATGACTTCGCTGCGTACTTTCTGGCGCAGGCGTTCGGCGGCATGGACGGTGGACCGAAGGTCGGCATTGTGGCAAATGACCAGGAATTCCTCGCCGCCGATGCGGCTGACATGATCCTCGCGGCGCGCGCTGGCGCGGATCAGCTTGCCGACCCGGGTCAGCACCTTGTCGCCCACCGCGTGGCCATGCGTGTCGTTGATGCCCTTGAAGCGGTCGATGTCGATCATCATCACCGCCAGGCCGTGCCCCGAGCGGCCGGCGCCGCTCCAGGCCTGGCCCAGCACGTCCATGCCGGCGCGGCGGTTGGGCAGGCCGGTGAGCAGGTCGGTCATGGCGTAGTGTTCGAGCTTGCGGTTGCTGATGGCCAGTTCGGCGGTGAACTGCTTGAGCTTGGCGCGGTCGCTTTCCCAAGCATCGAGCAGTTGCACGTAATGCAGCGCCGCGCGCATGCGCGCGCGCAGCGAGCGGACCTTCAGCGGCTTGGTGACGTAGTCGTCCACGCCGGCCTCGAAGGCGCGGGTCACTTCGTCCTCGTTATCGACACCCGTGAGCATGATGACGTACATCGACTGGCCCCAGTCGGTGGCGCGCAGGGCCTTGCAAAATTCGACGCCATCCATGACCGGCATCAGCCAGTCGGTGACGACGATCTGCGGCATGATTTCCAGCGCCAGCGCCAATGCCTCGCTGCCGTTGGTGGCCGAATGGACGTTGGGGCCGACGATGTCGGACAGCAGCTTTTCCATCAGCATGCGCGACGCCGGCTCGTCCTCCACCAGCAGCACCCGCATCGACGGATGCAAGGCTTGCAGCTCGGCATTCTTCGGCGCCGGCGCCGCCGCCATAGCGGCGAACGATGGCAGGGCGCCGGCCGGCACCTTGAGCAGTTCGCTCCATTGGCGCCACTCGGCGACGATGCCGTCGATCAGGCTGCCCTGTTCGTTGGCGTCGAGGCCGAGCTTGCCGCCGAGCAGCATCAGCTCGGAAATGAGGCCGCTGCGTTCCGACTCCGGCGCCAAGCCCATGTCAGCAATGCGCTTGCCGTGATGGAAAAGATGCGCCAGTCGGTGGGGCCGCGAGCCCTCGGTGAACCCGGAAGCATCCGGCGCCTCGTGATGGATGACCGGCTCGATCAGGGCATGCGGCACGCCGCAGTCCTCGAGGATGGCGGCAGTGAATTCGTGGTGGTCGGCGCGCAGGTGCTGGCGTTCCAGCGCCGCCAGATCGCGCTCGCTCGGGCTCTGGCGGAGCAGCTCGGCATATTCGGCGGGGTAGACGGTCGCCAGCGCCAGGCAGCCGATGCGCGCCATCAGGCCGCAGGTGAACATCTCCTCGGGCGAGCCGGCCCGGCTCCGGGCCGCCAGCGCCTGCATGGCCACCGCCATCAACAGCGAATGCGACCAGAAACGATCGTAGTCGAAGCCTTCGCACTGTCCGTGCCGATGTTGGTCCACCATGGAAAAGCCCATGGCCACCTGGCGCACGGCGGCCATGCCCAGGCGCATGACGGCGTCGGGTACGGCGGCCACCGGGCGGGCGGCGCGCAGGGCGGCGGCGTTGGCCAGGCGCAGCAGACGAGCGGCCAGCGCCGGGTCGGTCTGCACCACGCGGGTGACAGCCTCGATGCTGGCGTCCTCGCGCCGGCAGAGCTCCATGATGGCCAGCGCCACGCCCTTGGGGCTCGGCAGCTGGCCATTCAGCCGCAGCTGTTCGATTTTCGACAGCGAGGCCTCGTGCCTGATCGCCGTGGCTTGGGTGCCCATGGCTTCCGCATTCATACGTCGTCCCCCTGGCTGGATATCCGCGATCCTAACCGGGGAATACCTCGTGCGTCCAGACGCCGCCGCGGTCGCTCATGTCGATGGCCTTTCTTCTTTGCTGTCGTTGTTGGGCATATAGTGTTCATGGTATCGGCATCCGCGCACCAATATTGAGCATTCATTGAGCATTCGTTTTGTCCCGGCCCAGCGCCGGGCCCCTTCCCGCCCATGAAAGCCCTCCTGCTCGCCCTGATCGCCCTGCTGGCCGCCGCCTGCGGCCGGCCGGCGCTGCATGCCCAGGAATCCTACGTCTTCGGCACCCGGGTCGAAGTGCTGGTCTGGGGTGAACCCGGCGAAAAGGCCCGGGCCGCCACCGCCGAGGTACTGCGCGAATTCGATCGCCTGCACCGGACCTACCATGCCTGGCAGCCCTCCGCCATGACGGCGCTGAACGAGGCGCTGGCCGCCGGTCGCGCCCACGAGGTCACGCCGGAATTCGCCGGTTTCATCCGCGAAGCCCAGGCCATGTCGGCCCGGGGCGACCATCTGTTCGATCCGGGGCTGGGCCGGCTGATCGAGCTCTGGGGCTTCCACGACGACAGCTTCAAGGCCGAACTGCCGGCCCCGGAGAAACTGGCGGCGCTGGTGCGAGCGAAGCCATCCATCGCCGATCTCCGCATTGACGGCACGAAAGTCAGTGGCGGCGACACGCCGAACACCGCCGTCGCGCTCGATTTCGGCGGCTACCTGAAGGGCGTGGCGCTCGACCGCGCCGCCGCGATATTCAAGGAGCGGGGCATCGCCAACGCGCTGATCAACATCGGCGGCAACGTCATGGCGCTGGGCAGCAAGGGCGGCACGCCGTGGCGGGTCGGCATCCAGCATCCGCGCCAGCCGACGCCGATGGCCACCCTGGAACTGCGCGACGGCGAAGCCATCGGCACTTCCGGCGATTACCAGCGCTTCTTCGAGATCGACGGCCGGCGCTACTGCCATCTGATCGACCCGCGCACGGGGCGACCGAGCACCGGCACGCAGGCGGTATCGGTGCTGATTCCGGCCGGCTTCGACGGCGGCCGGGCGGGCACCTGGTCCGACGTCGCCAGCAAGCCGCTGTTCATCGCCGGCGACGATTGGCGCGGCCTGGCCGAACGCCTGGGCATCGACCACGTGCTGCGTGTCGGCGCCGACGGCCAGGTCGAGCTGACCGACGCCATGCGCGCGCGCGTCAAGCTAGAATCCCGACCATGATCGGCATCTTCCTCGTCACCCACGCGACATATGGCGAATCCCTGATCCAGTGCGCCTGCCACGTGCTCAACAAGCGGCCGCCGCAGATCGCCCAGATCGGCATTGCCGCCCAAGACGACCCGCTCGACGCCCTGCCGATGGCGCAACAGCTCCTCAGGCTGGTGGACAGCGGCAAGGGCGTGCTGATCATGACCGACATCTTCGGCGCCACCCCCGCCAACCTGGCGACCAAGCTGCTCAAGCCGGGCCGCGTCGAGGGCATCGCCGGCGTCAACCTGCCCATGCTGGTGCGGGCGCTGACCTACCGCGACCGCGACATGGAAACGCTGATCGCCAAGGCGGTCGCCGGCGGCCGCGACGGCGTGCTGCACATGATTCCCTGAAAGCGAGACCATGCCCCGGGCCGAAGCCGAAATCGTCAACAAGCTGGGGCTGCATGCGCGCGCCTCGGCCAAGCTCACGCAGCTGGCCGGCAGCTATCCCTGCGAAGTCTGGATGGAGCGCAACGGCCGTCGCATCAACGCCAAGAGCATCATGGGCGTCATGATGCTGGCCGCCGGCAAGGGCTCGACGCTCATCGTCGATTGTGACGGCGAACGGGCCGACGAGGCGCTGGCTGCCTTGCTCAAGCTGATCGCCGACCGCTTCGGAGAACAGGAGTGACTTTTTCCCTGCACGGCCTGGCGGTTTCCTCGGGTATCGCCATCGGCCGTGCTCACCTGGTGTCGCACGCCACGCTGGAAGTCGCCCACTACAAGGTGCGCGACAAGGAAATCGCCACCGAAGTCGAACGCTTCGACGCCGCCGTCGCCGCCGTCCGCGCCGAGCTGGAATCCCTGAAGAGCGAGGCTTCGGCGCCCGGCACGCCCTCCGAAGTGGCGGCCTTCGTCGACATCCACGCCATGATCCTCGCCGACCCGATGCTGACCGAACAGCCGCGCGAGCTGATCCGCGAGCGCCGCTGCAACGCCGAATGGGCGCTGGTGCAGCAGATGGAACAGCTGGTCGAGCAGTTCGACGAAATCGAGGATGCCTACCTGCGCGAGCGCAAGCACGACGTGGTGCAGGTGGTCGAGCGGGTGCTGAAGGCGCTGATGGGCAAGGCGCGCAAGGTGGCCAAGCGCGGCAGGGACGAAGACCTGATCGTCGTCGCCCACGACCTGTCGCCGGCGGACACCATCCAGTTCAAGACCCTCAAGATCGGCGGCTTCGTCACCGACCTCGGCGGCGCCACTTCGCACACCGCCATCGTCGCCCGCAGCCTGGCCATCCCCGCCGTGGTCGGCCTGCACCACGCGCGGCCGCTGGTGCGCGAGGACGACCTGGTGATCGTCGACGGCAGCCGCGGCGTGCTGATCGTCGAGCCCGACGCGCGCGTGTTGGAGGAATACCGCCTCAGGAAGAGCGAGCTGGAGCTGGAGCGCTCCAAGCTCAAGCGCCTGAAGAACGCGCGCTCGGCCACGCTCGACGGCGAGGAGGTGGCGCTCTACGCCAACATCGAACTGCCGCAGGACATCGAGCAGGTCAAGGAAGTTGGCGCCGACGGCATCGGCCTGTTCCGCACCGAGTTCCTGTTCATGAATCGCGACGAACTGCCCGGCGAGGACGAACAGTACGAGGCCTACAAGTCGGTGGCGAAGGCCATGGCCGGCCGGCCGGTGACCATCCGCACCCTCGACCTCGGCGCCGACAAGGAGGCGCGGGCGCTGGCCGGCAGCGAGCGGCAGTCCACCAATCCGGCGCTCGGCCTGCGCGCCATCCGCTACTGTCTGGCCGAGCCGCAGATCTTCCTCACCCAGCTGCGCGCCATCCTGCGCGCCGCGCACCACGGCAACATCCGCATCCTGATTCCCATGCTCGCGCATGTCGCCGAAATCGAGCAGACGCTGGCGATGATCGCGCAGGCCAAGGCCCAGCTGCGCACCACGCGCCACAAGTTCGACGAGAACATCCGCGTCGGCGGCATGATCGAGATCCCGGCGGCGGCGCTGGCGCTCGGGCCCTTCGTCAAGCGCCTGCATTTCCTGTCGCTGGGCACCAACGATCTCATCCAGTACACCCTGGCCATCGACCGCTCCGACGAAGCCGTCGCGCATCTCTACGATCCGCTGCATCCGGCGGTGCTGCGGCTGATCCACCAGACCATCGCCGCCGGCGCGCGCGCCGAGATTCCCGTCGCCGTCTGCGGCGAAATGGCCGGCGACCCGGCCATGACGCGGCTGCTGATCGGCCTCGGCCTGCGCCAGTTCTCCATGCACCCGTCGCTGATCCTCGAGGTCAAGCAGCAGGTCGTCACCGCCGACGCCGAAATGCTGGCCATGAAAGTCGGCCGCCTGCTCCGCTTCGAGGAACCCGACCGCCTGCGCGAGCACGTCGAGAAGTTGAACGGCTGACAATCCTAAAGCGTCACCTCAGGACTTACTGCTTGCGAAGGCTCGACGATGGTCGAGCCAAAGTCAGTCGTCGTGGTACGCCAGACTATGCCGAAGTCCGCGTTCGGCCAGAACCGATCCACAAATCACGCTCGGCGCACATCCTCACATCCATGGCCAACGACTGTGGCAACTTGACGGGATTTGGGGCAAATCCTGACGCGGTTGCGGCGCCTGTCTATGACTCGTTCTCCGACCGATGGCTTCTATTACTTTCGATCAATTGACCGTCAAGAGTGAGGTGAGTATTCTTCGGTCATATTGACGAGAAGCCGTGGACGAACCGGGTCAGCGGTTTCAACACTACAAGAAATGGCCCGACACACTCGACAGAGGGTCGGCACGGGTATCGCAAGGAGAGGAATTGCATGTGTAAGGAGCAAGTGGGACGTACGGGTGCGTTTCCCGTGCCCAACATGGCTGACATCGAAGGCAAAGCACACGATCAAGCACCACAAGATCGCGTAACCCGGTGGTCAGAGCTATACCTTCGTCGCCCAATACGCGCTCAGCGTCGCCAAGGCCGGAACCGGCACGGGAACGGTAACCAGCAGCCCCACCGGCATCAACTGCGGCGCCAGCTTCCCCACCAACAGCACCGTCACGCTCACCGCCACGCCAGGCGTCGGCGCCAGCTTCGGCCACTGGGGCGGCAGCTGCGCCGGCAGCGCCCCGACCTGCACCCTGACGCTGGATGCTGCCCGTGCTGCCGAGGCCGTCTTCGCCGCGCCAGCCACCACCACCTACCAATACGACGCCAATGGCAACCTCACCACCAGCTACACGGTCGATGGCCTGGGCAATGTCACCAGTCTCGCCAGTCCCGACACCGGCACCACGACCCTGACTTACGACGAGGCGGGGAATCTCAAGACCCGTCTCGACGCCCGCGGCAAGCTGGCGACGTATGGCTACGATGCCTTGAACCGGCTCACCTCGGCGAGTTACGGCGACCAGACCGTCAGTTATGTCTGGGATGCCTGCGCCAACGGCCTCGGCCGGTTGTGCCAGGTCATCGACGCTTCGGGCGGCACTGCCTTCGCCTACGATGTCCACGGCCGGGTGACGGGCAGGACCCAGACCATCGGCGCCGTCAGTCTCGTCACCGCCTACGCCTACAACAGTGCCGGCCAGCGGATCGGCATGACCACCCCGTCCGGCCAGGTCATCGCCCATGCGTGGGCCAACGGCCGGGTCAGCGCCCTGCGCGTCAATGGCGCCCTGCTCCTCGCCGATATCACGTACGAGCCTTTCGGCCCCATCATGGGCTGGACCTGGGGCAATGGCCAGACCGTCAGCCGCGACCACGATCTGGCCGGGCGCACCCGTAGCGTCACCCTGGGCACCGATCCGGTCAACGGTAATGCCGACCGCCGCGATTTCGCTTACGACGCCGCCGGTCGCGTCCGTTCGGTGCTCGCCGCTGTCGATGCCAGTCTCAATCTGTGGTTCACCCTCGACGGCCTGGACCGGTTGATCGGCGCCCAGCGCGCCAATCCGGCCGCAAGCACGCTGGCCTTCGCTTATGACCTCTCGGGCAACCGCACGGGCAAGACCCTCAATGGCGCCACGACCACTTACACGATGGCCACGACCAGCAACCGTCTGACGAGTCTTGCCGGGGCGGAGACCCGGAGCTTCGCTTACGACAGTGCCGGCAACCAGACCAGTGGCCTTCGACGCCGACGACGCCCGGCTGCTTGCGGACACGGTGGCCTACTATCACGAGCGCTTGAAGCAATCCCCGGAAGCCTTGGCCTACCTGGAGAAGCGCGGCATTGCCGGCGCCGCGCGGGACGAGGCTATCGCGCATTTCCGCCTGGGCGTGTCCGACCGCAGCCTCGGTCTACGCCTGCCCGAGAAGAATCGCAAGGCCGGCGGCGAGATTCGCGCCCGCTTGCAGAAGGTCGGTCTATACCGCGAGAGCGGCCACGAACACTTCGCCGGCAGCCTGATGGTGCCGATCTTCGACGAGGCAGGCCACGTCGTCGAACTCTACGGCCGCAAGCTCCTGGACAACCTGCGCGCCGGTACGCCCAAGCACCTGTAGCCGACGGCGACCAAGCCGCCCGGCCCGCCGCATCGGCCTACGGATGCGCTGTCGCACAACCGCCTGACCCGCTACATGGACGAGCACTTCGAGTGGATGAAGGTCAGCGGCTACAGCCTCGACACCATCCGCGCCCGGCGCATCGCCATCCGCCGCTTCATTGCCTGGGCCGACGAGCGCGGCATCGACGACCCGCGCGAAGTCACGAAACCGATGCTGGAACGCTACCAGCGGCACCTGTTCTACTACCGCAAGGAGGACGGCACGCCGCTGACCCTGGGCACGCAGTTGGGCTGCCTGGCGCCGCTCAAGACCTGGTTCAAGTGGATGAGCCGCGAGCACCACATCCTCGCCAACCCGGCGGCGGACATCGATCTGCCCCGGCAGCCCAAGCGCCTGCCGCGCTCGGTGCCGAGCGTGCAGGAGGTCGAGGCGATCCTCGCCGAGGCCGAGCCCACGACGCCCCAGGGCCTGCGCGATCGGGCCTTGCTGGAAACGCTCTATGCGACCGGCTTGCGGCGCATGGAGATCGTCGGCGTGTCGATCTACGACGCGGATCTGGCGCGCGGCCTGCTCTGGGTGCGGCACGGCAAGGGCGGACGCGAGCGCGTGGTGCCGCTGGGCGAGCGGGCCGGCGCCTGGCTGGCCAAGTATCTGACGGAGGCGCGGCCGGAACTGACGGTCGTCGACAGCGAGGCGCTGTTGGGTGCAGCTACTGAAAGAGACGCAATAGGATGGACAAGGATGTCGCCATTAGAGTGTGCAAGCTTGCCGACGAACTCCTCGGCAAGGCTGCGGAGTTGCTCGACGTGATTAACAGTTCATGTGCTCAGGAGGAACGAGGCAAGTTTCACTCGGCACTTGGAACGGTAATTGGTGAGGTGGACTTGGAAATTCTCGAACCTATTTACAAGCAGTTCCCTGATCTGCGTCCGCCTGACATAGAAGAAATCAAGGACTGAAAACCTCTCCCACCCGCCTTTGGCGGGTAGCTGCTAAAGATCGAAGGGCCGCTGATCGCTGCCCTTCGTGCGGTTGGTGATAGTCGTCGAGTCGGCTACCTTGCCATCTCGATGAGTTCGATATCCTTCTTGAGCATGTCGTTGACCAGGTCGGCGAGCTCGACGCCCTTGGCGTCGGCCTTGGCGGCGAGATAGTCCTGCACCTTCTCGTCGAGATAGACCGGAAGCCGGAAGGTAGCGCTCTCGCGGTAAAACTTGCCGCGCACGCCCTTGCTGAAATCGTAATGGTCCTTCATCGCGTCACCCTTGGCCGCTAGCGCGGCGCCTGTTCATAGTCACACACTTCCGCCGGATCGGCGCGGCGCGCCGAAATGATGCGGATATGCAATTCCGTGCTGCTCGTTTCCTCGCTGGTGTGCACCACCACCAGCACCTGCCGGTTCTGCGCACGTCCGAGCGTCACCCAACGGTCCTCGTCGTCGCTGTGATCCTCGTCGAAGATCGTCAGCGCCAGGGCATCCCTAAAAACCGACGTGGCCAAGCGGAACGATACTCCATGCTTGGCCAGATTGGTCCGCGCCTTCTTCGGATCCCAGTCGAAATCGACGAACATTAGCGAACCGCCGCGGTTTGCGCCCGGTCGTCTGGCAACGGTGTCGGGACGGTCGTGGTCATCGCAATTCGGAGAGCAATCATCGGCGACAAGTCTATCACCGCCCACCATCGGCTATCATGGGCCGATGCCGCCAGCATCGCCACCGACACCCACACCGAGCGGAGACACGCGCACAGTCCCGGCCAGACTAGGCGCCGCTGTCGTTCCCCATCGGCGTCCCGCCATGACTGACTTTCGCGCCGCCGCCGCTGCCGATCCTGCCCGCAAGCCGCTGCGCGGCCACAAGACCCACCTACGGACCAAGGTGTGGAACGCGGTGCAGCAGCCCCGCGTCGCGGCAACCTCAAGACCCGTCTCGATGCCCGCGACAAGCTCGCCAGCTACGCCTACGACGAACAGGGACGGCTCACTGGTCGGCTACCATCGGCCGATGGCGCTTTGACCGTCTGGCAGAATGATCGCCCGGCCCCGCCATTGCCCAGCCTGTCCATGCTCGTGAGATTCCTGTTTTTCGCCCTTTGCATCGCTTGTTCGGCCACCGTTCACGCCGACCGCCCGGCGGAGTTGCCCGATGCCGCGCCCCTGTTCGCCGCCACGGTCTGGGACATGCACGACCGGTCGTTCGATCTGGCCACGCTGCGCGGCAAGCCGCTGGTGGTCAATTTCTGGGCGCGCTGGTGCGGGCCGTGCCGCGTCGAGATCCCGCATTTCGCGCAGGCGCGGCGCAAGTTCAAGGAGAAGGGCCTGGCGGTGGTCGGCATCGGCCTGGAGGACAAGGTCGACACGGTGCGCGAATTCGCCCGGGCCTACGAGATGGATTACACGGTGCTGCTCGCCAAGGACCAGGGCGTGCCGCTGCTGCGCGCGCTGGGCAACGCCAAGGCCGGCCTGCCCTTCACGCTGGTCATCGACGCCAGCGGGCGGGTGGTGGCGACGAAGCTCGGCCTGATGAGCGCCGCCGAACTCGACGGCGCCATCGCCCGGCTGTTCTGATGCCCGCCGGTCGCCGCGCTTTTCTCGCTACCTGCCTCGCCGCCGCCGCCGGGCGGGCCGTCGGCGCGCCGGCCATCGCCACGCCCTGGCCGGCGCTCAAGCCAAAGTCGGCGCGGCAGCGCGTCGTCATCGTCGGCGGTGGCTGGGGTGGCCTCGCGGCGGCGCGGCACCTGCGCGAGCTGGCGCCCGATCTCGACGTCGTCGTGATCGAGCGGAACGCCTCCTTCTGGTCGGGCCCGCTGAGCAACCGCTGGCTGGCCGGCCTGGTCGATACGCGCTACATCGTCCACGACCGCGCGCCGGCGGCCGCCAGGCACGGCTACGACCTGGTCCAGGCCGAAGTGACGGCGGTGGATCGGGACAGGCGCCGCGTGGTGACCGGCCAGGGCACGCTCGACTACGACTGGCTGGTGCTCGGCGTCGGCATCCGCGAGAACTTCGCCGCCTGGTTCGGCGATGATCGCGCCACCGCCGACCTGGTGCGCGCGCGCCATCCGAGCGCCTGGCGGTCGGGCGAAGCGCTGGCCGAAATCAAGCGCAAGCTCGACGGCTTCGCCGGCGGCGACCTGCTGATGAATCTGCCGCCGATGCCCTACCGCTGCCCGCCGGCGCCTTATGAGCGGGCCGCCTTGATCGGCTGGCTGCTGAAGTCGCGGGGCATCAAGGGCCGGCTGATCCTGCTCGATCCCAACCCGGTCGCGCCGGCCTTCCGCCGCGTGTTCGAGGAGCGTTACCGCGATCAGATTACCCATGTGCCGGATGCCCGCGTCCAGAGCGTGGACCCGCAAGCAAAACGCGTCGTCACCGAGTTCGACGAATACCGTTTCGACGAGGCCATCCTGATGCCGCCCCAGCAGGCTGGCGATCTGCTCTGGCAGGCCGGCCTGATCGGCCGCGACCGCGACGGCAAGCCCACCGGCTGGGCCGACCAGGACCCGCTGCACCTCAACGCGCGCGCCGACGAACGCATCTTCCTGGTCGGCGACGCCCTGGGCCCGACATCGCCGCTGTTCGGCCATTATCCGAAGAGCGGTCACATGGCCAGCCGCCAGGGCCGCGTCGTGGCCGCCGAAATCGCCGCCCGCGCCGCCGGCGTCGAACCGCCGGTGCAGCTGCCGGAAAGCGTCTGTCACGTGTATAGCGACTTCGAGCCGATGAAGCTGGTGCGCATCGACAACCGTTACCGCGTGCGCGGCGACGGCCTCATCGAGCAGACGACCCGCCAGTTCCACGATGCCAATCCGCGCGACGAGGATCTGGCGTGGGCGATCGCGTCGTTCGAGGAGCTCCTGGCTTTCCGGCGCTGAACCGGCGGGGCGGCTTCAGTGTCGCGCCCAGACGCTGGTCTTGCCGTTGGGCGCGACCAGATAGGTGTTGAACATCTCCCGGCGCACCACCGGCTCGACGCCTTCGTTGTCGAGGATGGTGCAGCCGGTTTCGCAGAACGGCGCCGACTTTTCGCGGCCGGGCGCGCCGCGCGGCAGGCCCGGCACCGCCAGCCCGCGCGCCCTGGGCTTTTCCTTGAGCAGCTGCAGGATGTCCTCGGCCGGCACGTGGCCTTCGATGAAATAGCCAGCGACCACGGCGGTATGCACCGATTCGAGTTCGGTCGGCACCTTCAGCCGGCGCTTGACGGCCGCCACGTCGTCGGTGCCGATGAAGGTGGCGGTAAAACCGTGCTGCCGGAGGTGATCGGCCCAGTCGATGCAGGCCAGGCAGACGGTCGGGCCATGGATTTCGACTGGCGGCAGCCGTCCGCTCTCGGCGGCGAGCGCCGGGGCGGCCGTGCACGCCAGCCAGGCGCCGGCGAGCCAGGGTTTCAGCATGGCTTGCCGGCCTGGCAGCCCTTGAGCACCCACAGGGAAATGATCCCCGCCGTCTCGTGGGCCATGACCTTGCGCGCGATGGAAAGCGCATCGCGTCCGGCGTTGGTTTTCGCGGCGGGGTCGGCGCCGGCTTCGAGCAGCAGCCGCGCGTGGGGCGTGCGCTGGGCGTAGGCGGCCATGTGCAGCGGCGTCACGCCCTCGCTGTCGCGGGCGTTGACGTTGGCGCCAGCCTTGATCAGCGCCTTGAGCGCGGCCGGATCGACATTGGTGGCGGCCAGGTGCAACGGCGTCGAACCAAGCGGCGTGCGCGCATCGCGCGCCGCCGGATCGCGCTTGAAAATGGCCATGACCTCGACATCGGTGCCCATGCGCGCCGCATCATGGATCGCCTGCTCGTTGGCGCCGAGCGTGTCCGCCCTCGACGACGATAGCGCGACAAGCATCACCATGCCCGCCGCGCAACGCGCCATCGCCGCCAGTACTTTCCTCCGCATCGCTGCTGCCTCCCCCGTCCTTGCCGGGAATCCGTTGATTCGCCGCCGGCAAGTCTACCTGCTCGAACGCTCACTGGCGCTTAATCTTCGGCGATAATCGCCGAATGACAATTCCCTTATCGGTGGCATGGTATGCGCATACGGCAAATTCTCGGGACGGGCCTGGTCGGCCTCGCGCTCGGCGTCCTGGCGGCCGGACTGGCCGGTCCCGTCCGGGCAGACGAGCCGGACCGGGCATTGAACTTCGGCGTCCTCAACCAGCAAAGCCCGGCTCGCACGGCGCAGCGCTGGAATCCCATCCTCAAGTATCTGTCGGAGGCCACCGGCCTGCGCTTCCAGCTCAAGATGGGGCCGACGGTACAGGAAACCGACGCGATGATGGGCCGCGGCGAGTTCGACCTGGCCTTCACCAACCACAACTTTGCCAAGGAATACGACGGCGTCTACAAGGTCATCGCGCGCTGGGCCGGCAAGCCGATCTATGGCGCCATCGCGGTGCCCGCGGACAGCCCGGTCAGGACGGTCAAGGATCTTGCCGGCAAGCGTGTCGCCTTCCCGTCGAAGGAGGCTTTCGTGGCCTACGCGGTGCCCTCGGTCGCGCTGCGCGCGGCCAAGGTAAGGGTCGAGGAGGTACTGGCCGGCAACCAGGAAGGCGCGCTCGCCCAGTTGCGCGCCCGGCAGGTGGAAGCCGCCGCCGTCAATTCCCGCTTTCTCACCCAATACGCCGCGCAGCATGGCATGCCCTACCGCGAGGTGTTCTCGTCGGAAGGCTATGCCGAATTGCCGGTGATCGCCCATCCGCGCCTGCCACGCGGGGAAATCGAAGCTATCCAAAAGGCCTTGCTGGCCATGAAGAACGATCCGAAGGGGGCGGCGGCACTGGAGGCCAGCGGCGCGCCCGGCTTCGAGCCGGCCACCGAACGGGACTACGACAACGCCCGCGCCATTTACCGCCGCATCGCGGAATAGCCCACACATGCGCGGATTCAGCCTGATCGGCCGCATCCTCGTCCTGACGGTGGTGGTGGTCGGCTGCGTCTCGGTGCTCGGGCTCGCATTCGTCATCCAGGAGCGCATCGCTTCGTCGCACCAGCGCTATCACCAGGAAGCGCGCAGCTTCATCATCGCCCTGACGCCGATGCTGCAAAACGCCCTGGTCGTCGGCGACCTGGCCGTCGTGCAGCAGACCTTCGACCAGCTCGTCCGCGAGGAATCGCTGCGGCGCGTGGCCTTGCTCGACTCGGCGAGCCGCCGCATGATCGTCGAGTCGGTCGACGCCCCGGGCGGCAACGGCGCGGTGCCGGCCCGCGCGCCGCCGCCGGGCTGGTTCGCCGCCGTGCTGGAAGCCGAGGCGTACGACCTGTTCGAGGAAAAGCCGATCGAGCTGGCCGGCATCGATTACGGCACCCTGCGCGTCGAGATGTCCAACGCCCCCTTGCAGGCCAGGCTGTGGGCTGTCACCAAGCGATTCTTCATGGTCGGCAGCTTCGGCCTGCTACTGATCGTCGCCGCGCTCGGCGCCGCGCTGCGTCGCGGCCTGGCGCCGCTGCAGCTGCTGACGCAGGGCGCCCGACGGATGGAGGACGGCAATCTCCAGACCCGCATTCCACCGATCGCCAGCCCCGAAATCGCCGTTGTCGGCGAGGCCTTCAACGACATGGCCGACCGCGTGCTGGCGCGCGAGGCCGAACTCAAGGAGGCGCACGCGCTGGCCGACGGCGCCGCCCGCGCCAAGGCCGCCTTTCTCGCCACTATGAGCCACGAGATTCGCACACCCATGAACGGCATCATCGGCCTGACCGACCTGACCCTGCTGACGCCGCTCAGCGACGAACAGCGCGGGTATCTCCAGCTGGTCAAGTCCTCGGCCGGCAACCTGCTGGTGATCCTCAACGACATCCTCGATTACTCCAAGATCGACGCCGGCAAGCTGACGCTGGAGGCCGTACCGGTCAACCCGCGTGAAATGGTGCCGCAGATCCTGGCACTGTTCGCCTCGCGGGCCAACGACCGCGGTCTCGTCATGCGCGCGGAACTGGACCCCCGCCTGCCGGAACGGCTGATCGCCGACCCGGTGCGCCTGCGCCAGATCCTGAGCAACCTGGTCAGCAACGCCGTCAAGTTCACCGAGCGCGGCCACGTCCTGCTCAGGATCGAACTGCTCGACGGCGGCGCGGCAGAGGCGCGCGTGCGCTTCGAGGTCGAGGACACCGGTATCGGCATTGCCCCGGAAAAGGTCCGCCACGTGGTCGAACCCTTCGTCCAGGCCGACGATTCGACCACGCGGATGTATGGCGGTACCGGCCTGGGCCTGGCGATCTGCACCAACCTGATCCGCCTGATGGGCGGCGAACTCGGCGTGGACAGCATTCCCGGCGTCGGCAGCCGTTTCGGCTTCACGCTGTTGCTGCCGCTGGCGCCGCCGGTCGCGGCGGCGCCAGCAACGCCGACACGCGCGGCGACGCCAACGCCGGCGAGCGACGGCACGCGGCGAATCCTGGTCGCCGAGGATTCTCCGGTCAACCAGGCCCTGATACGGGCCATCCTGGGTAAGTCGGGCTATGGCTTCGTCATCGTCGAGGACGGTCAGGCGGCGGTGGATGCCTGCACCGCCGAGCGTTACGACCTGATCCTGATGGACATGCAGATGCCCAATCTCGACGGCCTGGCGGCGACGGCGTGCATCCGGGAAGCCGAGGCGCGCGCCGGCGGCCGGCACATCCCCATCGTCGCCCTGACCGCCAACGCCTTCGACGAGGATCGGCAGCGCTGCCTGAAGGCGGGGATGGACGATTTCCTGGCCAAGCCGTTCCACAAGGATGCCCTGCTGGCGATCATCCAGCGCAACCTTCCCCCCGCCTGACCGGCGCCCCGCGACGGATGTGCCGCCCGGCCTGGCTCGCGCGACTGAAGCGGTACTTGCTGCTCAAGGTCGCCGGCACCACGGCATTCATCACCCTGTTTTTCGTCGGCTATTTCCACGTGCTGCGTCATCCGGCGCACCTGGTCACGCCGATGCCGGAAATCTGGCTTGACCGCCTGATCGGTTTCCAGCCCATCGCGCTGGTCTTCTATGCGTCGCTTTGGGTCTATGTGGGCCTGCCGCCGGCGCTGCTGTCCGGGCTGCGCGAACTCGTGGCCTATGGTTGCTGGATCGCGGCACTTTGCCTGGCCGGCCTGGCCTGCTTTTACTTCTGGCCAACCGCCGTGCCGCCCTACCCGGTCGATACCACGCTCTACCCGGCCTTCGCGGTCATCCAGGGCCTCGACGCGCCAGGCAATGCCTGTCCTTCGCTGCACGTGGCGACCGCCGCTTTCTCGGCGATCTGGCTCGACCGGCTGCTGCGCGAGCTGGGGTCGGGCGTGACGATGCGCACCGTCAACGGACTCTGGTTCCTCGCGATCGCCTGGTCCACGCTGGCCACCAAGCAGCACGTCGCGCTCGACGTGCTGGCCGGGCTGCTGCTGGGTCTGGCCTTCGCGCTGCCCTCGCTGCGGCTGCGCCCGGCCGGCTATGATACGGACAGGAATTGAAAGGCAATGGAGCAGGCCATGAGTTCGCTGAAGCAGTTGCAGCATCTGATACAGGAGAAATACAAGATCGACCCCGCAACTCTCGACCCCGACGCCTCGATGCTCGACCAGGGTATCGACTCGCTGGCGCTGGCCGAGTTTCTCTTCGACATCGAGGACCATTTCGGCATCGATTTCCCGGACGCGCGAGCGGATATCAACTCGCTGGCGGGGCTGGCCAAGGTGATCGACGAACTCGTCGCCGCCAAGGCCGGCGCCGGTGCCCTTTAGGCCGGCGCGCACCGACATGGTCGCCGTCACCGGCATCGGCGTCGTTTCGCCGCATGGCGATCATCCCGACGCCATGTTCGCGGCGTTGATGCGCGGCGAATCGGCGATCGGCGAATTCATCGGCGATTTTCCCAACGCCAAGCCGGCCGCCGTGGCCTCGGTGGCGTTCGACGCCGGCGCGTGGTTCACACCCTTGCAACTGGCCGGCGTCGACCGGGTCAGCCAACTGGCGGTGGCGGCCGCCACCCGCGCGCTGGCCGACGCGGGCGCGGCGGGCGTGTACGAACCCGCCCGCGTCGGCGTCTATGTCGGCTGCGGTATGGGCGGCGGCGCGTCGCTGGAGGCGGGCTACATCTCCGGCCTGCGCAACGGCCGCGTGCCGCCGCTGACCGTTCCCGCCTTCATGCCCAACGCGCCGGCGGCGCACGTCGCCATGCGCCTGCACGCGACGGGGCCGGCGCTCACCTACGCGGTGGCCTGCGCCTCGTCGGCCGTGGCCATCGCCGAGGCGGCCAAGGCGATCCGCGGTGGCGAGGTGGACATGGCCATCGCCGGCGGCAGCGAAGCCGTGCTGGTGCCCGGCGTGGTCAAGGCCTGGCAGGTCATGCAGACCCTGTCGGTGTTCGCCCCTGGCGCGGCAGCCAGTTCCTGCCGCCCTTTCGCGACCGACCGCGGCGGCTTCGCGCTCGGCGAGGGCGCCGCTTTCCTGATCCTCGAATCCACCGAACGCGCCCGCGCGCGCGGCGCCCGCCGCCACGCCGAGCTGGCCGGCTGGGGCATGAGCTGCGACGCCACGCACCTGACCAAGCCCGACGCCGCCGGCCAGCGAGCGGCCATCGGCAACGCGCTGGCGCTCGCCGACCTGGCGCCGCGCGACGTCGGCTACTGCAACGCCCACGGCACCGCCACCAGGATCGGCGACCAGGTCGAAAGCGAGGCGCTCAAGGCTGTCTGGGGTACGGACATCGATCGCCTGCGGGTCAGTTCCACCAAGTCGATGCACGGCCACCTGCTCGGCGCCGCCGGCGCGCTGGAGGCAGCGATCACCACCCTCGCCCTGCGCGAAAGTCAGTTGCCGCCGAACGCCAATTGCGCCAGCCCCGATCCCGCCTGCGGCCTCGAT
>Ga0268298_10001638_pt1 | contig 25907 bp, 13 predicted proteins | sample WWTPWeurt_MetaG_FD_194462 | JGI IMG/M metagenome (GOLD analysis project Ga0268298, IMG submission 194462) | Activated sludge microbial communities from WWTP in Nijmegen, Gelderland, Netherland - WWTP Weurt | ecosystem: Engineered > WWTP > Aerobic digester > Activated sludge | place...
CCGGATCAACCTGGGTCTGAATGCCGCCGACCCATCCATCTTCCAGCCCGGCAGCTATTACGCCAACCTGATCGTCAGCAATGACACGATCTTTGGCGCCGGGATTGTGCCAATCACCATGACTGTGCAGGCTCCTGCAGGCTGGGGCAAGCTGACCGGCGTTGTCCAGAATATGGGCTACTGCGCCGCCAGCCCCAGCCTGTTGAACCAGGCCCAGGTGCTGCTGGAGGCCAGCAGCGGGGTGACCGCCACCCTGACCACCAACGCCCAGGGTGTGTATGCCTACTGGCTCGACCAGGCCGCCCAGCCGGTGACGGTCACCGTGGCCTATACCGGGCTGCAGTCCACCACCATCTCCGGGTTGGGCATCAGCGCCGGGCAGGTCACCAATCAGAACATTGACCTGCACCCCGCCATCCCCTGCGCCCAGCCCGCCCTCACCCAGATCAACGCGGATGTCATCACGGGCCAGTCGCTGCAGATCCCGCTCAACCTGGCCAACAACGGACACGCCAGCCTGGCCTGGGAAGTGCTTGAGATCCCCGGGCAGTCAGGGGCCGGCCTGGGCCCGGTCTTGCCGTTGGAAGCCAAGAGCAGCCGTCCCAACGCAGCCGGGCATTCCGGCGGGCTGTACCAGCCGTTTAACCCGAACCTGGCTCTGCTTCAGGAGGGCTTTGAAAGCGGCAGCATGCCGCCCAGCGGTTGGACGAATGTCACAACCAACGCTCTCTGGACCTGGGGCATCTCGCAAACTGCCATGGCTCACAGCGGGACTTACGGCGCTTACCTGCCCTGGGACTATAACCAGGACGAGTGGCTCCTCAGCCCGAGCTTCAGCGCCGCTGAGGGCGTACTCTCGTTCTGGTCTGTAGGCAGTGTTTCCTGGTGCAGGGATACTTTTGACAACTGTGATCTGAATGTCTGGATTGTGGTTGGAGCGCCCGGCGGGGGGGATGATATCTTCGTCGGCAGGGCCGATGACAGTTGGCAGGCCAACTACGTCTGGGCTCAATCGACCTTTGACCTGACCAACCTGCTGCCCGCCGGGCAGGTGCGGATTGGCTTCCAGTATCTGGGTAATGATGGCAACGACGTGGCCCTGGATGATATCCGCCTGGATGGTCTGACCAACAGCAACGTGGCCTGGCTGGGGGCAGCGCCCACCAGCGGCACACTGGCTGGCGGGGCGGCCAGTAACATCCAGGTCACCCTGACGGCCCTGCCCACCATGACGGTCAACACCATCTACACCGCCACCCTGCAGATCCGCTCAAACGACCTGCTCACCCCGAACATCCGCATCCCGGTCACGCTGACGGTCAAACCGTCACAATACCGGCTGAATCTGCCGGTCCTTCTGCGCTAATTTTTTTGATAGAAAGACCACGGCAAGCCGTGGTCTTTCTATCATAAGAGATTTTCAAAGAGAGGTGCTGTAGACGTGCTTTGCACGTCTACAGCACCTCTCTTTTTATGACACCAGGCGGATGAAGATTTCGACCATCTGCGGGTCGAAAGATACGCCGGCCTGCTCGCGAATGTGGGCCAGGGTCTTTTCGAGCGGCCAGGCCTTGCGGTACGGGCGGTCCGAGTTGAGAGCGTCCCAGACATCCACCACGCTGAACATGCGGGCCGGCAGGGGGATTTCTTCACCCTTGAGGCCGCGCGGGTAACCTGTGCCGTCCCATTTCTCGTGGTGGCAGTAGGGAATGCTCAGAGCGGGTTCGAGGTATTTGTTGGGCAGCAAAAATTCATAGCCATAGGTTGGGTGTTTGCGCATTTCGACCCACTCTTCCGGGGTCAGGGCGCCTGGTTTTAACAGGATCTGGTCGGGCACGCCCATCTTGCCGATATCGTGGAGCAGGGCACCGTAGCGGATGAAGGCCAGCTCTTTGCCCTGGTAGCCTAAGGCCGCCGCGATCTTGACCGTCATCTCGGTCACGCGCTGCGAGTGGCCTTCGGTCTCTTTGTCGCGCAAGTCGAGGGCGTGCGACCAGCCCTCGATGGTGGCAGTATAGGCCTGCTCCAGCTCCCGGTTCGACTGCTGCAGGTCGTTAAACAGGTCGAACTCGTTGACCGCCAGCGAAAGCTGGCCCGCCAGGGTTTCAAAAAAGTCCAGCCATTCAAAATCGGCGTCAAAGGGTGTGCGCTGGAAGACTTCCAAAACGCCCTTCAGCACCCCTTTGGCGTTCAGCGGGACGGCGTAAAACGATTGGAAGCCCTCGGCCTGCCAGAATTTGGCCTGGGAAAGGTGAACCCCGGCCTCGTGCAGGTCGAAGGTGGCGATCCGGCTTTCCTCCAACCGGCTGCGGCCGACCGAGTCAGCCCCCAGCCCGATGCGCAGCTCTTTGATGGCGGGCTGGGTAAAGCCGTACGCCATGGCGTAGGCCAGCTCCTGAGCCGGGGCGTCCACCAGCAAGATCAGGGCCGCATCTACATGCAGATAGGTGCAGACCAGCTCGGTCAGCTTGGGCAGATGGTTGTCGAGGTTGAAACTCGAGCCAATCATGCGGTCAAATTCGCTGATCGCCATCAGGCGTTCCACCTGGCGTTTGATATTCTCGTCCGAGCGTTTGCGCTCTTCAATTTCAAACTGGGCCCGGCGGTATAGAATAGCGTTGTTGGAGGCAACCGCAATCTGCGAGGCCAGGGCCTCGGCGATCCGCAGATCGTTTTCGCTGTAGGTGTTCATGAAAATGCTCAGAATCTGGATGGCGCCAATCACCTGCTCTTGAAAGATGATCGGCACAATGATCCCCGAGCGGGTGATTTCGGCATCTTCGGGCAGTTCGTCGGGGGTGAAGGCAGTCCCGTCGTCTTCGATATAGTAGCGGTTATCGTTGGAAATAAACATCGACTGCCAGTCGTTGCAGAGCAGCGATTTACCCGAACGCAGCACCCTGCTCTGCGTTCCCTGGCCTTCGGGCTCCAGATAGACCGGCGGGAAGCTGCTGACATCCAGAATGGTGGTGTTTTCCATGGCAAAGACGCAGTAGATTTGGCCCGAATTCTGCTCAAAGGAGGAGATAAAGAGATGGTCGCAGTGCATGACCTTCTTGAGAATATACATGAAGGTCTCATAGAGCTTGTCCAGGTCCAGGGTCTGGCTGAGGGCCTGCCCGGCTTCGTAGAGGAGCTGGATCTCACGGTTGCGGGTTTCCAGGGCGTGGGCGGTGTGCTTGCGGTCGATCGCCGAGCGAATGCTGCGGGCCAGGGCCCGGGCGGTGACCTGCCCGTGGAACAGGACATCCTGGACACCATCCTGAATGAAGCGGGCCGCCAGGTTTTCGTCTTCTTCCTGGGCGTAAATGATAATCGGAGCGCTGGCGCTGTCCAGCAGCCGGGTCAGTGGTTCCGGGTTGGCCTGGGCCAGGAGCATATCGAGAAGCACCACCTGGATTTGGTGGGCAGCCGGGGCGGCCAGGATCTCAAAGCCCTCTGCCAGCGTGCGCACCCAGACCAGCTCCCAGTCTTCCATACCAGGGGCGGCGTTTAAATTCAAACGCAGCTCATCCACACTGGACGGGCCGGGATCAATCAGAAGCAGCTTTTGGGTTGCGATATTCATTCCTACAGATAGTTTAGCACAAGTTGATAAGAGTATGAATAAAAAACCTGTGAAAGGATTTCGGTGGATATCATCCATTCCAGGTCCGATGGCGGTGGCAGAAAAGGTGGCTGACTGGGGCAATTGTCTTGTTATAATTGAGGCAGGCTGCATTCGGCGCCTATTCTATGAAGTTGCTGATACTTCAAAATTGGCTCTTGGACACATTTACCGATACATTACCCAATAAGGAGCTTTACCACTATGTCTTTTCAAGCCTATCTCGACAATATTGAAGAAAAAACCGGCAAAACCCCCAATGAATTTATTGCCATGGCCAAAGAAAAGGGCTTTGACAACCCGAAGACCAAAGCAGGGGACATCATCGCCTGGCTAAAAGAAGAATACGGCCTGGGCCGCGGGCATGCCATGGCGATTGTTCACGTAATCAAAAATGGCGCCCAGATCGATGACAAACATGTCGGGTCGGATGGAACCCATCATGATGAGTCCAATGTTTTACGGTTGGACGGTATAAAGAATAGATAAGATTGGCCCAATCGTGCCTCAAACCACTGCGCTTCATTTGAAATATGATCAAAACACCGCCGCCCAATTCTGTTCACCCACAAACCCGCGCTGAATGGCGAATGTGGTTGAGTGACCATCACCTCCAACAAGAGGGGGTGTGGTTCATCACGTTTAAGAAAGCCAGCGGAAAGCCACATATTGAATATGCTGAAGCCGTTGAAGAAGCGCTTTGTTTTGGCTGGGTGGACAGCAAACCCAACAAACTTGATGAAGAGCGGACAATGTTATGGTTTTCGCCCCGCAAAGCAGGCAGTGGTTGGTCAAAACTTAACAAAAGTCGGGGCGAAAGCCTGATCGCATCTGGCTTGATGACTTCAGCAGGTTTATCCAAGATTGAAGCCGCAAAACAGGATGGTTCCTGGAATGCGCTGGATCAGATTGAAGCATTGGAGATTCCGCCCGACCTCGAAAAAGCACTTGCTGCCAACGAGACGGCTCAAGCGTACTTCAATGGATTTCCACGTTCAGTAAAACGCGGGATTTTAGAATGGATAATCAGTGCAAAAAGGCCCGAAACACGCGCCAGGCGGATTGAGGAAACGGTTTCATTAGCCGAGAAAAATGTTCGCGCCAATCAATGGCGGCAATAAAATCAGGCTGGAATGGATTAATATCCCAACCCTGAAGGAGTTATGCATGAAAAAATCTGAGCTTTTAAATTGGTTTCAAGAAGAGTGTCAGCGCTGGGAGCTGCTGCTGGCTGCGATTGGTCCGAAGCGCATGAACCAGCCCGGCGTGAGCGGTGAATGGTCTATGCGAGATATCGTTGCGCATTTGACCGGCTGGCAGCAAAAGCTTGCCGCTCAAATGCAGGCAGCCCTGGATGGGCAGCCAGAACCGCCGCCGCCCTGGCCAGCCGAATGTAAGAATGAAGTTGAGATCAATGCCTGGATTTATGAAACAAATCGCAAGAAGGATGTCCGCCAGGTATTGGAAGACGCCCGCCATGTTCATGAACAAATGCAGGCCCTGATTCAGGGCTTACCCGCTGAGGCCCGGATTGAGACAATCGATTCTAAATTCCACGTGATCTACGTGAATGACCAACGCTTCGCACCTGGTGAGTTCTTTCACCATTTTTACGATGACCATCTGGCTGATGTGCAGGCCTGGTTATCGAAAGAAAATAACGGATAGCCGTTATTGAGCATCTCAATAAGAGAGGGGTTGTGTTTTTTGTGGCCTTGCCCACAAAAAACACGCAGCATTTTAAGGAACAAAGCGAATGAAAGTGTTTATTGTCTATTGGCACCCAGAACCTCAGAGTTTCAATCACGCCATGTTTTCCAAAGCCCATCAAACGTTCAGCGAAATGGGCGCGGAGGTGAAAACCTCCGATCTATACGCGCTGCAATTTAATCCGGTCTCCAGCCGGGAGAATTTTCAGACAGTCAAAGACCCGGAGTATTTCAAAGTACAGCTCGAAGAAATGTATGCCACCGAACAGCAGGGTTTTGTCGCTGAACTTGAAGCAGAAATGCAGAAGCTTGCGTGGTGTGATTTGATAGTCTGGCAATTTCCGCTGTGGTGGTTTGGTCTGCCGGCGGTTTTCAAGGGCTGGGTTGACCGTGTGTTTGCGATGGGCCGCGCCTATGGCGGCGGGAAGATTTACGACAAAGGGGTTTTCCAGGGAAAGCGGGCCTTGCTTTCGCTGACCACGGGTGGATCGGAAGCGGCCTTTCAACCAGATGGGTTCAACGGGGATATTACGGCTGTCTTGCGGCCCATCCAGCGCGGCATGCTGCAGTTTGTTGGGTTTGATGTACTAGAGCCGCAGATTGTGTATGGCCCGGTGCGGATGACGAGCGAACAACGTGAGCATGAGCTTGAGAGATATGCAGAGCGGCTTAAACATATTCAGGATGAAACGCCTATCAACGTCGGCCGTTATTAAATTTTAGGCCGCCCAACCACCGCTCCCACCCGACTGGCGCCCCCCACGCCTTCAGCCTCGGCATGTTTGGGTTCAGAGCATGTCTGTAACTCGGCATCGCATCATTGGACACAACGCCAGCCGGTAACACAAACCGTTGGGCGTCTCACCTGATAACAACAATCAACATATTTTCAATGGAGCTTAGCTTAGCTATGAACGAAGGTCCTGAAAAGAAATCTGGAATGAAAAAGCCTAACACCGGAGCTGGAATCGGCCTTGGTGCTGCCGTAGGCCTCGCACTGGGTTTGGTGTTTAACCAACTCGCATTAGGCATAGCCTTAGGCACTGCTTTTGGTGCGGCAATCGATGTTATAGGGCATGTGCGGTACAAGAACGGCAAATAGGCCTTGTTGAAAGACTTCGATGGCGTGGGAAGTGACGCTTAAATAAACCCCAGTTCGGGTTAGTTCGAAAAGAGGTTGTTTTGGGTGTTTTTTGGGTGGCTACGCCACCCAAAAAACACCCAAAAATCTCTTAGGAGATCGTTTATGGTAGACCAATCAATCGCGGCTGGAATCAGCAAAATCGTCAATTCGGGCAGGCTGGCTGGCGCAGCAGCCCTGGTCTGGAAAGACGGCAAGGTCATCCAATCTCCCGGTGTCGGCTGGCGGGATGTGGAACTCAGCCTGCCGGTTGAGATGAATACCCTGTTCCGCATCGCCTCAATGACAAAACCGATTACCTCCACGGCGGCCCTGATGCTGTTGGATGAAGGCCGGTTCGCCTTGAGCGACCCGATTACGCGCTGGGCGCCAGAGTTTGCAAACATGCGGGTCCTGCGCTCGGCTTCGGGCCCGCTGGATCAGACGGATCCAGCCGAGCGGCCAATCACCTTTGAAGACTTGCTGACCCACCGTTCCGGCCTGACCTATGCAGACTGGCATTCTGGCACGATTGTGACGGCCTACAAAGCTGCGCTGGGCGCCGATATCGACAGTGAGGCACACCCGGATGATTGGATTGCCCGGCTGGCAGCGCTGCCCCTGGTTGATCAACCCGGAGCGGCATTTCACTATGGCCACTCAACCGATCTGCTCGGCCTGCTGATTGCACGGATCGAAAATGCGCCCCTGGGCGACGTGCTCAAACGCCGGATCTTCGACCCGCTGGGGATGGATGACACCGGCTTCACGGTTCCAGCCGAGAAGCAGCCGCGGCGGGCTGCGGCCTACGGATTTGACGATGCGGGTCAGCTCTGCAAGCGACTGGCGGGGCCGGGCAGCTCGTTTCTGCCTGAGCGGCCTGCAGGCATGGCGTATGTCTCAGGCGGGCAGGGGCTGTGGTCAACCGCGGACGATTATCTTACTTTCGCCCGCATGTTCGTAAACGATGGCGTTGTGGATGGTTATCGCCTGCTGCAACCAGCGACCTTCAAACGGATGGTGACCAACTGCCTGAGTGAGCACCAACTGGCAAAGGCCAGTTGGATTCTCAACGCAGGTCATGGGTTTGGGTTAGGCGTGGCGGTGGTGCTGGATCCCCTATTGGCTGGCCCGCAGCCCTGCGGCGGCGGGCTGGGGGCGGTGGGCTGGCCCGGCGCATTCGGCGGCTGGTGGCGAGCCGATCCCAGCAACAATTCTGTGCTCATCTTCCTGGCGCATAATATGCTGGAGCTGGAGCAGCTCTTTGAGGGCATCGGCAGCGGTGTCTACGAGGCAAGCGCCCAGTTTCAAGCTCAAGCTGCGGCTTTGCTGCGCTAAAAACAGGCGGCAGGATATGAACAAGATCATTTTTATCACCGGAATGGCGGGTTCTGGTAAAAGCACAGTCGGGCGCCTGGCAGCCAGACATTTCCCAAAATGCCTCTTCATTCAAGTGGATGAACTGCGCGAAAAAATGGTCACTGGTTATGCCAGACCAGTAGATGGTGTTTTTACACCGGAAGTGCTCCAACAATTCCAGATGGCGCGCTCTACTGCGATCTATATGGCGCTCTTATACGCCAATCAGGGTGTGGATGTGGTCATTGATGACGTCTGTGTCCCACCCAATTTTGTTGAGCAGTATGCGGCCCTTTTTGAAATTCCAGGTGTGCAGCGTGTTTTGTTATACCCGAAAGCCTCCAGCGTGATCGAAAGAATCAGAAAACGAGGCGGCCCTATGGAGCATATTCAGTATGTACCTGTGATCTATACCTACCTCGAATCGATGTCAAAAGATGGCTGGATTGTATTGGACTCAAGCGAATGGACGGTTGAACAGACAGTCAACGAACTTCTTTTCAATATCGCTGCAGTGGGCGGCGCTGCCAAAAGTTAGCCCACACAAGGAATTATGGACATGAAATCATCCGCCAGCCAATGGAGAAGAGAATTAGCCACACAGGCAGCCGAGGTGTACGCGGCAAACCCCCATGTGGATGCCGGTATCCTGGGTGGGTCTACGGCAAGAAATCACGCAGACCGATTTTCAGATATTGAGATCGGTGTTTTTTGGCATCAATGGTCTGTCAAGTATCAATCTATAGTTTGTTTTGGGCGCTTTGCGCCCAAAACAAACTATAGAATCATGTTTGATATACCATTATGTTGCTTCAACCAGGAATTCTGAGACTACATTCAGGAACCCCTGGATATCAATCGGTTTGGTCAGGTAGGCGTACGCCCCACCCGCCATCAAGTCAGTGATATGCTCGGGTATGGCATCGGCGCTGAGGATGATGACAGGCGTTTTTTGGGTAGCCGGTTCGGCTTTCAAGCGGCGCAGTACTTCCGATCCGGGCATATCCGGCAGGTGCAAATCCAGCAAGATCAGGTCGGGATGGTGTTCCTGCGCCAGATCCAGCGCCAGGCGCCCCTGCATGGCGTTGATTAATTTGATCTGCGGCATGCGCTCCATAATCGCCTCGACCAGTTTGAGATTGTCCAGGTTGTCCTCCACATACAAAACCACGCCGCTCCAGGTGCGCATTCGGGCAGAAATGTGTTCATTCACTTCGGCCAGGATGGCTTCGGTCAGTCTTTCGTTAGCCAGTTTCAGTTCCAGCCAAAAGATACTGCCCACGCCCAACTGGCTGCTGGCGCCCATTCGTCCACCCAGGGATTCCACCAAACCTTTGGAAAGCGCAAGCCCCAGGCCTGTGCCTTCCTGTTCAATAGAATCTCTGTCTAGCCGGTCGAAGGGCACGAAAAGCCGCTTCATTTTATCGGGCGGGATGCCTTCGCCGCTATCCCGCACCTGCAGGCGCAGGTGTCCATCAATGGTCAGGCTAGTCGTGACTGCCACCTCGCCGGCTTCCCGGTTGTACTTGACCGCATTAGAAAGCAGGTTCAGCAGTACCTGTCTCAAACTCTGGTGATCGGCTATCACGAATACATTAGGGGTAGCTGGGAGTTTCAGGCTGAGCGAGAGATGGCGTTCCTCGGCTAGCGGGCGGATCAGGTCAAGCGCTTCTTGCACCGCGTCAGCCAGGCAGACTGGTTCGGGTGAGATGTGCAGCTTGCCGGATTCGATGCGGGCGATATCGAGCACCTCGTTGACCAGGTTAAGCAGGTGTCGGCCCGATTTATAGATCTGCTCTACACCTTTTTTCTGGTCCGACCTGAGCTCATCCATCTTCAACAGTTGGGCGAAACCCAAAATGGCATTGAGCGGGGTGCGCAGCTCGTGGCTCATGCGTGAAAGGAATTCGCTCTTGGCGCGGTTGGCTTGTTCGGCAATTTCACGCGCGATCCGATCTTCTTCGGCGCGCTTGCGCTCCGTCAAATCTTGAATGATCCCGATGGCCTTCGTCAACCGGCCGTGTTCATCTGGCAATGGCACCGAGGCATCACTAAGCCAGCGTTCCTGACCAGAGCTGGTGCGGATACGCATATCAATGCCCTTGTGTCCAGGTTCAGCGGTCAAAAATTTATTTTGGGCTTCATCAAGTTGCCGGCCAGAGCTATCAAACGCCCAATCCTTGCTTTCCAGAATACTTTCTTGAAGCAATGCAGGGGTGATCTCATTTGCCGAATAGCCGGTTAACTTAATGATATTTTCGCCAATGAAGGTAAAGCACTTAGAATTATAATCCAGTACGTAGGGCACTAAACCTGCAGCTTCAATGGCGCCACGATAACGTGCTTCACTTTCGATCAATGCCGATTCAGCCCACTTGCGCTCGGAGATATCGCGGCTTGTGACGACCACGGAATGCACATCGGTGTTGCCTAATAAATTTTGACCCGTCGTTTCAATCCAGCGCCAGGTTCCATCTTTATGCCGGATCCGATACTCTGTTCGGTGAGATATTTCTGGGTGTTTGATGATTTTCGCCCAATAACGCTGTAATGCCTCAATGTCGTCGGGATGCACGGTCTCGAAACCACTGTGTCCCACCCGCTCCTCATCAGTAAATCCGTTTATGCGGTTATAGGATGGACTGCGATATAAAATCCTGGCATTGGCATCGCCGAAAATAATGCCATCATTGCTGTTTTCGACCACCGCCCGAAACTTGGCTTCACTCTCGCGCAAGGCATTTTCAGCGCGCTTCCTTTCGGTGATATCTTCCAACACAGACAGGATATGCTGCTCGCCTTCGATTTCCAGCATTTCAAAAGAGGAAGAACAAATGATGACCCTTCCATCCTTTGTTCGAAAGAGCACCTCAATATTGTTTAAAACAACCTTTTTGGTTAATTGCATCAAAAGCCTGGCGCGATCCTGGGGGTCAACCCATAGTCCTTTTTCAAGCGTAGTCGAATCAATGATCTCGTCGCGAGTATAACCAAAGACCTTCGTGAAGGTATCGTTTATTTCGATCACTCTGGCATCTCTGGTTTGGGCGAGTATGATCACCGAGGGGTTCATCCGAAATGCTTTTGCAAACTTTTCTTCGGATAGCTTCAAGGCACGCTCTGCACGTTTGCGCTCAGTGATGTTCTCAAAAGTGGAATACACCTGAGACAGGGTTTTTCCATCCTGGTTAAAAACCGGTACTGTGGTGACTGACAACCAGGTGTGGGCGTTCATATTCGGGTTGAAAAGCCCCAAAACGTAATGTTCGATGGGTTTGCCAGTGCGCAGGGTTATCGCGACAGGATGGTCTTCGGCTGGTAATTCGGAGCCATTTTCTCGAATTAATGTCCAAGCGGTGTTGACAAAGGTATTTCCCAGTAATTGGTCAAGCGAAAATCCCAAAATTCTTTCCGCTGCCCGGTTGGCAGAGATTATTTTGCCCTGCGCGTCGTAGGATATGACACCCTGCGACATAGTCTCGAATAACAGGCGGAGCTTTTGCTCGCTCTCGCGCAATGCAGCTTCGGCGCGTCGTTGTTTGGTTATATCCTCGATAAATCCTTCAAAATAAAGCGGTCTGCCATTTGCATCTAAAATCTGGCGAACATTCAATTTCCCGAGGAAAGTGCTGCCATCTTTGCGTTGATAAAGACTTTCAAACTCGCATAGGGCCGGATTCTCTGCGATCAGGTGAATGATTTCTCCCCGTCGTTTTGGGTCTGCAAAGATATCGCCAGCGCTTTTGACAGTGTTAACAACCTCTGCTGGGGAAGCGAAACCGAAGATCCGGGCAAACTCGGGATTAACCGCCAAAACCCCGCCTTCCAACGTACTTTGAAAAATCGCCAGACTGGCATTGTTGAATAACTCCCGATAACGTGCTTCGCTTGCTCGCAGCGATTCTGCGGCGATCTGTCGTTCGGATTCCCGATCGATGACCTTCAAACCAAATGCAATATCGCCCGTCAACTCATTCAGTAAATCTAGTTCTTCTGTGCCGAAAATATTGGTTTGGTCGGAATAGACGCTTAATACGCCGAATAGACTTTCTTCGTGAAAAATGGGAACAGCCACCGTACTAAAAAAATGAACCTGTTCGATTTCGTCCCGCCAGGACGCGTAGCGCTCGTCGTGGAGCATATCATAGCAAACCACCACATGCCTGGTGCGGGCCGCTTGAGTCCCGGGTAGTTTCAGTCCCTGTTCAGAGGTGGCGCTCGCTGCAATAAGCTTAATCAGCGCCTCGCCGTCGCCAGCATGCGCGAGGGGTTTTAGCCGGTCGCCCGCCGCTTGGCCAATCCAGACAAACCGGTAGCCATGCGTACGCAATAGAACCTGGCAAGCCTGATCCAACAGGCGCTGTGTGTCATGTTCACGCGTGATTAATTGGTTGACCTCGCGCACGGCGCGCAGAATCTGGTTGAGATGTTGAAGATGTTTTTCAGTGGAGTGCTTGTACAGCGCCATTTCCAAACCGGCGCGTAATTCACGCTCCCGCACCGGCTTGATCAGGTAGGCATACGCATCCGTGATCTTCGCCTGCTGTAAAAGGGCCTCGTCCGTGAAAGCGGTCAGGTAAACGACCGGGATGTCGCGTTGTTGGTGTATCTGCTCAACGGCCTGAATACCTGTCATAGCCCCTCGCAGCCGGATGTCCATCAGGAGTAGGTCCGGTTTTTGCGCCAGTGCCAATTCGACCGCCTCCTTGCCAGTCGCAGCCAGCCCGACAACCTGATAACCCAATTGGGTAAGCGTCTGCTGTAATTCAATAGCGAGAACGGCATCATCTTCGACAACAAGAATTTGAGGAGGAGTATTCATTTGTCCTTCAATCCTTTACGTCAAATGCAATGGCAAATTTCGTTCCTGTTTTTCCACTGACCGCCAATGTGCCACCCAATTGGTGCGTCACCCATAAATTTACGAGGCGCAAGCCCATCGTTTGCCCTGAGCGCCAATCGAACCCAGGCGGGAATCCCCTTCCGTTATCGCTGACTGTCAAATGATAGGTTTCGCCTTCCTGACGCAGAGTAATGCTCACGACAGGTTGTTCAGTAAAGCCGGATGGAAACGCGTATTTGAGGATATTCGAGAATAGTTCGTTCACAATCAAACCGCAGGGCATTGCTTGCGCCACATCCAGGGCGATGGGCGCGTCTAAATGAAATTGGATGGCGTCCCGGCGCTTGTACATATCAAGAACATTTGCTGTGAGCTGCCGCAGATACTGCGCCATATTAACCTCGGCAATATTTTCAGATTGGTATAACTGCTCATAAACCAGCGCCATGGTGTACGCCTGACCTTCCAGTTCTTCAAGGAATTGGATCGTAGCGGCCTCCTGAATCGATCGGGCGCGCATTTTAATCAGCGAAATGATCACTTGCAAGTTATTCTTGACGCGGTGATGTACTTCGCGCAAAAGGGTTTCTTTTTCTTTCAGCGCAGCGCGGATTTTCGCTTCCACCTGCACACGTAAGGTGATGTCTTCTATGACAGCCAGCGCACATTTTTCACCGTTGAGTTCAATCAATTCGGCGGAATAAAGGCAGATGATCTCTTCGCCTCGTTTGGTTAGAAAATGGACTTCTTCATTTCGCACCTTGCCGTTTGCAAGCAACAACGGCAGAAGATGTTGGCGTTCAGCCACGTTGACCCACAATCCCAGTTCAAACACGTTATGTTCAATCGCTTCTGAGCGGGTATATCCAATAATTTGTTCAAAGGATTCGTTCACATCAACCAGGCACCCATCGCTGAGGCGGCTGATGACGACGATAGTCGGACTCGCCTGAAACGCTTTGGTGAACTTTTCTTCGGCCCGTTTGCGCTCAGTGATGTCGCTCACGCTTCCAATCCAGGCGGCAGGCTGCCCTTGCTCATCCCGCATCATGACAAAACGATCACGGAGCCAGCGATACTGACCATCTTTGTGCTTGAAACGATAATCCCATTGATAGGCTGTGCCGTGTGCGCCAGCCATAGACGCGGTAATCACACTGTCGCCATTCGCCCGGTCGTCTGGATGGATTAACTCCAAAACGATTTCCAGAGGCAGGTTTAAAAACTCATCCGGGGTATAGCCAAAAATGCGTGAGAAAACAGGGCTGAGATAATCATAATTGTTGGTTTTTAGATTGCGTTTATACGATGCATCCAGCGAATTCTCCAGAACCTCCCGGAAGCGCGCTTCGCTTTCGATCAAGGCTTCGTGGGCGCGCTTGCTCACGGTGATGTCTTCGGCAATACCCAACGTCCCATAAATCTTGCCCTGGTCATCACGCAAAGGCACTTTCGTGGTGCGGGCAATACGCTCAATGTTCTTGTCCAGAAAACGTTCTTCGAATGTTTCTCCTCTGCCATTTTCGATGATCCGCCGGTCATCCGCGCGATATTTTTCAGCCAGTTCGATAGGATAAAAATCGTAATCCGTCTTGCCGGCTAACGCTTCGACTGTGGTGCCAAGCAATCGGGCGCAGGCAGCATTGCCATCGACAAAGACAGAATCAAGATCCCTTTGCCATACGAGTTGGGGCAGGTTATCCAAAAGGGTGCGATAACGAATGGCATTTTCCCGCAACGCATCTTCTGCCTCCTTGCGCGCTGTGATGTCGGTAATCATGCCAAAGGCCCCATCATAAACATTCTCGGCGTTGGTTGTGGCTGTCGCTGAAATAAGTGTCCAGAGTTTGCTGCCATTTTTGCGCCGGAAGCAGCGTTCATAAACTGCGTTTTGTCCCCGCGCCCGCACTTGCATTTGGGTCTGATGATCACTCAAGTCATCTTCAAACATCAACGATTCAATTTTTCGTCCGAGAAGTTCTTCCATATTGTAGCCCAGCATGGCTGCCATTTGTGGGTTGATTAATGTGATCTGCGTCTCTTTGTCTAAAACGATGACGCCTTCATTCGCCGTTTCCACGATCTTACGGTATTTGGATTCGCTTTGCTTAATCGATTTCTCCAACCGCTTGCGCTCGGTGATGTCACGGTAGTTCAACACAATAGCTTGAACAGCCTGCTCTTCAAGCAGGTTTGCGGCAGAGCCCTCGATCCAGCGCCAGGCGCCATCCGTATGCAACAGGCGGAACTCACCCTCCTGGATACTGCCAGGTGATTGAACGACCTGGGCAAACCAGTTGCTTGTCCACATCTGGTCGTCAGGGTGTATCAGCTTGAAAAAATTCTCCCCCACGAATCGATTCGCTGTGTAACCCAAAACTGGATCAATGGACGGACTTTCCCAGAGCAAAGTCCCATCCGCCGTCAGCAGAGAGATGTTGTCTCGTCCGTGTTCGATGAGCGCATGGAAGCGCTTTGCGCTATTTTGTACTTCCTCTTCTGCGCGCTTGCGCTCGATGGCAATGGTAGCCAGGTTTACAATTTGTTCAATGTCGGCTGTAAAAGGCGTGATGTCGCTTCGGGCAAGGATGATCAATCCGCCCAGATGTGCATCTTTATGGACGAAACCCATTCCATATATCTTTTGCACCCGCAGGAGTTTTTCAATCGTCAGGCAGGCCGATTCAGGCACCAGGCGAGTCATCAGTGCGTACAAGCCGACCTCCAATACGCCAAGTTTTTTGTTGTTATAGATGCTCAAATCTTCTTCAGGCATGCCATCTAGGGGAAATTCTTTATGCCAGGGGTCAAACCCAAGCGCGGTCAGCACCTTTTCGAAGGGAATATCCATGCCGTGATAGGAGCCCATGCGCAAGGTATTATTTTTTTCATCCAATATGGAAGTGGCGGTAATCCCATCTCCGATCAGTTCTTTAACTTTTTGCGAAACCAGCCGGTAAATATCATTCAGATCACATGGATTGAGGAGAAAATCCTGGACTTCGTTGATGATCCGGTTACGGATTTCGGCATGTTTACGCTGGGTGATTTCCTGGTAAGCCAGGTCCAAATTCTGGCGCATATTTGTCGCCAGCAAATCCACTGCCAGGGCCGCTACCAATAAAATGATGACCGTGACGGCGAGATAAATCCAATTTGCCATCTCCCCAACAAAGGGGACAGGCACAAACCAGCCATAATTTTCCCCAAGCACCAGCCAGCAGACCGCTGCCAATACCAGGCCGACGCACAACTTAAAAAGTGTCCGGTTCAAAGTCAGGGCTGCAAAAACAAAGATGATCGGAAATCCGACGAGGGCCAGGTCACGAACCCCCTGTCCCACCGTCGCAATCACAGTCACTGTGGCAAGTGTCCCCAGCACTACCAGCACACTACTGGCGCTCAAGCGTCCTCGCCTGAGTAATAGCATTGCTACACAGAGCAATGCGCTGCCCGCCAGAGCGGCGGACACCAACTTCCAATCCCTATTATAAGAAATACCGATGAGAATAACAAACACATACATGACCCACAGCGTCCAAATGAGCGTGGTGAGAATTCGCGCCAATTGGCGGTCTTCTTGGCGGTGATCAAGTTGGTTTTGTGGTTTTCCTTTTGATGAACTGAAATTATTCATTTCCCAGCACCCCCAAAAAGGCTTGCACGACCTGTGGATCAAAATGCTTGCCGCTTTGTTCTGCAATGTAAGTGATTACCTTTTCCTTCGTCCAGGCCGGGCGATATGGGCGATCCGAGAGCAGGGCGTCCCACACATCCACGATCGCAAAGATGCGTGCCTCGAACGGAATCTGTTCGCCAGCCAGCCCGCGCGGGTAGCCAGTGCCATCCCACTTTTCGTGATGGCAGTAAGGGATAGCCAATACTGAACGCAAATATTCAATCGATTCCAGAAATTGATAGGCGTACTCAGGATGCCGGCGCATGATCTCCCATTCTTTTTCATTGAGCGTGCCGGGCTTGAGGAGGACCGAATCGGGGATGCCCATTTTGCCAATGTCGTGCAACAATGCGCCGCGGCGCACGTTTTCCAGCTCGGCATCATCGACACCCATATTGCGGGCCAGATCAACCGTCATTTGCATCACGCGGCGGGTGTGACCTTCGGTTTCCTGATCGCGCAGTTCGAGCGCGTGCGCCCAGCCTTCCAACGTGGTGTCATAAGCCAGGGCCAGGTCAGCCGCATCTTTTTGGGCTTGTTCGTGCAAAGTTGCGCGGTAAATTGCATTTGCAGCCATATCGGCTGTGGCTGTCAGTAATCGGACTTCGGATTCGGTAATTTCACCATTCCGCCCAATCCATAAAAAGCCGATCAATTGCTCCTGGGCGATCAAGGGCACACCCGCGCCAGGATTAATACCATCCATTAAATAGACCGAGGTCGCGATCTGAGGGTTATCAGACATCTTGTTATTGTGATAGGGTTTGTGGGTTTCACTGATCAGGGCATTAATACCGCTGTCTACTGGTTGGCGACACCCAATTAACGCTGCCCATGTTCCCCAGGCCGCCTCGATCACAGTCTCACGCCTGTCCAAGTCTATCATCTCTACTGAGATGGCATCACAGCGCAGCAGACTGTGCAATTGCTCGACAATCACGGGCAACATCTGGGCGCGAGTTTCTGCGGTGCGCAAGGCTGCGCTCAAGCTGGCGATGGCTTGCAGCTCGTTTTCATGCTGCTTGCGCTCGCTGATATCGCGCACAATATTCATAATGGCTGGCTGGCCTTCATATTGGATCAACTGGGCGCTAAACTCAGCATAAACCTGATGCCCATCTTTATGCTGGAGTTTCGTTTCAAAATTAACGACTCCCCGCGTGGCAAATTCGGATGCCCTGGCGCGCAATTGGGCCTGGGGTGTAAATGGCTCGAGCATCACCGGGGTTAGCTTGAGCATTTCTTCCCGGGTGTAGCCCAGCATTTTTGGAGCTGCGTCATTGAGCTCGACAAAAGTGCTGGGCGGGCCGTGCGGATTAACCAAAAAAACGGCAATACCATCCTTGTTGACCTGAAAGATTTCACGGAACTTCTTTTCGCTTTGCAGAATCCGTTCTTCCGCCTGTTTGCGCTCACTGATATCTCGAATGACCGCTGTAAAAAAAGTGCCGTTTTGGGTTTTCCATTCAGCCAGCGACATTTCGATTGGGAATTCCCGCCCGTCTCTTGCGCGTACAGTGACTTCGATTGTCTTGCCGACAATCTGCACTGGCTGCCTTACCAGCGCGTTTTCCACACCCTGACGATGTGATTCGAGGAATTGCCCAGGTATGATCTGGCTGACCGGCATTCCAAGTGCTTCGCTGGCCGAAAAACCGAATATCATTTCGGCCGCCATATTCCAATCCACAATTGCCCCGCTCCTATCTATCGTGATAATCGCGTCATGGGCCGTCTGTACCACGGCGCGATAACGCTCTTCGCTGGCGCGCAGCGATTCATCCGCCCGCCTGCGTTCTCTCAATTCCCTCTGGCTCGTTTCATACAAGTTTGCATTCTCGATGGCAATCGACGTTTGAGAAGCGATGGTTGACAGCAGCTCAACGTGGTTGGTGGTATATACATTCTCATGCTCGTAATCTTGAACAGCAATCACGCCAATCAAGCGCTGATCAACCAGGAGCGGCACACCCAGGTAGCATTTGCACAAGGTTCCGATAAGGGTAACTCCACGCTCAACCAACGCTTCGCGAACGTGGTCAGATATCAGGACAGGAGCGCGGGTGCGAATCACAAATTCTGTCAGCCCACTGCCTAAGTGACGCCCCTCTGAAAAATTTCTTTTTTCCCCTGCCATCCAATAAATCGGAAACGACACATAATTCGTCTCCTCGTCATACAAGGCAATATACAGATTCCGATTGTCAAATACTTGACCGATCAGGTAGCTGGTTTTTTCCAGAATTTCAGGGATTGAGGCAAGTTTGTTTAACGCCTGGCTGAGATGATTGAGCATCGCCAGTTGTTTGTTTTTTAGAGTTGTTTCTTCTTCTGCCCGCCGGCGCCCAATAGCGCTGGTCAATTGCCCGGCGATGCTCTGAACACGCACAAGGTCTTCTGTGCTGGTTGGTTCTGTGCGAGCCATCTCGAGCATGCCGTAAATTTCGGTCTCGGAAATGAGGGGGATCAATATCATGGAACCAATCTTCAGGATGTTGTACACTGGCGCGACCAGACTCTTGAGCAGCTTATTCTCGGTATACTCAGCCATAACCGCTTTGATGGTGTCCGCATCATTGATGGCTTTGGGAGCGCCGGCCCTTAATACCTGGGCAAACTGCCCATCGCCCGTGATGGGGATTCTCAGCGAAAGCGAAGAGATACGGGCACCAGCCAGCTTTTCGACCTGGTGTGCCAGGGGAGATTGGAACTCGATATGCTCGATGTGCAGCGACTGTTTGTCTGGGTTGAGGAAGGCTGTCATGGTCCCGATACAATTAAAAATACGGTGAAGCTCATCGGCCATCAGTGTAATGATCTTCTGCAAATCATCACCCCGGTTTATGGCAGCATTCAACGCATTGATCAGGGTCAGGTCTTCGACGCGCTGGTGCAGTTCGGCTGTGTGTTCACGAATTTTTTCTTCCAGGAACTGGTTCTGGTTTTTCTGCTGCAGGTGCAGGTAGCGCGTTTCCAGCAGATTATGGATGCGGAGCCTCACTTCAGCCACGTCGACGGGCTTGGTCAGGAAGTCACGGGCTCCCGCAGACAGGGCACGCAGTTTTGTTTCGGGTGTGATATCAGCAGTCAGCACCAGAATGGGCAGGTAACCATCCGCCACAATGCGCTCTTGCAATTGTTCCATCACAGCGAATCCATCAAAGTGCGGCATGCGCAGGTCGAGCAGGATCAGATCGGGTTGGAATCCATCGAAGAGCGCTATCGCCTGGCGTGAGTCAGTTGTGCTTTTCAGGTTGGTATAACCATCTCGGCCCAGCACGCTTTCGAGCAATACGACGTTCGATTCCTGGTCGTCAATGATCAAGATGTGTGCGTTGTTTAGGGAAGAATTGAGCATATTTTATTCTCGTTTCAACTCAAAAAATGGGGGGAAATTGCCCCAATTTGATACTATCTAGTATAGCAGAATGAGACTAAACTTAGAATACGTTGTTGGACGAAATTGATCTCATCCACAGTTGTTTTTCATTTCTTAAAAACAAAAAAATACGACCGTTCGGGATAGAGATTTTTGGTGTTTTTTGAGTGGCGCAGCCACCTAAAAAACACGCCAAAAAAACTCTTTTCGGACTAACCCGAACTGGGGGTAATTATTCAATCCTTAAACGTGATTGACCAATCTGCAAAGCCTGTATATACTTAAGGCAAGAGGATTATCGTGGAACGCACCGAAATTACAACATACGAAGATTTAGCAACCCGCATCCCTGCCAAAGAGTTGTCGACGCTGTTAAAAGTCAGCAGTTCGCTGGCTTCCACCATGGATTTGGCTCAGGTTTTGCAAATCGCCATCGAGAACTCGACCAATATCCTCGAGTTGGAAACTGGCGCCATTTACACCATTGAGAACAGGGAGCTGTATCTGGGGGCCACCACTCCGCCCCTGCCGTCCCAATTCCCGGATGAGCTCCGGCTTACAAAACTTTGTGACCACCCCCACCTGAGCAAAGCCGTAACCAGTAAAGCGCCGGTTTTCCTCGAAGACGCACGCGTGGTTGTCCTCTCACCTGCCGAGAAAATTATCGTGGAGACGCGTCAGTTGATCTCAGTCCTCTATTTTCCACTGTTTCTAAAAGAAGAAGTGATTGGCGCTTTCATTCTTGGCTCCACCAATGCTGTCCGGGGGTTCACATCCAACGAGATTGACCTGTGCTATATACTTTCTTACCAGGTATCGTTCGCCATCGCCAATGCGCTGCTGTATAAAAAAGCCCAGCAGTCGATCGCAGACCTGAGCCGGGCCTATGACACTACCCTGGAAGGCTGGTCGCAGGTGCTGGATATGCGCGACCATATCACCGAAGAGCACACCCTGCGGGTGGTGGACCTTTCGCTTGCCCTGGCCAGCCGGATGGGCGTCCCCGACGCGGATCTGGGGCACGTCCGGAGAGGGGCGCTGCTGCATGACATCGGCAAGATGGCGATCCCGGATGCGATTTTACAAAAACCGGATGTGCTGACCGATGCCGAGAAAAAAATCATGCAAACCCACCCTGAAAAGGCCCGCCGGATTCTGGAGCGGATTGACTATCTCACACCGGCGTTAGACATCCCCTCGTACCATCATGAAAAATGGGATGGAAGCGGCTATCCGCGCAATCTTGCCGGAGAAGCGATCCCGCTCAACGCCCGAGTTTTCGCCGTGATCGACGTCTACGACGCTCTGACCTCTAACCGGCCTTACCGCAGCGCATGGTCCAAACAAGAAGCGCTGGACTACATCGTTGCGCAGTCGGGCAAACACTTCGACCCGGCGGTGGTGCAGGCCTTCCTCGAAATGGTGATTTAAATAAAGATCGTGCTGCGGAACCGCAGCACGATCTTTATTTGATTAATTTTGGAGTATTTTGGGTGGCTATGCCACCCAAAATACTCCAAAAATTTAATAAGAATCTGCCAGAGAATAGACTCGCAGGGCCTGCTGGGCCTGTTCCAGCGTCCAGCCAGCCGGGGCTTCGGCCTGGATGGTCAGGGCCTGCCCGGCGGGCAGGTCGAAATAATTGTCGCTGAAGACCAGGTCGGCCCCGTCCAGGCTGAGCTCCACAAAACGGGCCAGGGTGTCGGCCTGCAGCTCGATCGTCAGCAGCCCGTCCTGGAGGGCAAGGCTGCGCCGGATGCTGGGCTGGGCCAGGGCCAGGTGCTTGTTGGGGGCAAACAGGCCCACGCAGCGGGAGACGAAGCGCTCGCCCTGCCAGAGCTCGGCCACAAATACTGTGCTGCGGCAGTTGGCGTCGCTGATGACCGCCGAGAAATCGAGGGCGGCCACAGGGGTGTCGGCCAGGGCGGCGGCCTCCACGGCCTGCTCGCCAGACTGGATGACCGTGCCGTTCAGGCTCTCCAGCCGCCAGGTCAGGCGGCCGGCCCAGGGCTGGGTCAGGTCAGAGGTGACATGCACGCCCATCCGGGCGCCGCTGTCTTCCACCGAGAGCAGGACCGGGGCGTAAAAGCGTTTGGCGGCGTAGTGCAGGGCCTTCCAGCGCCCGAAGTAGTCCAGCGAAGACCAGGAGGCCACCGGCCAGCAGTCGTTCAACTGCCAGATCAGCGTGCCGCTGACCCGCTGGCGGTTGCGCCGCCAGTGTTCCACGCCGTAGCGGATGCCCTCGGCCTGCAGGTTCATGCTCAGGTAGACCAGGGCGGCAAAGTCTTTGGGCATCCGGAAGGTCTCGGTCATCTGGAAGATCATCAGCCCGTTGCCCGGACCGGAGCGCTGGTGGTGCTCCATGACATACGAGGTCATGTTCTGGTCCTGCGGGGCGGCAAAGGCCTGGATGGTCTTGTAGGTGGGCAGGGCCTGGAAGCCGAACTCGCTCATAAAGCGCGGGTACTGGGTGCGGTAGGCCGTGAAGGGTTTGCGCCCGTGCCAGACCTCCCAGTAGTGCATGTCGCCGCGCTGGTCGCTGTTGGGCTGGGCAAAGGGGATACCCGAGGAGGCCGATGAGGGCCAATAGACGGTGTCGGGGTCCTCTGCCTCTACCACATCCGGCAGCAGGTGGTGGTAGATGCGGTCATAGCCGGCCTTCAGGCTCTGGTTGGCGGCATCGGCGGGTTTGTTCCAGCCCCAGTCCACCCAGCCCTGCTCCATCTCGTTGTTGCCGCACCACAGCGCCAGGCTGGCCCGGTGGCGCAGGCGGCGCACATTTTCGATGGCCTCCTGGCGCACGTTGGCGGCAAAGGCCTCGTCATCGGGGTAGATCCCGCAGGCAAAGGTAAAATCCTGCCAGACCAGGATCCCAAAGCGGTCGCACAGGTTGTAGAAGTCTTCGCTTTCATAAAAGCCGCCGCCCCAGACCCGGAACATGTTCATGTGGGCCGCCGCAGCGCTGATGAACAGGCCCTCCAGGCTGGCGGGGGTGATGCGGGTGGGGAACGAATCGGCGGGGATCCAGTCGGAGCCCTTGGCAAAGACCGGCACGCCGTTGACCACAAAGGTGAACGACTCGCCCCATTCGTCGGGCTCACGGCGCAGCTCGATGGTGCGCAGGCCGAGCTGGTAGGCGCACTCGTCCAGCACGCCGGTTTCGGTCTGGAGGGTCAGCTCGAGGGCGTAGAGCGGCTGCGGGCCGTACTCGTTGGGCCACCAGAGCTGCGGGTTGGGCACATCCAGGGTGCAGGCTGCACCGCCGCGCCCGACGCCGGTCACGGTTTCGAGGGTGTCGCCATCCGGCCCGGTCAGGACGGCTTTGACGAAAAGCGGTGCCGGGTGGGGCGTCTTCCAGCGCTCCAGCTCAACTGCGGCGCTGATGGTCACACCCTCCCGGGTATGCTGCTGGCGGACGTGCACATCGGCAAAGCGGGCCTGGGTGTAAGCCTCCAGGCGGATGTCTTTCCAGACGCCGATCGGGGGCAGCTTGGGGCCCCAGTCCCAGCCCCAGTGGCAGGAGGCCTTGCGCAGGTGCGGCCCGCCCGGGATGTCGCCGCCGCCAGTCATTGGTTTGAGCGCCTGGCGGGCGCGGATGAAGCTGACCGGGGCGTGGAACAGGATGTGCAGCTCGTTGGGGCCGGCCAGCAGGCTGCCGGTCACGTCCCAGGCCCACTGGCGGAAGAGGTTGTCGGCCTTGCCGAGCAGCTTGCCGTTCAGAGAGACATCCGCCAGGGTGTCCAGCCCGTCGCAGACCAGGAACTGGCGGGCCTCGGCCAGTACGCCGGGTTGGGGGGTGAATTCCAGACGGTATTCCCAATCGGTCTCCGCCACCCACTGCACCTGCTTTTCATTGTCGGCCACAAACGGGTCGGGGATGGCGCCCAGGGCGAGCAGGTCGGTGTGCACGCCGCCAGGCACGACGGCGTGCTGCCAATCGTTGGCGTTAGCGTTGGTGTTGGCCTGGCGAAACGCCCAGGCGCCGGATAGGGATTGGTGGTTCATAAGGGGGGCCTTCCTTGTGGGGTAAGTTTTGAGGTATAAGGGGATTATATACCAGATTCGGGGGGAGGGCACGATTGAACCACTGAGGCGCTGAGGAATCCTGAAGCCACTGAAAAACGCCCTCCAACCGGAGGGTATTTTTCAGTGGTTTCAATTCATTCATCCTCTCCGTGATTCTGTCGTTCCTGAGGGGCGCGGATTACCATGAGGTGGAAGTCCGGTCGGGCTAAAGCCCTTCCTCAGTACGTGGAAGCTCCGGCGATGATTACATCGCGGGGCTGAGGAATTTAGCCCCTGCGATGTACTCATCGCCAGGGGCTTTCAGGTACTGAGCCCGGGACTTTAGTCCCTGGCGGTGGGGGCAGCAACGATTGAACCACTGAGGCACTGAGGAAAACTGAGGGCACTGAAAAATCCCGTTCCTGCCGGAGGGTATTTTTCAGTGTCATCACATAATTCATCCTCTCCGTGATTCTATCGTTCCTGAGGTGCGCGGATTACCATGAGGTGGAAGGCCGGTCGGGCTAAAGTCCTTCCTCAGTACGTGGAAGCCCCGGCGATGTACTCATCGCCAGGGGCTTTCATGTACTGAGCCCGGGACTTTAGTCCCGGGCGGTGGGGGCAGCAACGATTGAACCACTGAGGCACTGAGGAAAACTGAGGGCACTGAAAAATTCCGTACCTTCCGGAGGGTATTTTTCAGTGTCCTCACATAATTCATCCTCTCAGTGATTCTATCGTTCCTGAGGGGCGGCGCGCTTCACCTTCGAATAAGCGGCAGGAAGACCTGCACCCCCAGCGCAGCGCTGGCGTTGATCTTCACCACCCGGCCCGGAGTTGTGGACGTGCCGAAGTAGGCAAAGCCGTTGATGGTGTCCAACACGGCGGAGTAGAGATTGTTCTCGCCCGTATCCAGGGTCAGCGCGTCTGAGCGGGTAAAGTCCGACAGGCGCACCTTGACCACCCGGCCGGGAGAGGTGCCGGTGCCGAAGTAGGCATAGCCGCCAGCCGGGTCGATGACGGCGGAGTAGAGGTAATTCTCGCCGGCGCTCAGGGTCAGGGCGCCGACCCGGGTGAAGTCAGACAGCTTCACCTTCACCACGAAATTGGCGTAGGTTGTACCGAAATAAGCAAAACCATGGGCGGGGTCGATCACGGCGGCCCCCACCGCATCCTCCCCGGCGGCCAGGGTCAGGGCACCCACCCGGGTGAAGTCCGCCAGTTTCACCTTGACCACTTTGGCCGGGACGGTGCCGGTGCCGAAGTAAGCAAAGCCGCCGGACGGGTCGATGACCGCCGAGATAAGGCTGGCTTCGCCGGCGCTCAGGGTCAGCACGCCGACCCGGCTGAAATCCGAGAGCTTCACCTTGATGATTTTGCCGGGGGCGGTGCCCGTGCCGAAGTAGGCAAAGCCATGCAGGGGGTCAATCACGGCGGATCCCAGGGTGTCCTCTCCCGGGTTGAGGGTCAGTGTGCCAACGCGAGTGAAATCGGTCAGACGCACTTTCACGAGGGTGGCCGGGGAAGTTTCTGTACCAAAGTAGGCAAAACCGCCGGTCGGGTCGATCACCGCCGCAGTCAGACCGTTTTCACCGGCGTTCAGGGTCAGCGCACCTACCCGGGTGAGGCTCGCCAGGTTGACTTTGATGATGACCGCCGGCGAGGAGATGGTGCCGAAATAGGCGAAGCCGGCGGATGGATCGATGACGGCCGAGTAGAGCTGATTCTCCCCCAGGCTCAAAGGAATTACGGCCAGGCGGGTGAAGTCGGACAGGCGCACTTTGACCACGATGCCCGGCGGGTTGTGCTGGGCGCCGAAGTAGGCAAAGCCGCCGGCCGGGTCGATGACGGCCGAGAGGAGCAGATCCTCCCCGGCGCCCAGCGGCAGGGCCGCGACGCGGGTCAGGTCGGAGAGCTTGACCTTGACCACCTTGCCGGGGATATCGTTCACGCCGAAGTAGGCAAAACCAGCCCCTGCGTCGATCACGGCCGAGAAAAGCTGATTCTCCCCTGCGTTGAGGGTCAGCACGCCCTGGGTGGTGAAATCGGAGAGGCGCAGTTTAACCACTTTGCCCGGGTCGGTGCGCGTGCCAAAATAGGCAAAGCCATTGAGCGTGTCGATGACGGCGGAGTAGAGGTTATCTTCTCCGCTGCTCAGAGTCTGGACGCCGGCACGGGTGAAGTCGGTCAGGTTTATCTTGACGAT
>Ga0268298_10001639_pt1 | contig 25906 bp, 9 predicted proteins | sample WWTPWeurt_MetaG_FD_194462 | JGI IMG/M metagenome (GOLD analysis project Ga0268298, IMG submission 194462) | Activated sludge microbial communities from WWTP in Nijmegen, Gelderland, Netherland - WWTP Weurt | ecosystem: Engineered > WWTP > Aerobic digester > Activated sludge | place: Netherlands...
CATTTACACTGCTGCTGATTGCAGCTGGTCTAAATTCTTTCAGCGCCTTCCTTCTTTCCGGGAACCATGGATTTTGCTCATCAGCATAGGTGATCTGGCAGGCGATCCAACCCATTGGCTCCAATGAGTCATCTGCACGGACAACGATCTTGCGGGATTTTGGGGAATCATCCACACCGAGCCAGGCCGCGCCAGGGTTTCGGCCGGGTTTCCCAAGGCCGGAGGTATTCCGATACCTGTCAACAACCAGGTTGAAAACTCGCTTTCCAAGCAGATCGGTGATCGTCTTGGCGTCATAACCGCTTCCCCAGCCAATGGGCAGGATAAATAAACTTTTTGTCTGGTTCAGTTCATTAAGCCGGTTGGTGAACCAGGCAGCCATGTCTCTTTGACCATGGCGGGTGTAAAAATTGACTTCCTGTTCGAGTAAATTTTGTGAGGCAAGCCGGCAGTATTCGGGCAAAAAAGCAATGATCTTTTCGTAGGCTTCCAGGCCCAGCGTGTCTGCAAGCTGTTGAAAAAGGTTGGATTGAAACGTGAGCGGTATTTCGAGCTTTTTCCTGGCCATCAGCGCTTCAACATACAAAGCCATTGTATTGCCACCTGGAGTTTGCTTCCAGTCCAGCCCGGACGGACGCTGGACAGAAAACACTTGAACTTTGATAACTTCAAAAGACCTGGTATCCAGGGGTTTTGAATCGCGCAGCACAAGCGCCCGGTTAACATCATAATTCGACCATTTGGATGCTTTCAGACCGGGCTTAACAAATACCTCCGCTTGAATGGCATCTGAGTTGGTTCTAGGACGGTCGCTTCGTGAACCTGATTCGATTAAATCACCAAATGTGTTGATATTGGCATTTGAGCCAATCACATTGCCGCGCAGAAGTGCGCTTCGAATCGATCCCTTGAGCGATGAGCCTGGCAGGAAGGGCTTGTTTTCGAGCGTTTTGATAAATGCCAGGATTTCATTGGGGGCGCCAGCCCGGGTGTTCTTTTTGTAGACCAATTGATACCCGGTGATTTCGTCAATATTGCCACGAAAGCGGCTTTTGAGAAACTCAACAATCCCGCCCCTGTTCAGGTCAGATGCCAGCCCTGAGGCCAGCTGCTCTACATTGTTCTGACGAGAAATCCACTCCATCAATTTTATTTCATCGATGACACGGACAGCATTGGCTTCAGACACAAAGTCCATCTTGCCCAGCTTTTGACCGGAACCGATATGCACCGGGCAGAGGGTTTCAACGAGCAGGTTGTAAGGTTTTAAAAATGAACCAGCCACTATGGCCTCCTTCAAGCAAGAAAAATCATTAGCGCAGCGCCACTTTGAAACACAGCTTCCTGTGTTCCTGGAGTGAGGCGAGCAATTTTGCCATAAATTTCTTTTTTGGCCTGAATGGCAAAGACAGAACCAGGTTCAAAAACGCGCATTGGCTGCTTATAAATGCGAGGGGTATTCGGATGATCGGGAGAGCGCAGAACTTTTTGTTCTCGCTTGGGCCGCAAATTTTTCAGCGAATATGCCAGTATCTCGGATTTGGGGTCAAATTCACCCTCGCCGGGCAAATAGTGCGACAGGGTCATCATGGCTTTGGGGGCGGTCAATTGAGGCAGCTGTGTGAACTGCTCTACCTGAATGTCAAACTGCCCTTTGCCAGCGGTGCGGTCAGCGCCAAAGCCGGTGTCAGCCAGATAACGCAGGGCGGGATGAATATAGGCGGTGAAAGTCTCTGCTGAGGTGCGCAGAAGCGCCCACAACCCAGCGCCGGGCGCAAAGTAGGTTTCATCCCGGTAGAACAGCTGCCCTTCAACCGTCGCTCCGCCCATGCGGTCGATATGATTGTGCTGCATCGCTTCGTGTTCGAAGAGCACATCAGGCAGGAGAGCGGCTTCGGCAGGCAGGCACAGGGTGCTGATCCTGGCTGTTACCTGACCCTGGCCAAACAAAAATGCACTCAGGGCTTCCACGGGTTTCAACGTCCCTTTGGCGATCTGGTTTAGCAGGCCTTCCGTGACATAGTCCAGTTTCTTGAGTTTCTTGCCAGCAACCGCAGCCTCAACCTGTGCTTCTTTGCGCGTCACAGACTTTTTCGCCTGATACAGTTCAACGAGACTATCAAAATCTGCACTGGATGGTTGAAACGTCGCCGGACGCGGGTACATCCGGATCTGTGTTTTTGCCTTTTGATACAGCGGAAAAGCGTGGCTGAAAGCAAATACAGGTTTGGCCCTTTGGCTTTCAAGCCAGGCAGTCAGGTCAGCATCTTCCATTAAACCCAGCGTGCGAATACCCCAACACACTGCGCCATACAGTGTGTCAGAAGCCAGGGGCCAGGTTGCCAGCGCCCCGCGCGGCCGGAAATATACGGCGTACGTGTTCATACGCCCTCCTAAATGGGCCAGGAAATTGAAGCCCAGTTTTTGAGAATTTCTGTCACACTATTGGCCGAAAGGACAACCTCGGTACCGTTGCTGCCAGACTGGTAATCTGCGGCTGAACGCCAGATGAGCTTGAGGGCGGTAAATTCAACCTGGCCGCTGCCGCGCGAACCGCCGCCGCCCAGGGTGCTGTGTTCGAGCATCGAAAGTGCGGTGAATAGATGCTTCAGAAGGTCATTGTCTTCGGAGTTATACACATCCATCAGCAGGCTTAAGTCAAATTTTGTGTCAGCGGGCACCCGTTCCAGCGGCCGGGGGTTGGCTTCAGAAGTTACCCGGTCCAGCGCGTTTTCGGTTTTCACTTCCGTAAAGGTGCCCTGGCCCAGTGTTTTCTGTAAGAACTTCCTGGATTCGTCGGTAAGGAAGACATCCCGGACAATCAACCTGGAAGGGCCAGAAGTTGTTCGGACTTTTGTATCATCGCTGGCAGCGCCGTACAGACGGGCGACCGCATAGGCATTTTGCCATTTTTCATAATCGGCTGTGCCGGGGTCGGGGCAGGCTCGCTTCAGTTCCTCGCAGGCATAGGCCTGAAATGATTTGTGTTTGGGGTGCTGTTGAATCAGACCCAGATACCATTCTGACAGGGTGCGCAGCTTACCTTTTAATGAAGAACCTGGAATGAACGGCTCATCGGTCAGGGGATCTTTGATGACCGGGTTATCCACCCCGCCAATTTCCATACCTGTGGTCGAACCGCCAATATGCAAACCGGTGACACAATGAATCTGGCCGCTGAGCAAATACTTGCCTAAAAATTTTGGTGACATAGTTAATCTCCGCCTGGATACTTATCAGGAATTGTAATACTTATGATAGGCCATAATGGCTTCGAGGAAGTTGGATGCATTATCAAAGTCTTCGGCTGTATTGCATTTCGCCTGGCCAAAGCACAAGATAAGCAGCTCGTAAAAATCTTCCGGTAAATGGTTACGACCTTTGGCGTATGCCAGGGCCGGCATCAGCAGGGCGACTTTGGAGCGTTCAAAGGTCCCGCCTGGCCGCTGAAATTTGCGATTTAAGTCTTTGATGTGATGAAATATTTTGCGGAGCTGGGTGGCATTGAGTTTGGTTCCACTGCTCACCACGATATCAGCATAACCACCCTTTTCGGCGTAATCTTCGGGCTTCAGGGCTGCCATGGAGGGTAGGGAGCTGATACTTTTTCGAACATCTGCAATTGTAGTAGGCATAATTTATTTACTCCTTTCACGAATAGATAAACTGGCAATCGATACTGGTACAAGTGTCTTACCACCTGAAATGACTTTGAAAATTCCATCCTGATATTTGCTGCGCGCATCTGCATTCAGCCGGCGCGCCAGGGTGTAATACAGCCGCGGCGTCCAGATGGGCTGCAGTTTGCCATCTTTTTGGCGGTGCTGGCGGAACAAACCGCCCATATCATAGATCAGGCCCGAGTTCAACTCTTTCCGATCAATGGCCTCGATCCATTTTGTGGCTTCGGTGAAAAGCCAGGTAAAGCTGGTATTGGATTTATTGTCGGTCCAGGGCATTGCCTCGCCAAAGGCGGCAAACTGGTTGCGCTCCTTTTTGGCCAATTTTTCTGCCTCGTCCACCAGATCGGCAAATTTTTGCACCGGATAGCGCGGCTTGACCTGCACATAGCCCGCTGAGATAGTCAGATTGGGGTTGTTCCCGGAAAACGCCTGGAAATTCTGCTGAATGCGTAAGGCCAGCACCAGGATCTGATCCCAGGGGCCAACCACAAACAAATCATCGCCGCCGGAATACATCACATAAAAGAGGCCGTCAATCTTGCGCATGTCTTCATGTTCCCACTCGTTGAAGACATCCTGGCAGATCTGGTTCAGACAGCCGGCGAAAAATACATCCATCATGCGGCTCAGCGAAGCAACCCGTGAAAAGGACGGACCCTGTTCCCGGGCTTTGCCGTGCTTTTGGGCGCTTTCGGTCAGGCCTTCGCTCATGATCAAACCCAGGCGATCGACATCTGCCTTTAAGATGCCCAGGCGGCTGGCGCCTTTCGAGAGCGAGGCGATGGCCTCAAAATGCAGAACTTCGTCCTGCTCAACGACCTGGGCATCGGCAGCCCAATAACGCTGAAGCGCCTGCGGGGTGGAGTTGGCCAGGAAGCGGAACGAGCTGGCAACACCCTGGTGGATAAAGTTGGCGGTCTGGTTGAGGGCGTATAAAACGACCCGCCCTTTGGAAGCCAGCAGGGTTTTTAAATCTGCGTCGTCTCGGAGGATGACAACCTGAACGCCAAACGGATTGCCCGCAAAGCGGATCACCTGGGTATCCAGCGGAGCCGCATCACCATAGAAATACGCCAGGTAGCGGGCATGGGGCAGGTGCTTGCCAATGTGTTCGTGCTGTGAACACTGTGGGCAGGTATCGCTTTCATTGCGGGGTGTCAGCTGACAGATCTTGCAGACATGCCACTGCTGGCCGCCGGGTTCAAAGAAATTGGGATCGCTCAGCTTGCGCTGCCATTTGCGGCTCTTCAAAACCTCCAAACCGTGGTTGAGTTTCCGGGAAATTTCGCGCGTGTCGCTAAAATCTTTCAGCGCAGCCTTTTGGGAGGTGATGAGGATGCTGATTTCAGCTTGAAACTCTTCCAGGAGCCAATCTTCCAGGCTGTTTTGCAGTTCGGCCAGGCGAGCCTGGGCAGCCAGCGGCAGGAGCAGGTCAAAACGGCCGCCGCCCACAAACACGGCACAGGTTGGGGGCAGACCGATCTCGCGCAGAATCCAATCCACCACAACTTCGGTCAGCAGCTGGACATAGAATGAACGCCCGCGCAGTCGCTTGGCAATGTGTTCGGTTTCCGCTTCCGGCCGGGAAATGCGGTAAATGAACTTTTGAATGCCGGAGAAATCTCCGCGCACCACCAGCACAGCCGGCTGGTCTTTGGAAAGGTCGGGGAGCTGCGGCTCGGCGGCCAGGCAGGCGGCGGCGGCTGAGGTGAGGCGCGCCAGGTCGTAGAGGGATACGTCTGGCCAGGCGCTGCCCGGGTTTGCAGCCGCTGGAGCAGCAGAGGGAACGCACCACAGGTATTTGTACAAAACCGCAGCCAGCGTTATATAGAAATCCTCAATCTGCTGATTGTTCCAGTCCTTGCCTGAGAGCGTTTTCCACGCCTCCAGTTCAGCGATCATCGCCTGCCACAGGGATGGGTAGCTGCCCAGGTTTTGCTGGGTTGGGTAGAGCGCTTCCTGGCTGGTGATATCCAATGGCGCCAGGTTGTGCTTCCACCCGGCTGGGGCGCCGGTCAACAGCGAAACGCTTGACAGGACAGGCGTCAGGCGGTCTACGGGGGGCGTGTTCTGGCTGGCGTGTTCGGCAGAAGCCAATTTGCCTGCCAGCAAGACGATCTGCTCGATTTGCCTGGCATCAGCTGCCTGTGACGAATCTACCATCAGATGGGCGGGGATATATTGGCGAGCAAAGTCTTGCCCTAACAAAACTTCAGCAGAAATTGACTCCGTTTGTGATGCGGGGTTCTGCTTTGGCTTCTCGCCTGCCCGGACAGCAAATCTGCCAATGTCGTGCAGCAATCCAGCGAGTGCAGCTTTCCAAATTTTTTCTTCCATGCAACCTCCTTATATATCATCTCAATAAATGGGGGAGGTTGGGTGTTTTTTGTGGGCGAAGCCCACAAAAAACACCCAACACCCTATTTTACTGAGAAGGTACCTTCTTAACAATACAGTCTGACTCCCCGAACGATGATCCCCTGGCCGGACGGGGAGAGCAGACGGGGTAAAGTGTACTGGAAAGGGGGCGAAACGTCATGCGGGTTTTCCCCTAATTTCTGCGGCGCCGCCCATGGAATAATACAGGCCGAGCAGGGCCACCAGCCCGGCGCGGCCCACAGCCGCCAGGCCCCAGTGGTCGCTGGCTTTTTTGTAGGCCGAACGGAGCTGCTGCTCCACCGTGCGCGGCGAGAGGGTCAGGCGCTCGGCGATCTCCTGGTCGCTCAGGCCTTCCTGCACCAGGAGGGCGGCCGCCCGGCGTTCGGAGGCGGTCAGCGAGCCGAGGATGAAAGAGCGGGCCTGTTCGAGCTTTTCGCTGAGTTGGAGCCGGCGCACCTGTTCGGCGGCGGCAAAGGGGTCGTCGAGCTGGCTGAGCCCGGTGAGGACCGGCGAGATGTGACCCCAGCGGATGACCGGGATGGGGATGAGGTGGACGTCGTCGCCGGGGGCGGGGTGCAGGCGGCGCGAGGCCAGGAATTCGCCGCTGGAATAGAGGTGCCAGAGGCGGTCGTCCTCGTCGAAGAGGAGCTGGGCGCAGGCCATGCCGTAGACCGCCAGGGTTTTGCGCCCGCCGGCGATGGAGAGATGCAGGCGCAGCCCGGCGCGCTTGGCGGACAGGGCCTCGCGGTACATCAGGCGGAAGGCGGCCTCGGCGGCGGCGGGGGTGTCCACATCGGCCAGGGGGCGGGAGAGGGCGTCCAGCACCGGGGCCAGGCGCAGGGCGACCGGCGCGCCGGGTTCGGCAAATGCCTCCACCAGGCGCTGCAGGGCGGCGGCTACCGGGCTGCCGGCCGGGGCGGAGGTGTGGATCACGACCACCTGGCTGATCTGTTCGCCCTGGGCGCGGAAAAGGTCAAGGGCGGCCGTAACGACCTGGGCTTCGGAACCGAGGGTGGCAAGCATGACTGCTGGATTGCTGTGCGCCGCGCTATTCAATTTGCAAACCTACCGGTCATGCTCTCGCATAGTGGATCAAAGCCCCATGAGCTGAAGAATGTCATCACCCGATGGGATTATTAAACACCAAAACCCCAAAATGTGCAACCGCTTTGGCCCCACCAATCTAAAATCTAAATTCTAAAATCTAAAATGAATCGCCCGTGGAAATGGGGCCAAAAAAAGGAACGACTAAAACGACGCGGAACGACTCTGTTCTGGTCAAGATTTTTTAGGCTAGCGAGATGGTTGGTGAATGCCCTGGCGGGCATTGAGAGTATTGGAACATCAAAAATGAAGAATCCACAATCGATAGAAAACTTATCATAATGCCCTACCGGGCATTTGTGCTATTGGAACTAACCGCGTAGGCGGATCAATTGGCTGGGTCAACATGTCATAATGCCCTGCCGGGCATGCGTGCTATTAGAACCGGTCAGGACACGGCCTTCTACATCAACATCCAGAAGTCATAATGCCCTGCAGGGCATTTGTGCTCTTGGAATTCTTCCAAAAATCTCGCTCCAAATCGCTCGACATCGCATTATATCATGGCAGGAACCTCACCCCGGCGACGAATACGGCGGTGAGTATATCGCATCGCCACCCCTCTCCATCTCGTTGAGTACAACTTCTGGAGAGGTGAAAGACCGTAGGCGATGCAGGGTCGTCATATCCGAAATCCAAAATCAGCAATCTAAAATCTAAAATGAATTGCCCTGCCGGGCATGGGGGTATTGGAACTATTAAAGGGATTGGAATCCACATTAACCAATGTGAGTCATAATACCCTGCCGGGTATTGGTGCTATTCGAACCTTGCAACTTTAATTGCAAGTGGAGAACTTCCTACGGATTCGTCATAATGCCCTACCGGGTATTGGGAGTATTGGAAGCAGACAAAGCATGACAATATTTACCGCTTGGTCGGGTCATAATGCCCTGCCGGGCATTGTTGCTATTAGAACGAACCCAAGAACAAAGAACCGAATCGTCTTGTAGGGATGTCATAATGCCCTGCCAGGCATTAGGGTATAGGAATATTATGTCTGCTACATGCTTCCGATTGAGCAAAGCTTATCAGAATGCCCTACCAAGCATTGGGGGTATTATAACCTGGTTGTAATCAACGTTGCACCAAAGGAAGTCTTGTCATAATGCCCGGTCGGGCATTCGTGCTCTTTGCACCCTTCCAAAAATATCGCTCAAAATCGCTCGATAGCGCATTATATCATGGCGCCTCACCCCGGCGATGGGTACATCGCCACCCCTCTCCATCTCGTTGAGTACAACTCCTGGAGAGGGGAAAGACGCCGAGCCGATACCTGAGTGGCATGTCCGAAATCTAAAATCATCAATCGAAAATCTAAAATGAATTGCCCTGTCGGGCATTGGTGCTATTGGAACGCCTTATATTGCAAGGCGTGCTATAACCCGGTTACAAAGTCATAATGCCCTGGCGGGCATTGGGGGGTGGAACCGCACTCCAGGGAAAGGCACTGAATGACCTGGAGAAGTCATAATGCCCTGCCGGGAATTTTTGATATTAGAACTGCTTCACAGGGGTCACTAACGGTGTGAATGCTATGTCATATTACCCTGCCGGGCAATGGGGTATTAGAACTTTCTTGTGCTATGCGGCGAAGTTTGAGACTGCCTTATCAGAATGCCCTACCGGGCATTTGTGCAATTGGAACTCTATCAACTTTATCGCTCCAAATCGCTCGATATCGCATTATATCATGGCGCCTCCCCGGCGATGAGTACATCGCCACCCCTCTCCAGGAGTTGTACTCAACTCCTGGAGAGGGGAAAGACGCCGAGGCGATGCTGGGTCGTCATGTCCGAAATAGAAAATCATCGATCGAAAATCAAAAATTAATTACCCTGCCGGGCATTTGGGGTATTGGAAGCGCCTTGTGCCGGGTAACACTATCCTGCAAGCTATGACGTCATAATGCCCTGCCGGAAATTGATGCTATTGGATCTCAGTAATGGGAATCGGACCTGCACAGATCGATAGAGTGTCATAATGCCCGGCCGGGCATTTGTGCTATTGGAACAATGACATGGCCAAACGACATGAAGTATTGACAGACGAGTCATAATGCCCTACTGGGCTTTGGTGCTATTGGGACCCTACCAAAATTATCACGCCAAATCGCTCGATATCGCATTATATCATGGCGAGGTCCCTCACCCCGGCGATGCGTACATCGCCCCCTCTCCATGTCGTTGAGTACAACTTCTGGAGAGGGGAAAGATGCCGAGCCGATGCTGGATGTCATGTTCGAAATCTAAAATCATCAATCGTAAATCTAAAATGAATTGCCCTGCCGGGCATTTGCGCTCTTGGAACTACGATATTCTTTGCATACACCAAGAACTTGTATCCTTTGTCATAATGCCCTACCGGGATTTTGTGCTATTGGAACAACCTTCCATTCGGCCGGACTTAAACTTCTGGGTAAGGTGTCATAATGCCCTGCCGGGCATTGGTGCTATTGGAACCGAAGGCATTCGGTTGGATCATCAAACCGAAAATCGGGTCATAATGTCCTACCGGGCATTGGTGGTATTGGAACCCTGCCAAAAATATAGCTCCAAACCGCTCGATATCGCATTATATCATGCCACCTTACCCCGGCGATGAGTACATCGACACCCCTCTCCATGTCGTTGAGTACAACTCCTGGAGAGGGGAAAAGACGCCGAGGCGATGCTGGATTGTCAGATCCGAAATCTAAAATCATCAATCGAAAATCTAAAATGAATTGCCCTGCCGGGTATTGGGGTATTGGAAGCCATTGGTTATGGACCTTGGCCAGTCGAATGTTTGTCATAATGCCCTGCCGGGCATTGGTGCTATTGGAAGAAAAAAAGGAAAAATAAAATGGTACTAGGAATTGTGTCATAATGCCCTATCGGGCATTGGTGCTATTGGGACAAGATGATAAAGGAAAAAAGAAGTTCCAGTGTGGAAAGTCATAATGCCCTGCGGGGTATTTGTGCTATTGGAACTTGAAGGAATCCCAATTCCCAAAGATCAAACCAGAAATATGGTCATAATGCCCTGCCGGGCATTGGTGCTATTGGAACCCTGCCAAAAATATCGCTCTAAATCGTTCGATATCGCATTATATCATGCCATTATCGCTCAATTGTACCGTGTCCTTGCGAAGGCCAGCTACGGAAACTGCAAAACCATGATTAAGGCGCCCAAAACATGCAATCTCTGTAGGTAAAAAGTGCTATTTTCGCCCGATTTCACCCCAAAAGCGCGGCCGACCGCAGTTTGCGAATAGTATCCGTTTGAATGCGAAATCTTTCACAATCGAAAGGCGGGTTACCGGGGGATGGCGGATACGCGGCGCCATTTTTTAGCGAAGCAAAATAACCAGGCTTCGCCAAAAAGGCACCCACCCCGCCTGAAGGGGAGGGCCGGGGTGGGGTTGCTCAGGCAGCAAAAAATTCCGCCTGGGGCGGTTAATTCTTATCTGAAATCTAAAATCAGCAATCGAAAATCTAAAATGAATTGCCCTGCCGGGCATTTGGGGTATTGGAAGCAAACGCTTACGCAATCTTAGAACGTGTTACCCAGGAGTCATAATGCCCTTCCGGGCATTCGTGCTGTTCGAACAATGGGATACTTCAACTATTTTGAGCTGTTCAACGGGTCATAATGCCCTGACGGGCATTTGTGCTATTGGAAGCAATGGGGAATTCTTTTTCGGTTTTATTTACCGGATAGTGTCATAATGCCCTGCCGGGCATTGGTGCTATTGGAAGGACTGGATCCGCAATCTGTTCTTGGGCTTGCTGGGTCATAATGCCCGGCAGGGCATTGATGCTATTGGAAGGACCTCAGGGTGAGCCGGAGCCAGAGCTTACTGATGAAGTCATAATGCCCGGCAGGGCATTGATGCTATTGGAAGCCGGTTTATGCGCCGGTCGAACAGGTAGAGCTCCCTGGTCATAATGCCCGGCAGGGCATTGATGCTATTGGAAGGTGGTAGCAAGATAATAACCCCTTGTACACATATAGTCATAATGCCCGGCAGGGCATTGATGCTATTGGAAGCTCGTAGCGGGATTTATTCGGACCCGCAATCAACAACAAGTCATAATGCCCGGCAGGGCATTGATGCTATTGGAAGAGTACCCAAAATATCGCTCCAAATCACTCGATATCGCATTATATCATGCCATTATCGCTCGATTGTACCGGGCTTGCGAAGGCCACCTACAGAAAGTGCAAAACCATGATTGAGACGCATAAAACATGCAATCTCTGTAGGTGAAAAGTGCCATTTTCGCTTCATTTCACCCCAAAAGCGCCTCGGAACGCAGTTTGCGAACGGTATGCGCTTGAATGAGAAATCTTTCACAATCGAAAGGCGGTTACCGGGGGATGGCGGATACGCGGCGCCATTTTTTAGCGAAGAAAAATAAACAGGCTGCGCCAAAAAGGCACCCTCCCCGCCTGAAGGGGAGGGCAGGGGTGGGGTTGATCAGGCAGCAAAAATTTCCGCCTGGGGCGGCAAAGACTTATCTGAAATCTGAAATCATCAATCGAAAATCAAAAATGAATTGCCCTGTCGGGCATTTGGGGTATTGGAAGAAACCGGAACATGCCCGGAAGATGGATGCTATCGAGTCTTAATGCCCTGCCGGGCATTGGTGCTATTGGAAGAATCGATCGCGATTGGACTGATTGCACAGGGGATGGCCATGTCATAATGCCCTGCCGGGCATTGGTGCTATTGGAAGGATATGGTAACGTCCAGAAAGTTGATGCGGCAACGCGGTCATAATGCCCTGCCGGGCATTGGTGCTATTGGAAGAGTACCAAAAATATCGCTCTAAATCGCTCGATATCGCATTATATCATGCCATTATCGCTCGATTGTACCGGCCTTGCGAAGGCATCTTCCAGAAACTGCAAAACCATGATTAAGACGCCTAAAACCTGCAATCTCTGGAAGATCGAATCTACCATTTTCGCCTCGTTTCACCCCAAAAGCGCCTCCGATCGCCGTTTGCGAACGGTATCCGCCTAAATGCGAAATATTTCACAATCGAAAGGTGGGTTGTCGGGGTGTGAGGGATGGTTGATGCCATTTTTTAGCTAAGCACAAAATTCAGGCTGCAACAACAAGTCACCCTCACCGCTTGAAGGGGAGGGCTGGATTGGGGTTGTATGTAAAACCAGGCAACGAAAAATTCTGCCTGGCGCGGCAAAGTCTTACCTGAAATCTAAAATTATCAATCGAAAAGCTAAAATGTATTGCCCTGCCGGGCATTGGTGCTATAGGAAGAAGCACGCAAGTTCTCTGGTGACAACTGGGCGCATGGGGTCATAATGCCCTGCCGGGCATCGGTGTTATTGGAAGGGTTACTACAACTGGAAAATTTACTACCGGATATCTGTCATAATGCCCTGCCGGGCATCGGTGTTATTGGAAGAACCATATATAGGGCTGATTGCCCAAAGGAGTTAGATGTCATAATGCCCTGCCGGGCATCGGTGTTATTGGAAGCTCTTGATCCACAACAAGTGGACATGGGATTGGGAGTGAGTCATAATGCCCTGCCGGGCATCGGTGTTATTGGAAGAAATGGCGACAGGCATACTGTACGCCGCAGTACAGGAGTCATAATGCCCTGCCGGGCATCGGTGTTATTGGAAGCAGGGGATTTTATATGAAGATCTCGGAGATTGAATTGTAGTCATAATGTCCTGCCGGGCATCAGTGTTATTGGAAGTTCACTTGGTCACCTAAGCCAAGCGAAGAGGGTAGTGAGTCATAATGCCCTGCCGGGCATCGGTGTTATTGGAAGGCTCATAGTTGCTTCTGAGATGAAGCGGCGTTGGACGTCATAATGCCCTGCCGGGCATCGGTGTTATTGGAAGGTGGTCGCAGTAATTGGCGCCCAAGTTATTGGACTTCTCGTCATAATGCCCTGCCGGGCATCGGTGTTATTGGAAGCTCCGTGGCGGAACCTATGTCGGTGTCGGTAACAAGGTCATAATGCCCTGCCGGGCATCGGTGTTATTGGAAGGTTGGCCGCCAAGAAAGCGGCGCGGGACGGTTACAAGTCATAATGCCCTGCCGGGCATCGGTGTTATTGGAAGCAATAATGGAAAAGCAAGTTACCGTAGAATTAAACAAGGTCATAATGCCCTGCCGGGCATCGGTGTTATTGGAAGAGCACCAAAATTATCGCTCTAAATCGCTCGATATCGCATTATATCATGCCATTTTCGCTCAATTGTACCGGCCTTGCGAAGGCCACCTACAGAAAGTGCAAAACCATGATTAAGACGCCCAAAACCTGCAATCTCTGTAGGTGAAAAGTGTCATTTTTGCCTTATTTCACCCCAAAATCGCATCCGAGCGCAGTTTGCGAACGGTATACGCTTGAATGCGAAATTTTTCACAATTGAAAGACGAGTTATCGGGGTATGGAGGATAAGCGACGCCATTTTTGGCGAAGCAAAATAATCAAGCTGCACCAAAAAGGCACCCTCCCCGCTTGAAGGGGAGGGCCGGGGTGGGGTTGCTCGGGCAACAAAAAATTCCGCCCGGCGCGGCAAAGTCTTATCTGAAACCTAAAATCATCAATCGAAAATCAAAAATGAATTGCCCTGCCGGGCATTGGTGCTATTGGAACCCTGCCAAAATTATCGCTCCAAATCGCTCGATATCGCATTATATCATGGCGAGGATCCTCACCCCGGCGATGCGTACATCGCCACCCCTCTCCATGTCGTTGAGTACAACTCCTGGAGAGGGGAAAGACGCCGAGGTAATGCCGAGTTGTGATGTCGAAAATCTAAAATCATCAATCGAAAATCTAAAATGCATTGCCCTGCCGGGCATTTGGGGTATTGGAAGTTAGTCGATCCTCGTAGGCCTGCTTTGCCAGGCATTCTGGTCATAATGCCCTGCCGGGCATTTGGGGTATTGGAAGTACACTGCGCAAGGTGTTGAGATGAGAATATGCGCACGTGTCATAATGCCCTACCGGGCATTTGGGGTATTGGAAGTCGAGGGGCAAGAATACGCGGTGTCTTTTCGCTCTTTTGGGTCATAATGCCCTGCCGGGCATTTGGGGTATTGGAACTTTCCCGAGTCGGTTGAAGCCGAAAGACCCTCATTGCGAGTCATAATGCCCTGCCGGGCATTTGGGGTATTGGAACAGCTTATGGAGGAGGAATCGAATGGCACTGATTCGTGTCATAATGCCCTGCCGGGCATTTGGGGTATTGGAACTGCTGGCCTATCTACCCAAGGGGGCAAGGGTAGATATATCGTCATAATGCCCTGCCGGGCATTTGGGGTATTGGAACACTACCAAAAATATCGCTCCAAATCGCTCGATATCGCATTATATCATGCCATTATCGCCCGATTGTACCGGCCTTGCGAAGGCCACCTACAGAAAGTGCAAAACCATGATTAAGACGCCCAAAACCTGCAATCTCTGAAGGTGAAAAGTGCCATTTTCGCCTTATTTCACCCCAAAAGCACACCAGATCGAGGTTTGCGAACGGTATCCGCTTGAATGCGAAATATATCACAATCGAAAGGTGGATTATCGGGGTGTGGAGGACACGTGGAGCCAATTTTTGGTGAAGCAAAATAATCAGACTGCGCCAGCACCCTCCCCGCCTGAAGGGGAGGGCCGGGGTGGGGGTGTCGATGACAGCAACAAAAAATTCCGCCTGGGGCGGCAAAGTCTTACCGGAAAACTAAAATCATCAATCGAAAATCTAAAATGTATTGCCCTGCCGGGCATTGGTGCTATTGGAAGTTGAGTTTGATGGTGAATCACCAGCCTATATGATCGGGTCAAAATGCCCTGCCGGACATTGGTGCTATTGGAACTTTAACGCTGCGATTGATCTTTACGGCAATCAGTACAGGTCATAATGCCCTACCGGGCATTGGTGCTATTGGAACCCTACCAAAATTATCGCTCCAAATCGCTCGATATCGCATTATATCATGGCGCCTCACCCCGGCGATGCGTATGGCGATGAGTACATCGCATCGCCACCCCTCACCATGTCATTGAGTACAATTCCTGGAGAGGGGAAAGACCGTAGGCGATGCCGGGTCGTCATGTCAGAAATCTAAAATCATCAATCGAAAATCTAAAATGAATTGCCCTGCCGGGCATTGGTGCTATTGGAAGCTTCGTGGCAGTAGTCAGGTCATCTATGACGCCGATGTATCATAATGCCCTGTTGGGTATTGGTGCTATTCGAACGATGGACATCGCGCGCGACCTGTACGATTGGGCCAAAGTCATAATGCCCAGCCGACATTGGTGCTATTGGAACCTTGGGAGGCGATATTGCAGTCACGATTGCCAGTCGTGATGTCATAATGCCCTGACGGGCATTTGTGCTATCGGAATTAAATGGGATCCCACCTTATACCATCTCTAATATAGCGTCATAATGCCCTGCCGGGCATTTGGGGTATTGGAAGTCTTCCGCGAAGTCGATGATCTGGATATGCAGATCAAGTCATAATGCCCTGCCGGGCATTTGTGCTATTGGAAGTTCGCGAGTCTTTTGTCAAGAAAGTGCACGTCCAGTCGGTGTCATAATGCCCTGCCGGGCATTTGTGCTATTGGAAGCTGGATACTATTGACATGGAGGAGTTTCGTCTCCTAATGGTCATAATGCCCTGCCGGGCATTTGTGCTATTGGAAGGTGGAATCCAGAAGTATCTATGTTTGGTGCAAATATTGTCATAATGCCCTGCCGGGCATTTGTGCTATTGGAAGTATCTGAACGCGAATGTTCTTCCAGAGTTCTTTAGTTGGGTCATAATGCCCTGCCGGGCATTTGTGCTATTGGAAGAGTACCAAAAATATCGCTCTAAATCGCTCGATATCGCATTATATCATGCCATTATCCCTCGATTGTACCGTCCTTGCGAAGGCATCTTCCAGAAACTGCAAAAGCGTGTTAAACACCCCAAAACCTGCAATCTCTGGAAGACCAAACATGCCATTTTCGCCTCATTTCACCCCAAAAGCGCGTTCGAGCGCAGTTTGCGAACGGTATCCGCTCGAATGCGAAATTATTCACAATCGAGAGGCGGATCCTTTGGTTGTGGAGGATATGGGAGCCTATTTTTAGAGATGCAAATAATCAGGCTGCGCCAAAAAGTCACCCTCTCCGCCTGAAGGGGAGGGCCGGGGTGGGGTTGCTCAAGCAACAAGAAATTCCGCCTGGGGCGGCAAAGTCTTACCGGAAATCTAAAATCATCAATCGAAAATCTAAAATGAATTGCCCTGCCGGGCATTGGTGCTATTGGAACTGGAGCAGATTAATGTGATGCTTGAAATTATTAAGTCATAATGCCCTGCCGGGCAATGGCGCTATTGGAAGGATGGCCTTTTGGCAATTACGACCAAGACCCGCTTCAAGTCATAATGCCCTGCCGGGCATTTGGGGTATTGGAACGTACACCACGAACACGGGTGAGATCGTCAACCTGAAGTCATAATGCCCTGCCGGGCATTGGTGCTATTGGAACCGTTGTGCAGTACATCGAGGGATACCAGCGCCTAGGGTCATAATGCCCTGCCGGGCATTGGTGCTATTGGAACAGCCTGAAAACTTGAGGAAACTGAATCAGCTCGGGTGTCATAATGCCCTGCCGGGCATTGGTGCTATTGGAACCAAGTCAAAGGCTGTCTTCTTGTTGCTTCCAGTAATGTCATAATGCCCTGCCGGGCATTGGTGCTATTGGAACTTTTTCTCCTTGGCATGGCTGAGGGGATATAAGAACTGGTCATAATGCCCTGCCGGGCATTGGTGCTATTGGAACACTATCAATATTATCGCTCCAATTCGCTCGATATCGCATTATATCACGCCATTATCGCTCGATTGTACCGGCCTTGCGAAGGCATCTTCCAGAAACTGCAAAACCGTGTTAACCACCCCCAAAACGTGCAATCTCTGGAAGACTGAATCTGCCATTTTCGCCCCATTTCACCCCAAAAGCGCCCCAGATCGCCGTTTGCGAACGGTACGCGCCCAAATGCGAAATCTTTCACAACCATTCTTCCCTTCTCCTCCTCTCTAAATCTAAAATCTAAAATCAAAAATCTAAAATTCCCAAATCTAAATTCTAAAATCCAAACCCCTCCCCTTCAGCTATAATTCCCCCAAAAGGAGCATCCCATGACCACAACATCCAACCGTTTTATGATTCTCTTCACCCTCCTCGGCCTGATCTGCGGATTCGCCCTGGCGGCCCTGATCCTGCCGACCGGCGCACCGGCCCGGGCGGCGGAGCCCGTCGCCGCCGATGGGCCCGCCGCCGCCGATGCCCCTGACAGCCCGTTTCTGACGAGCGCCCAGTCCAGCTCGGCCCCGGCGGTGGCAGCCAACCACAGCTTCACCTACCAGGGCGTGCTGCGCCAGGCCGGGCAGCCGTACAACGGGTTTTGCGATTTCAGGCTCCGAATCTACGACGATCTGGTCGCCGGCACGCAGTTTGGCAGCGACCACTTGATCACCAACGCCCCGGTCACCAACGGGCAGTTCACCCTGCAGGTGGCGGCTTTTCCCGATTTCCCCGACACGGCTTTTGACGGGCGCTCCATTTACATGCAGACCAGCGTGAGCTGCCCGACGGGGATCAATGCGTACACCATCCTCACCCCGCGCCAGGCCATCAACCCGGCCCCGCTGGCCTCGGCGCTGGTCCAGAATGCCAGCCTGCAGACGCCAGACACCTACTCGGGCGCTGCAGCCCTCACCCTCAGCGCCCCAGTCGGCGCCGCCAACAACCCGATGGCCCTCCAGGTTTCGGCTGGCGCCCACTCGAATTATTTGGGGGTTGCAAAACCGGCTGCCATCTGGGGCGACTCCAGCACCGGCTACGGCCTCTGGGCCTCCACCGATACCGGTTCGGCCATTCTGGCGTCGGCTTCCAGCCCTTCCGGCAAGGCCGCTGATTTCATCGGCAATGTCAGCATCACCGGCAACGAGACGGTTAACGGTAACGAAACCGTCACCGGCAACGCCGCGGTCACTGGCTTTACCACCCTCAACAACGGCGCGACCATCAACAACAGCACCACCATCAACGGCAATCTGAACGTCAGCGGCAACCTGAACATGCCGCGCTTCAAATCCACCATCGTGATTAACCAGGTCGGCCCGCTGCCCATCACCAGCGGCAGCTTCACCACCAGCGGCGGCACACTGCTGGTCTACTATTCCGGCTCGGGCTATGCCGACTTTTTCGGGAGTCTCAACGGAATGATCGGGATGACGGTCGCAATTGACGGCGGGTTCATCGACAATACCGCCATCTATGCCAACAACGCCGGGATGCACCTGGCCTTTGTGGCTAAGCAGTGGGTGCTGACCGGCATCCCGGCCGGGACGCACACCATCTCGCTGACCGCCATGAACGCCAAAACCCTCTCGGACAGCCAGGACATCTACTACGTCTCGGTGGTCGAGATGCCCTACTAGGCCGGAGGCAGTGATGAAGAAAGCCCAATTTTTCCTGGCATTTCTGATCGGCCTGGCGCTGGCCCTGAGCAGCGCCGCCATCCTGCACCGCCTGGGCCTGGCCCACGGCCTGCTGGCCGGGCGGCCGGTTGAGAACGCCCGGGGCGATATCGCCCTGGCGGCGTCCGGCTTCAGCGTCGAATGGAGCGCCATCACCTCCGGCGGCGGCGAGATCCGGGGCGGCGCCTATTCGGCCCAAACCAGCATCGGCCAGCCCATCGCCAGCCGGATCAGCGGCGGCGGCTTCACCCTGGACGCCGGCTATTGGCCCGGCGTGCCGGTGGATTGGAAGATGTTTGTGCCGCTGGTCAGACGCTGATTTTTTAGGATATCTATTTTTAGATTGGCGCGGTTCAATCTCCTCTCCCGCCGGGGATAAATCCCCTGGCTCAGTTTGTGTAAGTCCAGCGATGAGTACATCGCCGGACTGGGGAATTCAGCCCCAGCGATGTACTCATCGTCACAATGTACGCATTGTCGGGGCTTTCACGTTCTGAGACGAGGGTTTTAACCCTCGTCTCGCCAGCCGGATCAGCGGCGGCGGCTACACCCTGGACGCCGGCTATTGGCCCGGCGTACCGGTGGATTGGAAGATGTTTGTGCCGTTGGTCAGGCGCTGATTTTCTTGGTGATCTATTTTTAGATTGGCGCGGTTCAATCTCTTCTCCCGCCGGGGATAAATCCCCTGGCTCAGTTCGTGTAAGTCCAGCGATGAGTACATCGCCGGACTGGGGAATTCAGCCCCAGCGATGTACTCATCGTCACAATGTACGCATTGTCGGGGCTTCCACGTTCTGAGACGAGGGTTTTAACCCTCGTCTCGCCAGCCGGATCAGCGGCGGCGGCTTCACCCTGGACGCCGGCTATTGGTCCGGTGTGCCGGTGGACTGGAAGATGTTTGTCCCGCTGGTCAGACGCTGATTTTTTAGGATATCTATTTTTTGCGCAGCAAAAAATAGATATCCTGGATTTATACCTCCGATCAGGCAGGGGAATTGCCTTTTGATTTAATTCCCCGCCGCCTTTTCCCATCTCGGCTATAATTTGGGCTCCAACTAAATTAGCGATGTCGGGTAAGAATTGTAGGCTTTACCCGCGCCGCACCTGGAAAAGCTAAAGGAGCAGCCAATGTCCACATCGTCCAACCGTTTTATGATTCTTTTCACCATCCTGGGCCTGATCTGTGGGTTTGCCCTGGCGGCCCTGATCCTGCCAACCGGCGCTCCGGCGCGGGCGGCGGATGCTCCGGTCGTTCCCGGATCAGCCGGGAACGGCCCAGTCCTGACGAGCGCCCAGTCCAGCTCGGCCCCGGCGGCGGCAGCCAACCACGATTTCACCTACCAGGGCGTGCTGCGCCAGACCGGGACGCCGTTCACCGGGTTTTGCGATTTCAAGCTGGCGCTTTTTAGTGCCCTGACTGCCGGGACGCAGTACGGCGCTGACCATATCATCACCAATGCCCCGGTCAGCAGCGGGCAGTTCACCCTGCAGGTGGCGGCTTCCCCCGATTTCCCCGACACAGCCTTTGACGGGCGCTCCATTTTCCTGCAGACCAGTGTGAGCTGCCCGACCGGGCTGAACGCTTATACCCTGCTCACGCCGCGCCAGGCCATCAACCCGGCCCCGCTGGCCTCGGCGCTGGTCCAGAATGCCAGCCTGCAGTCAGCGGACACATCAGCGAGTTTATCAGGGCTCAATATCAACGCCCCAAGCGGGAGCGCCATCGATCCGACGGCCCTGCAGGTTTCGGCTGGGGGCCGCTCCGCTTTTTTTAGCGTTAACCGCCCAACAGGAATTTGGGCCGACTCCAGCACAGGTTATGGGATCTGGGCCACCACGGATACGGGGACGGCAATCCTGGCGACAGTGTCTGATCCCTCCGGTATCGCCGCCAATTTGGACGGCCATGTTTTCATCGGCGGCAGTGCGACGGTCAGCGGCCTTGCGACGTTCGACAGCAATGTGACCATCCAGGGTGATGAGACGGTCAACGGCAATGCGACCCTCAACAACACCACGATCAACGGCAATCTTAACCTCAACGGTAATTTGGTCAGTCCGCGCTTCAAATCCACGGAGGTGCTCAACCAGATTGGTCCGCTGCCCGTCACCAGCGGGAGCTTCTCCACCAGCGGAGGCACACTCCTGGTGTACTTTTCTGGCTCGGGTTATACCAACGTAGTCGGGAAGATCGGGATGGATCTCAATATTGACGGCGTTTTTGTGGAAAGAATTGGGATTTACGCCAACAACACCGGGATGCACCTGGCCTTTGTGGCCAGGCAAGTGGTGCTGACCGGCATCCCCCCCGGGCCGCACACCATCACCCTGTCCCCCATGGACACCGAAACCCTCTCAGACTCCCAGGATCTCTACTATGTCACGATTCTCGAACTGCCCTACTAGCCGGGAGGATGCAATGAAGAAAGCACAGTTTTTTCTTGCATTTCTGATCGGCCTGACCCTGGCCCTGAGCAGCGCCGCCGTCCTGCACCGCCTCGGACTGGCCCGCGGGCTGGCCAGCGAGCTGGCGGCGGACAGCGCCCGGGCTGCGCCGTCCGGCTTCAGCATCGAGTGGAGCGCCATCACCTCCGGCGGCGGCGAGATCAAGGGCGGCGCCTACAGCGCCCAGACCAGCATCGGCCAGCCCATCGCCAGCCAGATCAGCGGCGGCGGCTTCACCCTGGACGCCGGCTATTGGCCCGGCGTTCCGGTGGATTGGAAGATGTTTGTTCCGCTGGTAAGACGGTAATTTTCTTGGTGATCTATTTTTGCGCAGCAAAAATAGATCACCAAATCCTTTTCTCCTGTTGACTTAATTTTTGGGCGACCTATAATGGTTATATTGGGATAATTAAGTTGTTCAGACAGGAGCCATTATGAATATCAAGCACGCATTCCTGGCAGTCCTTGTCGTTGGATTAGGAATTATTCTTGCCGCCGGTCAGAGCCTGGCGCAAGGGAATATTTCAGATTCAACCGCAGCCACACCCATCACCCTCAACTTGCCCGTCACCGACGACGCCTGGGTCAACGCCGATGGTGGCCAGGTCAGCACCAACTATGGGACGGCGCTCTCGATGTCCGCCGGTTATACCGGGCTGACGACCCCGGCACTGCGCCAGGCGCTGCTCCAGTTCGACCTGACGGCCCTGCCGGCCAACATCACCATCCTGACCGGCACGCTGACCCTCAACCAGACCAGCGCCCTGGGCGCCAACCCCTACAGCCTGACGCCCTACCCCCTGACCACCAGCTGGGAGGAGAACACCGTCACCTGGCGCAATAAACCGGTCAACCTGGTGCTGGGCGACCAGAGCGCCAGCCTGAACCTGACCAGCGGCCCAAAATATTGGAACCTGACCAAAACGCTTAACCAGTGGGCCCGCGGCAGCCTGGCCAACAACGGCATCCTGCTGGCTGGCCCGGCGACCATGGCCGAGCGGGTCTTTGATGCGCATGAGGGCAGCGGCACGCCCCCGGCGCTGCAGGTGCAGTACCTGAGCGGCAACGATCTGGCCCTCAGCCTGGAGGGCAGCCCGGACGCCGCCGATGTCAACAGCCGGGTGACCTACACCCTGACGGTGGTCAACAACGGCACCGGCGCGGCCGCCGGAGCTTCGCTCCAGAATACCCTGCCGGCCGGGTCGGTCCTGGCCAGCGCTTCGGCCGGCTGCAGCCCGGCGGGCGGCTCGGTGGTGTGTGCATTGGGCAGCCTGGCGGCCGGCGCCAGCGTTCAGGTCAGCCTGGTCATCACCACCCCGCTGACCCCCGGGCCGGTCACCAACGCCGCCAGCGTCAGCATCAGTTCAATCGCCGACCCCAACCTGGCCAACAACAGCGCCAGCCTGATCACCCACGTCCAGGCCGTGCCGCGCCTGCTGACCCCGCCCGGCGTCAACACCTACGCCTGGACCGGCGCCAAAGTTTTTTACCAGCAGGCGCCCCTCTGCTTTCTGCAGGCTCGCAGCCTGCAGGATCAGGCCGGTTTCAAGTCCGCCAACAGCGTCGGGCAGCAGGCCGGGCTGGCGAATGTCCTCGGGCGGGTGGCGGCCTACGGCAGCCCCAAGCGCGACCTGCTGAACAAACCGGCCGCCTGCGCCGACCCGCCGCAGTTCCTATCTAAGATTGTGGCCGACGCCCAATATGTCTACTGGATCAACACCTCCGGCCTGGTGCGCCTGCCGGTGGTCGCCAACCCGGGCGACGCCCCGCAGCTGCTCAACAGCCAGGTTGTCAACGGCTTTGACCTCGCCATCGACCAGGGTTACCTCTACGTGCTGACCCACCCCGGCGCCCTGACCGATCTGTGGCGAGTGGCCAAGACCAACGGCGCGGCCAGCAAGCTGCGCAGCGGGCTGCCTTTGGCGCTCTCCAACCTGGTCAGCGACGAATCTTTTGTCTACTGGCTGGACGGTACGGCCGTCAAACGCTACACCCCGGCCACGGATACCCTGTTTACCCTGCCGGTGGCGGGCGCCCTGGGCTTTGCGGTTGAAAAGCCCAACGCCTGCCCGGGCGGCGTCTGCACCCACCGGGATGTCTTCATCTCCACCGGCAAGACGCTGGTCAAATTCACCACAGCCACCAGCGCCCTGACCACGCTCTACACCAGCCCGGATGCGACGGCCCAAATCTTCGACCTGGCCAGCGCCGACAGCGAGCTTTTCTTCATTGAAGAAGTGACGGACGGGCTCGGACGGATTGACCGGGTCTTTGGCGTGCCGCACGCCGGCGGGGCGGCCTGGCAGATCTACGACCATAAGAAAAGCGCCTATGCCAACGCCATCGGCCACCTGGAGACGGATGGCAAATACCTGGCCTGGAAAGATGCGCTCAGCAACGAGGTGGTGATCAACCCGGGCAGTTATTACACCATCAGCCCCAACCTGAGCGTCACCCGCATCCTGGTGACCCAGGGGGTTCAAAAAACGAACAACAGCCTGGACCTGATCCAGAACCGGAATACCTTCGTGCGGGTCTTTGTCAAGTCGGACGGCCCGACGGCTGTGCCCGGGGTGACCGCCTTCTTGTTTGGCTATGCCAGTGGCAATGTTTCGCTGGGCGTCCTGACCCCGATCAATACCTCGCCCAACCTGACCATCCAGCTTAAACCGGTCGATACCAACCCGGATGACAGCTTCCTCTTCGAGCTGCCGCTGGCGTGGACCACCCAGGCCGGCCTGCGGCTGGTGGCCTATCTCAACCCATATGCAACACCCGACGAGCCGGACTATGCCGATAATTCCAAGGAGGCCGGCCCGTTCAATCCGAAGGTGTCGCCGCGCATGGCGGTGGATTGGGTGGCCTTTGGCTACACCTGGAACGGGGTGGAGTATTGGCCCAATTTGGATAGCTTTGCGGACACGGCCAGCCTGATGCGCCGGATGTACCCGCTGGCCAGTACACCGGGCTTTCTCTATGATGCTTCGCCGGGGCTGCGCCCTGCCAGTTATCCCTGGATGGTGAAGGATGACACCATGGGCGCACATGTGAACTTCTCCTCGGCATTCTGCCACAAAATCTATGATAATTCGGGCGTGGATATCATCTTCTGCCCTTCGTACTATGCCAACGGCAAAGTGCAGGAGGTGCGCGATATCAACGGGGTTGATCAGAGTGTCTTTATGTACGGGCTCTTTCCGCTGAACTACACCCCAGGCAGCTGGGGCGCCCAGGCCACCGATTCGATCATCCGGATCGCCAGCGGGCCCGAAGTGAGCGGGCTGACCGCCAAAATCGCCGCCCATGAACTGGGGCATACCTCTGGCCGCGCCCATACCTGGCAGGATCCTCAGTATCCCTACCAGCCGCCCGTGGCAACTTCGCAAAACCGGATCGGCTGGGGCAACGGCACCCTGGAGGGGATCGACTCCGGCGACGCCGCTTTCAATGACCCGCGCCGCATCGTCCCGGATACCTGGCTGGACCTGATGAGCTATGGCTTTAACACGATGTGGATCAGCGACCATACCTACAAATGTCTGTATATGTACCTCAAGACCGGAGCCCTGACGATGCCCTGTCTGAAGACTGCCGGCCCTGCGCCGGCCCAGCCTGAGCCTATCCAACTCACCCCCGGCGTTGGCGATTGGGTCTCGCTGACCGGCCTGATCTTCACCGATACCAACACCGCCCAGATCAACTTTTTGCGCCGGGTGGGCAGTGTGGCCAACGTGCCGGCCCTGGCGCCCGGCGGCTACAGCATTCAGCTGCTGGGGACAGCCGACAGCCTGCTGGCCGAATTTGCCTTCAGCCCCTACCACTCGGAAGATTATCCGGCAGGGGTGCTCAATTACCACCAGATCGTCCCGTTCAGCGCCGGAACCCGCCGGGTGCGGATTGTGGACGCCGCCAAACACGAGATCGCCAGCCAGAGCTTCAGCGCCAACCCGCCCACGGTCAGCAATGTGGCCCTCCAGAGCCCGCCCAACCCGGTCAGCGGGTTGGTCACACTGGGCTGGAGTGCCAGCGACCTAGACAGTGATCCGCTGACCTATGATGTCTATTACAGCCAGGATGGGGGCGTATCGTACATCCCGGTTCATTTGAACCTGACCAGCAAGAGTGTGGCGCTGGATACCAGCAAGCTGGGCGGCAGCAGCCAGGCCCGCCTGCAGGTGGTGGCTTATGACGGCGCCCAAACCGGCCAGGCCGACAGCGCCCTGTTTGTGATGGCCAACAAGCCGCCGGTGGTGACGATCCTCAACCCGGCCAATGGGGCCAGTTTCCACTACGGCCAGGTGATCAACTTCATGGGTCAGGCGGCGGCCATGCAGGCCAGCGTCCCGCCGGCCAACATGGTCTGGAGCAACAAGTACGGCCCGCTGGGGACCGGTGTGACTTTCTCTCTGGCCGAACTGCAGGTGGGCGTCAACCGGATCACGCTGAACGTGACCGACACCCTCGGCCTGCATGGCAGCGCTGTCATCACTGTGACGGTGGGTGATGACCTGGTCCTGCCCGGGCCGAGCCTGACCGCCGGCCCCAGCCAGGTCGCCTGGCAGATCGACCCCGGGGTGACCGCTGTCCAGACCGCCACCCTGACCCTGAGCAACCTGGGCAGCGGCACGCTGAGCTGGACGGCATCCTCCAACGCCGCCTGGCTGACGGTTCTGCCCGCCAGCGGACCAACCACCGGACCGCTGACGCTCTACGCCAACCCGGCCGGCCTGAAGCCCAACACCCTCCACACCGCCACCCTCACCATCACCGCAGCCCCCAGCGGCGGC